>Ga0315277_10004280_pt1 | contig 19133 bp, 13 predicted proteins | sample YL17G05_15_MG_FD_203695 | JGI IMG/M metagenome (GOLD analysis project Ga0315277, IMG submission 203695) | Sediment microbial communities from Yellowstone Lake, YNP, Wyoming, USA - YL17G05_15 | ecosystem: Environmental > Aquatic > Freshwater > Lake > Sediment | place: USA: Wyoming | collected...
AAGGCGCCGAGCTGCTCGATGTGTTCGAGCACGTCCGCCAGCGCCACACCGCCGGCCGGGCCGAGGACGACCAGGCCCAGCCACGCCGCGACAACTATGACGGCCGCGGCGGCAAGTTTCATAATGGGACTTTTCATAATAATTCTCCTTGGCGCAACGCTCTTGGTCGCAGTAGCGGCGGCCTTTTTGAGCTTTGCGTTTTGTATGCGGATGATTCTATTCATCACGCCGTCTTCAAGATTGGTTTGAGCCAAAGCCTTGCCGTTCTTGACAAGCCGGTTACGAAGGTCGATCAGCTCCTTCATCTCGGCCTGACAGGCCGGGCAGGCCTTCAGGTGTAAATTGACGGCCTCTTTGTGCGGCTCTTTAAGAAGCCCTTCAACCAACGGCACCAACAAGCTCTTGTAGTCTGCGCAGTTCATTGTGACACCTCATCAACTTGCGTTTGCCTTTGCCCCTGCAGCGAGTTGCGCAGCATGACGTAGGCCCGCGACAAAGTCTTCGTGACAGTCCCTATCGGCATACCGAGCCGCTGAGCGACCTGGCTGCAGGAGTGGCCGCCGTAGTATCGCAGGAGAACAACTTCCCTGTAAGCGTCAGGCAGCCGGGCAATCGCCCCTTCGAGAACATAATCCTGTGAAAGCTCGGCGCTTGGCGCCTCCTGTGAAAACGTGCGGATGGCTTCCCGCTGTTTGTGCAACTGCTCTTTTCTTATATGCTCTTTGGCGACGTAGTTTGCCATGCCGAGCAGCCAGGCGAAGAAGGCGTCCGGATTCTTCAGCTTACTCATATTGAAGTAGGCCCGCACGAGCGTCTCCTGGGCGGCCTCCTCGGCCTTGTCCCTGCTGCCCAGCTTTCCCGCCAGATGAGCGAGCAGAAGGGCCTGATAGCGGCGGACAAGGAAGCGAAAATCGTCCGGATGACCGTCAAGGCAACGCCCGATATAATAACTGTCCGTATCAGACATTTCGGCACCTCAATACTTCACAGGATTCGTGTTCTCAATATATAGTGACGGTCCGCCCGCTTTTGCGACAAAAAAAAGAAAAATGCGCCCCAGGGCCGCAGAAACCGCCCCTTACCCCTCACAAAGCGCATAAATAAGGCCGGGCCGGGCCGCTCCGTTTGGCGGAACCAGCCTGCCCGGCGTTGGTGGCGGCTACTTGTCTTTTTGACCTGATTCGCACCTATTGGGCGGGTTTGCCGTAAACCTCCACTTCGATGTAGTGGTTCAGCTCGTTGCTGGTATTGCCGCTGCTGTACAGGCGAACGTATCGGCCGCGGAGGCCTTTTGCGTCGATGAGCCTGCCCTCGTTGGTCTCGGTGTAGTGCTTGTCTTTGCCTATGCCCAGCCCTGCGGAGTTGTCGATGTCGTTGTTAAATATCGTCTTAACGTTCTTCGTAAAATCGGCGGCGTCGGCGACCTGGACGACCACGTCGAAATAGACCCGCGGCTCTTTATGGTAGTGCCAGACAACGACGGCATAAATATCATACGCCGCTTCGAGGTCGATGGTTACATACTGAGTCGAAGGGCCCAGTTCGATGTAGCTGCCGTCGGCGGCCTCTTTGTCGCCGTCGGTAATCATCTCGATTTCGCCGATAATCGGTTCTTCGTCGCTGCTCGATACAGGCTTTCCCTCTGCAATGTTTCTTGTGCCGAGAGGCGCCATAAACGGCGGGCGCGGCCTGCCCAGCGGCTTTTCGAGGTTCTCCACCCACGCATCCTGCCGAGTCCCGACGAACATCGGCTTAGGCAGGTCAAGCTCAATCGGGGCAAGGTCGGGAGTCCCTATATGGACGGCCTCGGATGGATTGACTCTATCCTCTTTGACGACTACAACGGGCTTATCCGGCTTTCGCAGTTGATAGACTCCGATTACCGCGGCGATTAGTATCGCAGCAGCGGCGGCGAATTTCAGCAGCGACCGTATAACAATCGTCCTGCCCCTCGCCGAATTCTCGCTCGCCCGGCCCGCGGATTCTCCGGAAGCCTCATCGAAGGCGTTGAGCATTTGCCTTCGCAGCTTTTCCCGGTGGGCCGGGTTCGGCTGATCGTCGATATTGAGCTGGCCGACAACCCTTTCAAAATCGGCCTCGTCTTTGAACATCTTACAATTCCCCTTCGAAGGAGTCCTGCAAAGTCGTTCGCAATTTGTTCAGTATTCTGTGCAGCGTTACTCGCGCCGTCGATTGCGTAATATCCAAAACTTCTGCAATCTGATCGAACGGCAGGTTCTCAAAAAACCTCAACGTTATGATAGTCTGATGCTGCGGCTTCAGTTTCAAAATAGCGGCATAGAGCCTCGGCCAGTCGAGCCTTGCTGAGCCGTCGTCGCCCTCGTGCGAGGCTGCCAGCGACTCGGCGGCCTTTGCCAACAAATTCCTGCGGCGCAGCGATTTTCTTATGTACGCATTGGCCTGGTTGACGGCTATGGTGTAGAGCCAGCTCCTGAAATCGCGGCCCGTCCGGCCCTTGAAATCCCGAATCTTTCGCGCTACCTCCAGAAAAATAATTGAAGTAACATCTTCGGCCACTTCCCTGTAAAAAAGCCGATGCACGCAGAATCGGAAGATCGGCTCGTAGTACGTCTCATACAGCTCGCTCAGGGCGTCGGCGTCGGTTTTGGCCCTTAACACCAGGTCGTCGTCCTCGGCTCGCGTAACAGCATTTGCCATAACACCAACCACCGTCAGAATTATTATTGCGCAGACGCCGATTATGTTACACAATCATACCGAAAAAATCCCCCAAAATGTACCTGCGTCAGCCGGGCGCCTGACAGGCTTGTGGCGGCGCTGCCTTTCGTTGCTCGAGCGCGGCCCACAAATTACCGCAAGAAGAAAACAAGCCCGAAGCGTGAGCCTGCCCCCCCCAGGGGCACCGGGATAAACAACAAGCCCTAAGCGTCAGCGCCGGGGTAACAAACTAATGGACAAACTTATGGTCGGGCCTCATTTCCCTATCGAAACGAGGTGCGAATCCGTGCGGAGGTACATTCTGCCGTTGGCGACGGCGGGGGTGGCCTGGCTGCCTTCGCCTAAGGGGTTGACGCCGAGCAGCTCGTATTTGGGGGCGGCGCTTACAACGACCACTTCGCCGTCGGTTGTTATGACGTAGAGTTTTCCGCTCACCCAGACTGGCGAGCCGTAGTATCTTCCGGCGGGCTTTTCCTGCCAGAGCAGCTCGCCGGTTGCAGCTCGCAGGCAGGAGATCTGGCCTCGGTCGTGACAGGTGAACAGCAGTCCGTCGGCGGCAAGTGGGATGGGGACATAAGAGGCGGCGCTGCCGGTGATCTTATAGGCCTCTATGGGTGTCGCTTCTTCGGTCGGCTTGAGGGCGATGATGTGTTTGCCGGCGGAGCCGTCGCCGCAGGCACCGAGGACGAGACCATCGGCGATAACGGGGGAGCTGACGACTCTGCTGGTGAAGGCTGAGCCGGCCTCCCAGACGACTTTGCCGGTTTGAGGATTGACGCCCGATACGCCGTGGGAGAAGCTCGTGAATACGAGGGCCTGCGGATTGTCGGCGGACGGAAAAACGCACGGGGTGGAATAAGAGATTTTTGGGCCGGTCTGTCGCGGCAGTCGCCAGAGGTCTTTGCCGGTCTTGCGGTCGAGTGCGATCCAGAAGCTCGGCGCATCCGGGTCGGTGGTTGATTCGTTTTCGTGGGTGAAAACGACGATGTCGCCGAGGACGACCGGCGAGGTGCATGGGCCGTGCTGAGACTTGACGCCGGGGAAGGTTCGCTTCCAGATTTCATTGCCCTTGTGATCGAATGCGAGCAGAAGCGTGGTGTCCGCCGTGGGCCAGAGGGCATAGACGTAGTCCGCGTCGGCGGAAGGGGTGGAGGCGGCGAAGCTGTTGAGCCGATTCATCCGGTAGGGCGTAAAAGAAAACTCCTTTTCCCACAGGGTTTTGCCGTCTGAGGCGTTCAGGGCCATCAGCCTTGCCGTGGCCTTTTCCTGTTCCGAACAGGTTATGAAGACTATATCGTCCCAAACAATCGGAGAGGAATAACCGGTTCCCGGGAGAGCAATCTTCCAGTTGTAGTCGTCCTGTGTCCATTTGGCCGGGATGGTTGTAGCGTGGCTGATTCCCTGGCCGTTAGGCCCGCGGAACCGAGGCCAATTCTCAGCCTGAACGCCCCGGATCGGAAAGACCAACAGTGTAACAAGGGCCAAGATGATGGTCGGGATACGTGCTTTCACCATGCCGATTCGTCCTTTCATCCAGAATCTCCTGAGAATTCGCCTGAATCACCCGTGTTTACTAACTATTCCGTCAGGCCATCAGGATGGATTGTACCCAATAATTGCTTCTAGGTCTATAGGCTTGCCCCCCGAGTAATCTCGCAGAGGCGGGGGCATGTTGAGCATAAAAACTCTTGACTCGTAAACACATTTTGTGTATGATATATTTATACGTCTAAAAAAGTGCAATCTGGAGGATAGAACCATGAAAAGGTGCAAATTCTATATTGCCTTGGTCGTAGTGATCGGGGTTTTGGGAAGCACGGGCCATTCAGCCCTTGTGAGCATTGACCTTGACTTTAGTTTCGCTTATACGACACAGTACATGTGGAGTTTTGACTACGAACTCCAGCAATTGACTGTCATTGAGAGGCTCTTTAACCCGGAAGCCTTGTCCTCTAATTATATTGAAATCACGGGGTTTACCGATTCCGACGAGTCTACATTGAGTATCAGGAGAATCATCACTAACAACACAGGTATTGCCTGGTCAGGTCTTTTCTTTACGTACGGTCCTCATGGCATGGCAGGTGGTTCAGATAGCTGGATGGAGTTAACCGGGCTGTCCAAGCTGCAAACGATAGTCACTCAAAATATCAACTGGTTTGAATCTACTGAGCCTGACCGCGTCTTGGACGGGGAGACATTCACGGTCCAGATAGATGCTCACTTGGATCCTCATCCTGAGTATGGCATCTGGGATGTATGTAATTACACTATAACCCCCATCCCCGAGCCTACAACAATGGCGCTGCTCGGCTTGGGCGGGTTGGCCCTGCTAAGGAATCCCGCGTCTGTGGAGAGCCAACGCAGGAGGTGAAATCGGACCAGCCCGGCGAATCGAGAGTTGAGTTTTGCGCTGGCAATGGCCGCCCCTCACAACCCCCAACCGTTACAACCCCGCCTCTCGCTAGCCCCGACCGTCAGGGACGGGGTCCTACCCTTCGACAAGGTGGGGGGATTCCCGCCCATTCGACTGCGCCCAGAGCGAGCTTCTTCGCTGGGAAAAGGGGCTTGAGGGATTGGGCGGGGTTTGGTAGATTGCGGGGCGTGATTATTGGGTCGAATGTGAGGATAACTCGATTTGATGAAAGGATAAGGGATATGAACAGGATGGCGAATGTGATTAGGTCGTGGGTATTGATAGTTGCGGGTTTGGGTTTTTTAGGCTGCCGGTCTGCGGATGCCGGGCCGGGAGTGGTATTTGAGGGCAAGGAAGGACCGGGCAAGGGCAAGCATATCGTTTTTGTTATCGGCGACGACGAGTATCGCTCGGAGGAGCTGATGCCGATGCTTGCGAAGATATTGGCAGTGCATCACGGATTTAAGTGCACGGCAGTCTTCTCGCTGAATAAGGAGACCGGCCAGATCGATCCCGGCGCGCAGGATAATATCCCCGGTCTGGAGGCGCTGGAGACGGCTGACTTGATGGTGATATTCACGCGATTTCGGGAGCTGCCGGACGAGCAGATGAAGTATATCGTCGATTACACCAATTCGGGTAAGCCGATTGTCGGGCTGAGGACGGCGACGCACGCATTCAATTATTCGAGGAATAAGAATAGTCCTTATGCCAAGTACAGTTTTCAGAGCAGCGACCCTCAGGGCGGGTGGGGCCGTCAGGTTCTGGGCGAGACGTGGATAAATCACTACGGCGACCACCAGAAAGAAAGCACTCGCGGGGCGATAGCGAAGGGGATGGAGAATGATCCTATCGTCCGGGGCTGCGAGGATATCTGGGGTCCGTCCGATGTCTATGGCCTTACGACGCTGCAAGGCGATTGCAGGCCCGTCGTAATGGGGGTGGTGCTCAAGGGTATGGATCCGAAAGACGAGCCTAATACTGATAAGAAGCCGGTACCCATAGCCTGGACGAAGACTTACACTGGCGAGAAGGGCAAGGCGGCTCGCGTTTTTACCACGACGATGGGCCATGCGTCCGACTTCAAGAGCGAGGGCTTTCGCCGGCTTATGGTCAACGCCTGCTACTGGGCGCTGGGGATGGAGGACAAGATACCGGCCAGGGCCACGGTCGATTTAGTCGGCGAGTACAATCCCAACGATATCGGGATGGGCAAATTCAAGAAGGGCTTAAAGCCTTCGGACCATGCCATTAAATGACTTAAACCAACCGATTCGATCTTTTGACACAGACACACGGTCCCATAGGGATTAACTCTGATATCATGATGCAGGGCCAGGATGGCCCTGCGACACATGGGCAAGCCCCACGGACTCCTTGCGGAGATGCCCATGCCACAACGGAACACCGGAACGCCTTCCCACACACTTGCTCTAATAGAGCAGTCTTTTTTCGCGGACGTTTTGGAGGCACTTCTCGACACATTCGAGGGGCGGATAGGCGTAGGTCTCGTGCTCGATGATATACCACTCGGTATTGCCGACCGCTCTGCACAGGGCAGCAAATGCCCTCCAGTTGACGTCGCCTTCTCCGATGAGCGCCTTGTCGTTCTTCTTGCTGAACTCCTTAACGTGCACCGTTATTGCGCGTTCGGGGTAGCGGTAGAGATAGGGAAGTGGATCGGCGCCGCCGCTCAGCGCGTTGCCGACGTCGAGCTGCATAATCACGTCTTTGGACGTGTTGGCGAAGAAGGTGTCCCAGGGCAGCTCGCCATCCATCGCCTTGAATTCGGCGCTATGGTTGTGGTAGCCGACGAGCATTCCATCGGCCTTGACTTTCTCGGCCAGCTCGTTGAATAGCTTTGCGGCATTAAGCCAAGCCTGGTGCGAGCTGTTGTACTCTCCGGGAAGGCCGGGGGCGACGAGATACTTGTTTCCGAGGATTTTGTTGAACTCGATGGTCTTGGGCAGGTTGTCGCCGAGGAGGGTATCAAGGCCGGTGTGCGTGCCGCAGCATTTGAGGTTGTTGTCGTCTAAAATTTTGCGAAGCTCCTTGGCGGAGCGGTCGTAGTAGCCTGCGAACTCGACGCCCTCGTAGCCCATCTTCGCGACGGCGGCTATCGTGCCGGGCAGGTCCTTCTGGCAATCGTCGCGGACCGAGTAAAGTTGAAGCCCGATTGGGATTCGACGTCTTCGGCCTCCCGTTGCCTGGCCGGATTCTGCTCGTTCCATAGCTGTTACATTTGCAGTTGAGGCTATCACGGCTGCGGCGACAACGCTCTTTGCAAGCAAGCCGCGCCTCGAAATTGGTGCTTCTGGTCTTGATGACATTTTGTCCTCCTTGTATGTTTGAGAAATCCTAATGTTTTTCGGTTTCTATCGTCTCAGTTACGTCCTGAGGCACATTTTGCCCATATTATGGCTGCCGGCTGCCGCCGCTGCAACAGAATTGCCCAAAATTCCTGCTCAAAACACGGAAAGCGCCCGGATTTCTGTTGTATTTCGGGTCAGCCGATAGTATGCTGTTATGTAAGGATTTGCTCTATAATATAACGCAGGGATATACAGCAAAGGGAATCTGTGAACAGTGATACACAAGAAGCGCTGGCGTTGATACAAGCTCTGATAACCATCAGGAGTGCGAGAAATGATAGCAACAGATAAAGAGAAAGTTCTTGGCCTTGTTATTGGTGTTGGCCTGCTCGTATTGATTTTAGGCCAATACGCCGGAGCCGATACACAAGGGGCTGACTGTAATTGCATCGCAGAAGAATACAAGGCAGAAGAAAGCTATCCTTTGTATAAACAAGCTGTAATGGACTGGCGAGCACGAAAATGGGCAGACGCCGTGGAGAAACACCGGCAGGTTATTGAGAAATATCCTTCCAGCCCTTTGGCAGCCATGTCTCACCTGCGTATAGGGCTATTTCTAAAATATCATAAACTTTACGAAGAGGCTATTACCGAATTTCAAGAGGGCATCTCAGTAATTCCAGACACCCGAGCCGCACGCGATGCTAAGACTTCTATCGCATGCATTTACACGGCACAGGGCAAGTATGATGACGCCCTTAGTATTTTACGGCAAACACTCAAGAAAGCAAAAGACTGGGATGAAGTAAAGTATTGTTCGTATTGGATGAAAGAAATACAACGCCGGAAAGCCAAAGAATTCCAAGCAACACAAGCTTGTGGAGCCAAAGCATTAGCCACAATTCTGCGGCTAAAAAATATCAAAACGTCCGAAAGAGAAATATCCACCTTGTTGCCTCCAAACGATATCCGCGTATCGATGCAGGATTTGAAAAAGGCTGCGGAAGTCAAGGGATTAAAGGTAACTGGCGTGAGACTTACTCCGGCTCAATTGAAAACCATCGAAACACCAGTGATTGCTCAGGTAAAACCCGGCCATTACATAGTTATTTCTTCCGTAAATGAAAAGGGGTTCACGCTTATTGATCCTGTACGTGGCGAAAGACCATTTACCATCTCGGAAACAGCACTTCAGAAAGATTGGACGGGCTATGTCCTGCTATTTACCGATAAGAGACTGCCGGACACCGGTTATGCTCTCCTTACTAACGAGGCAATGGAGAGCACCTTTGGCGGAGTATGTGACTGCTGCCCGGAAAGCAATAACGGGAAACCTCCACATGTGGAAGGTGACGACCCACCTTCAATATGGGTGAATACAGTTAATTTGAATATGGTCCTCGATAATACCGACCTATTGTATCCAGGATTAGGACCGGGTGTTGAGATTAAAAGGACATATAATGCAGATGACTCCAGCGAGAGCGTTTTGGGCCGAAGCTGGACCTTCAGCTACAACATCTACCTTACCGAAGAGCCATCAGGCGATGTCTTGGTCACTCGAGCAGATGGGAAAATTGATCGCTTCTACTATGTTGGAAATCTTCCTACAGATATATCGGGCACATGGAACGTAACGCTCGTTTGTACTTTTACAGGTTGTCCTGATTGGGGCGATGTGGGAGATGTACACTCATCAGCACTGCGGTTGGCCCAATCCGGCAATCAACTAACAGGATATCTTTACGATCCAGGGTGTGATGTGAATGGGTTTGTTAATGCAGGTTCTTTTGCTCTCTCTGGTTACTGGACGGAAGAAAACGACGGCTGCGTCATCAGAAATGATATGCTTATCGAAGGAACATTTGATGCGAATACACTGAATGCTATTACCAACGTTTCAATCACTCCTGTGGAACCGGTAGACCCCAATTGTGCGGGCATGATAGGCTCAGGCTGCGCAGAAACATATGCTACTAACGGTATTCGCAAAGTAAGCCCAACCGGCTATATCACCTACGAACCCGGGGTCTATGATACGCTCATCAAGAATCCCGATGGCACCTGGACGCTCAAGATAAAGAAGGATAAAACCATCCAGCGTTTTAATGCTGATGGAAGGCTCTTGAGCATTACCGATGGAAATGGGAACGCGTTGACCTTCGGCTACGATGGAAGTGGCAGGCTGATTGCTATTACCGATGCTTCCGGCAGAGTTACTACCCTTACATACGGCGGCAATAACAAAGTAATCAGGATTACAGACCCCATCGGAAGGCACGCAGATTATGCCTACGATGCGAATGGTAACCTGATTCGTAGTAGAGATACGGCAGGCTATTACACCGACTATAACTATGATGAATATAGCTATATGACGGACATCACCACCCCGCAAGGGGCAAAAACTTACATAGACTATTGGTTCGATGAAGAATATGGCTACGCTCTCCGCTCAATTACCGATGATTTGTGGAACTCCCGATGGTATGGCGTTTACTGGACAAGCGGCGAAGATGATGTAATGGTCACCGATGCAAGGGAAAATACCACTTATTACGATAATACCGAGGTCGGGATGACGGGGGCTATTATCGACCCTCTCGGAAATACTACGGCTTTTGGATATGATATATTTGGTAACCGCAACAGCATCACAAATCCTAACGGTAAAATCACCAATCTCGCCTACGATGAGCGAGGCAATATCACCAGCATAACTGAACCATTGGGAAATGTTACCACCTTTGCTTATGATGACAGAGATAACCTTATCCAGCTCAAGGACCCTCTAAATCGGATTTATTCCTACACCTACGATACCAAGGATAATCTTACAAAGGTTACCGACCCGCTGAGCAGCGAAACGACTTTTTCCTATGATTCAAAAGGGCAGTTAACCGGCATAACCGATGCTCGCGGCAACACCACCAACTTCGCCTACGATACCAACGGGAATCTAATCAGTACGACCGATCCTTGTAGCCACACCACTTCTTACACCTACGACGGCGTAGGTCGGGTTATAAGTCGAACAGACGCTAAAGGAACCGTCGTCTATTACTCCTACGACGGGGTAGATCGTCTTACCAGAGTTACCTATCCTGACGGCATAATCAGGTATAATTACGATTCAACTGTTCTTACCAGTATGATTGGCAAGGACGGCCAGACGACTGAATTCGAGTATAATGATTTGGATAGAATGACCGAGGTTATCCACGCGGATGAAAGCACCATTGAATATGGCTATGACCGGGTCGGTAACCGCGTTTTTATTACTTATCCAAATGGCAAAACGGTCTGGTATATCTATGATGAGGCCAACCGCCTAATACGAGTTAAAGATTGGTGGAATAATAACACTGTTTACACATACGACCTTGCAGGAAATCTCATCTCCACCAAAAACCTGCCCTATGGAACAGTTACAACCTGCGCTTATGACGATGCAAGCAGGCTCGTATCCCTGAAGGCCACTAAATCGAATGGCGCAACTATATGCAGCTACCAATATACTTTGGATGCGGTTGGCAACAGGATAGCGGTATCCGGCGTCGAACCTCTTGAGCCAGATCTCGCGTATGGAGACATTCGTTATACATACAATCAGGATAACCAGTTGCTCACGGCTAACGGAACTACTTTCCAATACGATAAAAACGGCAACCTGATCAAGAAGACAGAGGGAGCGGATATAACATCATATATTTACGACTACGATAATAGACTTATTAGGCTATCAAATGGGCCGGATACGTACCAATATCAATATGATGCACTTGGAAACAGAGTGGCAAAAACAAGAGACGGCGTAACCACAAGGTATTTCGTTGATATCAATAGACTCTTGCCGCAGGTGCTTATAGAAACCGATGTCGATGGCAATCCTAGAAGTTATTATGTTTATGGCATCGGCCTTATCTCGAAGATTTACGATATTGAATATGGTTGGGAAGATGACATTGCATACTACCATTATGACGGTCTTGGAAATACTGTTGCTCTCACTGACCAATCGTCAAATATCATAAATAGGTATGCTTATACTCCTTTTGGCGAATTGGCAGGCATCGAAGAATCTGAAGATACACCCAATCTCTTCAGATACGTAGGCAAATTCGGCGTTATGGATGACGAAAACGGCCTACTTTATATGCGGGCAAGGTATTATGATCCTTCCCTCGGCAGGTTTATGAATAAAGACCCGATCGGCTTTATGGGTGGGTTAAATTTATATGAATATGTAGGTAATAACCCTGCAAATTATACAGATCCCCTTGGTACTTTTCTTGGCCCTTGGTGGATAGATCTTCCTTTAATAGGTATAGATATCCCCTTTCCTTTAACCCCCAGGGGTAAGATTTGAATGGAGGTATATGTTCTATGAATAAGTATCTTAAATTTAAAATATTAGAAACCACACTAATCTTAACTTGTTTTACATGTTTTTGGCTTTTTAGCGCTGCTGCTTCTACATATGAATATGATTCAGTTAATAGATTAATCCGTTTGGTTTATGATGCCAATACGAGTGTCGAGTACGCTTATGATGCGGCGGGTAATATGACGCGGAAGCTGGTTATTCAGCCGCCGAACCCGGATACGGACCTTAGCGGCATAGTCAATTTCATCGATCTTGCTGAGCTTGCGGAGAATTGGCTAGAACCTGTTGACCACCGGCCCGGCGACCTGAACCGTGATGATAAAGTTGACATAGAAGACCTCAAGATAATGGCCGACTACTGGCTCGAACCTGGCGAACCATTGTAATCAGTGAAATTTGAGCATCCTGCTGCTCTGGTCCCGACAGAACGGAAACCAGTAGAAGGCTTTTTGCATAGTCCGTCAACATTCGTCCAAATCCTCCAGAGGTAAGGGTGTCGGCGTCAGTGAGGCGCGCCGGATTCGACCTTCCGGATCTCGGGCTGGAGCTTTTCGCCGGCATATTCAAAGGACTTAACAAGCATTACGAAGAAGACTATCAGAATCAAGACCAGGATGACCCCTGTTGCCCAATGCCGAGGTCGAATTTTTTTCAACGACGGGGCGAAGGCAATCAGGGCAAATAGACTGGCTACGACGGTCACGGCATCCCAGCTCGCGCGCTGCCAGTAGCTGCCGCCCAGATGTATCCACATGCCGAATTCATCGAACGTCAGGCCCATACCTATCCCGTAGAGTACGGCCGCCGCTTCCAGCGTTCGACCAACAGGACGGCGAAAGAGTAAATAACCGCACACCGCTGAAAGCAGCAAGATGCCATAGTTGAGATGATGTATGTGTGTTCCTTTGACGTGCACGTAGAGATCCGGGACCTTACGAGACATTATTAGAAAAACGAGAATTCTCGCACTCACGAACGTAAAGATGAACATTGTGAGGACTACCCTGGCGAGGTGTTTTAAACTCTGAGTCTCAAGAGAACTAACTTCCATGTCTTCCATCTATTTTGCCACCACTCCCTTGACGCCGCCGGAAGTAAGCGTTGCCAGATTCGCGAGGATTCGCGGAAGCATAAGACCACGCGGACATGCAAGGTACCGGGGTTCCCACAGAGGGTCGAATTTCTCTTTGTACTGGCGCAGGCCCTGGAAGTTGTAGAAGTGCTCTCCGTGACGAAAGACGAAGGTGCCAACTTTGTGCCAGAGAGGGGCGAGCGTCCTGTCCTCCAGGCCGGACATCGGCGCCATGCCCAGATTGAACCAATTATATCCCTGCTGCCTGCCCCAGAGCATAAGCTCAACGAACAGGTAATCCATAATCCCACCCGGGGCTGAAGGCAGGTGCCGCATCAAGTCAATGGAAAGCTCCTCGTTTTCCGCACCGGCCCAGATGTTGGCGAAGGCGACAATGCTTTCTTCTTTGTGAACTACTGCCACCTGCGTTTTCTTAATGTAAGCCGGTTCAAAGAAACCGAGAGAGAATCCTTTCTCTCGCGTATTCTTATCTTGGAGCCAGGCATCGGATATCTGCTTGAGCCGGTCGAGCATATCACCAACCCGCTCGGAAGGGATTACGGTGAAGCCGCAGTTCTCTTTCTCGACCTTGTTGCGCGCGTGGCGCAACGCTCTTCGGGATGCTCCCTCGAGCGAAAAATCCTTCAAAGGAACTCTGCCTTCTTCTCCGAGCTTTAGAAAGGTCATGCCCAAATCGAGATAGAGGTCCAGGCTTGCGGTTTCGATCTGATAGAACACGGGCCAGCCTCCGTGGCGGTCACACAACTCTCGGTACTTCCACAAGACGGACTCCCACTGCTCTTTGGGCCCAACCGGGTCGCCCATCGCGATCCAACTACGCCCTTCAACGCCGTACATTATAAAGCAGTTGCGGCCCTCATTGAGCAAGAAGGATTTGTCACCCAACAGGGCCAGACAGGCGTACGTTTTCGCGGAACGCCTTACGATATCCTCGACCGCCTGCATAGTCTCTGTATCCGTTGGCAAAGGCTCAGCGGCGCGAGGGGACAATAGCCTCACGACACCGTAAAGCAGAACCATTATGGCTGCTCCTGTGGTGGCGCGCATAAACCTGGGCGCATCTGCATCTACAGCAAAGCGCCACCAGAGCTGACTGGAATACTCGACATGCTTATGGGAGAAAATGCCCAGCCAAACGGAGCTTACGATCACCGCGCTTATCAGAATAATCCATGCAGGTGTGAGACGCACGCTTATCACGGAAGAGTTTCTGTAGAATTCACGATGACAGGGCAGGAATATCAACAGCATCGCAGCAAGTATAACTGCTTCTTCGTAATCCAGACCCTTCAGCAGTGAGAAGGCTATTCCCAACATCAACAAAGCAATAGTCAGATGATAGGCGGCATCAACGCGTCGCTGAAGCCCGCGGGCCAGTATCAGCAGGCCGGCGCCGCCAAGGCTGCCCAAGAAATGAGAAAGCTCCATTGCAGAAAGGGGCAGCAAGTCCGCCAGCCAGGCCATTCGCCCTTTTTCGGCGGGCAGGGCGCCGGAGAAAAGCAGAATGACACCGGCAATGAAACTCAAAGCAGCAAGGACGTGAGGCGTTATGGCGGAACTCCATTTGCCAAGGGTAATTCCGGCCTCTCGGAGATCGCGTTTCTTCGCAGCCAGCTCATAAACAGTAAGTAAAATCGTACCCACAGCAAATGGAAGCAGGTAGTAGATGAGGCGATACAGCACGAGGCAACTGACAATTGTCGGTTTCTCCAGGCGGTCTGAGAGCAATAGAAGGATCACGGCCTCAAACACACCGAGTCCGCCCGGCACATAGCTCAATAGCCCGGCTGCCTGGGCGAGCATGAAGATGCCGACGAACTCGATATATGTCAGCTTTGCGGCAGCAGGTAAGAGGGCATAAAGAACGCCACACGCCAAGAGCCAGTCGAGCGAGGCAATTGCAATTTGACCGGCTGATATCGGAACAGGCGGTATGGCGAATTCCCATCCGCGGATCGTCAGAGGTCTTCGCCTCAAGGCGATGGCAATCAGATATGTGGCTACAACCGCGATGAAAACTATGCCGACGGGCCTTACCGTGGCAAATGGAATATGCAATGCGGCAGGAATTTCGCGAGGCTCAGAAATGAAGACTATCCCTCCAATGGTGAAGAATCCCAGCCAGAAAGTCAGCCCGCAGAAAATGACTAACCTGGCCACCTCCCCCGCGGAGACCCCCAGGGCTGAATAGATGCGATACCTCGCCGTGCTGCCGCCAATGATAGTCATGTTGTGGCTGAATACATAGCCAATAAAGGACGCCAGAGCTGTCTTGGGGTATCCCAAGCGGTGGCGGATATAGCGAAGCGCCAGGGTATCGTAAGCCGTGAGCACCCAATAATCCAGGAAAGTCAGCAGTACCGCGAGGCCAAGAAATGTCAGGCGAACGGCCTTGAGTTCAGCGATAATATCGCCCAAATGATAGCGGCGGAGTTCGTGGTGCAGTACGAGAATCGCCACCACAAACAGGACCAGGCTGATAAGGTAACCGGCGCTCTGTAACAGACTCTTTCTCATCAGGGTATTGCTCTGCTTTACGTGTCACAACACAACCAATTTTGCCCCCTGATTCTACCATAGAACGCTCTCTTGGCAATCTCGGCTGCTTCCTTGACGACGTTTACAGCCTGATCAATCGGCAGAGCGGAAACCAGTAAAAGGCTTTTTGCATAGTCCGTCAGCATTCGTCCAAGTCCTCCAGAGGTAAAGGTGTTTTGTGCGACAATTGTCCGTAACCTCTTGTCCCTGCGCAACTTAAAAACCGAAGCGGGCGAAGGGAATCGGACCCTCCTGACTGGCTTGGGAAGCCAGTGCATTACCACTATGCTACGCCCGCCAAAAGGTTCATATTTTTATAGACCATCCGGCGTTCTTTGTCAAGGGCGGTTGAGAATTATTCCTAATCGGCCACCCGCGACGCCTGATTGTAGTACTCCGTAACAATCGAAATTGTGGGCATCATCCCCGAAGGGATGGCTTAGCCACGTGAGGCGTTTCGGTGCCGGAACAGCCTCTACCTTCGAGGGGTAGGAGATTGCCACGTCGGGCCCTAAGGGCCAGGCTCTTCGGCCTCCTCGCAATGACGAAACCCACAAAATCAAGTGTTACGGCATAGTAGTCCCGAACCGACTGTTATTAAGGCTGGGCGAATGAGCTTGAATTATCGGAATCCGCTTGATATTCTGTTGAAAATGAGGCTAAGTCGCGCATCTGAAACAGCGCCGTCAGGAAATATCGGTCCAATCCGTGCAACAAAGTTCGTGCCATAGAGGAGCGAGTCCATGCGAAAGATAGTTTTGGCGCTTGTCGCCTTTGTGTCGGTGATGCTACCGGCTGGCAAATGTTATTGCGAGGAGCCTATCCAACTAAGCGAGCACGTCCGGCTGATTGCCGGGGCGGTTAACGGCGTGGTCATCGCAAAGGACGACGCCCGCTTAGTCGTCTATGGCGACCCTGCCGGTACAACAGAAAACGCTCAGATGGTGCTGTTCACCCACAGCCGGCGGGACGTGGTCTGGGCAGGACGAGCGCTCGTCGAAAACGGCGCAATCGCTGTCGTGCCTGAGGCCGATGTCGATAAGTTCACCAAGGTAGAGCAGTTCTGGAATGAATTCACTACCCGCCGCTTTCACGACTACGCCCAGCAGGGAACGAAGATACTGACGGAATCCTTCAAGGCCGTCCAAACCGTCAAGGGCGGGGATAAACTCTCCTGGCGCCAAATGCCTATCGAAGTCCTCGATACGCCCGGCTATATGCGCCATGCCGTCTCATACTTTATTGAAATCGACGGCAAGAAATACGGCTTCGTAGGCGACATCATATACGGCGACGGAAAGCTGTTCGATTTGTACTCCCTCCAGGACGCCGTGGCCGAGGCGAAGATAGGCGGCTACCACGGCTGGGCCGGGCGTATGGCTGAGCTGATCGACAGCCTGCAAAAAGTCGCCGACCAAAAAGCGGATATTCTCATCCCCGCTCGCGGGCCGGCCATCCGCAATCCCGCCGAGGCAATCAGTCTCCTGATGGAACGGCTCCGCAGAGTCTATGAGAACTACCTATCAATCAGCGCCGGCAGGTGGTATTTCAAAGACAGCTACGACATTCTCGCGCGCCGAGTCCTGGGTGCCGATCCCAAGGTCAACTGGATGGCCTGGGCCGAAGTAATCAACGACAAGCCCCCTGAATGGGTCATCCCGATCGACAATTCACGCCTGATCGTCTCCAAAGACCGCACCGGCTTCCTGATAGATTGCGGCGGCCGGCGGATAGTCGAAGAGATTATCAAGCTGAGAGAGGCAGGCAGGGTAACGGGCGTTGAAGGTCTGTTCATCACGCACTATCACGACGACCACACCAACGACGTGGCGGCGTGCACAGCCGAGTTCGGCTGCCCCATCTATGCGACGGGTCCCTCAATCGACATCCTGAAATACCCCGGCAAATACCGCCTGCCCTGCCTGACGCCCAACCCTATCACGGACATTAACGCTGTGCCGGAGGCCCACAAGATGCGGTGGAAGGAATTCACCTTCACCTTCTACGACTTTCCTGGCCAGACGATATATCACGATGCGCTGCTCGTCGAGAAGGATAACGCCCAGAAGATATTCTTCATCGGCGATTCCTTCACGCCTTCGGGAATCGACGACTACTGCCTGCTGAATCGCAACCTTATGCACGAGCATACAGGCTACTTGTACTGCCTCGACCTTATCCGCAAAATGCCACCCGGCACGTTGCTGATCAACGAGCACGTGGTGCAGCCCTTCGCCTTCAGCGGCGCGCAGCTCGACCTTATGAGGGCTGCCCTGACCGAACGCAAGGGGTTGCTCGCGGAACTCTTTCCGTGGGACGAGCCCAATTACGGCATCGACGAAGGATGGATTCGCTTCTTCCCCTACGCCGCGAAAGCCAAGCCCGGACAAAGCGTTAAGGTCAGCCTCAAGGCGTTCAATCATTCCGATGCGCCTCGCAGGGTTACGGTTACGCTGAACGTCCCGCCCGGATTCGGCACGAAGCCTGGCCGTCCCGCCCCCGGGCGGGCCACGAGGGCGCTGGCCTCGACTCTTATCCCTCCGCAGACTGAGTCCGCCCCCGGCACGCTTGATTTTGACGTTCTGGTCGGCGCATCGGTTGGCCCCGGGACATACGTTTTCACCGCGGACGTGGAATCCGGCGAGTGGAGCCTGCGGCAGTGGACCGAAGCAATCATAGAAGTCGAATAGTAGAGCAGATTGCAGGTGAATAAGATATGGCGTTACCGGTAGTAGCAATAATAGGCCGACCCAATGTCGGCAAGAGCAGCCTGCTGAACGCGTTGGCCGGGCAAATGATAAGCATCGTCGAGCCGACGCCTGGCGTAACGAGGGACAGGGTCAGCACGCTAATAGGCAGGGACGACCGCTACTTCGAGCTTGTCGATACGGGCGGCTATGGCATAGTCGATGCCGACCAGCTCAGCGAGCATATCGAGCGGCAGATACTCCAGGCAATCGAGTCGGCTCAACTGGTCCTCTTCATCGTCGATATTCGTGACGGCGTTGTGCCGCTGGACCAGACCATTGCCGAACTCCTGCGAAAGTACAACTCCCGGCAGGGATGGCCAGGCCCACTTAAAGTAATCGGTGTTGCGAATAAGGCGGACAACGCAAGGATGTTTCCCACAGCGGGCGAGTTCGCAAAGCTCGGCTTCGGCGAATTCCTGTGCATCTCGGTGGTGGAGAACATCAATAAATCGGTACTGCTCGATAGAATCTTCGACGAGCTTTCGCACCTTGAGCCGGGCAGCCCCGCCGAGCCTGTTATGAAGATAGCGATTGTAGGCAAGCGCAACGCCGGCAAGAGCACCCTGGTAAACGCAATGGCCGGCTACGAGCGCGTCATCGTGAGCGAGACGCCGGGCACGACCAGAGACGCAGTCGATGTCCGAATCGAGAAAGACGGCAAAACTATCATCGTTATCGACACAGCCGGGGTGCGCAAGAAGAGCAGCATGAGCGGCTCCATCGAGTTCTACAGCCACGTTCGCGCCGAGCGGTCTATCCGCCGGGCAGATGTTGTGCTGTTTCTAATTGACGCGACGGAGCCGATCTCGCAAGTCGATAAGGCGCTGGCGCGGCTTATCGTCACAGAGTATAAGAGCTGCATAATAGTCGTGAACAAATGGGACCTGGCCAAGGATTCCGCCGCGACGAGCGACTATGAGGACTATCTCTGGAAGCT
>Ga0315277_10004281_pt1 | contig 19132 bp, 18 predicted proteins | sample YL17G05_15_MG_FD_203695 | JGI IMG/M metagenome (GOLD analysis project Ga0315277, IMG submission 203695) | Sediment microbial communities from Yellowstone Lake, YNP, Wyoming, USA - YL17G05_15 | ecosystem: Environmental > Aquatic > Freshwater > Lake > Sediment | place: USA: Wyoming | collected...
CAAATTCAGTGTTCGGGATCTGAGGTGACGCGAAAGAACCGGGTTCAGATGGACCGAAGGAACGTTGCGTGGGAGTGCTCTTTCGTTGATTTACAAACTGGTGCCGTGAATCTTCAACCACCTAACTGCGGGTCATTGTCCCGACCGACCGGGAACTGTCAACAGGAAAACCCATGAAATCCGCGAAAAAGAAGGGTGGGAAAGAATCGGCTGTGTCGGTCCCAAAGCAAGTCGTTTCGGGCTGTCGGGCTTGACGGCCGTCCGTGATTGGCGTATCGGAACTTAACCGTCGCGGATTAAAGAAGAACCGGAGGGTGAATAACAGTATAAGCCACGATAATCCGCCTCACATAGAAGATAGCTCACCCCGCATCATCCGCGAGGGTGAGAGATCGTGCCGGAAAAGTCGCGGCAGAAAATAATGAGCGCGGCAGCCCGCTGCCGCGCTCCAGAATTGATCACCTGGACCTCTGTAACCGAAGACTACTTGCCGCCCGTCCCACCTACATGAAAGTAGTACAAAGGCCGACCGTGAGGAACGGTTCCGCCCGCACGATAGATCTCGCCATCGCTGACCGTTCCGTTCGTAGGATCGTAGATCAGACTAAGAACGGCGGCCACCGCCTGATCGTTGTCGGGGACGTTGGCCCAAGGATAGTTGCCTGTGGCCAAGTTGAAGCCCTCGTGCGTATTCTCGGTATCGTCCTGATGATCGGGGCCGGCCGAGCCCATATACCACGTGTCACTGGGACAACCGGCGGGATTTGGATCCGTCGGTGTGCCGCTCGGCCCGACGCCCGCGCGGCCCGTCCCCATTTCGAGCATTGGGAATCGTCGCTCCCCCCGATAGCGATACTCACCAAAGGGATCGCGCGGAATAGTGGTGATGTAAGCGATCGGTGACGTGAGCTGGCGGAAGCCTTCTTCGTAATCCATCGCGTCGCCGTGGTCGCAGTTCGTATAGGAATTGTAATCAACAAAATAGGCTTCCTGGGCATTGGAGAGCGAGCGCAGGTCGGCCCGCACGCGTGAAGTCTTGGCTCGGACTTGTGCCTCGAGGAAATTCGGCACCGCAATCGCTGCCAGAATCGCAATGATTGCCACCACAATCAAGAGCTCGATCAACGTGAAGCCTGCCAGTTGTCTGATGGTTCGCATTTGCCGGTTTCTCCTTCCCACGCTGTTTTCGCAAGATGCCGCCGGATTTTGCGCCGCTTTTATCTACCACGCCCCGACAGCGGTTTCGCCGTCCAGACCGGACTTCTTTACTTCGCGCGTGTGGACAAATCAAGAAAAAGGTTTGTCTTTTTTTGTCTGGACGTTCGCAATCCGAATCGAGCACGATACATTTGGCTAACTAAGCAGACCACAGATTCAATTCCATTGGGAGGTAGCACAATGAGCAAGAAACAAACGCGGCGGCAGTTCATGCAGAATTCAACCAAGGCCGTCCTGGGCGCCGCCACTTTGGCGACTCTGGCGCCCGGCGCGGTTTTGGGCGCCAACGAACGCATCCGCGTTGGCGGTATCGGTGTCGGCGATCGTGGGACCGACCGGCTCAGGATGGCCAAACGGCTCGGCGCCGAGATCGTTGCCATTGCCGATGTTAATGAAGCTATGCTCGACCGCTGTGCGAAGTCTGTCGGAGGCAAAGTCGAACGCCATCGCGACTACCGCGAACTGTTGGCGCGCGGCGATATTGATGCCGTCATCAATGCAACGCCCGACCACTGGCATCACGATGTGTTGCTCGATGCGCTTAAAGCAAAGAAAGATGTTTATACCGAGAAACCTCTCGCCCGCACAATCGAGGAAGGATTGGACATTGTGCGGGCGGTCAAGGAAGCGCCCGACCGAATCGTCCAGGTCGGCAATCAGCGCCGCAGCGGCGAGCATTGGAAGAAAGCGCGCGAGCTGGTCGCAGCGGGCAAGATTGGTGCGATCAAATGGGTGCGCACGTGGGACTGTCGCTATCGCCTCGTGGATCCTTATCAGGACCGCGCCAAAGACCGCAACCTCTATGATCCCAAACGGATTGACTGGGATATGTTCTTGGGCAAAGCGCGCAAGCGCGAGTTTGACGCGATGCGTTGTTCGGCGTGGCGTTGGTTCTGGGATTACGCCGGCGGCCTGATGACCGACATCGGTCCTCACATGCTCGACGTCGCCCATTGGATCACCGACACGCTCGGTCCCAAGACCGTCGTTTGCAACGGCGGCAACTATCATTACCAGGGATGGGAGACGCCCGACAACGTGCATGCCATCCTCGATTGCGGGACGTTTGCCATCGTCTTCTCGGTGCAATTCATGAACGGCCTCGATGGCGACGGCGCGGCGTTCTATGGCACCGAAGGCGCAATCGTCCAGGGACGCGACGGCAAGTTTCGCCTGCTCAATACCCATGACCGCGTCGTTGAAGAATGGAACTCGATGAATGAGAATGAGGCGCACATGCAGAACTTTCTCGACTGCTGCCGCTCGCGCAAGCAACCCAACTCGCCGGCCGAAACGGGACATTACGTTCTGACAGGGGCTCATCTGGCCAACATTTCCTATCGCGAGGGCCGACGGGTGAATTGGGATGTGAAAGCGCAAAAGATTGTGTGAAAAGGGCAGGGTTTCGGGTATCGGGTTTGGGGTTTGGGGGAAGGGATGAAGTGCGGGCGACGTGGCGGTGTATTTTATGGTGCGGCCCTATCGGATTGTCCAACTGACCTCTTCGAGCAGCGTCGGGGGCACGGAACGAAAGGTCCTCGCGCTGGTCGAGAATCTCGACCCTCAATTGTTCGAGCCGATCGTTTTGTCGCTTGTTGGCGACGGCACCCTGATCCAACAATGCCGCGAGCGCGGCATTGAAGCCGAACATCTGAAATGCCACCATCCGTTTCATGTGAGAGCTTGGAGACGGTTTTCCCAGATCATTCGAACCCGCAACGTGGCGCTGGTCCATCTCTACGGGCTTCGCGCCAATCTCCCCGGACGACCTCTAGCGCGAAGGGCGGGCGTACGGGCAATTGTCGGCGGCATCGAAAGCATTGACCCGTGGCGCAAATGGTATCACACCGCGCTGGATCGCCTGACCGCGCGCTGGGTGGATCGCTTCGTAGCCGTTTGCGAGGCGGCGCGACAGGCTTCGATTGCGCGCGAGCGGATCGCCCCGTCGCGAATTGTCGTGATTCCCAACGCCGCCCGCGAAATGCCCCCGGCCGAAAGTTTCGACAGGACGGTTCTGCGCCGACAATTCTCATTGGAACCATCGGATAGCCCCGTTGTCGCCCATGTCGCCAATCTTGCTCCCGAGAAGCGCCACTGCGATTTGATTGATGCGGCGGCGTTGCTCGTAAAGCAATTTCCGCGAATCGTTTTTCTGTGCGCCGGTCGCGACGAGATGAACGAGGTCAATCAACGCTATGCGGCGGAACGCGGAGTGGCCGACCGGTTTCGCTGGCTGGGCTACGTCGGCAATGTGGCCGAGGTGATCGCGGCGGCTGATTTCGCGGTTCTCCCATCGAGCCACGAAGGTCTGCCGGTCTCGGTTCTCGAAATCATGACAGTAGGACGAACCGTGATTGCGACCTCCGTCGGTGGCGTGCCTGAGATTGTCCGCGACAGTGTCAATGGCCTTCTCGTCCCGCCGCTCGACCCACAGAAACTGGCTCAGGCAATCGAACGATTGGCAAAAGACAGCGAACTTCGCCGTCGGCTGGAAATTGCCGCACACGAAACCGTGCAGCAGGACTATTCCATCGAGCGCATGGTCCATAAAACCCAGCAACTCTATCTCGAACTATTGGAAGAGAAATCGTAGAGTAGCCAACTGTGGCATGGGTATCTTGCCCATGATTTTTTTTCTCCGACAGGATTCCCGTGCCACCGTAATGGACAGGTTGCCAACCACCACCGTTTAATGGTTTCTTCTCCGCAACGCATTGAATTGCAATGGATTGGAAGGAGTACACCCGGCAAGAAAGCACATTTCACACATGGATTTTGTTAGCCCGGCTTCAGCCCAGGCCAAGGCCGATGCGAGGGAAATCGAGCGGTATGTGCGGCAGTCGCCACGCAACTTCGGCATTGGGCGCACGCACTGGACGCTGACGACGTTGGTGCAGGTTGTGCCATCGCTGCGGGGATTTAGTCCCTACGGTGCGCAGAAAGCGTTGGCGCGAGCGGGGTTTGGCTACAAGCGGGGCCAACCCCATGTGCACAGTCCCGATCCGCAATACGAGGTAAAAAAGGGGCTCTGGACGCGCCAGCGAGTAACACACAGCCACCCATGGTGCGATGACTTCCGGCACTTCCGCCGCCAAGTCTGTGCCGAACTGAACCGGCTGGCAGCAGGCTCGCCCGAGTTCTTGCGCTATGTGGGATTGTCTATATGATTAATTGATGGCCATAAGGGGACTGAGCGAACTGCGAAACCAACAAGGGGCCAGGCGTGTGGCTGGAATCCAGGTGGCCGTGCGAAATGACCCGATCATTTTGGCCCCTTATTTGTGTTTGCCTGTACTGAGAGTCGAAAACGCGCAGTGAAACGCGTTCGGCAGTCTCCGTTGCTTGCCATTCATATTCATCGTCCCATCTTGCCTTTTGCCTTTCCCTCAGCAGTCAGGACTCGGCACTCAGGACTTTTTTTGTCGCTCAGTCTTGGATGACAAAGCCGTATCAAGCCACCGCAGTCCACATAGAGATTTCGCTACTCTTTAACTGCCGCAGACTTGCCGGCCTTCCTGGTTTTTTTCTTGGCCGGCTTTTTACCCTCTTCCGAGGGCCGCGGCGGGTTATCTAGATCCAGATCGTCGCCGCTTCTTTTCTGCCATCGCTTCAACTCGGCGTTCAGTTCCTTGATGAGTTTCGCGTTCTTCGGATCGCCCGAAAGATCGTTCATCTCCAGCGGATCGTTTTCAATGTCGAACAGTTGCGTCTTCTTCACGTAGGGATAGCGGATCATCTTGTAGCGTTCATTGCGGACCATGCGTTGCACCGTTCTGTAGGCCGCGAAAATCGAATCATAGCCCCTTGCCTGTTTTCCTTCCATCAGCGGCATCAGGCTTTTGCCCTCGACAGTATTGGGAATTGTGAGGCCGGCCATTTCGCACGTGGTCGGGAACACGTCGCTGAGATAAACCAGCGAATCAATCCTTTTGCCCTTTTCGATGGCCGGACCGGCGAAGATCAGCGGCACGCGCACGCTGTGGTCATAGAGGCTCTGCTTGCCCATCAGGCCGTGTTGGCCGACCGCAAGGCCGTTGTCGCCCGCGAAGATGACGATTGTATTGTTCGCTTCGCCACTTTTTTCCAGTGCCTCGAGCACGCGCCCGATGTGGAAATCCACATGGGTGATCATCGCATAGTAAGCGGCGATGTGCTCGCGGATTTCCTCGGGCGTTCGTGGAAACTTGGCGAGCAACTCGTCGCGCACCTTCAGCTCGCCGTTATCGAACGGATGCTCCGGCAAGAAGTTCTTCGGCAGCTCAATCTTCTCCGGCGGATACAGGTCGGCATATTCTTTCGGCGCCATGCGCGGATCGTGCGGCGCGGTAAAAGCGACATAGAGAAAGAAGGGTTTGTCGCTCTTGCGTTCCTTAAGGAACTTGATCGCCTCGTCGCTGAACAACTCGCTGGAGAACATGTCACCCTTGTATGCCTTTTCTTTGGGATACTTTCCCGAGGGGTCGAAATCATAGACGGGCACCTGGAGGTGATTGCCCATTCCGCCGAAGAAGATTTTGCTGCCGCCGGCGAAACACTTGGCATAGGCCCACGGGCCGTTGTGCCACTTGCCGATGCCGAAGGTTTCATAGCCGACGTTGCGAAAAGCCTCCGGCCACAACGTCACGTCCTGATTGTGCTGGGCGTCTATCGGCGTGCACCGAAACAGACTGCGCCCAGTCAGAAGCATGGCCCGGCTGGGAACACAGACCGCTCCTTGGTTAGAACCCATGATGAAAGCATGTGTGAAGGCTATGCCGTTGCGGACCAGCTTGTCCAGGTTCGGTGTCTGGATCGCGGGATTGCCGAGGGCATGGATCGTGCTGAACCGCTGATCGTCGGTAAACAGAAACAGAACGTTCGGACGTTTGCTTTTGGCCGCGCCATCGGCGCCACGGACTCGACCGGGCAGCGTCGCGGCTGCTGCTGCCCCAAGGCTCATGTTCTTCAAAAAGTCGCGTCGGTTGACCATCTTCTCGATCCTTTCGCACAGTGGATTTCCCGCAAGCCATCGGGCAGGAGAACGTACTGAGTCTTCGCCCAACGATGTCCTATACTCTGGCGAAAATCTCCCCCCGACCGACGTGCGATTACGCGGCGACGGGGGCTTTGACCCATGAAAATAGGTTCGTAGTTCCCACTTTAGTGGGGCTCTCAAATTCTTGCTCTTCAGTGTCCCAAAAACCAAGAGACCCACTAAAGTGGGAACTACGAACCACAAAGCTCACTGAAGTGGGAACTACGAACCACAAAACCCACTGAAGTGGGAACTACAAACTTCCATTCCAGCATGGCAACGATTCGCACCATCTGCCGGCCGGTGAGATACTATGAGAATCTTCCTGCTCACTGCAATCGCGATTTGGTTTTCGCTCCGGTTCACCCATGCCGAAGAATCGAGTGACGGGGCATCAGGATTTTTTATGGCCGGGTTCGAAGAACCGTCAGAACTTGACACCATTGGGCGACCTATGATATCTCTCTCACTCGGAGACCAAATGGTGTGTGACCGGGTCAGAAAACCGCCCACGATATCTTCTGTGGGCATTCAAATTCATCAAGGAGAGGAAATTGAATGAACAGCAGAACCAAGTTGCGGTTGTTCGTGTTGGGCGTGTGTTGTGGTCTGCTTGCGAGTGCCTGTCGGACCGTGCCGCAATCTCCGGGCACACCCAATGCACGAGTGATTAGAATTACCGATTTGCGCCCCAGTAACTCGCGGCTGATGCCGAATCTTCTCGGCGAGAAAAAGATTGACCATGGCGGGCTTTACATTTTTCAGCCGGGTGAGACGGCCCATCCCGAACCGCGACACGTTCATGACGCTGACGAAGTGTTCATTTTCATCCAGGGCAAAGGTGTGATCCCTATAGACGGCAAGGAATATCCGGTGAAAACCGGCGACGTGGTGATCGTCAAGGCCGGCGAGGATCATCACACGCGAAGCTCCGTGGACGATCCGCTCGTCGCCGCGTGGTATGTGATGGAGAAGTAAAGGAGCGACATTCGATCTACTGTTTCGGATTCCCCGCGATGAATTCCTGAACGGCCTGGAATTTCGGCGCGGTCGCCGAGTCCTGGTCCTGATATTCGAGAATGCCCCAGCTGCCCCATTTGCTTGGCCGGCCGGTTGACGAGAAGATCATGATCAAGTCGCCGCCAACCGCTTTCCAGTTGCCCAGATACTCGCGGTAGAGGTCCTTCATAATCGGGTGGCGGTTAGCCGCGAAGAAAAGGTCGGTGAGTTTCTGGTTGTTCTCGGCGCCGCCGTGTCCGACGAGGTGCTGACCCGCTTCGTATGCGAAAAGTTTGACGCCGAACTTCTTGGCCACGGCGGCTTGCTTGGCCATCCGCTCGCGTTCCTTGGCGACCTCGGCTCGGCATTGTTCCAGTAATTGCTCGACAGTCAGTTGCGCGACTTCGTCCGCTTTCTTCGGATCGCCGAACGAATAGCCAAAGTAGGGGGCGATGGCCAGAGCATCGGCCTTCTTGGCGGCGTCTTGCCAACCGAGAACCTGTTCGCTGGTCCACGGATTGGCCCCTTGGGCGCTCAGGACGCGAACCAGGCGGTCTTTTCCGCCGAAGACCTCTTCCCCGATTTTGAATATCTCGACGGCGCGCTGGGAATAATATCGCAGCGCCGCCTGAAACTCGTTGTCGGAGAGTTTGAGTTTCTTGCCCTGTTCGAGACAATAGCGCGTCTGGCCGAATATGAAATTCCAGCACTCATTGCTATACTCGATGTAAACGCGCCGATCCGGTTCGAGCCGCTCTTTGACCATCCGGGCGAAGTTGCGGACGTAGTCGTCGCTCGCCAGGTGGGGCATGCAGAACCAAGGATCGGCGTGAAGGCGATTGCAGAGAGCGATCATATATTCCAGCGCAACGCCTTTCTGTCCCTGCGTTTGATCGGTGGGCTTGGGACGGTCCGACCAGTCGCTGATTTTCGAACCATTCGTGTGCATCCAGTCCATGAAGCGAATCACCTTCATGTTGGACCAACGCTTCAGAAAGTCGGGATTAAAGGGATCTTTCTCATACGTCTTTTCGAACGGCTTGGGCACGAGGCGGATGTTGCGGATGGGATCGGCGGGATCGGTCTGCATGATGCGAACCGCAACCTGATCTTTGGGAACGATGCTCAGTTCGGCCCGCCCCGGCTCTTGCTTCACGGCCTTAGCGTCGAAGGCGAACTCCAATTTGCCTTTGCCGTCATAGAGGCATATGTAGTCGCCGCCGGGATAGTGGCCATTGCAGGCCGCCGTGATCGAATCCATGTGGTGGTCGGGCAGCAACTGCTTGGGATAACCGTCGTCCCTGAGTTCATGTTTGTCGCCCTTGCCATACCCGGCGCCTTTTTTCTGCGACACCAGCGGCTGGGAGATTTTGAAAATGTCCACAAACGGCAGCTCCGTTGACCAATAGGACACACCCGCCAGGTTAATCCCCACCGGCGGGTTTCCATCTGATGCCGCCTGAGTCTGTGCATGTCCGCAGACCGGAAAGACCGAGGCAAGAACCATGAAGGCATATACAAATCGGTTCATGTCAAGACTCCTTTTCGGACAATGGAACGTCCGCCGTTCGAGGCGTTGATGGCAGGGAAAAGCGCGGCGAGCAAGTTAAAATCGAGCGGATCGCAGGATTGTTTGATTCGAGTGTTGGTAAAGTTGCCGACCAATCGCTTTGATGAATCAACGCACGGGCAGGACTTCAACCTCCACCCGGGCAAGCCCAGGGCGATACATGCCAATCCGCCGGGCGGCCGCTTCGGATAGATCAATGATGCGCCCCTTGATATACGGGCCTCGGTCGGTGATTCGGACAACGACCTCTTGGTTGTTTTCCAGGTTGTGCACCTTCACCAGGGTGTTGAACGGGAGCGTTCGATGGGCGGCAGTATAGGCGGCTTTGTTATACCGCTCGCCGCTGGCGGTCTTGCGCCCATGATGCCAGCCTCCATACCACGAGGCGATGCCCATCTGTCGGAGAAGCGACGAGCTCTCTTCACTCTCTTCTTCGAGCGTCGGCAAGATGAGCGGCTCAACGGGGAATGAAACGAGTGTTTCTTGTTGGGGCAACACCGGCGGTTCCGGCGGCGGGAGCACTTCAAAAGTATCGCTCGCGCGCAACCGGTGTTTCTGCGGCGAGGCGCATCCGGCGCCCAGAACCATCAGAGCCAGCAGGAATATGGTTGCGAATCTTTTCCCCGACCCCATAGGAGTTCTCTGTTCCATACCACAGATTTTCCCGCGATCAGCATTATCTCGCATAAGGAGACAGTTGCGCAAATGAGGGCAAGATGATTTTTGAGGCCGGAATGGATTTTGACAAACCCGGCAGTTCGATAACCGGACGGAGTGAGAATTCAAAAAGTCCATGTATCCCCTCGGAATGTGTGTGAAAAGTCTGTAGTTCCTTCAGGAGGGGTGTTTTCCTGGGAGAATGACCCGCCAAAGCGGAAACTACGAACCTCAGGTCAATGAAGCCGCACACAGCGGAACGGTTCTGGATTTCGTTGATTTGCCCCTCACAAAGGATTGGACTCATTATTCGAGAAAAAGGAGTTGGGAAGTTTGATTTCTTTTTCAACTCCCATGAATGAAAATGCTCAATCATGTTACCAGATAGCGAGAGAGATGGCGCGCGCATGAACACCCAAGGGGAACCGACTGACGAGGCGATCATTCGTTCGGCTCTCGGCGGCGACGCGGAGGCCTATGGCCTCCTGGTCGAGCGCTATCGCGCGCGCCTGCTCGGTCTCGCGTTCCATCTGTGCGGCGATTACGATACGGCGGCCGACCTCGCGCAGGAGACATTGATCACGGCGTATGAGTGTCTGGATCGAATCCGCGACCCGTCCACATTTGCGCAATGGATCGCGGGGATTCTGAGGAACAAGTTTCGCAACCTGGGGCGAACGAGCCCTGCCCCAACCATCTCTCTCGATCAGCTCATCGAGGCGGGGTTCGATCCCCCAAATCCCGATTGCGCCGCGACCGTGAGCGACGAGGAACTTCGCCAGGTGGCGCAGTGCGTCGAGTCGCTGCCATCGCAATATCGCGAGGTGCTGCTTCTGCGATATGCGGAAGACCGTTCGTATAAGGAGATCGCCGACTTTCTCGGTCTGCCGGTGACGACGGTGACCATGCGCCTGACGTATGCGCGGCGGTTGGTGATCAAGAAAGCAAGGGAGGCGGAGCTGATCTAGGACACCCATGAGTCGGAGCGCCGGCGGCCTCGCCGGTGCTTTGGAACGTTCTTGTTGGAGGAAGCATCGTTATGAGCGGACGAACAGAGCCGAAAGAACGATTAAAACACCGGCGAGGCCGCCGGCGCTCCGAGAAAAGGTGAGCTGCCATGATACTACATCCTTCGGCAAAAAGAATGACCAGCTATCTTGATGGGGTGCTGCCGGAAGTGCAGGCGTGTCGTTTCGAGGCGCATCTTGCGAAATGCGAGGTGTGCCGGCGAAAGCTGCAAATCCTGCGATCGGCATCGCGCGTGTTCGGTTTGCCAAAGCGACGTCTCGATGCGATCTCGGAAAGTGTGATGGAGCGGGTAGGACAGATTGGCAATCTGGCGGCCTGGAATGTGAGACAGGCGGGACAGGCTGACAGCCTGTCCTACGAAAGGCGACAGTGGAACACCGATGCGCCGATCCTCGGCGAAATCCAGTCGGTGGATGGAACCGTTTTTGTCCGCAGCGGCGCGGGCGACAAAGCCATCGAGGCATTCCCAGGTTGCGCGCTGCGTCAGGGCGATCGCTTGGAGCCGGCCGCGGAAGCTTCGGCCGTCGTCCAACTGACAAATGGCGCCACACTGCACATCACCAAAGCGGCCGATTTGAGTTCGCTGGCCGAGGCGATGGCGGCGATTTCGAGCGGCGCTTCGGGACGAACCCTGCCGCCCTCTGGAAGGCGTCTCCAAATGAGGTTCACATGGGCGTCAGGAACCGTTGCGGTGGCTATGGCAATCGTGCTCGCCGCGATAGTCGTGCCCAAGTGTTTTGATGCCTGGGAGCGCACCAGAATTGCCCGCGCGCGGCGCGACGTGCAACGACTGGCCTTGGCCGAAGAGCGAGCTGCCAGTCGCAATGCTGGTTATGTGCCACTTCAAGTGCTGGATGATCCGGCCCGTGCCGCGAGTCTCACTTACGACCCGACCAACGGGACGGTCAGCGGAGGCGATGTCTGGCGCGTGAAGCAAGGGGACGAGCCTAGACTGGCGCCCGTCATCAGCTGCATTCCCGATATTATTGTCAGCGACGCGGATGGCGACCCTGATTTCTTCATATTCAACAACGCACTGGACCTTGATGAATTGGTCAGCGACAACACGGCGGCTTCCAGCCTGCTGAAATGGTCGCTCGTTCAGTCAACTCCCGGAAAGCCGTCCCCCGCTTCCCAAGGGAGCGCTGGACAGAATCAGCAGGCGCCGCCCGCCCCTTCCAAATCACCCGCTCCCAAAACCACTCCCACGTCTTCCACAACCGAGAAGCGCCTGGTCATCTACACGGCGGCTTTTTCGATCCTGGTCAGCAGCGTCGAGGACTCGATGAAAGACCTGCTCCAGAAGATCGAGAAGTGGAACGGCTATGTCCAGACGGCCGACCTTCAGCGCGTGACGTTTCGTGTTCCTGCGGCCAACTTCAACCGCGTCGTCGAGGAGATTTCGCAGCTGGGCGTGGTGACGAACAAACAAGTCCAGGCCCACGACGTCACGCGCCAGTATGTGGACCTGCAACTGCGGATGGAGGTCGCCGAAATGTCGCGCAAGCGTCTCCTAGCGCTTCTCGAAAAGGCGCAGAAAACCGAGGATCTGCTCAAGATCGAAAACGAGATTCGCCGCCTGACCGAAGAAATCGAAAAGATGAAAGGTGAGATTCGACTGCTCGCCGACCAGATTGCCTATTCCACCATCGCGGTTGATCTGACGGCCAAGGCGGCCGAGGCCAAACCCGCCCGTCCGCGCGCCGGCGTCAGCTATTTCCCGTGGATCAACCAGATCGGAGCCGAAAATGTCATCCGCTACTTCTGATTCGCCGCGTTCGATCAAACGAATTCCGCGCATCGCAGTTTTCGCGGCTGTTGGCCTCGTGACGGTTTGCTTGTTGGCGGGATTACTTTGGCTGGCCCGCGGCGGGACATTTCGGATGATGACGCCCGAAAACTTTGCCAAAGTTAAATTTTCTCGGTCGGCGTTCGGCGCGTTGACGCCGCAAGAGGACAAACTGGTGGTGCGGCATTTTTCCCTGCGCGAAAAGCAGAATCTCCCGTTCTGGGTGGACGGCCTTCGCAATCACTTCGTCGAGGACCGGGGCTATACGCTCAAGGAAGAGGACGAGTTCAAGACCGATGCCGGCTTGTCGGGCCATCGTTTCCTCTTCGAGATCGCGATGAATGATGTACCCTATTGCTACGAGTTGGTCTTGTTCACCACCGCGGGCTGGTTCCGGCAGCACATCTATACCGCCGAGTTGCTGTGCGGCAAAAAGAACTTCGATAAGCACGGTCCCGCCGTCGAAAACGCTCTCAAACGGTTTCAAGCCCGCCGCGGCCACGCCGGTTGACGAAGATCGCCGAAAGTCAAAACGATAGAAAGATTGTTTTGAGGTACACCTGGCGCTCTTGAAATGTCGGTGGCCGAAACATCGCCTGTTCCGATTCTCATCCGATTCACCGGAAAAGTCCCAACCTTCCGATTGACAGGATTCTTCTTTTCTCTCCATCCGGTTCATCGTGTGATCCTGTCAAAAAAGAAACCCATAGCCCGAAAACCATTGAACGATACTGCGGTCAGTCCTTGTCGGGACGGGCAGCAAAGAGTTCAAACGCCTGCTGGAACAAGTCCCTATCGCAGGGAACAATAGTCGTTCGAGGGTTGGAACGCAAGCAATTGACCAACTCGACGAATGCGGCCCTGTCTCCACGCCGAGCCAAAAAGTTACCCAACCCGATCAGCACATACACCACAACGCCGTTTCTGATCCGACCGCGATAAATCATGGTCCACTCCTCCTTTTCTGACTGCACTCCACTTTCACGCGGCGATTTTGTCAAGAATGGCCTTGGCGGGAGAAGCAAAACTACGCCGCCCGCCAAGCCGCTGTCGTCTGGTTCCACCACCGGCTATTTCGGAGCCGAAAAAGTTCACAAGGTAGGGAGATAGCACCCTTTAGGGTCTATTCCTTGAGATGCCGCCCAAGGAGATTGATCTGGTCGGCTAGCCTCCTGCGGCCCATAACGCGTCGAAAATAGGCTTCCATACCGCCGAAATCGAACATCACTCGCTCAGAGCCGAAGAATTCTCTATACCGAGTCTCGGCAAAGTAGGGTCGAAGATGTCTGGGCGTGTTCGATTTCACTTTATCATTCAAAGTCAACACAACGGTTATGGAAGCCTCTGGCCTGACCGCCCTTCTCAGCAATGTGCGGAAATGATAGTCCGCCAGAGGAAGCGAATAGCCGATGAACACGATTTCCGTTGCCTCGCCAAGATTCACATAGGCGTTGTGCCAGGTCATTTGAATATGAGGGTTGTCGAAAATCTTGACGAAAGTCGGTGTGATGAAAAAGGGCTCAAGCTGCGGAAGATCCTCAGTCTTTAAGTCGGTTTCTCTGGAAAGGAGACGCTGGCAACTGGGACAGGCTTGAGGTTGGACGTATTGCTCCCATACGCGTTCTGGGCCGCCCACACCGGTGTATAGACGGTTGCAGTTGGGACAGAGCAACCAATTTGCGGAGCCGTGAAGCTTCATAATCTTGAAGTTGAACAAGCCCTTGGCTTTCTGGAGAAGCGATGGCGTATGCGGGCACGTGTCGGTCAACGGTGTTGTGTAGCAGCAGTAGTCAATGTCGGCTCTCTTGAGAGCGTTTGCCTGTCCAATGCACCAGTAAATGGCTTTCTCCAAAAGGCAATCCCAGTTCAAACAAATCACGCTCAGTGGATCAGCCCCTTGGCCAGCAGCGCCGCGTCGGTCAAGCAAGTGAGCAGCAACCGATCTATAGAAGCCAGCGGAGCGCCCGCTCACCTTTTCTCCTGCCACATGGAACACGAAGAGAATGACTCTCCTCAGCGCCTCGGTGACTTTCTCCAACTTATCGAATGAGTAGCCGGAGCAAAATCCATGGCCCGATACTGTCTCATCGAGCAGCGTAAACACTTCTTCGAGAGTGGGCGTCTGTCTAATGGGGAAGGTTCTGTTGCGAAATTCGCGCCACCTGTCGTAGTGCATGAGGAAGGATTTGAACATCTCCAAGGGGGCGTCCATCATACCCAATCTGTCAGCGCGTTGGAGGATCTCTGCCTGAAGAGGAAACCCCGCACATCGGGAGAATCCCGCGCCCAGAATATAAACAGTTTTGGATGGAGTAGAGGTGAAGGGATTCATTCGGAATCTGCTTACCCGCTAAGCACTCTTGCCCACGCCTCGCAGTGTGAAACGGTCTGAAGGCCTAAGATTCTATTGAGTCTGTTTTCTGTTTGGCGGAGTTCTTGAATGATCCCACCTGGCGAAAGCGGATCTCGATACTCGCGCGCTTTGCACCACATATAGTGCCGGACACAATGCTCCTTTGTCTCAGGGAGAGGGTATTCTCTTTCCCGCCCATCCTTTAAAGACCGCTTCCGGCAAGTCATCAGATACTCGCGGAAATCCACTACAGGATCGGACCTGATAACCCTTCTGCATTCCTCACACTCACATATTCTGCTCAGAAAGTCGTCCACGCTTTTCAGCCCCTGCAGAGCTCTGACGGCGCGTAGTGCTTCTCGAAAACGCAACCGGGCGTGCAAGGCCGGCAAATAGTATTTTGCGACTGGAATTCCGCCTCCAACTGGCAGCACACCTCGGTCTTCACCGTATTCCAAACCGTGGCATACACCTACCAAAGGCTTCACCAATCCGCAACGCGACAACGCCAGGGAAAAGAAGCCCCCGTAAAGATTGACAATATCAGCAAGCGTTCCGAGTTGCCTGAGAAACTCGACAAAGGTGCGCAGTTCATCTTCCGAGGCTTGAAGCTCGGAAAACGAATCAACCCAGACCAAGAACACCACTGGCTTAACGCCGCTGTTCTCATACTCAGTGACGACAGGGCGTAACTTCCGACCCTCTAGAAGATCTCGTGATATGACTATCTGAACAGCAAGTGGGATATTCTGCTTTTCGGTGTATTCTTGCGACTCTCTGGCACACGCAACATTGACGGGCAACCATCGATTCAACGTTGAGGAGGTCATATAGAAATAGGGGGCAACAAGAAGACTGGGACGAAGATTTGTCGCAACCGCTTTGCCCTTACCTTTGAGGTACTTATAGTATTTTGCCGCGTCCGACTCTTGAGTTCGCTTTTCAATCGAGTTGAGCTGGAATTCAAGGACTCGTCTGCAAAACGCCTTGCGAAGACGGTCATCTTCGAAGTCCTCTGGGAGCACGGACTCATGACTGTCGCCAACGCGTAATTGGACTGGCTCCCCGTATTCTTCGAGCAGTCTCCGGACGGATCGTTTGATCTCGCCTTCCCTGGTTTCCGAGACAGACAGCAGGTGACTGACATCATGTTGAAAACCGTGTGTCTGAGGATCAATGAAATATGGCTTCTTTGCGCGCTCCCCAATGAAACTCGCAATCGCGTCGGGCATGTGCGCCACGATACTGGCATTAAAGATGATCTGGTCGTAGCTATCCCGGAGATCCCCTAAAAGGTATTTCTGGTCGGCGGCCGTTCCATAGCGAACCAAGTGCAGACCAGCGATAGGTTTGATGTTAGCGTTCATTTCGGTTCTCTCTGGTTTGAGCGAATACGCTCCAAGAGAAGCGATCGGGCGACGGACCAAGTCTCCATCGATTTAGGGGCCTCGATCACGGTTTCAAATGGCCAATCTCCTCTTCCCCGGTAGAAGAATAAACCCACCCCTACCTTGCTGAACTCTTCCCGCATCACATCAGAGACGACCCGCCTTGGCATGCAAACGTAGGCATGGTCCGCAGCCAGCAGGTGGTCAACTGCCTGAGAAAGGGCTTTGCGCCAATTACGAAGCTTAAATTCCACAGTAACCAGCCGCTTTTGCTGAATAAATGCCAGATCAACGCAACGCCCCAGCAGCGATACCTCGCGGCAGGCGAGTAAGCCAGCTTTCTCGACACGACGTAACGCCCCCTGAACGAGGTGCGCTTCCGACCAGCGGCGGTTCTTCCCGTTCCCCGAGCTAGAATTGGTATTCGGACAAGATTTCATCTCGAATCTTCGACCTTGTTGTCCATTTTGGATACTTCGTGTAAACATATCGCAAAAGTGCGCGCAAAGAGGCTGCCGTGCAGCGGGCCTTGAATTCGTCAAGAACGGCCCACTGGTGCTTGGCCAGTCCGCGAGCAAGCTCGTCCTCAGCGAAATCCCGACCTATTCTGGTTAGGGAAAACTCCTCTTCGCAGATGGGGCTTTCCTGCTCCTCGTCCGAACCAGACCCTGCTTGCCAGTACTCGTATTCTCTCGTTTCCTCTGGAAGTAACTCGGTGCCCCCAAAACGCCTGACCTGGACAAAACCCAGCTCTACCAGAAACTCCAAATCGCTGAAAACTTGCGCTGAAAACGGACCGAAGTCGTATTCCTTGAAATCGGGGATGGCCTCTTTTGGTATTGCCTTCTCCAAGTTGAACTTTCCTCTGATTTCCTTGTCGAAAAGGAAAACCATTTTCATCAATCGCGTGTGGCCTCGAATCGGTTCGCACTGCTTGCCCGTGTGCCCTTTTGCGTGCAACAAGAGCATAATAAGATCCTTGGAACTGGTTACTTTTGCCATTCCAACCATACCTCGAACGTCTTCTGCCGCAATATCTAGCAGGTGCGTGGTTCTCTTCGCAACTGTTTTTGAATCACAAAATTCCCTCGCGCGGCGTTTCATATGAGCCGCCGTGCGGAGACAGCGCTTACGGACGCACGCATTCCTTCTCACTAACTCGACGATTCAAATCTCTATGCTGGGGCCTTTGCAGGCATTCGTTGTACCGATTCTTCAAACACTACCGGTTAACCCTAGTGTTTCAGCGGGTCACTTCCCGAGGCGTTTCAAGGTGAAATTGCGCAGGGCGCCGCCGGTGTACCAAGTCGCCACGCCGAACGGTTTGATCGGCGCTTGTTCCTCCCAGACGGAGAACTTGTGACCCTTGCGCTCGAGATTGATGACTTGCTCGTCATCAATCCACGTCTCGATCCTCTCGTCGCTCACGCGCAGGCGGAAGCGATACCATTGTTTATCTTTGAAGTTCATCCCTCTGGACGTTTGGTTTTCCGAAGCATTGTATTCGTCCACGTTTGACAGGCCCACGACGTTGCCGCCCCAACCGCCATTGATCCACGTTGCCCAAGAATCGCCGACCGGAAAGGTCATCCCCACGAAAAAGTCGGAACCGCTCGTGCGCATGGCCTCAAGCGACACTTCGTAGTTGCTCTTGGGAAACTCGCCCGGCCATTGAATGCCCGTCATTGGCTTGCCTTCATCGAGATAAAGAACACCGTCTTTGACATAGACCTTGCCGTGATCGCTGAACTCGTATCTGTCCTGGATTTTCCAGCCGGCTAGGTCCTTGCCGTTGAAAAGAGAAACCACTCCCGGAGTTTCCGGTTTCAGGTGCGAGGTTTCAGGTTTCAGTGTTTTAAGGCGAATGTTCTTGAACTCGACGACCATCGGCGGGCCGGCGTGAATCTGAAGCGCAAGAATGCCGGTTGTTGTGGAAACGCCCTCCTGTTCGTCGGTCAACTCCGAAAAGACTACACCGTTGATTTGTTGAGTCAGCTTGTTGCCGCGACCGACGACGACCAGATCGTTCCAGTCGTTTTCCTTGTAGTTGTTCTGGATTTCCTTCGGGTCGCCTAGCGAACCGGCCACTTTCTTCTCGCCCTTCGCATCAAAGACAACCTTTTGTCCGGCGACGGCAAGACCCCCGCGTTTCCCCCTCTCGTCATAGAGTAGTCCCATTTGTGATTTCTTCGGGGCGACTTCCACTTGATAGCCGGACACAACCCATTTGCCTCGGTCGCGGCTCCGGATCTGAACGCCGGAGTTGCCGGTGGTGCCGATGCGAAACGAAAGGCGTAGTTCAAAATCAGAGAGAATGCCGCCGCGCCAGATGATGAACGTGTTTCCGCGCGCCGGATTCTCCAGGGTCGTCTCGCCGCGGATCGCGCCGTCCTTGACCGACCACAATCGCGGGTCGCCGTCCCAACCCGTGAGGTCCTTGCCATTGAAAATTCGTACGAAGCTTTGTTCCTTCACCTCGGCTGCATGGGCGGCCGGCAGACAGACCGTGACGCAAGCGAGCAAAAGCCCTGCAAACCGCGCCGATGATCGGATCATTGTCGTCCTCCTTTTGGGATGCTTCATGAGGCTGCCGATTGCAGAATGTGAAGTTGGGCCAACCACAATCGAATGTTCAAGAGGATTATCGGCGGTATCGAAACGCGAATGCGTTTCCGGGAATTGTTGTGGGGGCGCAACAGGGTGCGCCACGATGACGTGCCACGAGCGCTCGCCGCGCACCGAAACGTGAGCCGCGCCGTAGGGTCCGCTGCTATCGCCTCACCTGTAAAAGCGCCACGACGGTCGGACCGCCGTCGGGGCTACCATCGTAATCGAGACCTCTATCCAGCGCGTTTGGCCGTTCTCGGGAACGACCATCGCGAGCCCTGAATGCTGGCCATAAGCCAATCCGCTGCAATTTGCCGTGATCAGAATCTGGCCGTCGCCCGTTCCGCCGCCCAAAACAACGAGCCATGGCGAATCAGACCCGACAGTCCATTTCACCGTGGTGGGCGACGTCATGACGTCCAAGACCCGAATGGCCGCCGGAGGCGCGTTGCCCAGATCCACCGCGTCTTCGCGAACGAACACGAGGTCGGGCAACGGCGTGCTCTGG
>Ga0315277_10004283_pt1 | contig 19131 bp, 14 predicted proteins | sample YL17G05_15_MG_FD_203695 | JGI IMG/M metagenome (GOLD analysis project Ga0315277, IMG submission 203695) | Sediment microbial communities from Yellowstone Lake, YNP, Wyoming, USA - YL17G05_15 | ecosystem: Environmental > Aquatic > Freshwater > Lake > Sediment | place: USA: Wyoming | collected...
CCGATACGGCCTACCAGACGTTCACGCTCTTCATGGGCGACTACGTCTTGAACGGCGGCACCGAGAGCTACTGGACGTCCGAGTGGTTCCCCTTCGCCCAGACCAACATCCGCACGCTGACGGCGAAACTGCCCTACGCCGGGTGCATGGGGAATCACGAGACCTATCCGGCTCCTCCGGGCACCACGCTGTTCACCAAGTACTTCCCCTACCCGTTCGTGGGGAACCGCTACTACTCCTTCGACTACGGCCCGGTCCACGTCACGGTCCTGGATCAGTACGTCGCGTTCGACACCCTGTCCGCGCAGGGCCTCTGGTACAAGAACGACCTGGCCACCTCGAACAAGCCCTGGAAGATCGTGCTCCTCCACGAGCCCGGCTGGTCGGCCGCGGGCGGCCACGCCAACAACACGACCGTGCAGACCCAGGTCGAGCCGATCTGCGAGCGCTACGGCGTCGCCATGGTCTTCGCGGGCCACAACCACTATTACGCGCGCGCCGTCGTGAACGGCATCCAGCACATCACCACGGGCGGTGGCGGCGCACCCCTGGCGATTCCGGCTGCGGGTCAGCCCAACGTCGTGGTCACCGCGCAGGCGTATCACTACTGCCAGATCGCGATCGACGGCGGCGTCCTCCACTTCCAGGTGACCAACACCACGACCCTCGCCGTGATCGACTCGTTCACGATCACGCGCATCATCCCCGACACGACACCGCCCGTGGTGGCCGTCACCTCACCCGACGGCGGCGAGGACTGGAAGGCGGGCTCGTCGCACGCCATCACCTGGAGCGCCACCGATGCCGTGGGGGTGACCGCCGTGGACCTGGCCTACTCCACCGACGGCGGCGCGAGCTTCCCCAACCCGATCGCGTCCGGGCTCGCCAACTCGGGCTCCTACCCGTGGGGCGTGCCCAACACGCCGACCGGCACGGCGCGGGTGCGGGTCACGGCGCACGACGCCGCGGAGAACCTAGGCGCGGACTCGAGCGCCGCGGACTTCACGATCTCGACCTGGACGATCACCGCCAGCGCCGGCGCGGGCGGGAGCGTGGTGCCGAGCGGGGCCGTGCCCGTGGTGGAAGGCGCGAACCAGCACTTCTCGGTCGCTCCGGACTCCGGCAATCAGGTCGCGACGCTCACGGTGGACGGGAGCCCCGTGACGCCCGATACGACCTACACCTTCACCGACGTCACGGCGGACCACACCCTCGACGCCACCTTCGCCGACGTGGCCGGACCCGCGGTGCACGTCACCTCGCCCGTGGGCGGCGAGCGTTGGGACATGGGCAGCAACCACACCATCACCTGGACGGCGACCGACAACGAGGGCGTGGACTCGGTCAACGTGGACTACTCGGCTACGGGGCCGGCGGGGCCATGGCTGCCGGTGGCGCACGGGCTGAGCAACTCGGGCTCGTGCCCCTGGACGCTGCCCGGCCTGCCCTCGGACGACGCCTTCGTGCGCGTGATCGCCTTCGACCACGCGTTGAACCAGGGAAGCGACGCGAGCGACAGCCTGTTCCACATCGTCGATCCCAACGCGGCGGTGGACGGCGGCGGCCCGGCGGTGCTGGCGCTCTCACGGCCGCAGCCCAACCCCGGGCCCGGGACATCCCTCCTGCGCTTCTCGCTGCCGGCCACCGGGCGCGTGCGGCTCGAGATCCTCGACCTCGCGGGCCGACGGCTGTGGCAGCACGAGGCGGAGTTGGGGCCGGGCGCGCACGCCGTGCGCTGGGACGGCGCGATCGAGTCCGGCGAGCGCGTGCGGGCCGGGCTCTACTTCGTGCGGCTGGTCACGCCCTGGGGCACCCGTACCCAGCGGCTCGCGCTGCTGCAGTGAGGCCGCGGGAGCAAGCGGGGCAGGGCGACTAGGCGAAGGACCGGCGGGGGGCACGGCGGGCGAGGGGGTGCCGGTGGGCGAGCGTGTGTTCATTTAGACCGTCCACCGGCACCCCCTCACCCGCCCCACCTCTCACTCCTTCACCTCAGATCTCTCCTGACGGTTCTCTCCTGACGCCGCGCCGCTCCCGCTGGCACGCCGCGCCGCTCCCGCGTTATCTTCCGCCTTCCGTCGCCATCACCGCCGACCGTCCGGGGATCCCATGAGCGAGCCGAAGAAGCAGCGCTACCTCTCGGGCCCGCGCATCGAGCCGCCCGCCATCACCGGGCAGGAGAGCGCGGCCCAGCTCATCGATCAGGCCTTCCTCGCCTACAACGCCGCCCGGCTGCGCGAGGCGGCGCGGCTGCTGACCGAGCGCATGCTCGAGCAGGACGTGACGGTCGGGCTCTCGATCACCGGGGCGCTGACGCCCGCCGGGCTCGGCATGAGCGCCCTCATCCCGCTCATCCGGGCGGGGTTCGTGGACTGGATCGTCTCGACCGGCGCGAACCTCTACCACGACGCCCACTTCGGCCTCGGCCTGCCGCTCCACCGCGGCAGCTTCCAGGTGGACGACGTCGAGCTGCACGACCAGGGCGTGGTGCGGATCTACGACATCTTCTTCGACTACCACGTGCTGCTCGACACCGACGCCTTCTTCCGCGAGATCATCGGCGCGCCCGAGTTCCAGCGTTCGATGAGCACGGCCGAGTTCCACTTCCTGTGCGGCGGGTACGTGCGCGCCCGCGAGCAGGCGCTGGGGCTCACCGGCCGCTCGCTGCTCGCCGCGGCCTGGGAGTGCGGCGTGCCCGTGTACACCTCCTCCCCCGGCGACTCCTCGATCGGCATGAACGTGGCGGCGCGGGCCCTCGAGGGCAACGGCCTGCAGCTCGACGTGAGCGCCGACGTGAACGAGACCGCGGCCATCGTCTGGAGCGCGAAGAAGACGGGCGGGAAGAGCGCGGTCTGGATCCTGGGCGGCGGGAGCCCCAAGAACTTCGTGCTCCAGACCGAGCCGCAGCTCCAGGAGGTGCTCGGCATCAGCGAGAAGGGCCACGATTACTTCCTCGCCGTGACCGACGCGCGCCCCGACACCGGCGGGCTGTCGGGCGCGACGCCCTCCGAAGCGGTGAGCTGGGGCAAGATCGACCCCGACCAGCTCCCCGGCACGGTGATCTGCTACACCGACTCCACCATCGGGCTGCCGCTGCTCACCGCGTACGCGCTCGCCAGGCACGCGCCGCGGCCGCTCAAGCGACTCTACGACCGCCGTGGCGAGATGATGGAAGCGTTTCGCCACGCGTACTTCAGCGAGGGACGGGGGGCGAGGGCGGGAGCGAAGAAGTAGCCGGGAGCGAGCGGAGGGCAACTCATGATCGCCGCCGTCCTGATGATCGTCCTGGTCGCCATCGTCATACCGCTGGCGCTGTGGGTGGAGCAGAGCCAACGCCTCCGCATGATCGAGGCCAGGCTCGCCCGGCTCGAGCGCGAGGCGGCGGAGCGCGGCACGCTGCTCCCGGTCGCCGCTCCCGCAGCAGCAGCTCCCCCGGCGCCGATCCCGATCGAGGCCGCCGCGCCGGCGCCCGCGTCATCTGCGGCCGCGCCACTTTCGGCCGGGGCGCCTGTGACGGCAGTCCCAGCCGAGCAACCCGCACCTCCGGCGCAACGGGACGAGCCCCGCTCCCTCGAGCAGCTCGTGGGCGGACTCTGGCTCCAGAACGCGGGCTCGGTGCTCCTGCTGCTGGGCAGCTTCTTCCTGATCCTGTGGGGCTACACCACCGGGCGCTTCGGTCCCTGGGTGCTCATCGCCGCAGGTGTGGCGCTCGGGCTCGCGCTGGCGTGGCGCGGCGACCGCGCGGCACGGCGGCTGCCCGCGTTCGGCCACGCGCTGATCGGCGTGGGCCTCGGCGTGGTCTACGTCACGCTCTACCTGGGCCACTTCACGCTGCGGGCGCTGGATGCGCGCTCCGCCTTCGCGCTGCTCGCCCTGACCTCGCTCGGCACGGTGGCGGCCGGACTGCGTTACCGCTCGGAGGCCGTGGCGGCGCTCGGTGTGCTCGGCGCCTTCCTGCCGCAACTCGTCGCCTTCTGGACGCCCACCCGCGGCTTCGACCTCACCCCCGTGTCGCGCCTCGCGTACCTCGCGGTCGTGGACGCGGTCGTGTTCGTGCTCGCCGCCCGAGTGGGGATATCGGCGGACGATGAGGGGCGCCCACCGGCAGCAAGCCGGCCGGCCTGGGGCGGGACGCGGCTCGACCTGGCCGCGCTGATCCTCACGACGCTGCTCTGGATCATCTCCCATCGCGGCCCGACGTGGGGATGGGGCGTGCAGGCCGGCCTCTCGGCGCTCTACGCGGGACTCGGTCTCGCCGCCGTGCCGCGGCTCGCCCGCTCCGGTGAGCGCCTGCCGGCCTCGGCCCTCGCCGTCGTGGCGCTCGCTCCGCTCGGTTACCTCGCCGCCTCGTGGCCGTTCCTGGCCTTCGTGACGCCGCACGCGAGCGGCCTGCTCCTGCTCGCGATGGCGCTGATGTGGATGCTGGCGGCCGCGTGGACCGAGCCGCAGCGCGCCGACGAGGAGCTGTGGCGGCCGCTCGTCGCGGCCGCGGTGCTCTTCCTCACCGCGGCGCTCGAGCGCGCGCTCGGCACCGAGCAGACCGCGATGGCCTGGTGCCTCGAGGCCCTGGCGCTGGTGTGGCTGGGGCTGCGCGGCCGCGTCTGGCTGCGCGGATGCGGCCATGTGGTCGGCGTGCTGGGGGCGATGTGGCTCTTCGTTCGCCTGAGCACCGACCAGGGCTGGAGCAACGACCAAGTCCCGCTCTTCTACCCCGACGGGCTGCGCAATCTCATCGGCCTCGCCGCGCTCATGGGAATCGCCGTTCTGCTCGGGCGCGCCCGGCAGCGGGCGGATGGTCCCGGGGCTCTTGCCAGCAAGCTGTGGACCGCCGGCGCCAACCTGCTCGCGCTGATGTGGTCGGCCCTGGAGTCCACGCACGTGGCGCGCGCCCTCCACGGCACGGGCGGACGCTGGGCTCAGCCGCCCTCGATCACCGACCTGCCGCCCGCCCAGCAGACGGTCATGCTGGCCGCGGTGGTCACGAGCTTCGCCTGGCTGGTCCAGGCGGCGGTGCTGCTCGCGCTCGGCTGGCGCCAGGCCGACGCTTTCCTGCGCTGGCTCGGACTCGGGCTTTTCGGTTTCACGGTCGCCAGGTTCCTGTTCTTCGACCTGGCCACGGTGGACGTCTTCTGGCGCTTCCTGATCGCCATCCTGGTAGGCGCGGCGTTGCTCGGCGTCTCGTACCTCTACCAGCGCCGGGCGCGGAGGCGGGAGCCGGGCGCGGAGGCCGGGCCGCCGGGATCGGTGCCCCCGCGCGACGCTCAAGCGGACGCATGAGCCGCGGTGCGCGCCTGGTGTAGAGTCCTCGCAGTCCGAGTTCCCCCGTCCTCTTCGACGAGTAGAGAGTCCCATGCGCGCGATCGTCTTTGACAAGTTCGGCGGGCCCGAGGTGCTTGAGCTGCGCGACGTGCCGGAGCCCGCGCTCCGGCCCGACGAGGTGCTGATCGAGGTGAAGGGCTGCGGCATCAACCACCTCGACCTGTGGGTGCGCGGCGGCCTGCCCGGACTCGACCCCGAGATGCCGCACATCCTCGGCGGCGACGTGGCGGGCATGGCCGCGGCGGTGGGCGCGGCCGTGCGGCACGTGAAGCCGGGCGACAAGGTGCTGGTGCTCCCCACGCTCTCGTGCGGCTTCTGCCCCGCGTGTCTCGCCGGCGACGACAACCTGTGCCGCCAGCACGACGTGCTGGGCCGCCGCCGCAACGGCGGCTACGCGGAGCGGGTGGCCGTGCCGGGCGCGAACTGCCTGCCCTATCCCGAGAACCTCAGCTTCGAGCAGGCCGCCGCCCTGCCGCTCGTCTTCCTCACCACCTGGCACATGCTGGTGGGACGCGCGCGCGTGCAGCCCGGCGACGACGTGCTCGTCGTCGGCGCGAGCGGCGGCGTGGGCTCGGCGGCGGTGCAGATCGCCAAGCTCTTCGGCGCGCGCGTCATCGCCACCGCCGGCAGCCGCGAGCGGGCGCGCCGAGCCCGGGAGCTGGGCGCGGACGAGACCATCGACCACGCGCGCGAGGACCTCGCGGCGCGCGTGCGCGCGCTGACGGGCAAGAAAGGCGTCGAGGTCGTGGTCGAGCACGTGGGCGGCCCGCTCTTCGAGGCCGCGGTGGGCGCGCTTGCGCGCGACGGGCGGCTCGTCACCTGCGGGGCGACGATCGGCCAGCGGGCCACGCTCGACCTCAACCTGCTCTTCGGCCGACACCTCTCGCTCCTCGGCTCGTGGATGGGGCGGCGCGCGGATCTGGTCGAGGCGTTGAAGTTCGTGAGCGCGGGCCGGCTGCGGCCGGTGGTGGACCTCGTCCTGCCGCTCGCTGAGGCCCGCCAAGCGCACGAGCGCATCGAGGCGCGGCAGATGTTCGGAAAGGTGGTGCTGGTGCCATGAGCAAACACAAGCGGCGCGGTCCCCTCATGGAACTCGAGCGCAGGCATGAGCCGTTGCTCCCCTACTCCGAGTTCATGCGCCGGATGGTGCGCAGCGCTCTCGCCGGCGTGTGGATCGTGCTCGGTGCGCTCAGCATCGGCGTGGTCGGCTACCACTGGAGCGGCCATCTCGGCTGGCTCGATTCGCTCTACAACGCCTCGATGATCCTGGGCGGCATGGGGCCGGTGGACGACCGCGGGCTCCTGATCCCGCCGGCCGAGAAGTGGTTCGCCTCGGCCTACGCGCTGTTCGCGGGCATGGCGCTGCTCGTCATCGTGGGCGTGATGTTCGCACCGCTCTTCCATCGCTTCCTGCATCACTTCCACCTGATCGAGGACGACGAGAAGCGGGCGCCATGAGCGGTGCTCCCGGGCAGCACGCCGCCGGCCGCGCCGGACTCGGCTGGTTCGACGCCGAGGACGCGCCGGCGCTCCCGGATCTCAGGAGCTGCATCCACTGCGGGCTCTGCCTCACCGCCTGCCCGACCTACCGCACGCTCAAGATCGAGCCCGACTCGCCGCGCGGCCGGCTCTACCTGATGCGCGGCCTCGCCGAAGAGCGCATCGCGCCGAGCCACCCGCTGCTCGAGCACCTCGACCAGTGCCTGGGCTGCCGCGCCTGCGAGACCGTGTGCCCGGCGGGCGTGCCATACGGCCGCCTGCTCGAGGTGGCCCGCGGCCAGCTCGAGCGCCGCGCGCGGGAGCGCTCCTTCTCGCGCCGGCTCGGTGAGTGGGCGCTGGCCCGGCTGATCCCCGATCGCCAGGGCTTCCACCGCGCGGCCGACCTGCTGCGGCTCGGCCAGAATCCCGCGCTCGCGGCATTCATGCGCTCGACGCTCGCGCAGGTCCTGCTCCCCGAGTTCGCCGTGCGGGGCTGGGCGATGACGCCTCCGCTCCTGCCCCGGCGCGAGCGCGCGCTGGAGCGGGTCGCCGAGTCGCTGCCGCCCGGCGCGAGGATGGAGACGCGCGAGGACGCGCTGGTCTTCCATCCCGGGGGCGTGGCGAAGGCGCGCGTCGCCTTCTTCACCTCGTGCGTGATGGAGGTGATGTTCCCGCGCCTGAACCAGGAGGCGGTGCGCCTGCTCGTGCTCGCCGGCGCCGAGGTGACCGTGCCCGGCAAGCAGGGCTGCTGCGGCGCGCTCCAGGCCCACGCGGGGATGCGGCGGCTGGCGAAGGACCTGGCACGGGCGAACGTCCGCGCCTTCTCGCCGGGGAACTACGACTTCATCGTCAACGACTCGGCGGGCTGCGGCGCCGCGCTGCGCGAAGCGGGCGAGCTGCTGCACGACGACGCGCTGGCGCAGGAGGCGGAGCGTTTCGCGGCACGCGTGCGCGACGTCTCGGAGGCGCTGGAGCAGCTCGGCCTCCCCGAGCCGACCGTCACGCTGCACGCGGAGCGCGATCCGGCCCAACCCCTGCGCGTGGGCTACCACGATCCCTGCCATCTCGCCCACGCGCAGCAGGTGCGCAGCGAGCCGCGCGCGCTGCTGCGGCGCCTGCCGGGCATGGAGCTGGTGGACCTGCCGAACTCCGACTGGTGCTGCGGCAGCGCGGGCGTCTACAACCTCGTCCACCCCGAGATCGCCGACGCCCAGCTCGCGCAGAAGCTCGACTCGATCGCGGCCGCGGCTCCCGAGGTGGTGGTGGCCTCGAATCCCGGCTGCGCCCTGCACCTGGCACGCGGGGTCGCCGAGCGCGGCTTGCCAGTGCGCATCGAGCATCTGGTCGAGACGCTCGGGCGGGCGTATCCGCGGCCCCCGGCAGTGCCGCGCACCTCGTCCGCTCGCCCCGCATGAGCCCGAGCGCACTCACCCGCGCGGCCCTCATGCCTGCGAGCCGCGCATGAGCGCCCCCATCTTCTCCTGCGCAGCGGTCGCCGCCCTCTTTCTCGAGCGCCAGCACCTCGGCCGCCCGCGCGCGCGCCGCCTCACCGCCGCCCGCCTGGTCCGCTTCGCCGAGGACGCGGGCGGCATCCAGCTCGACTCGATCAACGTGCTGGACCGCGCGCACCACCTCACGCTGTGGAGCCGCTTCGGCCCCTACGACCGCGCCGCGCTCGAGCGCCTGGTCTACCGCCGCCGCCTGCTGTTCGAATATTGGGCGCACGCCGCCTGCCTAGTGCCGGCCACGCACTTCCCGCCGTGGCGGCGCGCCATGCTCGACTACGAGGTCCGGCACACGGGCTGGACTTCGTGGCTCCGCAAGCACGCCCCGACGCTGCGTCGCGTCGAGCGGGCCATCCGCGACCGGGGCCCCCTCGGCAACGCCGACTTCCAGAGCGCGGAGCCGCGCCGGCGCCAGGCCGGCTGGTGGGCCTGGAAGCCCGAGACGCACGCCATCGACTACCTGTGGAAGAAGGGCGTGCTCGGCGTGCACTCGCGCGTCCACTTCCAGCGCCGCCTCGACCTGATCGAGCGCGTGCTCCCGGAGGCGCTGACCCTCGAACCGCTGACCCGCGAGGAGTTCCGCCGCTGGCATCTATGCCAGTCGCTGCATGCGCTGGGCGCCGCGAGCGAGCGCGACCTGAGCGCGTACTTCAGCTTCCCGCGCTGGCCCGCCCCGGAGCGGCGCCGCACGCTCGAGGCGCTGCTGCGCTCCGGCGAGGTCGTGGAGGTGGCGGTCGAAGGCGAACGCGCCCGCTGGCTGGCGCTCGCCGAAGACGTGCCCACGCTCGAGCGGGCCGCCCGGCGCCGCGGGCCCGCGAGCCGCGGCACCACGCTCCTCTCCCCCTTCGACTCGTTCCTCTGGCACCGCGAGCGCGTGGCCAGGCTGTTCGGCTTCGACTACCGCATCGAGACCTACACGCCCGGGCACCAGCGCGTGCACGGCTACTACTCGCTGCCCATCCTGCACGACGGGCGGCTCATCGGCCGGCTCGACGCCAAGAACCACCGTGCGGAGCGCCGGCTCGAGGTGCGGCGCGTGAGCTTCGAGGCGTGGTTCGCATCAGAGCGGACGCCGCCCGGCCGCGACGGCGGAACCCCGGTCTCGCTCGAGCCGGCCCTGGCCGGGGTCGGTGACGCGCTCGGCTCGCTGGCGGAGTTCATCGGCGCGGAGCGCACTACTCTGGGACGCGTGACCCCCGGCCGGCTCGCGGCCCCGCTGCGCCGGGCACTGCCGGCAACGACGGCGAAAGAGGGCTGAACGGGCCTCCGCCGCCGGCCGAGGCCGGAGAGCGCCTCGACGACCTGACGTGAGCGCGGGACGCGGCGGCCTCAGGACCGCTGGGGCTTCTCGCAGTGCACGACCAGCAGGCCCTTGCACCGGCGCAGCGGCGTGTAGTCGGCGATGCGGCTGGCCAGCGCGAAGCACGCGAAGAGCGGACGCGAAAACTGAAAATACCAATGAGCGTTGGACAGGACGCGCACCGGCCCGCACAGCCGCAGACCGGAAGCGCACACCGCTTGCTCCAGCGCCTTCGGAGTGTTCGCCCGATAGAAGGTGGGGCAGCGGTCCTTGCCATGGGGAAATGTGAACCGCAGTGCCCAGTTGTGGAAGCACATGGGAGTCACTGACGACAGAGCGATCGCATAGTTGAGCCGGTTCGACGTCCACAGGATCGCGTGTCCGCCCGGCTTGAGCACGCGCGCGACCTCGCGCAATGCCTGGTGCGGCCTGGCGAGGTGCTCGAGCAGGAAACTCGACAAGACGACATCCACGCAAGCGGCGCGCAGCGGAATGCTCTCGGCCGAGGCGGCCACGAAGGAATCGAGCGCCGGGTTGCTGGCGAAGCTGCGCTCCAGATCGAGCCCCACGCGCAGGGCCGGCCGGCCTTCCAGATCGAGACGCACGCACGGGCGCTGTCCGCAGCCCAGGTCCAGGATGACGGGATGGTCGAGCCCGCGCATCAACTCCATCGCCTCGGCGCGCACTCGGTCCCCCCACACCGGTCCCCGGTCAGGGGAGATGCGCCTCTCCAGACGGTCCAACGCCCCCCAATCACGCGGCACGCGACGGCCTTCCCGGTGCGGGATACGAACACGGACGCGGTCGCCGAGGGCAATACCCTGCCGGGGGAGTGGCGACCTGCAGCATCCATTTCCACTCGGGCGGAGGCGGAGGAGACCGCCCCTGCGATCGTGTACGCCTCTGATTCTAACATGCACCGATCTCACGTCCGAGTCCGCGCAGGCGCGGTCCGCTCAGGCGCAACGAGCCGGCGAGCCCCGGGCGGATCCGAGCCACACGGGTGGGCCGGCGCGAGCATCCCGGCAGTGACTCCGGGCCTGCAAGGCCTCGCGACGGGGGCACGGCTGGTGGAGTAGGCTCGCATCGACTCACCGCACGCGAGCCAGCCGGGCGCCATCCTCACCATGGGCCGCGGCACCGATCCACGCTGGACCAGCGGGACCTCGCCCCCGGCCTGGGCCACTCGGAGGAGATGCCATGGCGAAGATCGAGCTCACCGCGAAGCTGGGCCCGAAGGCTCCTGGGCCGCTGGCCCTCCTCGCTGTGCTGGCCCTCCTGCTCGCGGCGGGCTGCGCGCGGCTGCCGTCCGTGGTCACGCCGGTGAGCATCGTCGTCGCCTGCGGTCCGTTCGCCGACGTCGAGACCGCCGCTCTGAGCGAGGAGCGCGTGAACTGGTGGGACTCCGATTCGCGTGACGACGACGCCTGCACCGAGAGCTTCGCCGCCCTCGAGCTGCGCCGGCATCTCGGCCGCGCGCTGGGGATCCCCGAGTCGTCCATCGTGCTCAGCCACTCGGCCGCGCTGCCGCCCGTGGGCGACGTGCTCGTGCTGGGCAGCCGGCAGTCGAATCCCCTGGTGGCTGCCCTCGCGGGGCGGGCTCCGGCCGCGCGAGGAGCTTCACCCGATGGCTTCCGCTTGCGCGCGCTGCGCCGTGGGAACCGCAGCGTTTTCGTGATCGAGGGCAACTCCCGCACGGGGACCCTCTACGGCGCCTACGCGCTGCTGGAGCAGCTCGGCGTGCGCTTCTACGGCCTCGGCGACACCGGCATCACCTATCCCGCCGCACCGGCGCCGCTACCGCGCGGGCTGCGGCTCGCGAGCAGTCCCGCGTTCCTGACGCGCGGCTTCTGGGCGTGGGAGCCGCGCGGGAACCCCGACTTCTTCCTGTGGATGGCGCGCAACCGGATGAACCTCTGGACCGCCGCGGAGGAGCACCCCGCGCTCCTCAAGAAGCTCGGCATCCGCCTGACGGGCGGGGGGCATTCGCTGCAGGCGGACTACCTCAACCCGGCGGCCAAAGACCCGCACGACCCCGGCGGCCGGCTGAGCTACTTCGAGGCGCATCCCGAGTGGTTCGGGCTCCAGGGAGGCAAGCGCAGCGACCGCATCCAGGGCGAGTCGGGGGACAACTTCTGCACCTCGAACGCCGACGCGGTGCACGAGCTGGCCATGAACCTCATCGGTAGCCTGGCGGGCGGCCCCCTCCGCCACGCCGACGTCGTGAACGTCTGGCCGCTCGACGGCGGCAGGTGGTGCGAGTGCCCGCGCTGCCATGCGGTCGGCAGCCCCACCGACCGCATGCTGGATCTGCTCGCGCACCTCGGCGCCGAACTCGGCGCGGCGCGGCGCGCCGGCAGGCTCGCCCGCGACGTGGAGTTGTCGGCGGCGGCCTACCTCGAGACGCTCGCGCCGCCGACGCGGCCCATGCCCGCCGGCTTCGACACCGCGCGGTGCACGGTGACGTTCTTCCCCTACTTCCGCTGTTACGCCCATGCGCTCGGGGATCCGACCTGCACCGAGATCAACGCGCGCATCGCGGCCCGCTTCGAGGTCTGGGCGGCCGTGCCCGGGCGCGCCTACCACGGCCCCCTCGGCGTGGGCGAGTACTACAACGTGAGCTACTTCAAGTCCCTGCCCCTCGTCTTCCCGCACGTCATGGCCGAGGACATCCGCCGGTACTCCCGGAACGGCGTGCGCCAATTCCATTACATGCACGCGCCCACGCGGCTCTGGGGGCCGTGGACGCTCGACCACGCCGTGCTCTCGCGTCTGCTGTGGAATCCGGCCGCCAACGTCGACACGCTCCTCGCCGAGTTCCGGCGGCGCTACTACCCGACCTCGTTCGAGCACGTCGCGGCCTTCCATGCGGCGCTCGAGCGCGCCAGCGCGAACATCCTGGCTGTCGAGTATTACATTGGGGCGTTCGCCTACGGCGGCGTGCCGGCGGGGCGGCTCACGGCGCCCGGCGTGCCGCTCTTCCCCCTCAAGCACCTGCCCTTCGACCAGCGCCACGGGCCGCCGAACGACGCGCCCACCTGGGTGGAGACCATGGGCGCCATGCGCGAGGCGCGGCAGGCGCTCGACGCCGCGCTGGCCGGCTGCCGCGACCCGCTGGAGCGGACACGCCTCGAGGACGACGCGCGGCGCTTCGCGTACGGCGAGGCGACCTTCGCGCTCTACGATCACCTGGTCCGTACGGCGGAGCGCGACCGGGCGGCGGATCGCGCGGGGGCCGAGCGCGAACTGGCCCTGGCCGACTCGGCGGCGAGCCGCCTGCGAGGGATGCGCGACGTGGTGCAGGTCGCGGCGAGCCACGCCAACGCCCGCGACGGGCTCGACGCGAGCCACGTGGAGCCGACGCTGGCGTGGTTCCACGCGCGGTACAGGGGAAGCAGGGCGCCGTAGCACGCGGCGAAGCGGCGCCAGACCCGCCCGCAGCCGATCGCGGTACGTTTCAGTGGCGGCGGGGGCGACGTGGCGCTTTCTTGCGTATTGGGCGTCGCGCCCCCGCCGTCGGTTGCAGACGGTTGGGCCGCTCCCTGCTGATCAACGGATACCGCTCGGGGTCGAGAATCGACTCCACGGCGAGGTCGATGTCCAGCTCCGGCCAGTAGAGGTGGTGCGGCTGCGGTCGCTCCACGTGAAGGACGCCTGCCACCGGGGCGCCGCGGAACCAGGGGAATTTCGCAAAGGGAAGGAATACCTCCCGATCCCCCAGGAACAACCAGATCCCATGGGGGGAAATCCCGGAGACCTCAACCCAGGAAGTGTCGTCGCCACGTGGCGCGGATTTCATCCTCGTGCTACTCGATCAGGCGCAGTGCTTTCGCGAGCCGCCGGGCCGTCAGCCCGTAGTTCACGGCCAGCTCGATTTCGGGATGGTCGCTGAAGAGGATGGCGTGATCCATCGCGGGGAAGTACTTCCGCACGTCCATCTTCAGCGCGTACCGGAACCGGTCTTCGTGCCGGAACCAGGTCTCCTTCGGCCCCTCCCGCGGTCCGGCACTACCCCCGGTACACGTCGCGCCGGTGTCCCACGTCCACCACCAGGACCACGAGCACGCGGTCCCGGACCTGGTGGATGACGCGATAGTCCCCGACCCTCAGGCGGTAGAGTGCCTCGCCCCCGGCGAGCTTCTTCACGCCGCGCGGGCGAGGATCGTGTGCGAGCGCGTCAATCTTCACCTCGATCCGCGCAGAAACCTCGGGGGACAGTGCGAGCAGAGCGCGCTCGGCGCGCCGCGAGACCTCGATCCGGTAGACGCGGTCCGTCAATGGACCTTCCTAGCCTCGGCGTTGACGCAGCGCGGTCTTGACCTTCTCCCACGGCACGGTGCCGTGCCGCCGAACGTCGGCGAGAGCCTTGCGGGCGCTCTCGAGGTCCATCTGGTCCTCGAGTTCCTCGAGCAGGTCGAGGTCTTCGACAGACACGATGGCAGCAACACGCTTGCCGCGACGCTCAAGGACAATGCGCTCTCCACGGTAGGCGACACGATTCAGGGCGTCCGCAAGGTCCTCGCGGGCCTTACTCACGGGCAGGCGCGTCATTCTCGATTCTCCCAGGGCCTCTTGGGGCCTCTCGGCGGAGCCAGCTCAGGTACATTACGTACGTCACGTACATTATCGGCAACCTGCGGCGAGCGGTCAAGCCCGACAGGGTGCTGGGTTTCGTGGCCCTCGAAGCCCGGCGGGTACCGTCCTCGAGAGCTTCTCGCCCGCCGGCTTCTTCGCGGTCGGCCCATCCCGGACCACGCGGGGTACGCCCCGCAGGTGGGGCGATCCGAGCGGAGGGCTCCCCGCCGGCCGCCCTGGACCCCGCCGCTCCGCTCCCATAGAATTGGCGTCCAAGGATCGCACTGCACCACACCCGCTGCCCGGAGACCATCATGCGGCCCAGCCGCTTCCTCCTCATCCCCGCCACCCTCCTCTGTCTCGTCCTCCCTCCCGAACATCGAGCCGCACCGCCCGGCCGCGAGCCCGAGCGGAAAGGCGAAGATCGAGACCGTCCGAGCGAGTGGTGGGAGTGGCAGCGCGCCTTCCCGGGTACGAGCGTGAACCAAGCCGCGTACGCCGCGGCGCTCGAGCAGGCGAGCTTCGACCGCGCCATGGCAAGGATGACGACCACGGACCTCAGTGATTTCACCTGGACCCAGGTCGGGCCCTACAACATCGGCGGGCGGGTCTCCGCTCTGGCCGTGGCCCCGGGCGGGACCACGATCTACCTCGGCGCGGCCAACGGGGGCGTCTTCAAGTCCACCAACTCGGGCGTCAACTGGACGCCGATCCTGGACCAGGCGGGCTGGAACGTGTTCTCGATCGGCGCGGTCGCCCTCGACCCCACGAATCCGGACATCGTCTACGTGGGCACGGGCGAGGCCAACAACGCGGTCGACAACTACGACGGGAACGGCCTCTTGCGCAGCATGGACGGCGGGCAGAGCTGGCAGCCGCTCGGCCTCGGCGAAACCGCGCGCATCGCCCGGGTGGCGGTGGACCCGTCGAACCCGAGCCGCATCTTCGTGGCCGCCATGGGCACCCAGTTCTCCACCGGCCCCGACCGGGGTCTCTACCGCAGCGAGGACGGCGGGCAGAGCTGGAGCCAGGTGCTGTTCGTGAGCGACTCCACGGGCGCCACCGACGTGCTCATCAACCCCGCCCACCCGGAGACGGTCTTCTGCGCCACCCTGGAGCGCGTGCGCCGCTACACCTACCGCCGTGTCGGCGGGCCGGAGTGCGGCATCTGGCGCAGCGCCGACTACGGCTCGACCTGGACCCGCCTCACGAACGGGCTGCCCGCGCCCTCGGACAGCGTGGGCCGGATCGCGCTCGGCCTCTGCGCCTCGAAGCCCTCGATCGTCTACGCCCAGATCGGCTCGGGCAACCTGCCGGGTCTGGTCTGGGTCGGGCTCGGCATGTACCGCAGCCTCGACGGCGGCCAGAGCTGGACCAGGCGGGACATCGGCACCACGTTCCGGAACGCCTTCGGGGGCTTCTGCTGGTACTTCGGCGACGTGGCGGTGGACCCCAACAACCAGGACATCGTCTACGCCCAGGGGGTATCGCTGCTGCGCTCGACCAGCGGAGGCCAGTCGTTCACGACCATCGCGACGTCCACGCACGTGGACCAGCACGGCCTGTGGGTCGATCCGGCCAACTCGAGTCACCTCTATCTCGGCAACGACGGCGGCTTCTTCTGGACCACGAACCTCTCAAGCTGGTCCAAGTCCGTGGACCTGCCGATCAGCCAGTTCTACGCCGGCTGCATCGACCCGTCGGACCCGAACCGGCTGGGCGGCGGCATGCAGGACAACAGCCAGTGGCTGACGGACGGCTCGCCCACGGCCTGGTACCCGATCAACCTCGGCGGCGACGGCTTCTACACCCTCATCGACCCCACCAACCCGGACACCGTCTTCACCGAGTACCAGAACGGCTGCTCGGGCCGAGGCCCCTGGCGCTCGACCAACGGCGGCTCGTCGGGCAGCCTCCCGTCCGGCATCACGCCGGAGCGCTGCAACTGGAGCGCACCCTTCGTCATGGACCCGGGCAACCACGACGTCCTGCTCTTCGGCAGCTATCGGGTCTACAAGAGCACGGACAACGGCGTGTCCTACGCCCCCGTGAGCGGCGACCTGACCTCCACGAACAACCCGCCCTCGGCGCTGACGTACCACACCCTCACGACGCTGGACATCTCCCCGGTGAGCCCGCGGGTCTACTACGCCGGGACCGACGACGGCCGGGTCTGGCGCTCGCTCGACGCCGGGGGGTCCTGGACCGAGATCTCGGCCGGGCTCCCCCTCTACTACGTCACCCGGGTGACGGCCGACCCCGCCGACTCGACCGTGGTCTACGTCTGCCAGTCCGGGTTCGGTCAAGACCAGCACGCCCCCCGCGTCTTCCGGGGAACCGGGAACGGGAGCGTCTGGACGCCGATCAACGGCAACCTGCCCGACGCCCCTGCCAATGACCTGGTCGTGGACCCGGGCGACCCGAACACCCTGATCGTCGGGACCGACGTCGGCGTCTACTACACCCGCAACCTCGGCGCCACCTGGGGACCGCTCGGCCTGGGGATGCCGATGCAGGCCGTGTTCGATCTCTCCCTCCACCAGCCCTCGCACACGCTCGTCGCCGCCACGCACGGACGCTCACAGTGGAAGTTCAACCTCGGCGTGCTACCCGTTGCGGTGGGCCCCACTGCGCCACCGCCCCGCATCGCCTTCACCGCGCCCGCGCCCAACCCGAGCCGAGGCCCGGTGCGCCTCACACTCGCGCTGCCGCGCTCCTCGTCGGTCCAGGTCGCGCTCTTCGACGCCACGGGGAGGCTCGTCCGCTCGCTCTTCTCGGGTGCCGCCGGGCCGGGCCACCTGCCTCTCACCTGGGACGGTCTCGACGCTCGCGGGCGGCGCGCCGCCGACGGCGTCTACTTCCTCCGGGCGAACGCCGGGGGCGCGACCGCGACGCGCAGGCTCGTGCGGGTCGACTGACGCAGACGAGCACCGGGCTCCGCGGGGCGACCTCGTTCCGGCCGCGCAGGACGCGGCCCGGAATATGCTTGCCAGTTCCGACCGCATCAGGCGCGGCCGGAAGCACGGCGGCAGCAAGAATGTGCTTTGAAAATGCGGGTGCTCCTGCTATACAGAGAAGCGGCTAGGGCGTGCTCACGCGCCCGTCCGTTCTGAAGCTCGTACCTTTGCAGGGAAAGGAAGGAACCATGCCCAAGATGATGACCAAATCCCAGGTGGCCGCCTACATCGCCAACAAGTTCGAGCTCACGAAGAAGACCGGCACAGCGATCCTCGAGGAGCTCGCCACTCTCGCGGGCAAGGAAGCCAAGAAGAACGGCTTCGTGTTCCCCGGCGTGGGCAAGCTGGTCGTGGTGAATCGCAAGGCGCGCATGGGCCGCAACCCGCAGACGGGCGAGCCCCTCAAGATCCCCGCCAAGCGCGTGCTCAAGTTCCGGATCGCGAAGGCCATGAAGGAGCTGGCGCTGAAGGGCAAGTAGCCCCAACACGATTTGCGTAGGGCCCCGGGCTCCCGAGACCGGGGCCCTTTCGCGTGCGCGCTGACGAGTGCGCGGCGGATGCGCACGCGGAGGCGGGGAGGGTGCGTGAGAGCGTGTGCTCCAGAGCGCGCGGCGCATCCGTGCGCGCGGAGGCGGGGCTGGCGCGGACCGGAGGGCGGCTAAGTACACACACGCTCGCCCTCCGGCCCGCGCCAGCCCCGCCGTCTTCGACTGCGCGCTACGCGGCCTCGCGGAGCGTCGCGTCCTCGACTTGCGCGGAAGCGCCGTCGAGACGCGGCAGGCGGATCGTGATCGCGGCGTCCGTCTCCGGCCCGCTGTGGGCGATCATGTCACCACCGCAGCGCCGCACGATGTCGTGCGCCAGGGGCAGACCGAGCGCCACCTCGTGTCCGTCTTCCAGCACGTCGGGAAGCGGCTCGATGCGCGATTGCGCGGCGCCGTCGAGTTCGGGACCCGCGCGGGACACGGTGAACGTGACGTAGCTCCCGGGCGGCAGGTCGTGTCGCCCGCACCCCCCCACCTCGACCGCTGCCTCGCCGCGCTCGATCACGACGCGCCCGCCCCGGGGCAGCGCGTCGCGCGCATGGAGCACGAGATTCATGAGCACCTGCTCGAGCTGGCCTCGGTCGGCGCTCACGCGGACCGGCCGCGGGCCCGGCGCGATCACCAGCTCCACCTCGTCGCCGGTGAGGCGGCGCAGCAGGCCCTCCATGCCCGCCAGCAGCACGTCGGGATCGAGCGGCCGCGGGGTGGCGGACTCGCGGCGGCTGAGCGTCTGCAGCTGGCGGACGAGCTGGGCGCCCTGTGTGCCGGCACGCTGCACTTCCTCGGCCGGATGACGCAGCGGGTGGTCCTTCTGCAGGCGGCCCAGCATCAACTCGGCGTTGCCCATGACCACGGCGAGCAGATCGCTGAAGTCCGTCGCCACGCTGGCGGCCAGGCGTCCGAGGGCATTCATCTGCTGCGAATCGCGCAGCCGCGCGGCGAGCCGGCGGCGCTCCGAGACGTCGGTGGCCACCCCCGCGACACCGATCACCTCGCCTGCCTCGTCGCGCTGCGGGCTGTAGTGGGTCTCGAAGCTCAGCTCTCCCACCTGGACTTCGGCGACGAAGTCCTCGCCGCCCAGCGCGCGCCGCAGGCTCTCCACGATCTGCGGTTGGTCGCGGTAGAGCTCGAAGGCCGACGTGCCCACGACCTGGCCGGGGCGGAGACCGAGGCGCGCAAGCCCGCGCCCCTCGGAGAGCCGGAAGATCCCCTCCCGGTCCACGGCGAACAGCACGAGCGGGGCGTTCTCCACGACGGCCTGGAGACCCTGCTCCATGCGGCGCACCAGCTCGAGTCCACTCAGATCCTGGGCAACGACCAGGACCTCCTGGATGCGGCCTTCCGGTTCGCGGATGGGGAGGGCGGTCACGTAGAACGCCCGGGTGCGGGCCCCCTGATCGGGACGGAACTCCTGGTGCGCCGGCCTGCCCGTGGCCAGCACCTGTGCGACAGGA
>Ga0315277_10004284_pt1 | contig 19130 bp, 13 predicted proteins | sample YL17G05_15_MG_FD_203695 | JGI IMG/M metagenome (GOLD analysis project Ga0315277, IMG submission 203695) | Sediment microbial communities from Yellowstone Lake, YNP, Wyoming, USA - YL17G05_15 | ecosystem: Environmental > Aquatic > Freshwater > Lake > Sediment | place: USA: Wyoming | collected...
TTGGTGCTAAGGAGAGTCGAACATGGGAACGATTGCGGAAGGCGTGAGGCAGGCCGTGGAGAACTGCCTGAAAGTCAGAAAAGGCGACCGCGCGGTGATTATCACCGATCAGGAAACGCTCGATATCGGTAACGCCCTCAAGACAGCGGTGGAAAAGACCGCCGGCCCGGCGCAGTGCTTCATCATGGAGGACTTCGGCCAGCGCCCGATTGCGTTTCCGCCGACGATTGCCGACGCCCTCAAGACCGCCACGGTCAGTATCTACGCCGCCCAGGGGGCCAAAGGCGAGCTTGCGACCTTCCGCCAGCCGATGCTCAAGGCGATCGACGCCAATCCGAAGCTGCGGCACGCCCACATGATCGGCATCACGCCCGAGATCATGAAAGACGGCATGTGCAGCGACTACAAGGAGATTCAGCGGATCAGCAAGCTCGTCTACGAGCGGGTCCGCAACGCCCGCGAGATCCGGGTGACGACGGAGAAAGGATGCGACTTCACCGGCCGGTTCAGCCCCGATCTGAAGTGGATCGTCAGCGACGGCGACATCAGGCCGCAGCACTGGACGAACCTGCCCGATGGCGAGGTATTCACCGCCCCCGCCGACGTCAACGGCACGGTCATCATCGACGGCTGTCTCGGCGATTTCTTCACGGAGCGGTACGGCTCGCTCGAACATACGCCGATTCGCATCGAGGTCAAGAACGGCCGGGCCGTGCGCGAGACCCTGCAATGCGCCGATGAGAGACTCCGCAAAGAGTATGACACGTACGTTTTCGAGACCGACGCCAACAGCAACCGCGTCGGCGAGTTTGCCATCGGCACCAATACCGGCCTGACGAAACTCATCTACAACCTGCTCCAGGATGAGAAGTTCCCCGGCATCCACATCGCCTTCGGCAGCCCCTACCCCAGCAAGACCGGCGCCACCTGGGACAGCAAGGCCCACGTCGACGGCGTCATCAAGAAAACCACGATCGCCGTCGACGGTGAACTGCTCATGGACAAAGGCAAGTTCCTCCTGGACTGATGGAGGATTTCAAATCTCAGATCGCAGATTTCAGATTGGACTCACGTGGGTATATCCAAGGTCCGCGATCCCAAATCCACGATCTGGACATTTACCGCTGCTGGAGGATCTTCAGCGCGTTGGCGCGGTAGACTTTCTGGAGGATCTGGTCGTTCAGAGCCAGGCCGTAGAGCGGCCAGTGGTAGCTGGAGAAGTTCCACGCATAGAAATGTTCGTCGGCGGATTCGAGCACCCGGAACGTGAAGCGGTACGTCTCGACACTCTCGCCCATATCCGTCCCGTAGACCAGCCGGTCCTGGTGCTTCTCATAGAACTTTCCGACGAAGCGGGGAATCGCGGCGGTCTCGGCGTAGCGGGCGGAGTTGTCCGCGTACAGATTCGGGTACTTGTCGAACAGTTGCCCGAGCCGGGTCAGGTTGTAACAGCAGTTGGCGAAGTGGCACGCGACGAAGGTCGTCTTAGGGTGTCGCGCCACGGCCCGTTCGAGGATGTCCACCATGCCTTCAAGGCCGACAATCCCAGGCTGATCATCGAGCCGCCATGAGTAGGCGTTCATCAGACCGTCGTTGCGCGCATCCATCGGCAGGTACATCCAGTACGGATCGCCCACGTGGATATTCACCGGCATCTTCAATTCCGCGCATTTCTCCAGCAGCGGGTCCATGCGAGGGTCGTCCAAGTGCATGCCCCACGCCGGAGGCTTGCCGTAGAACAGCCCCTTGCCCTTGTCGCCCAACTCGCCGACGCCGCGGGCCCCGACTTTGTAGCACCGCTCCAACTCCTTGACGGCCGCAGGGCCAAAGCCAGGCTTGTCATACCCGGTGCAGTCGAAACCGCACCAGACCTCGAACCGGTTCGGGTACTTGGCATACAGCGCGCAGGTGTCATCGAACTCCTTTCCGGTCGCCCCCGTCATGACGATGGCCTTCTCGACCCCCGCCTGATCCATGGCTCCAATCCACTCGGCGACCCGCTCGGGCGTCTTGGCATAGACGTGTGCGTGCATGTCGATTGCCGGATACCTGGCCTTGGAGACCACCGTCTCGGGAATCTTATAGATGGACTGCGGACGAAAATCCTTGAGCAGTAGCGTTTCCGGAGAGGCCTGCTTCTCCGCCGCCTCGACCGCCGCTGTTATCAACAATCCGAGCACACTCAGACAAACCCACCACATCCGGACCGATCTCACAGAACTCATGACATATCTCCATTCCACAGAATTGCTGTTGCTACTGTCGGTTACCTTCCAACACAATCCGATCCATCGTGCATATCCGCACCTGCGGCGCGGCGAGCAGGCCCGCCTCCCAGAGCTGGTAGTCGTTGGACCACTGCCTGCCGCCGGTGATCCAGTGCCCGGGACCATACGCGTCGGACCGCTTGGGCACCAGATGCAGAGGCCCGAACGTGTTTCGCCGGGTCAGGACGACGTCCACGAGAATCGCGTCACCGTCCCGCAGGTCCTCCGTGATCTCGGCCTCGTACGGCTGCCAGGCGATCATGCGCGGCGAGTGTCCTTTGGAGGAGATTCTGGCGCACGCCCCCTCAAAGCCGGGCAGTTCGATGAAGGCATATTCACCCTTGGCCGTCCTCTGCGGCGCCGGGACCTTGTAGCGAATCGTTCCCGAGTAGAACGGCAGGCCCTGGCTGGTGACATCACCGACGGCAAGCTTCTCCGGCAGACCGACCAACGAGACCGAAGCGCCGTCGATCCGCACGCCGAACTTGCCGATCAAGTAGACGGCCTCGATGTTCCTGTCTTCCGCAAAGGCCATGCCCAGTTCAAGCGTGTTCTGTCCCTCGACCAGGGCATCCTTCGGCAGAGCTACCTTCCTGATCGCCGGGTCGATCCACCACCCGCTCGACTCAGAGGGAACAGGCCGGTCGTTGACTTTGATCGCGAAATGCTCCGGGCGCTCGATGCGCAGCGCGACCGGCTCCGGCGGGACCTTCTTCACCTGGAACGGGAAGACCATCGTGACCTGTCCCTTGACCTGTGGCGGCGGCGAGTACTTCTTGCTGAACCAGGGCTGGACCATTTCTCCGCCGCGAGCCGCCAGGCCGAACTGGCTCCGCACCGCCTGATCGATCTTGAGCACCTCGCGGGCCTCCTGCCACGGCCCCTCGTCGATCCTGTATTTCGCCGTGTCGAGAACGCACACGTTCTCCTCGTTCAAGGTGTACTCGAACGGCCCCGGGCAGACCTGCGTCTGTTTCTGCACATACCGTGGCTTGGGAGAGACACCCAACGGCTCCTCGGCTGTAATCACATACGCGTGCTCGCCGGACGGTGGGAAATCCGCCGTGAATTCGAGGACCCCGCCTTTCTCCTGCGCTGCCACGCTGTGCCGCTCGGCGGTCAGACAATTCCATTCGGTGACGTATCCGGCGGCAGGAACGCGAATGACGGCATCCCGGTGCCACGTGTCCCGATTGATATTCATGGCCACAAGGATCTTCCGCCCGCCGTCCATGCGCATCTGGCAGAAGATGTCCATCAGCGGCTTGGAGGTCCGGTCCACGATCTCGACCGGCGGCCGGATGTTCCTTTTGACTTCCGCGACCATGTCCTGCTGATCGAGCTTGCACCGGCTCATGTGCTCCGCCACTTTCTCGGCCAGTGGGACTTTCATCGCATCGACATGGGCCGGCGGGTCACCGGCGAAGATCACCCTGCCACCGGCCTTGTGGAACTTGTAGAGCGTGAGCAATGTGTCGGATCGTATCGTGGTCATTTTGCCGACGAGGACGGCACGGTACGGCGTTTTTCCGACCCACAGCACCGGCTCGCCGTTCTCATCCTGCCCGATGCGGCACAGGCGGCTCATCATCTCCTCGTCGCCATAATCGAAATCGATCTGCGCCCCGGCCAGCCAGTGGAACAGGTTGAAATAAGCAAGCTCAATCTCCCGCACGGCCGGGTCTTTCGGCGTGGCGATGTTCGCCGTCCAGTCCGCGTGCACCTGGCACCACAGGCTCTCCACCGGATTGATCACGAGCAGGTCGCAGTAGGGTTTGCCCTGTTGCAGCAGCAGTCCCAGCCGTGCGAAGTAGGTCTCCACCGCCGCGTAGCCCCGCCACCAGCCGGACTGATAGAAGATGCTCGCCGGATAGTCGCGCTTGGCCTCGCCCTCCATCGTGTACCACGCCAGGTGGGGACAACGCACGTTGATGCCGAACAGGGCCTGCCAGTCGCCGATGGCTTTGTGGCCCTCGAAGTCGAGTTGCCAGCCCGTCACGCCGTACAACTCCGACAGCAGCCATTTCTGCCCGAGCTGCCGGGCCGCCGAGCTGAGCTGCTTGACGATCCAGTAACTGCGATTGCCCTCGGTCAGCACGTCCACGCCGGGATTGTGCATACACTCGTAAAATCGCATGAGCGAGCCTTGCATTGTCGTCTGGGCCGTCAGCGTGTCCTCGTGCAAAACATGGCCGGTCAGCAGCAGATGATTCTGTTCGCACCAGTCGTAGATCGGCTGGGCCCAGTTCTCCAGGAACAACTGTTGGCAGACATCCATGTAATAGTACTTGATTTCCGAGACGGGCCGGCCATCCGGGCGAAGGAACAACTCCGGCAGGGAATCGACCAGGTCGTATCCGACGCGATCGAAGAACTCCTCGGGCAGCTTGTCGGTCCACGGCGTCATCCACGTGCCGTCAGGGTTGGAAATGCCGAACCCGCACATGACGGCCCCGCGGTGCGGCTCGTCGGTGAAGATCCCGCGGATCGAGGTGCCCAGACGGTCGCCGCACCGGGCCTTGTACTGCTCGTGCGTGAGCTTGAGGAAAGCGTCCGTGGCCTCGCGGCTCATCGTGTCGGCGTACGTGTAGCCATTGTAGAAGCTGCTCGGAGCCATCTCCTCGATGGTAAAGAGCAGAATCGTCTTGCCGGCATATTCCGATACCGGCGTGTCTTTCGTGATCCGCGTGCAGTTGGAGTAGTCGATGCCGTTCAGGTCGCAGGCAAACGCGGCGTAAATCCCGTCTTTCCACATGAACTGGCCGGCAGGTGTCGTCTGGAGCTTCATGAACTTGAGCCGGTGCTTCGGCTCCTTCGTGACCAGTCCGCCCGCCGTGCCTGAGGGCCAGCGGTCCTCGTCGTAGAGCCACGCCTCCATCCCGAGCTTCTTCGCCTCGTCGGCACAGGCGTTGGTCAGCGCGAACCATTCGTCGCCGAGGTATTCCGTGGCCAGTCCCGTCCGCGAGTGCATGAAGAACCCGCCGAACCCCATCTCCTTCAGGACGTGAATCTGGCGAATCAGCTCCTCCTGTTTCAACTCACCGTTCCACGACCAGAAGGGCTTGCCCCGATACTCCGGGCCTGGACTGCGAAAGCTCTGGTACAGCGTGTCGTCCGTCGAGGTGAGCGGGCCTTGCTTGACTGGGCCTGGCCTGCCTCTTGTCGCGCAACCGGTATTTGAGAGAACGATCAGAGCGACCACTGGGACGAGTACGAAGCGGCATACATCCTTCATTTCGGTTCTCCAACGCGCTGGACGATGCTCCTGCCATTTCGACAGGAGAGTGTACCCGCCCGAATCGATCCGGACAACGGTCAAAATGCGCATTGCCAGATACGGCCGCCGTCATTAGACTTCTGGGAGAGAAGCTTTCGATAATAAGGTGGACATATGAGCGAATTCGTAGAGGTTTTTACAGCGACGGACATTACCTTCGCCTACCTGATCAAGGCGATCCTTGAGGAGGCAGGCATCCCGGTCCAGATCGCCAACGAGAACCTGCAGGGGGCGTACTGCCTCGACGGCATGGTGCCGCGCGTGCTCGTGCCGCGGGAGGATCTGGCCAGGGCCAAAGAACTCATCGAGGAGATGCAGCAGGCTTCGCAAGACCTCCCGAACGAGAACGAGGTGTGGCCGGAGATGTTCGAGGAGGAGCAAGAAGAAAAGGACAACTGACCGCCGCAGTTCTGCGAAACTCTTGTCAAGGAGGTGTGAGTTATGTCGAGGAGATTCAATCTGCCGGGCGTCGTTCTTCTGCTCACAATCGCGGCGTTTTGTTCTTCCCAGGCGCTTGCCCAGCCGCGGCCCAAGAAGAAGATCGTTGAATATGGGTGGGATGTGCCCTACCCGGATTTCGTCCGGGACAATATCGGCGAAATGGAAAAACGCCCATTCGAGGGGATCATTTTCCGCACCAACGGGTACGATCACGCGTTCGACGTGCGGCCGTGGGACAGGGCCCAGCTCCAGCCTCAGTTGGATACGCTGGGCCGGATCAGATGGAGCAAATTCACGGATAATTTCCTGACCCTCTACGCCGCCAATAAATGGAACATGGATTGGTTCAACGACTCGCACTGGAAGATCATCACGGCGAATATGGAGTTGTTCTCGCAGGCCATCCGCACGGGCAATTGCGTGGGAGTGTGCTTCGATCCCGAGCCGTATGGTGACGACCCCTGGGTCTACCCCGGCCCGTACGCCGGCAAGTCCTTCGACGAAGTCGCCGCCCAGGTCCGCCGCCGTGGACAACAATTCATGGCCGCTCTCCAGCAGCATAAGCCCGACCTGAAGGTGCTGAGCTTCTTCCAACTGAGCCTGTTTCCCGACATCGTGGACGAGCCCGACCAGGGCGCCCGGACACAGAGACTGCAGAAGAAATCGTACGCCCTGCTGCCGGCGTTCTGCGTGGGCATGCTCGACGGGGCCTTGTCCGACGCCGTCCTGATCGATGGCAATGAGTCCGCCTACTATTATGAAAGCGCCTTTGACTTCCTGCGGGGCTACCACCTGATGCGGCAGAGGGCGCTGACCCTCATTCCGGAGTCGCTGCGCCGAAACTACAACGACCACGTGCAGGCCGGCATGGCGCTGTACATCGACCAGGCCCTTGCCACGCGCACCAATCAGACCACCAGCCACTTCCTCAATCCCGATCAGCGACTGAAGCTCTTTGAGCACAACGTGTACTACGCGTTGGCCACTGCGGACGAGTACGTCTGGTGCTACAGCGAGCGAATGAACTGGTGGCTGCCGCCTGAGAAGGCAGGTGCGGATCGGGTCCTGCCGGCCGGAGTGGAAGAAGCGCTCGTGTCCGCCCGCCAGAAATACGAGGCGGCCAAGCCCCTCGGCTTCGACATCAGCGACATGATCAGGGCCGCACACGAGGAGAGGCAGAAAGCCGAAGCCGGCAAGAAGCAGTAGACGCGGCGGGCATCAGCAGAAGACGCGAAGCCTTCGCGGATGGACGCGATATTCGATGCTCTGCACGGAATCGGCATAGACCTCGCCGTCGTTGCACACTCGAGAGGGGTGATCGAGAGTCACTGAGACGGATGCGGCCTGGAAGCGAGTCACTCGCCGATGACGCTCCAGGGCCTGCCGGTAGACCAGGGGAATCAGTTGCAGGGCCTCCCACTTGCCGGCCATCTCGATCAGCAGGCAATCGAGCAAGCCGTCGTCGGGCCGGGCGCGAGGCAACATCGTAAGTCCGCCGAAGCGCGGAGCATTGCCGATCAGCAGCACCGCGTAAGCGCCGTGGAACGTCCGCTCGTCGGCCTTCACGCTCATCTGCCATCCGGCGGCCATCTGCCGGATGACCGACAGGGCCGGAATTGTATAGCGCAGAGAGCCGCCAAATCCTTTCATGTGCAGGCTTCGGGCCGCGACTTCGGCAAAGTAGCCGAGGCAGGAGGCCGAGCAGAAGTAGTGTGGCCCCGCCTGACCCACATCAACGTCTCTGGTCTTCCCGTTCACAACGATGCGGCACGCTTCCTCCAAGTCCTGAGGAATCCCAAGGCTCTTGGAGAAATCATTAGATGAGCCTGCAGGTATGATGCCAAGGCGCGGCGTGTGAGTGTGTCCGGGGGCAAGCAGGCCGTTGATCACTTCGTTGAGGGTACCGTCGCCTCCGATGACGATCACGTTGTCACCTGTCTGCGTAGCCGCGGCGGCGGCCAGCTCTTTCGCGTGGCCCGGATATTCGGGCGTAACGAAAGAGAAGGGATAGCCCCACCTGCGCAGGAGGTCCGTCGCGTGCGTGATCTTCCGCCGGCCCGATCCCCAATTCGCTTTCTCATTAGCGACGACAATGTTGGATTGCACCATCACGGCAGCGATCTCCACTACCAGCCTTCGGCCAGCGACTTGCCGGGCATGGCCACGACCTTGAGCCGATTCAGTCCGCCGATCGTTTTATCGCCGGCGCAGTAGGCCAGAAGCACGCGATCGTGAACGAATGCGACCGCCGTATAGCAGTACCAGCCGTCAGGATCATTCTCTATGATTCTCGATTTGCTCCAGGTCTTGCCCTCATCCCGGCTGATGGCCATGCACAGCGGCGTTCGGCGGCCGGCAACGTACGGATGAACGCCTGAATGATCGTTCCAAACACATAGCAGGTCGCCGGTCCACGGAATCCTCTCGATAGAGGCGGGACTCAGCGGCGACGCCAGGCTCGACGGCCCGGGTTTCGACCACGTCTGGCCGCCATCTTCAGAGTAGCAGACGTATTGGCTGCCGGCGTTGGTCCGCATGTACATCATCAGCCGCCGATCTTTCAACTCGATCACCCCCGGCTCCTGCACGGTGACACGCCGGCCGTCCGGGCCGCATCCTTTGAACGCGTCCTTGCTGCGCCGCCAGTTCCTGCCCTGATCGTCGGACAGGTAGCACATGATAACGCCTGCAGAGTCCCACGGCTGGCCGGGACCCCGATGCCAGGCCACAGGCAGAATCAGGCGGCCCGATTGCAGTTGGCGGGCGCGATCGTTGTTGAGCACGTAGTAGCCGACCTCATCGGTGATGCAGGTGATGGGCGGGCCCCAGGTGTGCGCCTCGTCCGTCGAGATGCGCATGAGAGGCCGGCAATCTGTCTCCGACGCCTTGCGCAGGTAGAACAGGGCGATCTCGCCGCCCGCCAGACGCAGGAGCGATACGGACATGACATTCAGCCCACCTTCCCGGCTGACCACGATCTTGTCATCGCTCCAGCTCTTGCCGCCGTCGGATGAGATGCGCATCGCGAGGTCCGCCGCCGCATCGTCCCCGCTGCCGCCGGTGAAGCGAGAGTAGATCAGGCACAGCCGCCCATCCTTGAGCTCGACAATGTCCCCTTCCGAGTTGCGCGGATTCCGCGGGCCGGGCTCGATAGTCAGCAGGGGTTCTATTTGCGAGTCGGCGGTCACGGCCGCTGATAACACGAGTGTCACGACAATCCACCAATCTGTTCTCATGATCGGCCCCTTTCGCGTTCTCTGATCGACGGTAGTATACAGGTCGGCCGCGCAAAGGGCAAAATGGCCAATGAGAGGGAAGCTTGACAAGGGGGCTCTGTTCGGCGTACCGTCGAGCATCCCATGAATAATCCGAAACCTTTGTGGCATAAGGACAAGGTATGAAAGCCGTGATTTTCGAGGAGTTTGGCGGTCCGCTGACGGTCGCACAGGTCGTCGATCCCGTTGCGGCAGACGATGGCGTCGTGATCAAGGTCGAGGCGAGCGGGATTTGCCGCAGCGATTGGCACGGCTGGCTTGGACACGACCCGGACATCACCAGCCTGCCGCACGTGCCCGGCCACGAGCTGGCCGGCGTCGTCGCGGAAACGGGAAAGAGCGTCACACGCTGGAAATGCGGAGATCGCGTCACTGTGCCCTTCGTCTGCGCGTGCGGAACGTGTCCCGAATGCATCTCCGGAAACCACCAGATTTGCGACCGTCAGTTCCAGCCCGGCTTCACCGGCTGGGGCTCGTTCGCACAATACGTGGCGATCCGATACGCCGACGTGAACCTTGTCCGTCTGCCGCAGGAGGTCGATTTTGTCGCCGCCGCAAGCCTGGGATGCCGGTTCGCCACGTCCTACAGAGCCGTCGTCGCCCAGGGCCGGGTCGCGCCTGGGCAGTGGGTGGCCGTCCACGGCTGCGGCGGCGTCGGCCTCTCGGCGATTATGATCGCCCACGCCCTGGGGGCTCGCACAATTGCCGTCGATATCGACGCGAAGGTACTGAACCTCGCCACGAAACTCGGCGCAACAGTTGCGATCAATGCCAGGGAAACCGCAGACATCCCCGGCCGCATCCGCGATCTGACGGGTCGCGGGGCGCATGTATCGATCGACGCCCTCGGCAGCGTCACAACGTGCAGCAACTCCATCCTCAGTTTGCGCAAGCGGGGCCGCCACGTGCAGGTCGGACTGCTCGCGGGCGATGACTATCTGCCGCGACTCCCGATGCATCAGGTCATCGCCAGGGAGCTTGAGATTTGCGGAAGCCACGGGATGCAGGCCGGCAGGTACGGCGAGCTGCTGGCAATGATCGTCTCCGGCAAGCTGAGCCCCGGAGCCATGATCGGCAAGACGATACCCTTGGAAGACGCCCCGCACGAGCTGGCAAAAATGGGCGATTTCGGCGCCGTCGGAATCACGGTGATTGACCGGTTTTAGTCGGCTGCTTTCGGCGTTTGCCTTTTTCCTCCGGCGGCGGTCCCGCCTGCTGCCGGAATTCGTCTTCGCACTTCTGCCACCGCTGGGACATCTCGCGCACACGGTCCGGATGCTGACTCGCGACATCCTTCGATTCGCAGCGATCCGTCTTCAGGTCGTAGAGCTCCCACGGGCCGTTGTCGCCCTTGGCCACGAGTTTCCAGTCGCCGACGCGAATGGCACGATTAGTCAGATGATGGAAATAGAAAAACTCGTGCGTGACGGCCCCATCTCTGGTGAACACAGGCACAAGACTGGTTCCCGGAAGCGGCACAGCGGTCTGGCCGTTCCACTGCCGCGAGATGTCACGGGCCCCCGCCACGTCGAGAACGGTCGGCAGAACGTCAATGAAGTGGCAGGGATTGTGGCGCAGCTCGCCGCGGGCGGCAATCCCCGCCGGCCAGCGGGCAATCAGAGGCGACGAGATCCCGCCCTCATGCACCCAGGATTTGTGAAGCCGGAACGGCGTGTTAGCGGCGCTCGACCAGCCGGGTCCAAGGCACAGATAAGATCGTCCCGACCCGGGTGGCGCGGAGGGATCGTGACCGTCGCCGCGAATGATCTGTTCCGCGCTGGCCCCGTTGTCCGACACGAACAGGATGATCGTGTTCTCGTCGGCGCCCATGGTCTTGACCTGGTCGAGCACACGCCCGATCTCGCGATCCATCCGGCTGATCATCGCCGCATGAATCGCCATCTTCGCCGCCTGGAACTTCTTCTGCTCCTCCGACAGCTCCTTCCAGGCGACGGCCCGATCCACCTCGCCCGGGCCGATCTGCTCCTGCAATTTCTCCTTCGGGAAGTTCCAGCTCGGAATCACATCACTCTCCAGGGCCGACAGGTCGCAGTTGACCAGTCCCATTTCGCGCATTCGCTTCCATCGCCGCTCCCGGATCGCGTCCCACCCCTCCTCGTACCGGTGCGCGTACCTCGCGATATCCTCCTGCAGGGCGTGCAGTGGAAAGTGCGGCGAGGTGAAGGCCAGGTAACAGTAGAAAGGTTTGTCGCGGTGATCCGCGGCATGGCCTTTCAGGAAATCGATAGCATGGCTTGCAATCGCCGTCGTGACATAGAAATCCGAGCCTTCCTCGACCGGCGGGAGCTTGCGGTCGTCCAGCTCGTGGTTCTTCGGCGTGAAGTACCGGTCGTGGTCGTGCAGGACGTAGGAATGATCGAACGCGCCGTCCGCGACCACCTTGGGCGCCCCCATCAGGTGCCATTTGCCGCTGTGATAGCAGCGGTATCCGAGGGGCTTGAGGTAGTGCGGCACGACGCGGGTCCAGGCGGGCAGCCGTCCCTGTGGCGGGTCCATGCGCACCTGCTGCGGATAGTAACCGGTCAGCAGCGCCGTGCGCGACGGCCAGCACCGGCCGGTGGAGTAGCACTGGGTGAACCGGAGTCCATCCGCGGTCAGGCGGTTGAGGTTGGGCGTCTCGATCTCGCCGCCGTAGCAGCCGGCGTCCGAGTAGCCCATGTCGTCGGCCACGATCACCAGCACGTTGGGCTTCCGCTCGCCCGAGGGATCGCCGGCACTCGTACTCCGACCTTCGCCGGCAAGAGCAGAGACGCAAGATATTGCGTCTCTACCAAGAACCAAGGCGGAACCCCATGCCATCTGCTTGAGAAAACCACGCCGGGAGACACTCGTCTTCGTCATATCGCACGAGCCCTTTCTCAAGATGCCGCCTCGAATATCCCTTGGCAGGCGGCGGGCTCTCATAGTACCATAAATGCAATCAGATTTCCGCAGCCTGATATCGACGGCCAGAGGCAATATGTTGCGTCTCTACGACAGCCGGGGCATCATTGGACGTTATGGGAGGTATATCGATATGAGATTGTGGACCACGGTCTTTTTCGTGTTCCTGTCGGCACAGGCGGCCGCGGGGGCGGAGACAATACAACTGACGGCTCTGCCCTCGACGCTGCGTGTGGGACAGGAGGGAGCTATCCAGGGAAAGGACGCTGTGGAGATATCCGGCGCCCGCGGCGAGTTTGAGTCCTTCCAAATTGTGGTCACAGCATCCGGCGGAAATCTCCAGAATATCTCCGCCGAGCTGTCGGCCCTGAAGAAAGAAAGCGGCGAGAGCCTCCCGGCCAAGTCCGTCACCATCTACCGCGAGATATTCATTCCGGTCCGCTATTCCGCGCCGAGGGCGACCGTAGCGCCCGGCTTGATCGCCGATCCGCTGGTCCCCTTCGTGAATCCGTACACGAACGAACCGGTGCGGGAGCCGCGATGGCGAGGCGAGAAACTCGAGGGGGCGAGATTCGGCGCGACCGAATTCGACCTATGGAAAGACAGACACGAGCCGCTGTGGGTGGATGTGGAGATACCGAAGGACGCCGCACCGGGGGTCTACGGCGGCACGTTCTCCGTGCGGGCGAGGAATGTCCAGCCTGTTGCGATTCCCGTGCGGGTGACTGTGTGGGATTTCGCCCTGCCCGACGGCCCCACGCACGAAAACCACTTCGGCCACTTCTCCTACATGATGCGATACCACAAGCTGGAGGAGAACTCGGAGAAGTATCGCCTGTTGGAGGACCGGTACATCGCGATGATGGCGGCGCACCGCATCAATCCGCCGCTGCCGCGCCGGCTGCTGCCGAAGACGGCGGAAGATGGCACGGCCCAGTTCGACGAAGAGACCGACCGCCAGATCAGCGAGTTCGTCGCGAAATACCACGTCACGAATATCGAGGTGCCAAGCGCCCCATTCCGCGATGTCCTGACCGCGAATCGCGATAAGGCAATTCGATACTACCGATCCTGGTACCAGTACTTGAAGAAGAAAGGCTGGGCCGAGCGAGCGTATCTGTACATGCTCGATGAGCCGAACGATAAAGAGGCCTACGAGCGGGTGCGGCAACTGGGCGCGCTCGTCCACGAGGCCGAGCCGAAGCTGCGCCGCCTGGTGGTGGAGCAGCCCTACTCACAGGACCCGGACTGGGGGTCGATCGACGAGGCCGTAGACATCTGGTGCCCCCTGTTCGCGTTTCTCGAAGAGTCGAGCATCAAGCGAGTCCGGGCCGAGGGCGATACCGTGTGGAGCTATACCGCCCTTTGCCAGGGGGCGCCGTCCTATAACCCCGAGTACGAGAAGGTGAAGAACGACGATCCGCCGTACTGGCAGATCGACTTTCCCGTTCTGAGCTACCGGATCGCGCCGTGGCTCAACCGGCGGTACGGCGTGACGGGACTTCTGTACTGGACCACCGTCTGCTGGAGCGCCCCGAACCGCAATCCGTGGGATAGTCCCGGCTTCCGACTGCAGTTCAATGGCGAGGGCGCCTTGTTCTATCCGGGCGAGGACGCCGGCATTGAAGGCCCAATCGGCACAATCAGGCTCAAGAACCTGCGCGACGGAATGGAGGATTACGAATATTTCGTCCTGCTGGAGCAGCGCGGGGGCAAGACCGCCGTCGAGGAGATCGTCCGCTCCGCCGTGCCGACCTGGGGCTCCTGGAATCAGGACCCTTACGCATTGCTGAAGTTGCGTGAGCGTCTGGCCAGAGAGATTCTGAGCAAGGGAGGCCGGCCATGAACGAGACGCCGACAACGCGGCGGGTGTTCCTGCAGGTAGCGACGGCGGGAATCGCCGGAGTCGTGCTGCACAGCGTCGGCGCGAGGTCCGCCGAGCCAGCAACAGCGGTCAAAATCGAGGAGCCGTTCCATGGAGCAGTGCTGAATCGTCGGCACGGCGAAGTGGTCGATGGCGGCCTCAAGATTCACGTCTCCGGTCAGGCGCCGCCCAATGATTCCATAACGGTCAACGGCGTCCCGGCCCAGCGCTCGGGCACGAAATTCAATTGCAGCCTGGTACTCCACGCGAAGGAGACGGAGATCGCCGCCGTCTCGCAGGGCAACGGCGACCGGCAGGAACACCGCATCCGCGTCGTCTGGGACCGGCTCTCCCAGAGCCGATACCGATTCTCCATCGATGACAACAGCTTCTTTCTGCGCGACATCGCCCGCAAGGACTACGCATCGCTTTTCGACTGCTTCTACCTCAGGGGCCTCCGCGACCTTCACACGAAGTACGGGACCCGCTTCGTTCTCAACATCTACTACACGACGGAGGACGGATTCGAGCTGCCGCAGTTTCCCGACCGCTACAAGGGTCAGTGGCGTGACAATTCCGACTGGCTCAAGCTGGCCTTCCACGCGAGGGCCAATCTGCCGGACCGGCCTTATCAGAACGCCCCGGCATCGCAACTCTTTGCGGACCTGGACCAGGTGGCGGAACAAATCCGCCGCTTCGCGGGCGAGCAGACGTACTCCCCGCCCACCGTGATCCACTGGGGCATGGTGCAGCCAGCCGCCCTGAAGCCCCTCTATGACCGCGGCGTGCGCGTGCTCAGTGGATATTTTCGCCGGCAGAACGGCGTGTACGACGTCAACTACCTGCTCGACGACGCCAGATCGGAGTACCTCTCGCGCCACGACGCCCTCATGGACTTCGACAGCGGGATCGTGTTCTCGCGCGTGGACATCGTCTGCAACAACACGCCCGTGGAACAGATCGCCCCGACGCTGGAGCCCCTTGCCAAAGACCCCAACCAGGCGGAGATCATGGACCTGTTCACGCACGAGCAGTACTTCTGGCCCTTCTACTCCAATTATGTTCCGGATCATTTTGAGCGGCTGGACGCAACGATCCGGTGGGTGACGGAACACGGGTACAAGCCGGTCTTCTTCCACGAGGGATTCCTGGGCACAGCGGTATGAACGCGATGCGATACAGCGATGGCACGAGAGGCGCGTCCGTCGGAACTCTGATTCTGGCGTGCCTCATTCTGCTGGCGACGGCGACCCTGGCCTTGGGACAGGAAACGGGTGAAGACGAGGCGTTCGAGCAGATCAACAGGCGGGGCCAGCAGCAGATTGACCAGCTCAACGAGGCATTGTGGCTGGCGGGAAAAGTCTTCGTTGGCGTCGGCGTCGCGCTGCTGGCCATCGTCGCCATCAAGATCGTCAGTCCCGGCCGAATGATGGACAGCGCCCGGGAAAGGTCTCTGGCAAAAGCCGTCAGGGGCGTCGACGATCTGCTGACGAGAATTCAAAAGGAGGCGGAGACCACGACCGAAGACTCGAAGGCGGAAGCGACCGAGGAAGGCGTTCTGGCCGGCATGATGGAAATCGCCGAATTCTCCCAAGCGGAGCAGGTGCCCTCCTACGTCCTGACGGTGAACGACACCATGCTGGACAACATCAGGGTCACTCTCCGGAAACTGCGAAGATTCCAGGAAGGCAACGCGCCAAGGTACAGCGATTACCTATTCTCGGTGATCAAGGGCATCAAGATCATCACGGAACAGAGCGTGGAGGCCGGCGTTCACTCGGGACTGGCGGTGGACATCCGGCAGTACTTCAGGGACGACAAACGGTACCGGGACTGGCGCAGGTTGCTGGGCCCCCTTGCCAAAAAGGGCAAGTATCAGGAGCTTGCGGACACGTTCCTGATCTTCATGAAGACGATCAAGGAGGGCAAGCCGCTGGCGGTTTCCAGGCCGGCAACGATCCTTGCAGAAGATACGGCGGTCGACGTCGCCGCAGTGTCTGAGATCCCCGCGTCGCTGAGCGAAGAGACCCTGCCGGCGATTCAGGAGGCGGCGGCGAAGGAAGCCAAGAGCCTCGATGCGATGATTCAGACCGGCGGCGAGCACGAGGACGGCTGGCAATTCGAATTCGTGCGGCGACAGCAGCAGATGCATTTGCGGGACGAGGCACAGAAGATGCTCAGCGTCTTTTTGAGCGACGAGAGAAAGACGCTGCGGGAGATCACCCGCATTCGAATGCTGCCCTGCCGGGCGTGGAGCCACGTTCTCTACATGCTCGGCGTCGATAGCGCAGCCCGGCTGCACAAGCGAGTGGACGACAGGCTCCTGACTATCCAGGAAGTCGTCATCCTGGAGAAGGCGTTCCTTCAGACGTTTGCCAAGAGAGAATCCCTGCAGCGCGTTTACGGACGGGGCGAAGAGGCGGCACTGATGATGGATATGCACCTTCCCGAGATCAGACGGGAGACTCTGACCCTGTTGCGCAAGTGCCATCAAGCACAACTCTCGCACCTGGATCGGGCCACCGATGCGTTGAACGAGGAGGAGACGCCGCAGAACAACCAGGTCAGGAAGCTGATCGAGCACTACGTCCACCACCGGCACGATCCTCCGGAGCCAGGTGGATCAGCACAGTCAGCTTGATCCGGCGCGATCCACGGACGAACGGCTGTGACGACCGCAAGTGATGAGGTTCATTCGGATGCTTTGGGCCGCTGGTCTTCAATCTGCATGGGACAATCGCTGTAGGTATTGTCCTGCAGGGTGATCTGCCGGGTCTCCGCGCCGATGCGAATGGCCGTTTTCTGATTGCCGCCCGGCGTGTTGGCCAGCGTGGTGGCGCGAATCGTGATATCCTGTGTCTTTCCCCGGATGTCAATCCCTATGCCCGGCTTGCCTGTGCCGTTGTCGCGGATGATGCAGTTCTCGATCCGGTTGCGGTGGCCGCCGCGGAACTCGCCGCCCTCGTCTCGAAAGAGGATCCCGACCTCTCCATTGCGCTCCATCGTGCAGTTCCGAATCGTGCTGTCTGTGTCGCGATGGCCAATGCTGATCCCGTACTGCTTGTTCTGGGACAGCGTGCAATTCTCCACGAGTCCATCGGAGACGCTCCAGCAGAAGAACAGCCCGAGGCTGTTGCCTTTCGATGTGCAGTTGCGGAACACAGGCCGCTGGGCGCCGCTGCCGGGATGGAAACCGAGATCGGCATTGTTCAAGGCCCGGCAGCTCTCGAACTGGATGTCGTCGCAGACCTGAAAGCTGAACCCGTCGCCGTTGTAGTCCCGGGCGGTGACATTTGTGAATCGCCACCGGTTGCAGTGCTGGATGAAGACGGCGCCGGCGAAGTTTCCATTGATGTGCTCGCTCTTCTCCCGGTTGCCGTCAAGCACGATGTCCCGGACCTCGACGTCATCAACGTCCTCCGCAGTGAGGATCGGGAAGATCGTCGCAGCCGTAGCTTCCTTCTCGACCCAGAAGTTCTCGCGCGTCAACTGATCGAGGAAAAGCACATTCCCGTGGATCGCTGTGATCGTGGCGCGCAGCACATCGAATTGCCAGTCCCCCGGCCCCGATTTCGACCGGAGCATGATGCCGCCGCCGGGGGTGAATCCATTGGCATCCTTGACCTGCACGCCATATTCGAACCAGTCGGAATCGCGCAAGAGCGGCGTGACGACACTGTCCGTCTTCCTCAGCACCGTGTCTTCGCCCGAGCCTTGCACGACGACGTTGGGACGCAGGTAGATGGCGTTTCGCAGGTTGTACACGCCCGGCAGAATCCGCAGCGTGCCGCCGCCCAGCCGGCCCAGGTAGTCGACGCCGGCCTGGATGATCTTGTCATCCTTGCCCTGCAAGTCCCCTTCCGTCTGGCCGACCGTCAGAGTCAGATTCTGCCGCTGCCGCATCGGCCGATTGTTCCCTGTGACGGATTCACCAGCCGCGTCCTGGCGGCCACGGATTTCTTCACCGGCACTCGCATACATTGTGGCGCAGGCGATCATGATGGAGATAGTCGACGCCGACACGAGTCTGACTGGAAATCTCATATTGCGTTTTCCCTGATGATCGCCATGGAGATGCAAGATATTGCGTCTCTACGATTTGCTATTCGTAGAGAATGGGTTGCTTGCGCCAGTCTTTTGCAGCGTCGTGGCCGTATTCCTGCACGCGGGGCCGGCGCTCGCGCAGCCGGACGGACTCGATGCCAAGGTAGTAGCCATCGGACTTCGCATTCTTGCCCACGCACTCCAGACGCAGCGTGTACTTGCCGGGGTCGGGCCAGAAATCCAGCAGGTGGTACTCTCGCGTAGCGACGTCCTCGCCATAGAGATCCATCACGCCGCCCAGTTTCACGCCGTCCAGGTACGCCTGATACTTGCCGAAATCGTAGGAGCGCGTCATCACGAGCAGAAGCCGTTGCGGCTCCTTCTTCTTGACCTCAAAGGGAATCTCGACCCATGCTCCTTTCTCCTGCGACGGCTTGTAGAGCAGATGGCCATTCGGATAGATGTCCAGGTTCTGCACCGCAGCGGTTCCCTCGCCGTGGTAACGGTCCTCAGCAAAGTCGCGAGCCGGAATGATGCGATCCAGATTAGGCAGCGTGCGCTCGCGGCCGTGCGGAGCCCGCGCCTTGAACGTCGGCTCGCCGGTCTGGTACCAGAACGCCACGCTGGAGTAGTCGTCCTCCCGCTCGTTCCAGCTATGGACCTTCTGCTGTGGGTTCTCGTCCGAGGAGATCCAGCCGTAGTGCTCGAACGTCACTTTGATGCCTGTATTGAAGACGATCGGGTCGTTGACGTGCCAGCGGTATGCGCTGGTGTGGCCGCCGACGATTCCCCACTGATCGAAGTACGGTACGCCGAAATAGGGCGTGCTCGTGGTCTTCAGTCCCCAGGCCGAGAGGAAGTAATCCTCCGTTCCCGTGCCCCAGATCGATGCCTTTTTCTCGCCATCGATGTAAATCTTCTCGTCGCCTTCCCCGAACCAGGACGGGCTGCGCGTCCGCACGCTCAGCACGGTCCCCACGTAATGGCCCTTCCCCTGGGTGTCGAGCACGACATAATCCGTCCCCTTTTCCGCAGGATACTCCTGGCGGTACTGAGCG
>Ga0315277_10004285_pt1 | contig 19124 bp, 16 predicted proteins | sample YL17G05_15_MG_FD_203695 | JGI IMG/M metagenome (GOLD analysis project Ga0315277, IMG submission 203695) | Sediment microbial communities from Yellowstone Lake, YNP, Wyoming, USA - YL17G05_15 | ecosystem: Environmental > Aquatic > Freshwater > Lake > Sediment | place: USA: Wyoming | collected...
CTGCGTTGCGCTCGGTCGGGCTCCTCGACGTACTGTCAAGTACGCCTGCGGAGACCTCCCGTCGCGCGCCTTGTAGCCATGCCCGTCTGCGCCGCCTCGCTACGAAACCCGGTGAGAAATGCGGGTTAAGGATAAATTAAGGCATATAATGGTGGTGCACTGCTCGTTGATCTTCCTTCGACATCGAGGCGCTATGAGCGGCAAAAGATTCCCGGGCTGGATGCCGCAAATCCTTACGCTCCTGCTTTGCACGTGGCTTGTGGCGCTCACGCACCATGCGCAGGCGCGGAAGCCTCCAGCAGGGCAGAGTCCGCCGCAAACCGCAAAAATACGGGCCGAGGTCGGACTGGTTCAGACCGACATCCTGGCCCGCCAGGGTCGGTTCGATGACCAACGAACCCGGCCGGTGGTCGACATGAGCCGTGAGGAACTGCTGCTGGCGTATCCCGAGCAAATGCGCGGCTTGGATTTTGGAGATCCCCCGCCGGATTTCTCATCGTTTCTGGCGAGCACAGGGGAGAAGGCGGAGGCCTTTTTCAAGGACCTCCCCAAAATCCTCTCGAGGGAGCAGGTGCGGTTCGAACGGCTGGACTCGGGTGGCAAATTGCAGGATTCCACCACACGGACCTACTACTATTCGTTCTCTCCCGACAAAACGGGAGCCTACTGGGAGGAGGCGCGCACCGAAACCAGCGGACGGCCGATCGAATCGACAAAAATCTTCGGATTCTCCCTTGCGCCAGGGCGCACCGGTATGACGGCGTTCCTGCACCCGCGGCATCAGCCGCACTGCCGATTCCGATTTCTCGGCACTCAGAAGGTAGACGCGGCCGAAGCGTCCGTAATTGCGTTTGCTCAGAAACCCGAAGACCGTGATTACCTCGGCTATTACCTGAACGAAACGATGGTCGAACCTTTACCTGTGCTGTACCAGGGCTTTGTCTGGGTCGACCCGGCCACGCACCAGATCGTGCGTATGCAGATCGACCTGCTGGAGCCTCGCTCCGATGTCGGGCTCACGAGACAGACATCGGAGATCTGGTTCAGCGAAGTGCGCTTTAAAAGCAGCCCGGAGCCCTTCTGGGTCCCGCGGGAAGTTCTGATCACCACCACGGCGTTCGGATTCACCTACCGCAACCGGCATCGCTATTCCGATTACCAGATTTTCACCGTCTCCGTCGAAGAAAAAATCACTCTGCCCCCGGTTAAAAAATAGGATCTTTGAAGCGCGCCTTCCATTCTTGACTCGTCCAGGTCCAGGTCCAAGTCCAGGTCCAGGTCGAGGACCAGAATGAACAATTATTGAATTTTGCGACAGACACCGGATAGGATGGCTCAGACAATGGGGATGCACCATGATCGATGAAATCGGCGGTTTGATGATCGACGGAATTTACAAGGGAATCCCGGGGAATGCGGCGGCATTCCCGATTGGCAAAATCGCAGAGAAGGGCTGGAACGTCCTGCGCGGAGACCTGCCGTTGCCCGTCGCCTTGTTGAGACAATCGGCGCTCGACCAGAACGGCGCGTGGATGCGCGGTTTTTTGCAGGCGACCGGCGCCGCGATTGCACCCCACGGCAAGACCACCATGAGCCCGCAGCTTTTCAGGCGGCAGCTGCGCGATGGCGCGTGGGCCATTACTCTGGCAACGGTGCCTCAAGTTCAGGTGGCCCGGCGTTTTGGAATCTCGCGGGTATTGCTGGCCAACGAGCTGGTGGGTCCCGCGGAGACGGCCTGGGTCCTGCATGAACTCGCCCGGGATTCCTGCTTCGAGTTTTACTGCCTGGTCGACTCGGAAAAAGGTGTGGCGCAACTTGCGGAAGCCGCTCGCAGAATAGCGCCGGGACGGCCGGTGCAGGTGCTGCTCGAATGCGGAGTCTCCGGACGCAGGGCCGGCTGCAGATCGTTGGCGGAGGCGATGACCGTCGCGCGGGCGGCTGCGGCGGCCGCGCCCTGGCTGTCATTGCGGGGCGTGGAAGGATTCGAAGGGATCATCACGGGCGCCGATCAGGAGGATACGGAGGCCCGCGTGCGCGCATTCCTCGGCTTCATGGTTGAAACCGCCCGCCAGTGCAGTGCGGAAGGCCTGTTCGGCGACGGCCCGGCAATCCTGTCCGCGGGCGGATCGGCTTACTTCGATCTGGTCGCCGAAGCATTCGGCGCGGCCGACATCGGCCGCGAAACGCTTGCGGTGCTCCGTTCCGGCTGTTATCTGACACAGGACACGGAGCACTACGAAAAGGCCTTCCGCCGGATCCTGGAGCGCTCAGGCTCCGCCCGTGCCGTCAGCGGCGGCCTGCGGAATGCCCTGGAGCTCTGGTCGTATGTGTTGTCGCGGCCCGAGCCGGCGCGTGTCATTCTCGGATTCGGCAAGCGCGACGCCTCCTACGACGATGCGCTCCCGAAGCCGCTGGTCTGGTTCAGGCCCGGCATGCATTCCCGGCCCGAACCGTTCGCGACGCGGCCGAAGGTAGTGACGCTCAATGATCAGCACGCGTATCTGGATGTCGATCCGGAATCGCCCCTGGCGGTCGGCGACATGGTCGCAGTCGGTATTTCGCACCCATGCACGACCTTCGACAAGTGGCAGCTGCTGCCCGTGGTTACCGACGACTACGAGGTAATCGATGCAGTCCGGACTTTCTTCTAAAATGGGGTCGGAGCACGCTTATTGTTGCTGTACCAGGGATTAAAGCCCGAGCTCGCACAAGCCTTGCTGCCAGGGCAGCGCCCGGACCGATCCTATCTTCCTGGGGATGTGGTCGCGCGACAAGCAGAAAGCTTCCGTGCCGGACATAGCGGCGGCAAATCTCTCCAGTGACCTCGTATCCCGCTCGTCAACGCGATTCGACGACTTGATCTCCAATAGTGCTGTGGGGGCGCCGGGCCGTTCCACAATCAAGTCAATTTCAGCGTCATCCTTTGTGCGCAGATAGGAAAAGCGGTAATCGTTCTGCTTGTAAGCGCTCAGGCGCAGTGCCTCGAGGATGACGAAATGCTCGAACGCCTTGCCATAAGCGTACGTGCCCGGCCTTAAGTCCACTGTGAGGGTTCTGTCGAGCGCGCGCTTGATCCCGGGATCGAACAGGTAAAACTTGGGTGCCTGCCGCTGTCTTTTACGAATCGACTGGTGAAACGGCTCCAATAAAAAGCCAAGCAGCGTATCCTCGAGGATCTCGAAGTACGACTGGACCGTCTTGATATCGGCGCCTGCATCGCGCGCGATGTTTGCATAGTTGAGGATCTCGCCGTTGCATTGCGCGGCAATCTCGATGAATTTCCTGAAAGGATCCAGCCTGCGCACCAGGTGTTCCGCCCAGACTTCTTCTCTCACGTAGGTCAAGGCATAAGCCCTGAGAAATGCAGCTTTCTCCTCATTGGATTGTAAATTCAGCAGTCCGGGGAGGGTTCCGTACGTCAGCGCCGAATCAAGGTCGAACCTCGACGCCAGCTCACGGTGAGTGAACGGGAACAGGCTGTAAACCAGCGCCCTGCCTGCCAGCAAGTTCGTGCCTTCCCGCTTGAGTCGCCGCGCACTGGAGCCGGTCATGGCGAATTTGGTTTTCGCTGTTTCGATGCGGCTGTGCACGACATTCAGAAGCTTGGGCACCTTTTGGATTTCGTCCACAATCACCCATTCGATCCTGTCCGCGCCGAGATCCAATCGTCCCGCCAGTTCACCGGGATTCCGGGAGTAACGGTCTTCCTGCTCGGGATCGAGGAGATCAATCCAGATTGAGGATTCCTTTTCAGGAAACAAGTGATTTAGGAGGGTGGATTTGCCGGTTCCCCGGGCGCCAAACAGGAAGAAGCTGGTGGTAAAAAAAGGACTTATCAGTCTTTCGATCATGATCCATATTTGTACGCCGATTATGGAGTGTAGTCAATGAAATTCCTAGCCCGCATTTCTCGCCAGGTTTCTACTGCGGCGGATCCGGGCAGCTTCAGACATTCAATCCACAGATGGGCACAGATTCATACTAAATCCTATTGACCCGTTTGGGGATTCCCCTCGATGTCCAGAACGACGATGGGTGCGATGCCCGTCGCTTTCAGAGGACCTTCGATGGTTGCCCGATCGCCTACGATTACGATTGCGAGGTGGCCGAGATCGATATACTGCTTTGCCACGCGCACCACATCTTCCCTGGTGATCGCTGCAATGGCCTTCTCGAACTGCTGGTAGTAATTATCGGGCAGCCCCTGCATCCAAAGGGTGGCAATCGCACCGTTGAGGCCGGCTACTGATCCGAAGGTGTTGGGCAGGCGCTGGATCAGCGCGTCCTTGGCGGTCGTCAATTCCTCATCGGTTACCGGGCGGCTGCCGGCGATGCCGCGCAGCTCCTTCATGAACTCGATCAGCGCCGCATCGGTTTTTGCCGACTGGATGTCGCCGCCGGTTCTGAATGCGCCGGGGCCCCTGCCGAATGCGAACGAGGAGCTGACTCCATAACTGTAACCCTTCTCCTCGCGGATATTCGCGTTGAGCCGGGACTGGAACAGCCCGCCAAGCATTGTATTCATGACTTGGAGAGCAAAATAATCGGGAGTATTTCGCGGCGGGCCCGGATTTCCGATCGCGAAGGTGGACTGTGCGGCGCCCGGCTTATCCACGATGTAGATGGTGGCTGGACGAGGAGCCGGCAAGGCCGGGTAAGAGAATGCCGGCTTACTCCCTCCGGCAGGCCATGCCGCCAACGCCTTCTCAACGGCAGCTCTTGCGCCGGCCGGGTTGACGTCTCCCGTCACCATGATGAGCGCTCTCCCGGGCTGAAAATACGTCCTGTAGAGAGCCACGATGTCGTCGCGCGTGATCGCTTTGTACGATTCCTCGGTCACCATTTGACCCATTGGGTGTGAGGTGCCGTAAAGAACCTTTGGAAACACGCGGCCCGCGATCGAGCTCGGTTGTGCCTTCGCCTGGGTCAACGCGACGAGCCTTTGGGCGCGCAGCCGCTCGAGCGCCTCAGCCGGGAAAGTGGAGTTGAGGAGCATGTCGGCCAGGATGTCAAGCGTCGCGCCGAACTTGCCCGTAGTCGAGACAAAGCTCAAGACTCCGGATTCGCTGCCGATGCTGATTCCCACCGAAGTGCCCAGCATTTGCATCGCGTTGGACAGGGCCTCGCCATCACGCGATTTGGTTCCTTCACTCATCATGGACGCCGTGATGCCGGCGAGTCCGCGCCGGTCGGGCGGCTCGAACTGAGAGGCGCCGCCGAGGATCGTGATCGAAAAGGACACCAGCGGCAGATCGTGCTTCTCCGAAACCATCAGCTCGGCGCCGTTGGTGAGCGTTGCTTTCGTCCAGGTCGGGACATGAAAAACGGGCGCCTTGCCGGCGGGCGGGATCTTCGTGCGATCGAGCGCCTGCTGCGACAGGAGCGGGAAGGACACCAGCGCGAGCACCGCAAGAACGGCCAGCAAAAGGCCGGTAGTCTTCAAACACAGATGATTCCGTTTCATGGCTGCACCTCCGGGCGTGGCGTTTTTTCAATAATGACCTTCTTGCTTTCCGCGGGCTTGGACGCCTGATCGAGTTTGCCGGCCGGGACGACGCTCAAGACGATGCGGCCGGAAGTCAGATACTTGTTGGCAACCCTCTTGACATCCTCGGCGGTCACTGCCTGGGATTTCTGATAATCCGTCCGAAAATGGCCGGGATCTCCGTGAAAGCCTGCGCCGTCGCACAGCTGCATGGCCTTGCCGAGATTCGATTCGAGCCCGCGCAGGAAAGAGAGTTCCTCTCCGGCCAGCGCCTTGCGAATTTCATCCGCCGTCGGTCCTTCACTCTTGAGCTTGTCGATAATGGCGTCCGCGGCGGCTTCGAGCTCGGTCAGCGAATGATCAGGCCGGGGGGTGATCATGAGCAGGAATTCGCCCACATCCTCGTTCGAGCCTTGATACGCCGACACCGAGGCAGCAGCCTGCTGATCGTAAACCAGTGCCTTGGTAAGCCGGGCCGTGCGCGGACCCGAGAGAATGGCGCCCAGGACACTCAAGGCGTATTGGTCGTCGTTCTTTTCCCCTACGGTGGGCCACTGGACATAGAGGCGTGGCACCTGCACGCGATCCTCGTAGACCAGGCGCTGCCCGCTTGCCAGGACCACGGGCGCCACCGAGGGCCGCGTTACCGGCTTGCCCCGGGGGATATCGCCGAAGTACTTCGCAACCCACGCTTTTGCCTGCGCAGGGTCGAAATCGCCGGCGATCGCCAGGAATGCGTTGTTGGGAGCATAGTAGAGGCGGAAGAAGTTCTTCACATCGTCTTCCGACGCGGCCGAGAGGTCTTCCATGCTGCCAATGACATCCCAGGAATAGGGATGGCCCGGGGGATAGGTCGCATGAGAGAGAATCTCGCTGACGCGGCCATAGGGCTGATTGTCCACCCCCTGGCGCCGCTCGTTCTTCACGATGTCACGCTGCGCATTCAGCTTGGCAAGATCGAGCTTGTCCAACAGAAATCCCATCCGATCCGACTCCAGCCAAAGCGCCGACTCCAGGTAGTTGGAGGGGACCGATTCGAAATAGGTAGTGCGGTCATTGGAAGTGGTGCCGTTGTTGCTGCCGCCAATACCCTCGGTCAGCTTGTCGTGGAGACCATAGGGCACGTGGCCAGAGCCGGTAAACATGATGTGCTCGAACAGGTGCGCAAAGCCTGTGCGGCCCTGCGCCTCGTTCTTGGACCCCACGTGATACCAGGCGTTGACCGTGACGGTCGGCGTTGTGCGATCGACCGAGAGAATCACGGTCAGGCCGTTGGGGAGCGTGTAATTCTCAAATGGGATCCGAATCGCGTCGGATCCAGCACCCGAACCGTCCGCGGGCGGCTTCTGGACAGCCGCGCAGCAGACCAGCGCCAGCAGGGCGAGTCGGGCGATCCTTGGAACGATTGTCAACACGGTTGTACTCCTCCTTGAGGAAAGCCGGGATATCCAGGCGAAATTCATACCGAGCCATCAGCAAAATGGCATGGAAGAAATCATACCACGTCTGCAAAACGGGATCGGACCACGCCTATTGCGAGCTCTTTCTGGACCACTCCCTGCTCAAGAAGCTGCGTTGAGCTGCGACCGGATCTCGGGGCCTTGCGGCATTACAGTCCCATCAGCAATCTTCGCCCTCCGCATCTATTCATGGAGTCGGAGAAATAAATGGTTGCCTACTAGAATGATGCTGGGTCATTGCCCTTCGGCCGACCAAACCGAAACCTATCTTTTTTCACTGTTCTCGTCAGTGTACGAGCAGGCGGTTATCCGTCCAGGTGCCTGGGACCGCGCGCGTCCCGCGCGCAAAGGCGTGGAATTGCCTAAGATGTTAAAAACCACTATGCGGTCACGTGATCCAGCTATTTTTGCCTTGCTCAGACCTGGGTTTTTGCGCGCGGGACGCGCGCGGTCCCAGGCGCGGTCCCAGGTCGGGGGGGGACGCTCACCGATGACGCGAAAACCGCCGGAATCCTCTTTCATCATCGACTTTTTAGTCCTCGGATTTTCACCAACCGAGTCTGTTGGTGACAGCATGGATAATAACAACATAATTGCTGCCTTGCTCCCGGGCTGTAATTTTGGGCATGCCTGCGCGACTAATGATAGTGACAGGAGAGCGCAATGGCCGGCAATGATGCCAAGGAACACATGTTTGAAGACGCCGTAACGGCAAATCGGCGGCGCATCCTGGCGATTGCGCGCTCCTACGCCCGGGCTGACGAACAACAGGACTTATTCCAGGAGATCCTGCTCCAGATGTGGCGAGGGCTCGACAGTTTCCAGGGGAGATCGGCGCCTTCCACCTGGGTGTACAGGGTGGCGTTGAACACTGCCATCACGTACCGAAGAAGAAACGGCCGCCGCATTGAGCCGTCCTGCAGGCCGGGCGCGGCATCGACGCCCGATCCCGTGGCCCCGTCAAGCCCCGGAAGCGAAATACTGATCCTGGAGGATTTTTTGCAGTCGCTCGACAAAATCGACCGCGCCGTGTTTCTCCTCTATCTCGAAGACCTCAGCTATCGTGACATATCGGAAATCACCGGCCTGAGCGAAAGCCACGTAGGGGTGCGCATCTGCCGGCTGAAAAAGGCTTTTACTCGACGCTACTGCGGGGGGTGAATATGGAAATCGATCAATTCAAATCCGCCTGGCAAAACCGATCGGTGGAAGATCCGTCGCCCGCCTCTCCTCCGGTGCCTTCGCGATCTCTGCCTTTTCTGCGCGCGAGCAACATCCGCGATCTGCAGCGATGCTATGACCTTTCGCGGATTTTCCTGAGCTTTCTGTTCGCCTTGCTCCTGATTGGCGCTGCTTTCAAGGTGATGATCACCGGAGCAAGCCGGATCGCCGCCTGTCTGTTTGCCGCCGCACTGCTGGCGGACGGGATTTCGAGCCTGGCACTGCTTACCCGGCGTTTCCACGAATCGGCGACCGCTACGATGCTTGAGTACATTGCGCGTGAGAGCCGGCAGCTGGGAGTCCGGCTCCGGTTCGAACGGTATTGCAGAATATTCATGTACACTCTCGGGATCATTACCCTGGCGATTCTGGCATTGGGGCCCATGCCGGCCGCGGCGCGCGAGCAGGCACTGGATGCATTCGCCCGCATGGCCCTCGCCACCGCATTCCTGGCGGTCGCATGGCGCAGGGCGAGGTCGCGCTCCCTGGAAATGCGCCGCGAACTTGATCGGTATATGAAGGAACTGCAGAGCTGAAAATGGTGTCGGACCGGGATTATTGTTGCTGTGCCAGGGTTTAGATTTGATCAGACCCATGAAAATCGGGCTTGGACGCCTGCATTTTGATTTTTCTTGGAAGCAGAAAAAAGGCCTCAAATCGCCGCCCAAAGCTCAAATTAGCCGCTCAAAAACGGACCTGTCCTGATACCGCAATAGCTTCGCGTGGTCCGACCCCGAACACCTTCGCAGAATCCCGTAGCTGAAGGGCAAGCGGAGAGGATGCAAATAGCTCCCTTACATTTTATGCGGTACAGCGTAGTAGCCCCGCCTACTGAGGATGATCGGGGTGTTGCCGTTTCTTTTCCTGGCATCCGGCCCCATAATTACCTTTATACTTCGAAACTTCCCATCCAGCTTTGAATTCGATGGTGAATAGGAAAGTGTATAACATTCACGCAAGCCCAGTATGAGATCCGCCATTCGCAAATCCGCATTCGCATCCGACGATTTGACCACCGCTCCTCCTGTCTGAGTTGCATATTTTGCCACACTCCCGGGAGGGTGCAATCTGGACAACGCGATCATTGCCGGGTGAACTTTGTTAATGAAGCCGAACAAATTTGATCTCAAACTACGCACTTCAACTCCGTAGATGGATATTCCCGACTCGAAAATTGCGGCGAGAGTTTCCTTTTCTGTGTGGCTGTTAGGCCGACAGATATTTGCCAGACCATCATTCAAAACCACAATGATCTTTCGGTTCCCAGATTTAGCCTCTTTGCTCGCATACTGGACTGCCTGGTAGACACCCTCATTTAGTTGAGCCGAAGTGCCTATGGTTCTTTCGACCTCAATACGATTTTTTGTTATATGCTCAATTTCTCGGGCGACCACTTCCCTTTCCAGGGTAAATGACTGCACCAAGAGGGCCGTGCCGGCGAATGCAATAACGGCTACTTCATCCTGCGGCTTGAGACCGTAGAGAATCTTTTGCGCTGATTCAGATAGACGATTCAATACCGGATGCAGTGACCAAGTTGTGTCCACAAGGAGTACAATCGACATCGGCAAAACATCCTTACTGAAACTCACTATCTTCTGCAAAACGCCGTCTTCATAAACGAGAAAATCCTCATGTTTGAGGTCTGGGATAGGTTTCTGATCCTTTCTATTTAGGACCTTTACATCCACGACAACCAGAGAACTATCAACTTCAATGACTTGCCTGAGAGAACTTCCTGTTTCTGCTTTGCCCCAAGAAACAATCACCAGGGCGGTGATCAACACGGAAAATAAAAGCTTAGGGATATTTTTCATAGAGCGCCTGCATCGAACGGATGGATACGGCCGAGCCCACGATTCAGATTGATCACACGTGTTAGATGATTCTTGGCCAGCTCATGTTCAGATTTATCAGAGAAACGGCAGAATTCCCAATCATTTTTCAGCAACATGAAAATTCCGCTAAATTATTGATGTAGAGTGGTTTGGGGGTTTCATTAATCCACGAGGACGTAAAGTGCGCCACTCGTACAAGTGCATTTTCGAGCCTTGCCGCCGATCCAGCGCGGAATTCACCTTACTCTCACCGCCCTTGCCAATGTACGAGTAATCCGTTATACGTCCGCGTGGTGAGGCGCGGATGTGATTCCACGCTGCCCCGGATGATTTGGGAATGGCAAGCCGTTTGCAGGTGGTTGTTGGAGCCGATGAAAATCAGGAAATGTGGTCAGGCAATCGCCACAATTCCCAGTAGTTCTTCGAGCCATACTTTTGTATGGTTATCGCTTCCTCTGGGACGACTGAAAGCGATTAGCGATTTTCTGCCGCCTCCCGAAGCGCTTGTGTTTCGAGAAGAAGGTGTCAAGGTCACCATTGCGCTCTCCAAATACAGCGTCGATTTTTTCAAGCGCGAGGCGCAAAAGCATGGAACACAGTACCAGCGGATGATCCGCAGACTTCTTGACAGTTATGCGCAGGCACATTCACAAGATAGAATGGCGCTGTCCGGCCCACGACAGGGTACGAAGACCCACAGCCTGTAACAATCGCGACAACTCGCCGGAAAAGCCTGAAATCGAGCTTCTCTGGGCCTCGGGATGGACTCAAACACTTGTGGAACAGTGCTCTTCTCGGGATCTGGAACACTGAATATCCGAAAGCGTCCTGGTACGTTCGAGTCATTCAGCCGGAGCCCGAACCGTGGTTTGTTTCTGCCGGCGACGGAATCCTTGGTTTCCATGTTCTTTTTGCAACCAACCGGTGTTAGACTAGTTGAATTGAGGGGGCCAGAGATGAATACGACAACGACAATCATCGGGGCCTTTGAAGCAAAGACCAAGTTTTCCGAACTCCTGGAACGCGTGCGCCAGGGGGAAGAGATCACCATTACCAGGCATGACAAGCCCATAGCCCGTCTGGTGCCCACCCAGCGCTCCAGCTCCAGCGACATTCGGGAGGCTTTCGGGCGAATGGATGAGATCGGTCGACGGACCCAACGCGCTTCTGCGCGTCGGGGGAAGCTATCCTACCGGAAACTCATTGAAGAAGGACGCCGCCGGTGAACAGACTGGTTCTGGATGCCTCCATCACGCTCAGCTGGTTCCTGCCCGGGGAACTCACCGACAAGAACCAGGAGGTGCGCAAAATGATTGAAGGCGGGATCAGGACTTCCGTGCCCTCAATCTGGGCTTTGGAAGTCGTGAATGCTCTGCTGATCGCGGAGCGCAAGAAGCGGATTTCACAGGCGGATTCGGCGGCTGCCTGGGCCGCACTTCAAAAACTGCCGCTTGAGACTGACGAGGAAACCGGACGCAGAGCGGGGAGCGACACCCTTGCTCTTGCCCGGCAGCAGCGGCTTTCGGTGTACGATGTCGCCTATCTGGAGCTGGCCATGCGTCAGGGAGCTCCGCTTGCCTCGCTGGACGAGGTTTTGAGGGATGCAGCTCTAGCCCTCAAGGTCCCCCTATTGCCTCACGCGATTTGAGCGCCAACGGCCAAAATCCGCAGGTGACTGTTTCACAACCCCGAACGCCTTCGGCTTATGCCTCCTTGAGCGCGCGCTCAAGCAGATCGTCCACCTTCAGTTCTCTTGCCCATTGATGCAAATAGGCAAGATCAAGCTCTTTCGACCTTGCTTTCAACACGCCGAGGATATCCCGCCATTGGCGATCCGACACTTCCCCACCCATCCGAAACCATTCCAGTTTCGACAGGATCACGTCCTCAGGGCTGATTACGTATAGCTCACGTTCAGGGTCAGTTGCGACAATCGACCTTATGCGGCGCTGCAACTGTATCTGATCAAATGCTCTCAACCTGGCAACAAAGATGTCAACCTTGAAGGATGTCTCATAATGGATGAGATTGAAACTGCCGCGATGCTGGATGGCATGCCGCATCATTTCATCGTCGGCATAGAACTCTTCTGAAAAGGCCGCGAGCATGGGCTGGATATGTTCGAGGCGCAAGTCTGCGATAATATCTACATCCAACGTGGAGCGCATCACACCGTGCAGGGAACTGGATAAGGAACCGCCAACCGCATAAGGGATGCCGATTTTCTCCAGCGCCTGTGTTACGAGCAAAGTTACTCGGATGGAATCACCGTGCATGACCATATACCCTGTCGGCAAGTTCCGCTCCAAGCATGAGTTCCGCCAGCATGCGGCGTATTTGCTCGGAAGACGCGTCCGGGTGGCGTTGTTTGAGGCCGCTGATGGCGAAGGCTTTTACGGTTTCGTTCAGGTCGTCAACCAGGGCGAGCTTCTTCCACGGCGGCATGCGGCGAATGATCTCGATTTGAATTTTCTCGGCTCGGGGACTAGTATCGGCGGATAATGTGCTCACGATTTCAGTATATCATTCCTCGCCATCTTCTGTGTTCGCAGGAAAATTGGAAATCAATGCTTCCTCCAATGCCGTAACTTGTGTTTCGCGCGGCATGTCGTGCATGTCTGCAAAATGCCACGGGGGGCTGAGATGAAAGCAATACGAGTGTTGATGGTGCTTGGAGCATCGTTGCTGGCTGCCGCGGCTTCCAAAGTGGACACGATCTCGCTCTCGGGGCAGTGGCGGTTCGAGCTGGACCGCGCGGATGCCGGCTGGGCGCAGCGCTGGTTCGAACGCACTTTGCCGGGCAAGGTCACTCTGCCCGGATCATTGCCGGCACAGGGCATCGGCGACGATGTAACCGTGGAAACCCGATGGACCGGCGGAATCGAAGACCGGTCGTGGTTCACCGCTCCGCAATATGAGAAGTACCGGCAGCCGGGCAACGTGAAGGTGCCGTTCTGGCTTCAGCCGGACAAATACTATGCCGGCGCCGCCTGGTACCAGCGCGACATAGAAATCCCGGCGCAATGGAAGGACAGGCGCGTCGTGCTCGCGCTCGAACGGCCGCACTGGGAAACGCACGTCTGGCTGAACGGCGCGCGCATCGGCTTCAACAACAGCCTCTCGACCCCGCACGAGTACGACCTCGGCAGGCCGGCGCCGGGGAAGCATCGGCTTACCATCAAGGTGAACAACGGGCCGGTCGTGGACATCGGTGAAAACTCCCACGGCATCACCGACCACACGCAGGGCAACTGGAACGGAATCGCAGGCCGGATCGAATTGCGCGCCACCTCGCCCGTATGGATCGAGGACGTGCAGGTGACGCCGGACGTGGCCCGAAGATCGGCCCTGGTCGACGTGCGCCTCGGCAATGCCACCGGAAAGCGCGGGAAGGGAATCGTCAGGATCTGGAAAGGCTCAGCCAAATCGTCCCCCTTTCCGTGGGTCGCGCTGGGGGTTTCCTGGGATGCAGATAAAAACGATTATGAGCCGGATTACCCTTCTCTTCCTCCCGCATCATCCGCATCTCCGATATCGCAGCACGGCCGGGTCAAAATGGAGGTGCGTTACGGTGATGGCGCCTCGCTTTGGGATGAGTTCAGTCCCGCGCTGCAGCAAATGATCGTGGAACTCAAGGGTGATTCAGCCGACGACACGCGGATGATCGCTTTTGGCCTGCGCGAAATCTCCGCCGCCGGCACGCAGCTTGCCGTCAACGGGCGCAAGACGTTCATGCGCGGGACGCTCGAGTGCGGCATCTTCCCGAAGACCGGGCATCCGCCGACGGAGGTGGCGGAATGGAAGCGGATCATCGGTGTGGCGAAGGCGCACGGCCTGAACCTTATGCGCTTCCATTCCTACTGCCCGCCCGAGGCGGCTTTTGCGGCTGCGGACGAACTTGGTTTTTATCTGCAGGTGGAGACCTGCTGGCCAAACCAGTCCACAACCCTCGGCGACGGGAAGCCGGTGGACCGGTGGGTGTACGATGAGACCGGCCGCATCCTCAAGGCCTATGGCAACCATCCGTCGTTCATCCTGATGGCTTCGAGCAACGAGCCCGGCGGCAAGAATTCCTCGGCGTTCGTGGCTCAATGGGTGAAGCACTGCGCGGCGCTCGATCCGCGCCGGCTTTTCACCGGCGGCTCCGGCTGGCCGCAACTCCCCGAGAATCAGTTCCACGTCACGTCCGATCCGCGCATCCAGGCATGGGGGAGCGGCTTGAAGAGCCGGATCAACGCCCGGCCTCCGGAGACCGCCACCGACTACCGCGATTACATCGCTAAGCGCAGCGTACCTGTCATCAGCCACGAGATCGGTCAGTGGTGCGTGTATCCGAACTTCGACGAGATGCCGAAATACACCGGGTACCTCAAACCCAAAAACTTCGAGATCTTCCGCGATCTGCTTGCCGCGCATAATATGAGCGGCCAGGCACGGCAATTCCTGCTGGCATCGGGCAAGCTGCAGACGCTTTGCTACAAGGAAGACATCGAGTCGGCGCTGCGCACTCCGGGCATGGGCGGGTTCGAGCTGCTCGATCTCCACGATTTCCCCGGCCAGGGCACTGCCCTGGTCGGCGTGCTCGATCCCTTCTGGGAAGAGAAGGGTTACGTAACCGCCGCCGAATACCGCCGGTTCTGCAACGGCACCGTGCCGCTGGCGCGCCTCACGAAGCGTGTCTTTACAGCCGATGAAAAACTCGAAGCCGGCATCGAGGTCGCGCACTTCGGCCCTTCTCCGCTGAATAACGCCGCGGCCGCCTGGAAACTGGCCGGCGACGGCGGCAAGGCGGTCGCGAGCGGCCGGCTGCCGGCCCGGAACGTGCCGATAGGCAACGGCATCGCGCTCGGCAACATCAACATTCCGTTGCGGGACATCCCGGCGCCGCGGCGATACAAGCTGGTGGTGAGCCTGGGTGGATTCGAGAATGACTGGGAAGTGTGGATTTATCCAGCGCAGGTGGACACGCAGCCGCCGGCAGGAGTGACGATCGTCGAGCAGTTAAATGATGATGCCCGTGCCGCGCTTGACGCGGGCGGCAAGGTACTGCTGCTGGCGCCCCCGGAACGCGTGAAGAACGTGAGCCCCGACGAGGTCAAGCTCGGCTTCTCCAGCATCTTCTGGAACACCGCCTGGACCCATCGCCAGGCGCCGACGACGCTCGGCATCCTGTGCGACCCGAAGCACCCGGCCCACGCTGAGTTCCCCACCGACTTTCACAGCAACTGGCAATGGTGGTACCTTGTGACCCGCGCCGCGCCGATGATCCTCGACGATCTGCCGGCAGGGCTTCAGCCCACCGTGCAGGTGATTGACGACTGGTTCACCGCCCGCAAGCTCGGCCTGGTTTTCGAGGCGCGCGTGGGCAAGGGCAGACTGGTTGTGTGCAGCATAGGGCTCGACGACACCAATCCGGTCGCCCGCCAGTTCCGCCGCAGCCTGCTCCGCTACATGGCCGGCGACCGGTTCCAACCGGCGCAGCAGCTGAACCTCTCCACCCTCGAGGCCTTGTTCACCCCGTCCCGCTGATCCCAGAATGGGCGGGATGGGGTAGGGGCGCCAAGAAAATAGACAAAGATCTATTTCCCTTGACTTAATATATACAATCGTCTACAAAGGAACTACGTGAACTGCAAAAACTACCGGCTTCACCGGATGAGAAAGGGCTGCGCATGAACAAGAAAAACGTTCCCGCCGCCGAACTGGATGTCCTCGTCTGCCTGCAACGGCTGGGAGCGGCGACGGCGAGAGAGATTCGGGAAGCCACCGGGCAGCTCCGTCCGATGACTCACGGCTCGGTCGTCAATCTGCTCAAGAGACTGGAAGCCAAATCCCTGGTGGCGAAGGAAAAGGGGCCCGTGGGAAAGGCGTTCGTTTATCGCCCCACGAAGGCCGCGGCGGCGGTTCACCGGAATATCCTGGGGCGGCTGGTGAGCCGCGTCTTTGGCGGCGACAGCCTGGCGCTGGTCGCCTCGCTTTTTGAGACGAAGCCTCCCGATCGCGAACAAATCGCAAGGCTGGAGCGGCTGCTGGAGGAATTCAAGAAGAAGTAGCACCGGAGGATGGGATCATGGTCGACGGGATCAACGCGGCGGCGCAGATCTGGTGCAGGTACATGACAAGCGCGGCCTTGCAGGCGACGCTCCTGGCGCTGGCCCTTCTGGGGGTCACCTGGATTGTCAGGCGGCGCTCCCCAGCATTGTGCCACGCGCTCCTCATGATTGCTCTGCTCAAGTTTGCGATTCCGCCGACCCTCTCCTTGCCGACCGGGCTGTTCAGCCAGATCAAGCCTCAATCCGCACCGATGCTAACCCCGCAAGTCCGTTCGATTGCGCCTATCATCCAAGATGCGCTGTGGCTTACCGAAGAGGTTCCGCCCGCCGGTGCGTCCGCGCTTGCGGGGCAAGCCGGGGTTGCCGGCAAGCCGGTGCCCCCGCGATCACCGGCTTCATCGTTGCCACCCAAAGGGAAGCACACGCTTAATGTCAAAGCTTGGCTGATGATGACTCACATGCTGGGGATATTGCTGATTCTCAGTATGGCTGTCTGGCAGAGAATCCGGCTGGTAAGGCTGTCGGCCGGCGCGACTCCCGCGGCGGACCTGGAACTGCTGGCAATCCGGGATGGGCTTTGTGAAAGCATGAGGCTGGCGCGCAAGCCGCGGCTCCTTCTTTCCGGCGGGAATCACGCGCCGATGACGTTCGGCGCCTGGAAACCGGTCATCGTGCTGACGCAGGATCTGGTGGCCGCGCTGCCGCTTGCGGAGTTGCGCGTGATCCTAGGCCACGAGCTGGCGCACCACCGCCGCCGGGACCTGTGGCTGAGCTGGCTGCAGGTGCCGATCTCGGCCCTCTGGTGGTTCAATCCCGTCTATTGGCTGCTCGTCCGCAGAATCCGCGGCGTGCGCGAGGACTGCTGCGACGACCTGGTGGTCGCCTCCGGCCTCGCCTCTGGAAAAGCGTATTGTGAAACTCTTCTGCAGGCGGCACGAGTGGCTTCCGGAAATGCGCTGGCCGGCGCCTCCCTTGCCTACATCGGCGAATCCCAACCTTTGCGCAGGAGGTTCAGACGCATCATGAGCGGGAAATTGATCGCCATACCGAAGCTCGCCTGGGCGGGTATCCTGATCGTGGTTCTTTTAGGATTGCTGTTTTTGCCCGGGGTCCGTAGGCGTTCCGCGCCGCCCGCGCCCGAGCCTGCGGCCACCAAACCTCGAAGCGAAATGCCCGCGGCCCGTGCTGCCTTGCCGGAACCGCTGCCGCCGGTTCTGCCGGCGGCCGGGCCGTCAAGCCGGGAGGTTGTCTTCCGTGCCGCCGACGCGGCGACCGGCCTGGCCATTCAAGGAGCGGCGTTCCATCAGAGAGCAATCGGCGCGGAATTGGTGACGCCGCTGAGCAGCGATCTGATCGTCGACAAGGAGGGTAGATGCGCGGTTTTGGTCAACGCTCCCGCTGCAGTCAGCGTCAGGGCGAATGGCTATGTTTCCCGTAGTTTCCTATTTCGTGCCGGGGAGGAATTCCCGGCTGAATACGCATTCAGACTCGGCAAGGCTGCCGTCCTTGGCGGCTATGTCCGGGACGAGCAAGGCAAACCGATCCGCGATGTTCAGATCACTGCATCGGGTTATCCGTTTTCTCTTGCGGTGAAAGAGACCGGCCGTGAGGTTTTCAATCAGTCCCTGATTTTGAAAACCGACGGCGAAGGCCGCTGGATCTGCAATGAGTTTCATCCCGATCTCGATTCCGTGAACCTTATCCTGGTCCACCCGGAATACGTGCGAACCCAGTACTCAACCCAAGCGCTGGGAGTTCAGGATTTCCGGCTCGTGGACTTCGGCGAACTCAAGGCTGCCCGGGCCGTGCTGGTCATGAAGTACGGTCTCCTCGTGGCGGGAACAGTGCGTGACGACAAAGGGAAATCCATCGAGGGCGCATCGGTTGTGCACATAGAACAGCGTCGACGCGTATCTACCACGGCAACCGGGCCCGATGGCCGATTTTCGTTCGCCGACGCCAAACCCGGAGAATTCGTCCTTAAGGTTGTGGCCGCCGGCTATGCTCCGGAGATCAGGACGATTCAGGTGACGCCGCGCGTGAGTGAGATTGAATTCCGGCTGGGAAAAGGGCAGATCGTTCGCGGCCGGATTGTCGATGACGACCGTGTCCCTGTGCCGGATGTTGATATCCGCGCCATCTTCCTGGGCATCGATGACGAGTTTGCGCCCCCGTGGCAGACGAAGAGCGACGCAGAAGGACGTTTTCTGTGGGATTCCGCCCCGTCAACGCCTTGGGAATATAGAGTCATGGCCATGGGCTTCAAACCCCTGGATGCGCCGCTGATCCTGGAACCCGGGAAAGAGCACGAAATCAAGATCCAAAGGCTGCAGGTGATGCGCATATCAGGGAAAGTTGTGGATGCCGCCACCCGGATGCCTATTGAAAAATTCACGGCCACAGCCATGCCTTTCGGCTCAGTCGGGGGCAGGCAGGTGGAGGGCAGCAATGGGGAGTTCTCGATTCCAGTGTACGAAGGGGTTGCCAAATATCAAATTGCCGTTGAAGCCGCCGGTTATCGTCCTGACAACTCGCAAGTCGTGGAGTTCAGGAAGGGTGACTGGAAGTTTGAGCTTGCCCTGGTGCGAGGCGATGGGCCGTCCGGCGTGGTGAAACTGCCCGGCGGTGAGCCTGTCCCGGAGGCGAACGTATTTCTCTGCGGCGGCTATTTCGTCAATTCAGATCCGAAATTCAGTCAGGAGAAGGTGCCGGCTGCTCCGGTGATCATGGGCATCAAATCGGTGCGGCCGACGGTCAGCCGCGCCTTTGCCAACACAATCACCGATCAAGCCGGTGGGTTCGCGCTGACCCCGATTGCGGATCCGCTCACCGTGATCGTTACCCATGAAAAGGGATTTGCGTCGGTCACGGTGGAACAACTCACGGGCTTGCCGACGATCACCCTTCAGCCTTGGGGGCGGGTGGAAGGCGTTCTCCGCATCGGAGTCAAACCCGCCGCCGGCGAAATTGTCATCCTGCGCTCAATGCTTTACGGGACGACCGCTCAGCCGCCGGGCTTTCTTGCCAACTTCCGAGCTCAGACAGATGCCGAAGGCAAGTTTGCCTT
>Ga0315277_10004286_pt1 | contig 19122 bp, 16 predicted proteins | sample YL17G05_15_MG_FD_203695 | JGI IMG/M metagenome (GOLD analysis project Ga0315277, IMG submission 203695) | Sediment microbial communities from Yellowstone Lake, YNP, Wyoming, USA - YL17G05_15 | ecosystem: Environmental > Aquatic > Freshwater > Lake > Sediment | place: USA: Wyoming | collected...
GGAAAAAAGAATGGCTCATTCTATCTTGATAATTTCGAGATCGACGTTTTTACATTGCGGGATTTTCGAGAACTTGTCCTTGATCGTGTTCATGATGGTCCCTTTCTTGTCCATCTCGATATATGCCTCGTACGCGCATTCTTTTTCGTGGAAGCAAATGCCGCTGGTGTGGACCGTGGAGATCTTCAAGTCATATATGATGTCGGCGATGTTTTTCACGGTTTGCGGTGAAAACTCGGTCAAGTGCACGAGGACTTTCAAGATCTCGCGAGTCCTGCACGGGATGATCGAAATCTTCAAGTTATCCGACCGGGGATTGAAGATGACGAGATAATTATTCGTGTCAGCGGTGAACTGGTCCAGCACTTGCTGCGGTACCGTGATTGACTTGAGTTTTTCCCTCGTGAGGAGAAGCCCTTTGGATAGCATGTTCGTCATAGCAAGTTCGTCCTGAATCTTTTCTTGTTAGTTCTTCGTGTTGGTATTTTTCGTATCCGTTTCCTGGTTTTCCTTCTTGGGTTGATCGTTGCTTTGATCATTGGTATCCGTATGGATGAATTTGGTCGTCATCTTGTCCACGATGAGGTCGAACGGGGAATCATCGAGGAGATTCGCATCAACTTCTTCAGCGCCAGTGTTTCCCTTGGCAGTTGCGTCTTGTTTCGGTGCATTGCCCGCTTCACCGGCGTCGATCATGAACTCGCTCTCGCTGCCGAACATCTCCTTCAGCTCATCGCGCAGTTCCGGCGATACCTTAGGGAACGAGAATTGCATGGGAATGCGGGCAATTTTTTTCTGCTCGGGCAAGGCCGATTGGATGTATTCGGGGAACTGGTCGACGATGTTGATGTCGGTCCTGAGCAAGAGATATGCGGTGCCTTGATACTCGGTCTCATCAATAATGTTCGCTGACTTGAGGTCCTCGATCACGTTGATCTTCGTCGCGATGACCGGGCCTTGACGCAGGATGTTGCTGATCTGGGCCTTGATTACCGGCTTCTTGCGAAGCTCGGTGATGAGATTGTAGTGCCTGGGCATGGACATGATGGAAAAAAGTTTTGCCTTGTCTTTCTCATCTTTTTGAGGATTGTAATTGTTAAAAAACTCGCTGACGATGCCAATGTAATATTCAATGACGGATTGTGGCAATTCCTTCTTGTCAAACAATTCCAGAACGCAAGAGGGCGGCACCCGGAATATGTCGATGTCCTTGACCAGAAGAACGTATGTTTCCGGCCCGATTTGGTTGATGAAGATGAATTTTTGCTCCTCGAGCATCGAGATGACCTTGTCAAAATCCCGGTTGAAATGCTGGGCATCGAACCACGCGTGGAGTTCGCCAATCCGGATTGGGTGCTTGGAAAGATTGCGGATCGTGTTGTAGATTGCAGGATTGATCATAAGGTTGGCGATGATTTCCTCCTCCGACTTTTGACGGATCTCCTCCTTGCTCGACCAGTACAATTCCTTGATCCATTTCAGCACGATCACGTAACTCTGGTTCGTTTCGGATTCGCTTTCGGTCGAAGGCTCGGTGGATGACGCTAGCGTGGTTTTTGACGTCGAATAGAAGGCCTTGTACAAGTCCGGGCGACCGTGCATCTTGGTCACGAAATCCGTGAGCCAGGACAGCACCTCGTGCTCTTTTTCCGAGTTCAGCTTTTCCTTAAAGATCAAGGAACACATGAGCATTTCCTTGAGACCACGAGCCCAATCGCTCTTGATTTCAAAGTAATAATTTATACTCGTTGCAAAGTCTTTCGTGTTAAGGCTATGCCAGAACCAGCCTTCGCTCGTCGTTTGATCGAAGATTTGATTTAGGGTCATCTTCTCTTCTTCCCCGATCTTCTCCGGGTACTCAATGAAGACCGTGGGGCCAACTTTCCTATCGAAATAGGACAATGCAACGACGAGCTCTGGCATCACGAACCAGGATCTTTATTTTTTGAGATGAACGATGCCGCGCTGGAATCTTAGGCGATTGCGCGGCAATTTCAGTAATTTCCGTATATATGACTGGTTAAGGAAAAATAAACTTATTCTGAAAACCACCATCGCCACGATATCATCAAGTTTTATCTGCAGAGAGTCTGTTTTGAATATAAATATCGATCAGAAGGATCATCGTAAATGCCAGGTGTGAAGATAATCTTTGCAGGGCTTGACTCGGCCGGTAAGACCAGTTTCCTCAACACTCTCGAGGAAAAATATAGCACCTTGACGAAAATAAAGCCGACCCTCGGGCCAGATCGCCGCGAGTTCACCATTTTTGGGTTCACTATTTCCAATTGGGACCTTGGCGGCCAGCAAGTATACAGATCGACGTATTTGCAGTCGGATCAAAAAGTCCGGTACTTTACGAACATAAATACGCTTTTCTTCATCATTGACGTGCAAGACACCAAGCGCGATGACGAGGCATTCGATTATTTGAAAGCGATTATCGAGGCTTTGAAAGAATTCAATGAGAAACCAGCCATCGTGGTCTGTTGGCACAAATGCGATAAGGATATCGAAACGAAGCCAGAAACTATCACCCGGATCCAGCAGCTCGAGGCAAGGGTCTTGACCGTGCTCGGGCCCTTTAAGGCGAAGACGTTTAAGACCAGCATTTTCGATAAATGGACATTGCTCAAGGCGTTCTCACAAGGCCTCATCTCCGTGTCTCCAAAAACCATCATCATCGAATCCCAGCTCAAGGATTTCGCGCGGAAGACCTTTTCCAGCGCGGTGATGCTGCTCGATTCAAATCACCTCACGCTCGGCGCGCACACTTCCGCTCAAGAATTGATGGACGTGTGCGAGGCAATCGTGCCCCACGTATCGCAAGCCGCCGAGAAGGTTTCCCAGTACGACATAAACCTTTTAAACATGGTGCTCACGGCAAAGCCCGGGAAATACTACGCCGAAATGCTTCAAGGCAAGGAAATGGTCGTACTGTTCATACCCCTCAAGGTCGGCACTTATACCTTTTCGTTGCTCTCGCTCACCAAAAACCCGAAAACCCTGAAACTCTTGCTGAAATACAGCACATCATTGGCCGCCAACATGTCCGACATCATTAAATCATTTTACTTCTAAAAAAACGTGAATTCCGTGGACACGATCGACACCATCTTTTTTGATCTCGACGACACGCTTTTCGACGCGACTGGCCTTGCAGAAAAAGCTCGGCGCGCAGCCATCGAAGCTATGATCGAAAAAGGGCTCACGGGCGTTACTGCAGAACAAGGCTATGCTATTTTGAAAGAAATCGTGGAAGAATTCGGCTCCAACTACGACAACCATTTCAACATGTTTCTCAAGCGCTTAAACCAGTTCTCGTCGAAGCTGGTGTCGGTTTCGGTCATCACCTACCACAAGATTAAGGTCCAGGAGATACGGCTATACCCGGACGTGTTCGAGTTCCTGCAAAATATCAAGAACCACTCGTCATGTACGCTCGGGATCATCACGGACGGCCTTGCCATCAAACAGTACGAGAAGATCTTGCGCCTCGGTCTCGATCCGTTCTTTTCCGAGGTGTTCATCTCCGACGAGATTGGCATCCGAAAGCCTAACCCGAAGATCTACGAGTGGGCGATCGAAAAAACCAAGTGTTTTCCCGAGAAAAGCTTGTATGTTGGCGATCGTTTCGATTACGACGTGATCCCTGTCAAGAAAGTCGGTATGAAGACGTGTTTCATCCATAGAAATGGTAAACATGACAAGGTCCTAGATGAGGCCTCGCGGAAGCTGGTGGACTACGAGGTCAAGGACCTGGCAGATCTCTGGGCAAAGATCAAGGATATCGTGGCTCCTCCTTCATGAGTGGGCAGGGGCTTTCAGGTTGGCTGAGACTTGCTTTTTCAAGGATTTCAAGGCTGGCGTGAGCACCCCGTTGAATTTCGCGAAAACGGCATTGATCGCCGCTTCCTCGAGCACGTTTCCCTTCAGCGATCGTAAAGAAGGCAAGATCCTCCTTAGCTCGTTATCGATCCTGCCCTGGAGCGGCGCATCGACGTGCATCGAGCGGGCGACCTCGTCCGTGAAGTACCATCCCTTGGTTTGTGTCCAGGCATAATATGGTTCAGCCCGCATGAAGCTTTCGAGCGACTTGTGCATGTCGGGCGGCCGATAACCCATCTCCACGAGCTGCAAGTCGAGCAAGCTCAACAAGTAATTGAAGGGCACCGGCTCGCCCCGGCGCGCGAAGATGGCATCCAGTGCCTCCTTCAAAACTTTATGGTTGTCGTCCACGGCTCGCAACCCGGGCTTAGCCACGCTCTCCTTCTTGAACGTAATCATGTAATCGCCCGTCGGGCTGCCGAACTCGTGCAGGAGCGATTTTTCCGATGGCCGCGGCGGCGGCTGGTAGGTCGCCTGCTGGAACGAGAATCCCACGCCGAGCATGGCATCGTAGAGCAGGCTGCGAACGCGCGCGTCGGTGTCGTGGAACGTGAGGGTCATGCACTTGCCCTGCTTCAGCACCCGGTGGCATTCCGCGAATACTTCGCCGAGCATCGCCTTGTACGCCGTGAAATCCTTGGCCTGGCCGGGGTTGATCGTGATCTCCGCGTCGAATGCTTGTTGCACTCGTGCCTGCATGTCCCTGGGATGGAACCATGCCAAGAAGAAGGCCGAAAGCTCCGCGTATTGGATCGAATCGCCATATGGCGGGTCCGCAAAGATGTAATCGATCGATTCCGCGGGTATGCCTTGGAGCTGCTGGGAAGGAGTGGTTTGAAAGAGCACGGTCTTCCCGGGATCGGTGAAGAATTGGCGGGCATCGTCGGCCGCCGCGTAATGCCCGGGAACGTATCGCTCGATGACACGAACAGCCGGCGGCAAGCTCTCCAGCTTCGACAACCACCAAACGCGATCGTCTTCGACCGCCACCATGCACCATTTTTGGCTTCCATCGTTCCAGGCTGCTTTTGCCCGCAAGCCGTTGACCACCTTTGCAACACGCTCTCCAAACCCGTTGATCACGTTCACTTCGAAATATTCCGTGGGATTCCAGAAGAAATGGTGGGTCCAAGACCCCACTTCAGACTTCTTCAAGGATTGCTTGGCGCGCTGCTTGATGATCCAGACCATCTTGCTCGCTTGCGGGAGCATGCTGGAAAAAGTGAAGCGGAGCATATCCTTAATCGCCATCTCGTCGCCATTCGATGCGGTGATGCCATTAATTGCGGTCCAAAACGCGTGGATGGCGATCAAGTTCCTTGCCGTGAAGAGATTGCGAAGACGAGGGTCTTTTCTCATGCCATGGCGTAATTGTTGAAATTGTTGCCCGTTTGGGTAGACGAGCGGCGTGTCCAGGGACGGGAGATCGACAAGCACTTGATGGTAGGCAGGGCTCTCGCGTTCAACCCGGTCGAGATCTAAGTCCATTGCATCGGGACCTTTCACGCCTCCCTTGCAAGACGGGCATTGATAATAGATGGAATACGGCCTGGCGATCCGGTTATCGCTTGCTATGACTTTTTTATTGCATGCGGGACAAGCAAGGGTGGCATCGCGTTCCCGGACATTGGCGGGAACGGCCATGATCTCGCCGCACGGGCACAGTATCACGTCCCGCCAGAGTACGTGGGTGATCTGGGCGTGCTTTTTACACGTCGGGCAAATAGTGGTGTAAAGGTCTTCGATGGTGGGTTTCACCCGCTCCACCAGGGCGTTCGCAGCGCATTCGAACGCGCCGGAGTCGACCGGCGCGATCGTGCTCCGCGCGATGAACGTGGCAAGTTCGTTCGCATCGATGGAAATGGCTCTCCGGCCGAGGTGCAATGCTTCATTCGCCGTAACCCCGGAACCGCCGAAGGGATCCAGGACTATATCTCCTGCGTTTGAGTAATTGGCGATATATACGGCAATAATGTTGTGCGGCTTTCGTGACCAGAACTTGTGCATCAAGTACTCGGGTGAATGGTTGTGCGGAAAAATAGGCCGGGCGATGTCGCGTTCGCCGTTAAAGTTTTTTCTCATTTTGATACTTACCGTTATAACCCGTCGCGAGCTTCTTGGCGGTTTTCAAGAAGATGATCTGGCCGACGCGGGCCTTGTTGTACAAGCGGATGCCGTGCGGGTTCGTGACGAGGAACAGTCCTCTACCATAACCGGCATATCCTGAGTCCCACAACGCGGACGCCAGGTACACGCCACCCGACATGAGGGTCGACCGGGGCAAGACGAGACCAACGCAGTCCATAGGGATCGTCACCTTCTGGCCATATCCGACCATGTAGGAACCTGCATCGAGATCCCAGTAGGAGTTGAACTCGTCCTTTTGATCCACCGACGTGAACGGCACGTCAACGAGATCCGGATTTTTGCGTCGAGAATTGTCGAAATCGATGACGAGCTTGGACGCGAACTTGAATACTTTATTTACCGTGATGTCCACGCCGTTCACAGATTTTTGCTTGGCGGCGTCGACGAGATCCTCTATGCTTTCGATGACGCGCTCGGCAGTTTGAATGGTCATAATTGATACTAACCCTTGACAGTATTTCAACGGGAATATTAATCGACTAACTTTTCTATCATTCGTGAAAGACAGAAATGGAAGTCAAAAGCATCCATTTCTAGACCGGAATAGATGTGTATATATGCAAACCCTCGATGAAGCAGCGCCCAAGGCAACAACGAACGGTCACGACACGGAATTCGCACCCGAGAAGGATGAATTCTGGGAAATCCGAAAGAAAGGCCCGAAAAGATGGATTTTAAAACACGTGTTTCAAGGCATAAATAAATTCCTCATCCTAGCCTGGTTAATTTTTGATTTGATTGGAGCATACGCGTCTTCAAACATCATGATTGTCATTGGCAAGGCGATCGACGAGTTTCTGAAAGGAAGTACCGGCTCCCCTATTCCGTTCGTCGTCCTCGTTTTCGCGCTCGGTATCGGAGCTCCCTTGATCAGCATGGCTGCGAATCTCCTGCGCGAATTACTTGCACAGCGATTGGAACGGACGACCCGCCGGGAGTTTTTCGTGAGTTTGCTCGGAAAGAGCCAATCGTTTCATGATGCCCAGCGAATCGGCGATATTATGGCTCGCACTGCAGAAGATGTCCGGTTATTGAACTTCCTCGTAAGCCCGGCCCTCACGATCATCATCGATGCGTGCATCAATATGGGGATCCCATTCATCTTGATCTTGATGAATTATCCGTGGCAACTGGTCATTATTCCCGCTATCTTCGCGATCGTGTTCGTCGTCGCGACCCGCAAATACATCCGTGATTTAACGGTGCCCACGCAGCAGATCCGCGAGGAATTCGGGAATATGGATGCCACGCTCAACGAAACCCTGGGTGGTATTGACGTGGTCAAGTCACTGGCACGCGAAGCCGAGGAACGGCGTAAGTATCTGGAATCCGCAAAAAAATACAAGGATGCCATGATAAAGGAAGGGATAATCGAGGCTCGATACATTCCGTTATTTATGATCGCTGTCACATCAACAGCGGGTCTGGTTCATGCGCTAATCTTGCACCAGGCATCACCATCCATGATGGAAATTGGCATGGTCATTGGATACATAGGCCTGCTCCTAAACTTGAGGTACCCGACCTACATCTCTATCTGGGCCTTCTCGATCGTGCGCCAAGCCGTGTCTGCATCGGAAAGATTGCTGGAAATTATGAACACGGAAACCGAAATAGGACAGAATGCTGCTGGCGTTGCACAGCAAATTGGCGGGCACGTCAAATTCGACCACGTCTCCTTCACGTATCCCGGAGCGCAAAATCCCGTCTTGCGTGATATCTCGTTTGAGATCTCGCCGGGGCAAACGGTAGCTATTGTGGGCACGACCGGCGCCGGTAAGACGACGTTGACGAAATTGCTAGCCAGGCTTTACGATGTCTCGTCCGGCCAGATCATCATCGATGAAATCCCAATCCAGAAGTACTCGCTGCAATCGTTGCGCTCCCAGATATCGTTCATCGAGCAAGACATCTTTCTCTTTGCCACGAGCATCTTCGACAACATCTCTTTCGGGCGGACTGGATCCAAGGATGAAGTCATCGCGGCGGCCAAAGATGCCCAAGCGCACGATTTCATTATGAATTTGCCCAAGCAATACGAGACACCAATCGGCGAGGAAGGAGTTCAACTGAGTGGTGGTGAACGCCAGCGCATCGCCATTGCCAGGGCATTTCTGAGCAACCCTCGCATCCTCGTCCTGGACGATGCCACCTCAGCCATCGATTCGGCGACCGAGGAACAGATCCAGCGGGCAATACGCAGAATATTGCAAGGTCGCACTACATTCTTGATTACGCACCGGTTATCACAGATCAGGTGGGCAGACAAGATCTTGGTTATGAAACAAGGCCGGATCATCGCGCAAGGAACGCACGCGGAATTACTCCGCACGAATGATGAATACCAGAAAATTTTTGTGAAACGCTTCGATATTCCGGTCGAAATGCTACTCAAGGAGGCGAATTGAGTATGTGGATTGGTTTAGATGCTGAGGAATACGATCGGCAATACAAGGATCGTGTTTTGTTCAAGCGAATCATCGATTACTTGAAACCGTACAAATCCCGAGTTTTCCTAGTTATTTTGCTGTTGACCTTGACGTCCGCGTTCAACGGGTTGACGCCCTTGTTCACGAGCATGATCATCAACGCGGCCGCGGGCACCGTGGATATCGGGAACGTGATCCTCCTCGTCAGCGTCACTTTCGCATTTAATATCCTCGGCTGGTCATGTAATTATCTCCGGCAAATGAGTTCCATTCGCATCTTGAACGGCGTGGTGCTGGACTTGCAGCAAGACGCCCAGAACTCCATCCTGGACCAGGACTTTCATTTCATCGACAAGTACCCCGCGGGCAAGCTGGTGAGCCGCGTGAATGGCGATACCCGCAGTTTCGGGGAAATGGCTGACCTCGTCATGGAAACGGCCTCCTCGTTGCTGGTATTTCTGTTCGTATTCATCCCTATGGTCATCATCAACGCCCAGCTCATGGTGTGGCTCTTGATCATCATGCCAGTCATTTTTCTCATCGCCCTGAGCTTTCGGAAGGTGGCACGCAAGCGAACGCTGCTCGGTCAGCGATCGCTGGCCCAAGTGAACGATTACGTTCAGGAGAGTATGAATGGCATCCAGATTGCCAAGACTTTCAGGCAAGAAGCGAAACTGTTCAAAAAATTCAACCAGATCAATGAACAATCATACAAGGTCAATTTCCGGAGGGCGATGGTGTTGAATTTCATCTTTCCCAGCCTCGACCTCACGTGGGATATATTCATTGGGTTGATCGTCTATTTCGGCGGGGGCATGATCGCGCCGGGATCAGCAACTTTGAGCCCTGGAAACTTGTACCTGTTCGTCCAATCCGCGTGGACCCTCTTCTTTCCCCTATTCGGCATTGCTGCATTTTGGCCGCAATTCCAGAGTGGTTTGTCCGCTGCCGAGCGCGTGTTCGGTTTGATCGATGCACCGCGCGTCGTCAAGCAGCGCGATTCCCGGCCGGTTGCTATCTCGGGTAAGATCGAGTTCGACCACCTTGTGTTTGAGTACGTCCCTGGCAAGAGAGTTTTTGATGATTTCACGTTAACAATAAAGCCCGGGGAATCTATTGCCATTGTTGGCCACACCGGTGCCGGGAAGTCGACCATCGCAAAATTGCTAGAAAGATTTTATGAGTTCCAGGGCGGGGATATCCGCGTAGACGGCGTGAGCTTGCGTGACCTCAACCTTGCCGAGTACCGTAAGCAAATCGGGTACATTCCTCAATTGCCATTCTTATGGGCTGAGACCGTGGAAGATAACGTGAAATATGGAAAGCTTGATGCTTCCCGGGAAGACGTAATGCATGCCTTGGAATTGGCAGGCGGTGCAGATTGGATCGATGAATTGCCTAATGGCCTGGCCACGAATGTTAACGAGCGGGGGAAAATGTTATCGATGGGGCAGAAACAACTCGTCGCCTTCGCCCGCATCTTGCTGAAGGACCCGAGAGTGTTCATTCTCGACGAGGCGACGTCATCCGTCGATCCCTTCACCGAGACGCGGATTCAAGACGCGCTGGAAGCCACCATGCGCGGGAGAACGACGATCATCATCGCGCACAGGTTATGGACCGTGCGAAAAGTGGATCGCATCGTTGTACTCGATCACGGCCGCATCGTCGAGCAAGGATCCCACGACGAGCTCATGGCAAAAAATGGTGCTTATGCGTCATTGTACAACATGTATTTCAAGCACCAGTCCTACGAGTTCGTGGAATCTATGGGACGAGAATCTTGAAAATATATTTCGATATATTGCCGAAATTCTGCCAACTTCGTGAACTTTTTGCCATCCTCGGTCATGACTGTGTTCTGGATGATGTCATACTTGTCGCCTTCTGGCCATGCGTCGTTCTTGACCCTCGAGTTCCACGTACTGCTTGAACGGCACGATGATCTCGGTGAATTTTTCCAGAAAGTCATCGTAATAGCACGAGCAAGAGTCAAGCGACACAAACACGGTCAGTTCTATGATTTCACCACGGCACTTTTATTACCCCCCGCATCCATTTTTATTTTATGCCCCTTGAACACGACGAGCCCGGCGACAACGTGAAACGGGTCATAGAGCTCAACGATGATTTGCTTGCGAACAACGAGGCACTGGCGCAGAAAAACGCGGAGATCTGCAAAAAGCACGGGATCAAGACGTTCGACATCGTCGGGGCCATCGGTGCTGGCAAGACGCTCATCCTTGAAAAGCTCGTGGAGAAGCTTGCCAAGAAGCATAAAATACTCGTGATTAATGGTGACGTGACATTGCGCATCGATGCTGATCGCATCGAGAAGCACGGGGCAAAATGCATCCAGATCAACACCGGGCACGAGTGTGCCTTGAACGCATATCACGTGTACAACGTGCTCACGAAATTCGACATATCAAAGTATGATCTCCTTTTTATCGAAAACGTGGGGAACCTTATCTGCCCCAGCGACTTCATACTGGGTGCTGATATTCGCATCGTCATCGTATCTATCACGGAGGGCGAGCACGTCATCCGGAAGCACCCGCTCTTGTTCAAGGAGAGCCAAATTGCCATCATCAACAAGATCGACTTGCTCCCCCACCTGGACGACATCAGCGTTGAACGGATGAAAGCCGACGCGCTGAAGATCAACCCGAAATTGCACGTCGTGGCAACATCCGCAAAAACAGGCGAGAATCTAGACGAACTCCTATCAGCAATGAACCTTATTTGAAGATGAGCCTGAAAGTGATTATTACATGCGTCGAATCTCCATCCTCGTTATCATGGCTCTCGTTTATGGGATGATATGCTTCCAGGGGCCGCTTTTAGCGCGGTCCGGGAACGGATCATTTACCAAGGCTAAAGGATTTTCCCCCCGCTTTGATGGTCAAGCCTCGGCATTAAGCAAGCTGCCATCGCTTTGGGACTGCACATGGGGTGGTGATAACACTGATGCTGGATATGGGGTCTGGGGCGATGGCACGGCAATCTACACGTGCGGGAAAACGTACAGTTTCGGGGCAGGAATCGAAGACATGATGCTCGTCAAGTGGGATGACGCGGGAAACCAGGTCTGGAACCGCACGTGGGGTGGCAATGATAGTGATAGTGCATTATCGATCTGGGGGTATGGCTCGGCAATTTACACGTGCGGGTATACGGCCAGTTATGGGGCGGGTGGCAACGACATGGTACTCGTTAAATGGGATAGCGCGGGAAACCAGGTCTGGAATCGCACGTGGGGCGGTATTGGTTCTGATGCGGGGTCATCGATCTGGGGTGATGATACATCCCTCTACACGTGCGGGTCCACACACTGCTGGGGAGCGGGTTCCCATGACATATTACTCGTCAAGTGGGACGATGCGGGAAACCAGGTCTGGAACCGCACGTGGGGCGGCACTTCAGAGGATTATGGATATTCGGTCTGGGGTAATGGCACGGCAATCTACACGTGCGGGTACACGCACAGCTTTGGTGCAGGTTGGACCGACATGGTAATCATCAAGTGGGATGATGCGGGAAACCAGGTCTGGAACCGCACGTGGGGCGGGATATCGATAGAATTTGGAAATTCGGTTTGGTGTGAAAGCACGGCGATCTACACTTGCGGAACCACAAATAGCTTCGAGAGGCCAAATGAGGTTCAAAATACGGATATTATGCTGGTGAAATGGGATGCCGCGGGAAACCAGGTCTGGAACCGCACGTGGGGCGGGAACGGAAACGATGAGGCTTACTCGGTCTGGGGTGATGGCACATCTCTCTACACTTGCGGAAGTACTTTCATCTCTGAAATGGGGATGTACGACATCGTGGTTATAAAATGGGACGCGATGACAGGCGCGATTCAGTGGGACCGCACGTGGGACAGGACCACTGAGGATTGTGGATATTCGATCTGGGGTGACGGTACTGCCATTTATACTTGTGGGGCAGTTCGCTATGACATGGTGCTGCTCAAATGGGACGCAGCGACCGGCTTGACGCCGCAATTACTGGTTGCGATAATCGTGACCATCATAATATGTATTGTTGTTGCATGCATCATCGTGCCCGTGATTATCGTTAAAAGACGGCGTCTTCTCCGTGTCGATAAAAAAGAAGCAGCAAGGGGGGCAGTAGAACAGCGTTTTGAGGCGGAATTGACACCAGTACCCGCGCCAGAACCAGAACCAGAACTTGCTCCGGCACCCACGCCGAGGGCTGTCTCTGCTCCTGCGGAGCGCGCCCGGATGGACACGCAGCGCCGCGAGGCGAAAAAACGTCTCGCCCAGCAGCATCGCGAGGAACAAACCCGGATCGCAAAATTGCGCGAAATCATGGAAGTCTCGGAAAGCATAGAGATTGCCCAGATTGCCACGATTCTCGAGATGGACGAGGCCGAGACATTAAAGCGCATCGTCGGCTGGGCCAAGCAATTTGGCTTCAAAATTAAGGGCAGAGAAGTAATCTTTACCCAAGGGGATATCAATGCGGCGATCGAAGACCTGGACAAAGAATTTGGAAAGTGGGCTTCCAAGGAGAAGGTAAAAGATGGCAAGCTCTAAATTTTCCCTCTTTGCACAAGTAGTGTCCAGGATGAATTAAACAAAAAGAAAATTCTAAGCGAGCTCATCGCGGCGTTAAACCTTCGATAAAGTTGAAAAATAACAAAGCCTACATTTTTATTTATTAACTAGAGCGTTGATGCCGCGCGGGTTATCGTGGCTCGACTCTGTCGATCACGGTTCTTTTTCGACCAGAATCTTTGAATCTTTCAAGGGTGAAGATATTCAATGGAAGCCAGGGATGTCGTAGGGTATAATAAGGAAATGCTCAACATGCTGGAAGCCAAGGTGAAAATCCAGCTAAAAAACAAGGAAAACTTCTTCGTCACGGGGATGCTGAAAGGGTTCTCGAAAAACGATAGCATCTTTCTGACGAACGCAGAGGACACCTCGGGAAACAAGTTCACTAAACTCGTGATCAACGGGAGCAACTGGATTAGCATCTCCCTGGAGAGCACGCCGTTCCCGATGGAAGGGCTGTTCCAACGATTGAAGAATGTATTCCCCGCGGGACAAGTAAAATATATGCCCGAAATCCAAGCCATTTCCGTGATGGGAAAAATCAACGTCACTGATAAAGGTGTTAATGGCGAAGGACCTCTCTTCGAACGCGTGAAAAGTATTTACGATCAATACATCAGCGAAGTAAACAAGTGAACTCCCCTTTTTTTCATTTTGCAATATACCGCAAATTTACCGATAGGCAAGCATTATATGGTCGACGATGATATCTAGGGAGCGCGAGGAGATCATGGCGTTGACACCGGAAAAGTACGTCGAAGTATCCTTCAACTTGTTCGAGCGGCTGTCGTCCCGGATCCCAGGGATGATGGTTCGCATCAAGGATGAACTGGCCCAGGCCGACTCGGATGAACGGGAATCGATCATTAAGGCACACCTGTTCGAGGAGAGAAAGGCGATCGAACAAGAGCTGCTGCCCGTGAACTTCGATGATTTGATGCAGTATGAGCAGTCCGCGAGCGATGACATCAAGAAATTCCTCGATGCACATCCCGATATCAAGAAAAATATGGATGCTATGCTCGTCCGTTTCAAGGAGCAGCTGCGGCAGTGAATGTGCTTCGGCATATTCTGAGGCAATCGTCTATGGAAAAATGCCGCGGAGGATGATCGCCTTCGCAAGCCGCTCGACCGCAAGGATATAGGCCGCGATACGCATGGGCACTTTCTTTTCCTGGCTGATCTTGTACACGTCGGTAAACGCGTTGACCATGATCTTCCTGAGTTCCTTGTTGATTCGTTCCAGGTCCCAGAAGTACGCGTCCCGGTCCTGGACCCATTCGAAATAGCTGACCGTGACACCACCCGCGTTGGCTAAAATGTCTGGAATGACGATGATTCCTTTTTTATTGAGTATCTCGTCCGCGTCAGGTGTCGTGGGGCCGTTAGCGCCTTCGGCGATTACCTTTGCTTTCACGCCCTTGGCAACTTCCGCGGTGATTTGTTTTTCGATCGCCGCGGGAACGAGGATGTCGCAATCGCACGTGAGCAGTTCCTTATTCGAGATTGCCTTTGCACCCGGGAAATTGGCCACGGATCCCGTCTTTTTCACGTGATCGACGAGGGCTTGCACGTCAAATCCTTTTTCGTTGTAGGATCCGCCCTTGATATCGCTCACGGCGATGATCTTGCACTTGTGGTTCTGTGCAAGTTGCAAGGCGCAATTCGCTCCCACGTTCCCGAATCCCTGGATCGCGACCCGCTGCGCATCGAGATTTATACCAATCTTTTCGGCCATCGCCTCCATGATGTACACGAGCCCCGTTCCCGTCGCCGCCTCGCGGCCGAGCGAGCCACCTACTTCGACAGGCTTGCCGGTGACCACGCCGTGATCGGGAAGCCCCATGGCCATGCTGTACGTGTCGAAGATCCACGCCATGATCTTGGAATCGGTGCCAACGTCGGGCGCCGGGATGTCCTTGACGGGACCGAGCAAATCAATGATGGCATATGTGTATCGCCGGGTCAAGCGTTGCAGCTCCGTTTTCGATAGCTTTGACGGGTCGACGGTGATGCCTCCCTTGGACCCGCCGTAGGGAAGGTTCATCACGGCCGTCTTCATGGTCATCCAAAAGGCCAATGCTTTGACCTCATCGAGGTTAACATCCTTGCTATAGCGGAGACCACCCTTGGTTGGACCACGAACATCGCAGTGCTGAACGCGGTATCCATCGAAAACCTTCATAGTGCCGTCGTCCATCACGATTGGAAGGCTCACGATCAAGCAGCGCTGGCAATTTTTCAAGTATTCGATCGCGTTGAGCCAATCCTTGTCCTTCGGCAGGTACTGGCTGGCGATCTCCAGCTGTTTCAATGCCATTTCGTATGGACTTTGTTTGATATCGCTCATAGTTAAACACGGTTCATCATAACAAAAAAAAGATTATGCCATCGGCGCATAGTGATTGGTGAGGTAGGATCAATGAAAGTTTGTATCGTCGGCGCCGGGTCGCTCGGGAGCCTGCTCGCGGCGTATCTGGTGAAAGGCGGCGTGACAGTCGGTGTCTTGACTCGTGGACCGCAAGCAGCAGCTGGCAAATCATGCGCCGTCGAAGTTCGCCGCGTGTTTTCCAACGACTCGTTTCACGTCGAGAACATCACGAATCTCGGAAATATGAAGGAGATTAGTGATTATGACTTGATTTTCCTCGCTGTGAAAGCATTCGATGTTCTATCCGTCGTGAAGAAGATGCACGACGATAATATCATCGATCCAGCCAGGCATGTGATGTGTCTCATCCAGAACGGCCTGGGCATCGAGGATTCGGTGCGATTTTACTTCCCGCGGGTACCCATCCTGCGGGCATCGACGACAAACGGGGCGCTCCTGGAACAGCCAGGCGTGGTGAAGCATACTGGATCGGGCGAAACGTTCCTCGGGTTCTGGGACGCGGAAAAACACGCTGGATGGGAAACGATGCTGGATGCTTTACGGGATTCGCTGGTTTCTGCCGGCTTGCACGCGGAGCTGGCAAGTAATATGCGCCAAAAAGTTTGGGAAAAAGCCATCGTGAACGCGGGCATCAATCCGGTCGGTGCAATCTTCAAGGTGCCGAACGGGCGCATCCTCGAAATTGGGTCATTGAAATCGATTTCTGACAAGCTGGTTGGCGAGGCTATGGCCGTAGCACGCAAGGGAAAATTCATCGAGAAATTCGATGGATTCTCGGCCGTGAAAAAAGTTATCGAAGCAACGGCGGCCAATAGAAATTCGATGTTGCAAGATATCGAGAAAGGTCGCAAGACGGAGATAGATTTCATCAACGGCGCGATATCTCGCGCCGGTATCGAGCTGCATATCACAACGCCATGGAATGATGCATTGGTCGCGATAATACACGGCCTTGAAGCAACCTGTGGCGTGTGATACCGATAATTAGAATGATAAAACATCATTAAGCCGCGACAACAACTTAACTAAACTTGAAGGAGTTGACACGTGCCCGTGAAGCTGCCAGAAAAAGGGTTCTCCAAATCGAAGGTTATCGCGGATATCAATATGGCCGTTGCTGATGACCAGCAATACGACACGGGGCACATCCTTGGTTCAATGTGTACAACCCCTCACACCTTTGCGATTAAGATCGCCTCCATGTATCCCGAAAAGAACCTGGGCGATCCTGGTTTGTTTCCCGGGACATCACGGCTTGAAGCTGAGACGATCCAGATGCTCGGGGATATGCTGGGTGACGAGCACGTCGTCGGCAACATCGTGGGCGGTGGCAGCGAGGCGAATATCATCGCCATGCGCGTGGCAAAGAAATTCAAGGAAAATCTGGAGAAGCCCGAGGTGCTCGCCCCGGAAACTGTCCACGCGTCGTTTTACAAGGCTGCAGATTTCATGGGCTTCAAGATCAAGGCACTCAAGCTCGACAAAGACTTCGAGTTCGACCTTGCCGAGTTCGACAGCGCGATCAACAAGAACACTATCGGCGTCGTTGGTATCGCCGGTACAACGTCGCTCGGGCTCGTCGATCCCATCGAACAAATGGGCAAGATCATCGAATCCAAGAATAACGACATTTTTTTTCACGTGGATGCAGCCTTTGGGGGCTTCGTGCTGCCCTTCTTGCGTGACCTGGGATACAAGCTGCCAAAGTTCGATTTCTTGGTTCCCCAAGTCATGAGCATGACTTGCGATCCGCACAAGATGGGATTGAACTTGATCCCGAGCGGGAGTTTCATCTTGCGAGAGCATTTCTACAAGGACGTGCTGGGTTTTGACATACCATATCTCGCTGGCGGAGCATTCAAGCACTTCAACGTCATGGGAACTCGTCCCGGGAACGTGGTCCTCGCGTGCTGGGGTTTGATGCGCCACCTCGGGCGCGAGGGGTACCGGGCAGTGGTGAAGGAATGCTGGGACAACACCCTGTATCTCCGCGAGCGCCTCAAGGAGCTGGAAAAATATATCGGGGTTGCACGCGAGCCCATGATTAATGTACTCGGTATGACGTCAAACACGAATGTTCCTATGAGCGAGATCGACAAGGCCTTGCGGAACAAGGGCTGGTATCTCGGCTTTTTCAGGAACATGAACCCGCCGATCGAGCGCATCGTGGTCATGCCACACGTGAAATCGCCTGCCATCGACGTGTTCATCGAAGACCTTGGTAAAATCGTGAGGGAACTTCATTAAGTGCCTGGAGATGGAAATGAACCCCGCCATTGCCCGTAAAGTGACAGTCGACGTCCCCCACCGCATCAGCGGTTTTTTCGAGATCGTCGACCACAAGCTCCCGAAAGATTATTCCTTGAACGATTTACTGACTATCGGCTCCCGCGGGGGCGGGCCTTGCTTGTCTGAATGTGGCGTGACGAGTATCGAGATCAACGAGCGCGAGAAGCCCGGTTCCATGAAAGTCTTCATCAATGGTGATGATTGTTCTAGCAGTGCGAAAACGACCCTTTCCGTGATCAAGTGGATGGCCAAGGATCTGGTATCCACGACAGCGATCACGATTCGCCACGAATTTCCCGTGCTCATGGGTGCTGGCTATGGCAGCTCGGGCGCAGGCGCCTTGGGAACTGCTATCGCGTTGAACGTGCTGTTTGACCTCGGGCTATCCCTCAACGACTGCGGAAAATACGCTCATTGCGCCGAGGTCGAAAACAAGACCGGTTTGGGTACCATTGGCGGCCAAGTGCGAGGCGGCTGCACGATCAGCATCGTTCCCGGGTTTCCCTTCACCATGGCGACGATCCTTCTGCCGCCCGGCATCAAGATATCGTGCTCGACGCGCGGCGGCCTTTCCACAGCGCAGATGCTGAGCGACCCGGACATACGAAAGAGCATCATCGCGTCCGGGAAAATCGCCATGGACAGCATCGGGAAAAAATTTACCATCGAAAACTTCGTGAAAACTGCCATCACGTTCGTGAACAGCACCTGGATGCGATTTTTAGAGCAACTCGATCTCGGCGCCGTGCGGAACGTCATGGATGCCATCAACTCGGCCTCGCAGCCCGGGATCCTCGGCGCCTCCATGAACCAGATGGGTAGATCCGTGTACTGCGTGTACCACGAATCCGCAAATGCTGAAGAATACATCGACAAAATATTCGTCGACAACGGCTTCGACGACGTGAAATTCATGGATTTCAACGCGTGCGGGCCGAGCATCCGGCGGATCGAGAAAGCCGAACGATGAACGGGCGCTATTACTCCTGCACGGGATTGCGTAAGGTTCCTATAGGTTCGATTGTCGCTTCGACAGTGTCTCCCGCCTTGATCGGCCCGACGCCATCCGGCGTGCCCGTGGCGATGACGTCGCCCTCTTCTAAGGTGACGTACTTGCTGATGAACGAGATGAGTTTCTTGACCGGAAAGAGCATTTCCTTGGTCGAAGACTTTTGCTTCACGACACCGTTCACTTTCAACTCGAGGGGAATGTTTTGCGGGTCCAGTTCATCCCGGAGCACGATGACCGGGCCAATGGGACCGAACGTGTCGAAATTTTTGGACCGGAACCACGGCCATAATTTCGCGATGTCCCGTTTCTGCAAGTCCCGCGCCGTGACGTCGTTGAACACCGTGTAGCCGAATACGTAGTCCATGGCCTCGTCCT
>Ga0315277_10004287_pt1 | contig 19121 bp, 23 predicted proteins | sample YL17G05_15_MG_FD_203695 | JGI IMG/M metagenome (GOLD analysis project Ga0315277, IMG submission 203695) | Sediment microbial communities from Yellowstone Lake, YNP, Wyoming, USA - YL17G05_15 | ecosystem: Environmental > Aquatic > Freshwater > Lake > Sediment | place: USA: Wyoming | collected...
GAAATCGCGGAGAAGCTTCCTGATCTTGGGCTCGATCATTACTGAGCAGTAGGAATCGTGCGGGTTGGCGGTATAGTAGTCTTGATGGTAGCTCTCGGCCGCATAGAAGTTCTTGAACGGCTCGATGCTCGTCACGATTCTCTCCTTGAACTTGCCGGACGCTTCCCATCTGCTCTTGGAGGCCTCGGCCGTTCGCCGTTGTTCATCGCTGTGGTAGAAGATGGCCGAGCGATACTGTGGTCCGACATCTGCGCCTTGCTTGTTCAGGGTCGTCGGATCGTGGGTGGCCCAGAACACCTCCAATAGGCTGTCGTAGGAGATGATTCGCGGGTCGAAAGAAATCTGCACGGCTTCGGCGTGACCGGTCCGGCCGGTGGATACTTCCTGGTAGGAAGGGTCTAGCGCATCGCCGCCGGCATAGCCTGAAACCACCGCTTGGACCCCCTTGATCCTTCTGAAGATCGCCTCCGTGCACCAGAAGCATCCTCCGGCCAGTGTGGCTGTTTCGAGTCCAGTCGCCGGAAGCTTCTCTTGATTGGGCATCTCAGGCGACATCGTGCATCCCTCCCTAAAGGATTCTGCGCCGTCGTCGCTCGCTTCTCCGCTTTCTATTCAATCTTAGCAGAAGCCGTATGCCGTTGGGCTGGAATGCCGGTGGGAAGCTTGCGGTGTGAGGCTAGTCGATGCGTTCTAGCGGTCTTCGCCCCGGAGTTCACGACTTTGGCTCGTGGTGCGGTCGTGCAACCCCCTGCCTATCACGCAGAGGGTCGGAGACCGCCGCTCGGGGACCGATGGTCTATGCTCTTGACCACGCATAGGGACGGCCCAAAGCACGGGCGCCACAGATACGGATGGAATTTTGGCACCCCAGAGGCCAAAGATGCTAACCTCGCGGACGGTCGGCTGGGCGATGAGTTTGGCGGGCTCGCCCAGCTCGTCGACCTGAAGGTCAGGAGACCTTGACGTGAAGCTCTTGACTTGAGGTGCCGCTTGCGGTATAGTTGCCGTGATGCCGGCATCAACAGTGATATCCGAATCACTTTCACGGACAGAGCGAAAGCGCGCCCGAACCCGCGCTGCCCTCATCGCTTCGGCTCGCCGTTTGTTCGCCCAGGTCGGTTTCGAGGCGGCCACCATCGCGGCGATCGCCGAGTCCGCTGACCTCGGCTTCGGCACCTTCTATCGCTACTTTCCCAACAAGGAAGCAATCCTCGACGCCGTTCTCGAAATCGGTCTCTCGGAACTTGGTAAGGCGCTGACTCACTCCGACAACGAGCGGGCCGAGCCGGCAGAAGCCCTGCGCGGGCTCACGACGCGTTTCGCGCAGGCGGTAGAGCGCAACCACGACGTGATAGCCCTCGTGTGGCAGGTGGGCATCCGGAGCAAGCGCACCGGCAAGCGCGTCCGCCCCAACATGACAGAGCGGGTGCCGCCGGTTCTCTTTCTCCTCGGCGAAAGCATCCGCCGCATCATTGAGCGCGGCGTCGCGGATGGCGCCTTCACATGTCCTGACCCAGTGCTCGCATCGCGCTTCCTCGCTGGCGCGCACGTTCATTTCCTCAGCCCGCGCACGAAGGACTTCGACGAACGGAAGATGATCGAAACGCTCTGCTACCTTGAACTGAGCGCGCTTGGCGGAGCGAGCGCAGCGTCGCCGCTGCGGACCGAAAGGAGAAACCGGTGACCGCGATTAAGCTCGAGGACGAACTTGCTCTTTCTGAGAGCACCTGGCGCGGACGCATCATCACCCTCGCGGTGTTGCTGCTCGGCGTGGGCGCCGTCGCGGTCGCGATCTACTACTTCGCATTCAGGAGCGACGCTACCACAGTCACCCGTTCCACAGAGGAGATCCCGGTAGGGAGAGCAACGATCAGCCAGACGCTGAGCATCTCGGGCGTCGCCGATGCGCGGCTCAACAGCAACCTCACTTTCCAGGCCACGGGCAAGATCGCCGAGGTCAACGTGAAGGTGGGCGATGCCGTGCGGCAGGGCGACGTCCTCGCCAGCATCGAATCCGACGATCTGGTCAACGCCGTATCGCAGGCGCAGGCAAATCAGCGCGCCGCTCAGCTCAAGCTCGACGATCTGCTCAGCGGCTCGACCGCATCCGAGATCGCCGCTGCCGACCAGGCGCTGGTCTCCGCACAGTCGAATCTCACCAAGGCTAAGAACGATTACGACACGCTGGTGGGCGGCGGCACCGCAGCCGATCTCGCCGCGGCTCAGCAAGGCGTAAGCGCGGCCGAAGCGCAGCTAGCGAGCGCGAGGAGCGCGCGCGCTAAGCTCGACGACACGCCCAGCGACGCTGATGAGGCAGCCGCCGAAGCAGGCGTGGTTTCGGCGCAATCCGCCTTCACCGCGGCTCAGAACAGTTCAGCCAGCGCTCAGAACACCGTGACCGCCGCCGATGCTTCGCTCAAGAGCGCGGAAACCAGCTACTGCGCCGCCGATCCTGCGCCGGCGTTCTGCACTACGGCCGTCTCACCCATCTCCTCCGCCGATGCCACGCTGATGACCGCTGCCCTCGAAGGTGCGCATGCCACGCTTGCATCGGGTGTCATCGCCGCGAACAGCACTTTCCTCAATGCGCAGAACAGCGCGAACTCCGCGGTCGCAGCAGTGACCTCTGCGCAGCAAGCGCTCACATCCGCACAGGAGAAGCTCGATTCGGTGAACGACGGACCCACGAGCGCTGACGTCGCCGCTGCCGACGCTGGAGTCACTTCCGCCGAAGCGGCCCTGACCGCCGCGCAGCAGAAGCTCGCGACGGTACAGCAGGGCGGCACCGATGCGCAACGCTCCACGCTCGCGGCGGCCGTGCTCAGCGCCCAGGCCGCCGTCGATGCGGCCCAGACGAAAGATGAGGAAGCGCACCAGGGCGCGACAGCGAATGCCATCGCGCAGGCGCGCCAGGCCGTCCAAACCGCCGCCCTCGCCGTCGAAGCGGCGCAGATCCGCCGGCGAAACGCCCAGATCGTCGCGCCGTTCGATGGCGTCGTCGCGGCCGTAAACGCGCATGTCGGAGAGTTCGCCGGCGCTGCGAGCGGCTCTTCGACCGCCGCACCTATCGTGCTGCTCACGCCGAACCTGCTTCGTCTCAAGATGAACGTGCAGGAGGTCGACTACGCGAACATCAAACTTGACCAGACCGGCGTGGTTATCTTTGATGCCTTCGCAGGCAAGCCATTCCCGTTCAAGATCACGTCGATCGGTTTTGCTCCCACCACGACCAACGGGGTGGTCACGTACGAGGTCGATGCCACGCTGACGATCCCGCCCGGTTCCCCCTCGCCTGCAGCCGGCATGAACGGGCGTGGTCTCATCACCACCGATTCGAAGCCGAACGTGCTCGTCGTCCCGGCGCGCGCGATCAAGCGCCGCGGCACCGAGCAGATCGTCTCCGTAAAGCGTCCGGACGGCGACGTCGAGGAGCAGGTAATCACCACCGGTGTGAGCGACGCCAACAACGTGGAGGTGCTCACTGGCCTGACCGAGGGCGATACGGTCGAAGTCGTCACGCTGACGACGGCGAAGGCCGGCTCCACGCCGAAGCTTCAACCCACCATCCCGAGCGGCTTGAGGTAGCGATGATCCGGCTGAGAGGCATCTCCAAGGTCTACAAGCTCGGCTCGCAGAGCGTCCACGCCCTCCGTGGCGTTGACCTGGAGATCCGGGACGGCGAGTTCATTGCGATCATCGGCCCCTCCGGCTCGGGCAAGTCAACGCTCATGAACATCGTCGGCTGCCTCGATCGCCCGACCGACGGTACGTATGAGCTCGACGGCGTAAACATTAGTAAGCTCAACGACTCACAGCTCGCGACGGTCCGCAACCGGCGCCTGGGGTTCGTATTTCAGTCCTTCAACCTGCTCCCGCGCCTCAACGCCGTCGATCAGGTGGCGATGCCGCTCTCATATCGAGGCGTCACGAACCGCAAGCAGGTCGCGCGCGTCGCGCTCAAGCTCGTCGGCCTTGAGAGCCGCATGCATCATCGGCCGACGCAACTCTCCGGCGGCCAGCAGCAGCGCGTCGCGATCGCGCGCGCGCTCGTCGGCAATCCAGCGGTGATCCTCGCCGACGAGCCGACGGGCGCGCTGGACACGAAGACCAGCCACGATGTGATGGAGATCTTCCGCAAGCTCAACGAAGAGCGCGGCGTCACGATCGCCTTCGTCACCCACGAGCACGACGTCGCGGCGTACACGCGGCGCATCGTCTCGCTACGTGATGGCGAGATCGTCAGCGACGTGCCAAACGTCCCGGCGTACCGCCAGGATGCGGAGGCGATCTCGCGCGTATCGCCACAGGCGCACCAGGCCTCCGCGACAACGCCGGCCGAGCGCCGGCTCCTCGGAGCGACTGACGCATGAGCCCGACCGACGTCGTCATGACGGCGCTGATCGCGCTGCGCAGCAACATCCTGCGCACGCTGCTCACCATGCTCGGCATCATCATCGGCATCAGCGCTGTGATCACACTCACGGCTGCGGGTCAGGGTGCGCAGAAGGGCGTCGCTAACCGTATCAAGGGACTCGGCAGCAACCTGGTGTTCATTCAACCGGGCAACGGCAAGACAACCACGGGACTGCAGCTCCCCGGACAGGGCCCCGGGCTCTTCCTCGAAGATGCCCGCGCGATCGATGCCGCCCAGATCGACGGCATCGATGCCGTCGCGTCGCAGGGCACGGCGCCCGCGCCTGCCATGCCCTGGGGCGCCACCGCCATATACCGCGGCCAGAATATCAGTACGACGCTGCTTGGCACGGAGACGAGCTACCAGTACGTCCGCGACTTCTACGTCGCCGAGGGCCGCTTCATCACGGAAGACGACATCAACAAGAAAGCGCTCGTCATCGTTCTAGGCGCGAAGGTCAAACAGCAGCTTTTCGGAGACAAGGACCCGATTGGCGAGAGCGTGCGCGTGACAGTCGGCCCGGGTGGGAACTTCTCCGTCGGCTTCAGCTTCACCGTCGTCGGTGTGATGGAGGAAAAGGGCTCGACCTCATCGACGGACCAGGACAACGTCGTGATCACGCCCCTCCCATCCTTTCAGTCGCGCGTGCCCATGGTCCGCAACGCCCGCGGCCTCACCATCGTCAGCCAGGTGAACATCAAGGTGAAGGACCGCTCCAAGATCCCTCAGATAAAGCAAGAGATCACGGATTTCCTCCGCGAGCGTCACAACCTGGCGGAAGGGGATGATAACGACTTCCTCATCCAATCCCAGAGCGATGTCCTCTCCACCGCCACCGATGTCGACCGCACTCTCAGTATGCTGCTCGTGTCGATCGCACTGATCTCGCTGATCGTCGGCGGCATCGGCATCATGAACATCATGCTCGTGTCGGTGAGCGAGCGCACGCGCGAGATTGGCATCCGCAAGGCGGTCGGGGCGAAGCGCCGCGACATCCTCCTGCAATTCATCATCGAAGCGCTGGTCGTAACGACGTTCGGGGGGCTGTTGGGAGTTGCTGTGGGCGTCGGCATCACGCAGATCCTGCAGAACGACTTCAACTACCACATCAATCTGCTCATCACGACATTTAATGTCAGCGTGAGCGGAAGCACCTACGTCATCACACCGCAGTGGATCCTCGCGGGTCTCGCCATGTCTGCTGCAACCGGGCTGGTCTTCGGCGTCTACCCCGCCTGGCGCGCCGCAAGTCTCGACCCGATCGAGGCGCTCCGGCGAGAGTGAGCGTCGGCCCTCCGACAGCGCCCGGATTCCATTCGCCGCGATCTCGATGAACTGCGCCTGACTCACGAGCACAGGCAGCCAGACGATCTTGCTGTCTTCGCCACTGCCCCTCGCACAATTGCCGCGAACTCTAGCAGCTTCCCGTCACTAAAAGGGACGTAGTACGGATAATAGATAACGGTTCCATACGAGGTTGTACGCGCGCTAGTTTTTGGCTGGGGGGAGCTGCGTGACCCCGCCGTGCTCGAGCGTGCGCCGCCGTGATCTATCGGTGCTGATGCGTGACACAAAGCAGAGGGTCGCTAAGTCTGACGACCCTCTGCTTTCGAGGCAGATATACGTTGCAGATTCAGAAGAGGGGATTGGAGCGGGAAGCGGGACTCGAACCCGCGACCCTCTGCTTGGGAAGGCTTGGGTTGATCACCCGCTCCTTAGGCCGCCTTCTGAATCTGGCAACGCACCATTCGCCAATCGAAGCAGATGGTCGCCAAATTGCCAATTGACGCTATTGTACCCCAATTCACCGCTAATTCAAGCTAATTCACTGGTGAGGCGAGATTCCCCTGAGGTGTCCCATTTCTTCGGCCTAGTACCCTCATTTTCTTTCGCTGAGGAGCAACATTGGTTCTGGGCTCGTTTTCGAGGGGCAGACCGTTGAGATGATTTGCTACCTCGTGCTCTCTGCACGCTGGGTCAACATTGACCCAATCCCATCGGAGAGCACTGAGTCAGCGCGGACATCTGGTTCTGCTGCTGACGCGTCGCGCGTTGCGACCGACTGAGCCGCTTGCGATGCCTCGGCCACGTGTGAACCAACGACCGTTGTTGCTCTTGAGTCTTCCTCTGACTAATTCGGTCGACGCCCAACCTGAGTACCGGACTCGGTGTTTTCGGGCTTGACCTTAGAACCCCTCCGGCCTTCTGAGACCGCTGAAACAGATACGATTGCCGTCGTCCTTAGGCGTTCTCTTCTTCCCTGATCTGTCCGGGCTGAGTACCGGACCCGGAGTCCGGAAGTCGGTGACTTGAATCCATCACGGCCCTCCAACAGCTCTGCTCTCGCGCGGCTTTGACCCCTGTATTCCTGTGCCACGTTAGATCCTCCTAGGCATCGTCCTCTGGTGCAGCTTCGTGGTCAGCAGAAGAAACAGGACAGTAAACGCAATCAAGACAGCAAGGTCGACGGTCGCCGGCAGGTGCCCCCGGCCCTGGACGCAGCCGCGGGCAATATCGGTGAAGTAGGTCAGAGGCGAGATGTAGGCGATTGCCTGTCCCCAGGCGGGGAGTTCGTCCAGCGCAATAAAGATGCCGCTGATGAATACCACAGGGAACTTCACCACCGAGGCGATCATGTTGACTGTAGCTGGCACGTTGGTGGGCGGGATAGAGAAGGCGCTGCCCAGCGAGGCAAAGCAGAGGGCGGCCAGGATGATAGCAAGGGCTAAGATGAACGGGCTTGATATTGAGATCCCCATGAATAGACCAAGCGCAATGGGTACCAGGGAGATACCTATTCCAAATGCGAACGAAGCAAGTATATCCCCGACAATAATGGTCTCGAGCCTTACTGGACAGGCCATCAACCGCTCCAGCGTTCTTGCTTGCGCCTCCCAGGGCACCACTATCGGTGAGATTGAGGTGGCGGTGAAGAAGAGGATCATTCCCAGAAGTCCGGGGATCATGAAATTAACCGACAGATGCCTGCCGATGGTGAAGGAGAGGAACAGAAAAACGGGAAAGAGAATCCCGAAGATCACTACCGGCCCCTTGGAGTAATAGATGCGGATGTCCTTTCGTGCTATCGCCAGGGAGCGGCGCATCTGCTGCCATATCAGGGCTGTTTCAAACACGCCTAGCCTCCTTTTCCGTCAGCGTCACAAAGGCGTCCTCCAGGGAGGGAGCCAGTATGTTGAGCGACACTATCTTGAGGCCGGCGGCGCAGGAGTGGTTGACCACAGCCACCACCAGGTCGCCGGGATTATCCGTGTAGAGCCGGTACCTGTCGCCGACCTTTTGCACCGTGTTCACGCCGGCAAGGCTGGCCAGACTCTCCGGGCTCACGCTGTCGTTGAAGCTGACCTCAACGGATTGTCGGCCGCTGGTAGCCATCCGCAGCCTCTCCGGAGCGTCTATGGCCACTATCTTTCCCTCGTTGATGATAGCCACCCGGTCGCAAAGCTGGTTTGCCTCATCCATGTCGTGGGTGGTAAGGAAGATCGTCTTTCCTCCGGCATTCATGCTGCGGAGCAGGTCCTTGATCAGGCGGGCACTCTGTACATCCAGGCCGGAGGTCGGCTCATCCAGGAAGAGTACATCGGGGTCGCTTACAAGAGCCATGCACAGGATGAGACGCTGCTTCATTCCCTTGGAGTACGTCTTGACCAAGCTGTCCTTCCGCTCCAGAAGGCCGAGTGCCTGTAGCAGGCTTCCACTCCTCTCCCTGGCCCTGGCAGGAGACACACCATAGAGCTCAGCCATAAGCATCAGGTTGTCCCAGCCAGAAAGGTCGGTGTAGGCATTTGCCATTTCCGGAACGACACCGGCCGTCTGCTTGGCCTTCAGGCTGCCGGCTTTGGAGCCCATTACTAGCGCGGTGCCGCCATCAGCCTTGATGACCCCGGTGAGCACTCGCGCCGTGGTCGTCTTACCAGCGCCGTTGGGGCCGAGGAAGCCGAAGAGCTCACCTCTCCGCACCTCGAAGCTGATACCATCTACGGCAACCAGTTGCCCGTAACGCTTGGTCAGGTTATGTACCTCGACTGCCAGGTTATCGGTTTGCCCTTCATCTGGCACAGTTCAGGCCTCTTTCTTCAGTTCGCTCATCCATGCTCAACGCCGCGGAGACGAGCTCACGGCAGCGCCCCAGCACGGCCTGGTTGACAAAGTAGTGAATGCGGGTGCCCCGTCTCTCTCCCTTGACGAGTCCGATGGCCTTGAGGACCCGCAGGTGCTGGGAAACAGCGGACTGGGTCACTCCCAGCAGACCAGCCAGGGCATTGACGCAGAGGGCATCGGGCTCACGCTGATGACAAAGGAGCCTTACCAGTTTGAGACGGGTCGGATCAGCGAGGGCGCCGAATACCGCCGCCTGCTCATCCGTCCCCTGTTGGGTCATCTCTTGAGGATAGTCATAAGTATTCACTAATACACTTATGGTAGGCATCTAGCCAGCATGGGTCAAGCGCGCGAGTGGAGGCACTAGCGGAGGCCTTTCGCAGCTCGGCATTAGGTCATCGTGACCGAGCGCAGGCGGCCGGGGACATTGCGTTGATGCGCGCCCGGGGACGGGATGCTCAGAGGGCCTGCGCGGGGCGTCGAATATTGCGGCAGACTGTTCTTTTTCACCCCTGGACCAGTTGACTCGCTGGCTGAGGGATCGTAAAATATATTAACGGAGGGCCATATATCATGCGGACGAAAGCGGCAACAGAAAGCAGCGCGGCTGGGGATGGGGGCGCTCAGGAGGCGGGGCTGGCTCAGTACCTCCGCCTCCTCGCCGATGACAACCGCCTGCGCATCTTCTCCCTGCTGACGAAGACGGAGCTCTGCGTCTGCGAGATCGAGGACCTGCTGGGACTATCGCAGTCCCTCGTCTCCAACCATCTCGCCGCGCTCAGGCGGGCGGGACTGGTCGAGAGCCGCCGCGATGAGGAGGACGCCCGCTGGGTGTTCTACCGCGTCTGCCCGCAGGCAGTCTCCGACCTTCGCGAGCGGCTCACTGCCCTGCTGGATGTCCAACCATCGACGGGCGACCGGCGAAGGGCAGAGCAGGTCTGCCGGTTGAGGCCGCGGCGGTGACAATTGGTATCAGCCCAAGCAAATATATGTGCTCAGGCAGGCCACCTACCACGAGTAGAGTCTTAGCGTAGACGGGGAGGAGCCGGAATGGCAGAAGAGTTCCTGGAGACGACAGTCGACAAGTTCACCTTCCGGGTGAAGCGCAACTGCTGGTACTCGGCGGAGGGTGTGTGGGTTCGGCTTGAGGGGGACAGGGGGCGTGTGGGACTGACCGACTACCTTCAGCAGTCGAGCGGCGACATGGCGTTCGTAAACGTCCGCCCACCGGGCACCGAGCTGAAAGCCGGCGATGAGCTGGCCAGCGTCGAGACGATGAAGGTGCAGATGGAGGTAGGTTCTCCGCTCAGCGGTGCGGTCATCGAGGTCAACGAGCGCCTCGAAGCGAACCCTGAACTGGTAAACGAGGACCCCTACGGCGAGGGCTGGCTTGCGGTCATCGAGCTTAGCGCCTGGGATACAGAGCGCGCTTCGCTCATGAGCGACGAGCAGTATCTGGATTTGGTGCGCGGAGAAGCGCTGAAGGAGTTGGGTGAGTAATGAGCGATAAACGGGTCCCCGAAGTCATCATCCTGCCGTGCAGCGGCATCGGCAAGGCATTCGGCAGCGTGGGCCGCGAGGCGGCGTACGTCGTCACTGAGGAGCTGCGCGCCGGGCGTGCAGAGACCCTCTGTCTTTCCCTGCTGACCCTCGGCGACGAAGAGGCGAAGCGCCGCGTTCGCGAGCGCCCCACCATCACCATCGACGGCTGCCCCAAGGCCTGTGCCCGCATCAACGTCGAGCAGGCTGGCGCTGAGCCGGACGCTACGTTTCGCGTCTTCGATGTCTTCCGGCAGCATAAGGAACTGAAGGTGAGACAGGTCTCCGACATCGGCGAGGCCGGCGAGAAGATGGCCCGCATCCTTGCTGAGGAGGTCGCGCAGAAGGTCGACGAACTCCAGCGAAAGGAGGGGAAATCAGATGCCTGATCTGCCACAGAAAAAGGTCGGAATCATTGCCTGTAGCGGCGAAGAGTTGCCCTGCGGCACGGCGACGCGCGAGGCGGCGCTGCTTGTCCTGGAGCGGCTGCGCCCGCAGGAGACGGTCACTCTCTGTCTCCCCCTGTTCCTCGCCGGTGAGGAACGTGAGCGCGCCTTCGCCCGCTTCTTCCCCACCATCGCTGTCGACGGCTGCGACAAGCGCTGCGCCGCCAGGGCGACCGAGAAGTACAGCGCCCGGCCAGCCGCCAGTATCGTGGTCGATGAGGTGCAGTCGCAGCTAGGGCTGCCGCCCGCCCGCCGCGTCCGCGGCCCTGATGACGCCCGCGCGGAGCTCGCGCAGGCGACCGCCCGGGCCATCGCGCAGGAGGTCGACCGGCTGCTTGCCAAGCAACCCGCGGTCGTTCTCTCCGCGCAGCCTGAGATCGCGGCCGCCCCCGAAGGCGAGCCGGTCGGCGTGGAAGTCACTTGCTCCTGCGGCAGCAACATACCGGTGCAACGGATCGGCGTCGACGGCGAGACCTTCGAAGTCCTCGCGCTGCCGTCGATCTTCGAGTTAATCTCCGAACAAGGTCTGTCTCCTGACGCAGAGGTCACCGCCGACGCTCTTCTGGAGCACACCCGCATCTATAACGCTATTCCGGCAGAGAAGGAGAACGCGCTCCGCCAGGCGCTCCTGCTCGCCTATCGGGAGTACTGCGCGGAGCGCGCAGGGGCGGAAAGGAGATAGGCATGTCGCCAGTGACCAGAGCAACCTACCACGCCGATGTCAGTTGGACGGGCGGTCACCGCGGCGAGCTTCGCTGCGGTAACGGCCCGGTGCTTCCCTTTTCGGCGCCGCCCGACGCCCACGGCGAGGAGAACGTGCTCACTCCCGAGGATGCCTTCGTTGCCGGTGTCAACATGTGCATCATGCTCATGTTCCTCTGGGCCTGCGAGCGGTTCCACATCGCCCTCAAGAGCTACGAGTGCGCCGGAGAGGGGACGAAGGTAGTGACCTTGGATAAGACTGAGACATTCGAGCGCGTCGTGCTACGGCCCCGGATCGTCGCCGAGGGGGGCGAGGCTGAGCGCAGGCGTCTGGAACGGGCGGTCGAGTCGGCCCGAAAGTACAGCCTGCTGGCGAGCTCGATCACCAGCGAGCTTGTCATCGAGCCGGAGATCGTGATGGTGCCCTGACAGCGGCAACAGTAATCGAGCCGGGATTCTGCGCCCGGCCTATGTGAAGGAGTTAAGAGATGCTGCGAGTGAAGGTCCTCGGGCCCGGCTGCGCGAACTGCGCCCGTCTGAAGGCGCTGACAGCGGAGGCGCTGGAGGCACTGGGAGTTGAGGCGACGCTGGAGTACGTCACCGACCGGGCGGAGTTCTCGAAATACCGCCTCATGATGACGCCCGGCCTGGTGGTCAACGACAAGCTGGTCTGCGCTGGCCGCGTCCCGCCCAAGGACGAGGTTATGAGCCTTATCGCCAACGTGCTGACGGCTGAGGTAACGGTTTTGTGAGGACTCATTCGAAATCTGGAGAATATTGCGATGCCTGACCCGAAATTCACCCAATCCTGGCATGGCGTGCCGCGCGACGAGATAGACTGGCATCCCATCATCGATGACGGGCTTTGCGACGGCTGCGGCGTCTGCGCCACCGGCTGCGGCAGGGGTGTTTTCGGCTACGACTACGAGAGAGAGAAGGCAGTCGTGCTGGAACCGCTCCACTGCATGGTCGGCTGCGTGACCTGCGCCAACGTTTGCCCCCGCGGCGTGGTCTCATTCCCATCGCTCGATGGTCTGCGAAAGCTCATGGAGACGCGAGGGGTGCCGGCGACGGCCCGAAAGGAACTGGCCGAAGGACGGGACCGCCTGGCTCTCAGACGGGAATAGACAGCGTTTGAGAATCCGGAAGGTACGGAGAGGCAGATGAGCGAGAAGACGAAGGTGCTCTTTGTCTGCACGCACAATTCGGCCCGCAGTCAGATGGCTGAGGGCTTCCTGCGCCGCCTTGGTGGCGACGCCATCGAGGCCACGAGCGCCGGCACGGAGCCGGGCGAACTCCACCCCCTGGCCGTCGAGGTGATGGCAGAAGAGGGGATCGACATCAGCGGGCAGCACGCCAAGTCGGTCGACGACTTCGTGCAGCAGCGGTTTGACTATGTGATCACGGTCTGTGACGACGCCAACGAGAGCTGTCCCATCTTCCCCCACGCGCTCCATCGTCTTCACTGGAGCTTTCCCGACCCATCGATGGCCGGCGGCACGCATGAGGAATGCCTCGCCGTCTTCCGGCAGGTGCGCGACGGGGTCAAGGCGCGTGTGGAGCAATTCGTGGCAAGTACTACAGCCATTGAGCAGACGAGCGGAAGCTGAAAGGAACAGCAGCAAGAAGGAGGAAAGAGATGGTCGTCGTACCAGAATGGGCATTTGAGTTTCACGGGCATCGTTGCCCCTTCATGCCCCTGGGCTACCGGATGGGCCTGCTGGCAATGCGAGAGTTGGGCGTGGAGCGCGAGAAGGACCACGGGCTGTTCGCCTTTTCCGAAATGGGGGACAGACATCCGACCACCTGTATGGAAGAAGGCATTCAGGCGGCAACCGGCAGCACGTATGCCAAGCGCACCATGAGGCGCCTTGGCTACGGCAAGGCGGCGTTCGTCCTGTACCACCCCGACAGAGGCGCCGTGCGTGTGTCGGTGCGGCCGGAGGCGCTCGATGAGCTGGGTAAATTCGAGTTTATGGCGTATCGGAGGAAGGGCGTGGAGCCCTCGCTGATTCCCCAGGAAGTCGTTGAGGACGTGGTGGGAAAATGGGCGCTGAACACGGATGAGAAGGATATCCTGACCGTGGAGAGGCTACCCGATTCCATGTTTCAGAAGCCGGGGCCCAATCCCTTTGAGAAAGTAAAGTGCGCTAAGTGCGGAGAATACGTCTTCGAGCGATACGTTCGCCTGGTGCAGGGGCAGCCGCAGTGCATCCCCTGCTCAGGCTACGGAGAATGACCGCGGCGGACAGCCGAGAGATGGCAACATGATAGCTGCTGTAGCCGTCCTGATCCTCGTCCTGGCCGGGGTCTTCTCGATGCTGGGACTGGGCGGGGCCACAGTGTACAACCCGGTCATGGTCTGGTTCGGGTACGACTTCAAGACGGTCGTCATACCCACGGGGCTGGTCCTGAACGGGCTCACTGCGGCCTCGGCGGCCTGGACGTTCTGGCGGGCGAGGCTGGTAGACTTCGGCATCGCCGTCCCACTGATAATCGGCTCAACGGTAGGCGCTCCCCTGGGCGCCTACGCCACGCACTTCATCGAGAGCGACTGGCTCCTCGGTGTGTTCTGCGTGTTCGTTGTCGTAGCGGGACTGCGCATGTTGTTGATAAGCGGCCAGGCGGAGCCGGAGGCAGTGCGGGGCACCACCACACAGCGAGCGGCTCTTGGCGTAAGCCTGGGAGTCGCCATCGGCTTCATCTCCGGCCTCCTGGGGGTCGGGGGTGGCGTACTCATTGTGCCCCTGCTCATCATGATGGGCTACCAGACAAAGATAGCGGCTGCTACGAGTGCCTTCGCTGTCGTCTTCTCCTCGGCCAGCGGCTTCGCCGGGCACGCCGCCAGCGGGCACTATGACATCGCGTTGATAGCGGTGACAGCCGTGGCCGTGATCATCGGCTCGCAGATTGGGGCACGGCTGATGGTGGGAGTCATCCAACCGCGCTTGATCAGGCAGGGTTTCGGGGTGCTACTTCTCGCCATCGCCGCCACACTCGCCTGGGGCCTCATCTGAACAGCGACACCATTCGTATCCCAGCGGGGGAAAGTGGAAGAAGGTACCGGTTCAAGTCAGGAAGAAAGAAGGTGACAAGTAAGCCATGATACGAAAGGCATTGATAGCCACAGACCTCTCCGAGGCATCCGACTCCATCCTTGAGTGCCAGCAGGGGCTCTATTCCTTGGGCATCCGAGAGGTGATCCTGTTGCACGTGCTGTATGTGCACGTTTACTACCCCGTGGCGTACGACACGGAGGAGGCATTGCGGCAGCTCGCCGCCCCGAAGCTGAATGAACAGATCGAGCGCCTGCGGGCGATGGGCTTTTCCGCGTCGGCGGACATGGCTGTGGGAAGACCGGCCAGGGTAATAGCCCAATACGCTGAGCAGCAGGGGGTCGACCTCATCGTGGTCGGCACCCATGGTGGAAGCTTGGAGCGCGACCTTCTGCTCGGCAGCGTGGCATACGAGGTGGTGCACCGCGCCACTAAGCCTGTGCTCCTGTTCAGGCAGCGAATCGTGGAGGGTGCCGACGGCCGCAAGCGCTGCGAAGCAGTTTGCGAGATTCTCCTCGCCGACGTTCTTCACCCCACCGACTTCTCGGACGTGGCCGAGGAAGCCTTCAGCCACGTGCAACAGATCGCAGCCAGCGGGCAAGGGCGGATCAGACTCCTCCACGTGCAGGATTCCGTTAAGCTCACGCCGCACTTGACGGATCGGCTGGCGGAGTTCAACAGGATAGACCTCGCTCGCCTGGAACGGCTGAGGGACCGCCTTGTGGCCTCCGGAGCGACAGAGGTTGCCGTCGAGGTCGCTTTTGGCTCTCCCGCCGCCGAGATAATACAACGGGCATCGGACGGGTCTACGTCGCTGATCGTCATGGGAAGCCAGGGCCGCGGCTTTGTAGGCGAGTTGTTCTTCGGTAGTGTGGCGCACAACGTCCTTCGGCACGCTCCTGTGCCGGTCATGCTAGTACCTCCACCACGACCGCAACCTTAACAGGAGCAGACAATGACTGAAGAGACAGAGATCGAACCTCAGAGCCGACAGATAGCGGAGAGGGGCTAAGTATGACAAACGTGACGGGCAAACGCTACTACTGCGAGGTCTGCGGCGAGATCATGGCTGAGCAGTATGCGCCACTGGTCAAAGGCAAGACAATGTGCATTCCCTGTTCGGGATACGAGAGCTAGCGGTCGGGAAGGGCAGCGATGGACGCCACCTACCTGGCTCCGCCCATCTTTTTTTTCATTGCCTTCGTATTCTCAATGCTGGGCATGGGCGGGTCACAACTCTACACACCCATTCTCTTCTGGCTGGGGATGAATTTCAAGCCGGAAGCGATTCCCCTAGGGATGCTCCTGAACGTCGTAAACTCTTCGTCAGCAGCGCTGACCTATGGCCGCAGGAGCATGATCGACTGGCGGGTGGCGCTCCCCTTCGGCGCAGCCATGGTTGTCCTAGCTCCATTCGGCACATGGCTGAACGTAAGCCTTCCCACTAAGCCTGTCATCGTGATCTTCGCGCTCTTCACCGCGACGGCGGCCCTGCTCATGCTCTCCGGCTGGCGACCAGCGCAGGGCCAGCTTTCACCGCGTGGACGCACGATGTTGGGCATCACCGCGGGCGGGGTGCTGGGTTTCTTCGCGGGGCTGATCGGCAGGGGAGGCGGGTCCTTTGTCGTGCCGCTGCTCTACATCGCAGGTCTAGAGGCGAGGGTGGCTGCAGCGACGTCTGCGCTGGTGGTGACCCTCTCCGGTACGTCGAGCTTCCTGTCCCACATCGCCACGGCTGCGGAGCCGCGGTGGACTGTGTGGCTGCTCTGCGCAGCGGCGGTCTTGCTGGGCAGCCAGGTGGGCTCTCGCTTCATGGCTGAGAGGCTAAGGTCCGGGGCCGTTCGTTCCATCTTCGGCTGGGTGCTGCTGGCAGTGGCTGCCTTGCTGATTGTCAAAGACGTTGCCCTGGGATAGACGCGCTCTGCCTCACCCCAGGCTACGTCGCCAGTAGGAATAGGCGCTCGCGTCGCCCGGGTTCCGGTATTGTGAGAGACTTGGCAATCTTAGACACCAGGAGATGACCTGTGGAAACCGAAACAATACCCGCAGAGCGAACAGCAGTGGTCGAGCGCCTTTCTCTGCTCGACCGCTTCCTCGCCCTCTGGATCATCCTCACGATGGTCTTCGGCGTCGCCCTCGGCAAGCTCTTCCCCGACGTCGCCGACGGCATTAACTCCGCCAGTATCGGCACTACGTCCATCCCCATCGCCATCGGCCTCCTCTGGATGATGTACCCGGTGCTGGCGAAGGTGCGCTACGAGGAGCTGGGCAAGGTCGCCAAGGCCGGGAAGATGCTCGGCGTCTCGCTGGTGCAGAACTGGCTGGTGGGGCCGGTGCTCATGTTCGCCCTGGCCTGGCTGCTCCTGCCCGACCAGCCGGAGTACCGCACGGGGCTGATCCTCGTCGGGCTGGCGCGCTGCATCGCGATGGTGCTCATCTGGAACATGCTGGCGGAGGGCGACAACGAGTACGCGGCGGTGCTGGTGGCCCTCAACTCCGTCTTCCAGGTGCTCTTCTATTCGCTGTACGCCTGGTTCTTCGTGAGCGTCGCCAGCTCCTGGTTCGGCGGCGGCTCCGAGGTCCACATCAGCTTCTGGGAGGTGGCAAGGAGTGTCCTCATCTTCCTGGGCATACCCCTCGTCGCCGGCATGGTCACGCGCTATGTGGGCATAAGAAGTAAGGGCCGCGAGTGGTACGAAGGTGTGCTCATGCCCCGCCTGGGCCCGACGGCGATCGTCGGCCTGCTGTTCACGATCGTCGTGATGTTCGCGCTCAAGGGTGAGTACATCGTCGACGTGCCGCTGGACGTTCTGCGGATCGCCATACCGCTGCTGCTGTACTTCGTCATCATGTTCACTGTCTCCTTCCTGATGTCCTGGCGGTTGCGCTTCCGCTACCCGGAGACGGCGACGCTGTCGTTCACAGCGGCGAGCAACAACTTCGAGCTAGCGATAGCGGTTGCCATCGGCGTCTTCGGCATCGAGTCGGGGCAGGCACTGGCGGCGGTCGTGGGGCCGCTCATCGAGGTGCCGGTGCTGATCGCGCTGGTCTACGCGTCGCTGTGGGCGCGCAAGTTCTTCTTCGCTGCCGACGGGTCGGCGCTGGCCAGGGTACGCCGCACGACGACTGCACATCCCGCCGGCAGCGACACTAACGCATAACAAGGAGGCGAAACGAAAATGAGTGCTTTGAATGGCTCAGGCGCAACACTTCGGCGGGCAGCGGGCATGCTAACCCGCTATCGGTCCATCGCGCCGTTGGTCGTGATTCTGCTCGCGATCGGCGTGGCGGCTTACCTGGTGAACCCGGAGACGAAGGCTGCGGTGCCTTCTATCTCCGTGGTGCGGGGCGTGATACTGGTGGTCGTGGGGTGGGTTGCCGGCCTGCTGGGCGGGCTCATCGGCACCGGCGGTTGCAGCGTCATGCTCCCCGCGATCCACTTCTGGATGGACTACCCGGCGTCGATGGCTGTGGGGACGACGCTCTTCGCCGTGATATTCACCGCCACCTCCGGGGGCTACGGCCACCTCGTCCGGGGGAACGTCGACCGTAGAGCCGTCCTCTGGCTAGGTGGAGGCGGAATAGCAGGAGTGGCGCTCGGCTCCTGGCTCTTCACGCTCCTGGCGGACGAGACGGAGCTTCTTGGCTTGATACTAGGTCTGCTGTTCCTGTGGCCGGCCGTTCGGATGATCTGGCAGGGCGTCGGTGAGCGGGGTATGCCCCAGCACCCGGGCAGCAGCATCCCCGGCCCAGCGTGGGGGCTGGCCACCTTTGGATTCGCCATTGGCGTCGCCACGGGCGTGGCGGGCCTGGGCGGCGGCTACGCGCTGGTGCCGGGCCTCATCTACCTGTTTGGCGCGCCCGTATACGTCACGATGGGGACGTCGTTGGCCACGATGATCCCGCTGGCCGTCGTCGGCGGTGGCATCAAGTTGGCGCAGGGGTACGTCGCCGTGGGCGCGGGGCTGCTGCTGGCAGTCGGCACCGTCATCGGCGCTCAGGTCGGCGCCGCCGTCATCAAGCGCTTCCAGCCGGCGACCCTGAAACTGGTGTTTGGCCTCTACTTCCTCTACGTATCGATCAAGTTCATCGCTGCCTTTGCCGGCGTGAAGGTGTGGTAGCGCAATCAAGGCGGACGGCGGTCAAGGGTGAGAACATGGCAAACCAAGCGAACGTAAACCAAGCGAGCATCCTTCAGGAGATCCTTGGTCTGGAGTCGAGTCCTGTGGCGGTGAAGTTCTTGGAGGACCCGGCAGGTTTGCAGGGGTTCACGCTGGCGGAGAAGAGCCGTTATTGCCAGGCTCTGATGCGTGCTCGCAGGGGAGAGAGCGTGTATCTCACCCCCGCTGAGATAACCTGTCCGGCCTCGGCGCGGGCGCTGGGGTTCAAACCGCCGCCGGAAAAGCTGATTTCAGGGGAGATGCCCGCGGCGTATGGCCTGTTCGGCAGCGCGATGGCCGCGAGCCGGACCGTGGGCGATATGCCCCTGCTGGAGATGGGTAAGTACAAGGCAGTGGCCCTGGCGCCCCTCGCGGCGGCGCCATTTGAACCTGACGTCGTTGTCGTCGAAGCGAAGGCGGAGCAAGTGATGTGGCTCGCCCTGGCGTCCATGTTCGCAACGGGAGGCCGCCGCACGTTCAGCACCGGCGTCCTCCAGGCCACCTGCGTCGACGCGACGATAGTCCCCTTCTTGAGCGGCGAGGTAAACATGAGCATGGGCTGCTACGGCTGCCGGGAGGCAACCGACATGGCGCCGGAGGAGGCGATCATCGGCATACCGGGACGGAAGCTGGCGGAGGTCGTCTCGTCGCTCGAGAGGCTTGGGGAGAAGGCGCTCCCGCGCGT
>Ga0315277_10004288_pt1 | contig 19120 bp, 16 predicted proteins | sample YL17G05_15_MG_FD_203695 | JGI IMG/M metagenome (GOLD analysis project Ga0315277, IMG submission 203695) | Sediment microbial communities from Yellowstone Lake, YNP, Wyoming, USA - YL17G05_15 | ecosystem: Environmental > Aquatic > Freshwater > Lake > Sediment | place: USA: Wyoming | collected...
ATCCTTCCAGATGCGTCAACTAGCGGTCCCCCTGAGAAGCCTGGGTTTAGTTTTGCGTCGGTTACGATCACGTTTTCCATTGCTGTTCCTCTCCAACCTCTGAGCGTGCTGCCTACGTTTGTGATGATGCCTGTAGTGACGCTTGGTTGTCTGTTGAATGGGTTGGCAAGAGCTAGAACGAACTGTCCAGGGCTCGCCTTGTCGGAGTCACCAATTTCCACCGGCTTCAAGTCTTCTTGTTCTGCTCTGAGCAGTGCAATATCGGAATATGGATCAACTCCCACTGTCTTGGCCTCAAAGAACCTACCCCTTGAACCGATTTTGACTGAGGCGCTTCTTCCGAGAACATGGTTGCAGGTCACGACATAGCCCTCTGAGTTCAAGACAACGCCTGTGCCTCTCGTCATGGTTGAGTTTACATTGACCACGGACGGGGCAAGCATGCTAACGAGTTCAGTAGTGGCGTCAGAAATTGACTTCAACACCTGTAAATTGCTAATTGCTTTACTCATGCTTTCACCTCAAAACAGAAGATAGCGAGGCGGTATTTGTTGACTAACGAAGGCAGAGAGTCGGTCACACTTACGCTGGCATCAAGTGCTGATCGGAGTCCCCGCAATAAGCTACGCGTCTAACCAGCCCTGTGCGGGAGCAGAGCCTGCTAATGTGAGCTAACAGTTGATACGAAGCTTTGAGGGCCATGTTGAAGTCCCTGTTCTGCAAGAACTTGGCTTGTATGGTGAGCGCGTTTTCTGAGATATTTGCATCAACTTGGATGTCGTCGTCTTCGGTGATCCACTTCAAAGTTACGTTCTCACCATTGTCCGACAGACCCAACCAACGAAGTGAACCGAACCATTTCCCTTTAAGATCAGAGATCAGTTTCTGAACGGACATGTCAGAGGGCAGAAACGTCTGAAGTAAAGGCACATAAGATCCGCCGTTAGAAGTCTGGCGTAGACGTAGGAAATCACTGATCTTTGAAGTAACGTTGTAGCCTCCGGCGGGTCCCTTCTCCACAATACCCTCTTGCTCTAACCTGCCGAGTATTCGCGAAAGCGTCTCTGGATGCAAACCTGATCTTCTCTTTAGTCCGTCGAACGAGAACATTGTCAAATCCTCTTCGCTTATCAAATCTAAAATGTCGTTGTCCCGTTCACCGAACGAAGCATCAGAGAAATCGTACCCGTCAGCATCCAAGGTTTATCATGTCACCAACAATAATGACTCTGATCACTTCCTATTAAGCAATACCCAGAATGCATCCCAATACCGTACGATACTCGATCGATCTGTCTTAGTTTGTCGTTCCGATTTCCGCCTTTCCTCCTCTGTGATCTTTGAGAAGATCGCTATTCTTAATCAAGAATTTGTCTTCAGAATCAGATCACACGTGCTTCCATCCTACCCTCATTTCCTTTGCGTCTCGGTTCCGAAAAACCCTAAGAGCATAAACAACGCCTTACCTTTTAGAGATCCGAACTCGGCTCTTCAATAAAGCAGTTCCATGAGTCTGTTCATGAGATTTGAACCCCTTTGAACATAAAACCCACCAGCCGTTGTCAATGATTGTAAGCTCCGCATAAGCAGGGTGGCATCCTAAAAACTCTTATCCAACGTATTTGATATGTTTCTAGCAGGAAAGTCGGTTGAGGGCCACACTCCCTCCACCATGAATAGGAAGGCATAAAGCTATGAAGAATGTTGAGTTGAAGCTCATTTCAGAGCTTCTGAAAGATAGCCACAGGAGCGATCGGGAATTGGCCAAGGCTGTTGGAGTTTCTCAACCTACAGTCAGCAGACTAATTTCCAGACTGAGGAAAGAAGGCGTAATAAGAGAATACACGATTATCCCTGATTTCAACAAACTTGGATACCACATATGTGCATTGACTTTTGCCAATTTTGAAACTCCTAGTGACCTACAAGCCATGAGGAAGCTTATTGAAGAATACGGAAAAAGATTATCGGAAATCCCTCAAGCCGTCTTGATCGAGAGAGGGTTGGGCGAGAATTCGAACGGGGTGGTAATTTCCCTTCACAAAGACTATTCTGACTATGTGAAGTTCCAGCGGTGGATGAAGCAGTTTGAATCCTCAAGCAAGTTCGAACTTCACAATTTCATAATAGACCTTGATGACAAAGTCCACTATCGATATCTCACCTTTTCAACTCTTGCTGAACACTTCCTGAAAATGCAGGTGAGCAACAAATAAACCATGAATGAAATGAGAGAAAAAGAAATCGTTGCGGGCGCGGAACGCGCGCTGTCTTGAGCGATACTGAATTAGTGGATCAAAATGTTACACATGCATGAAAAATGGTCAAGAATGATGTTGCGTTTGTGGACTTTTCGGTCGACTATTGCTTTTGCAGCGTCGTAAGTGATGCTTGGGCTATGGTATGGAGTTTACTATGAACGTGAATCCAAGGTAGATTAGGATCATCCCAAACAGGACCAGCATCAGCCTGTACCATTTGAATCCTGCAATGTTTGTTCCGACTTTTGCAAGATGGGCAACGATCATGAGCCAGGCGTAATCCATCCAAACATGGCACGCATACATGAATATGACTCCAGCTATGGAAGCAAATTCAAGCGAAATCAAGATGAGATTCGAGCCAACGGTAAGCCACCAAACGATGAAAAACGGGTTCAAACCAGTGAACGCCAACCCGATGAACAACAAGTTTCGAGTATTGGCAGGCTTGGATCTAACTCGCTCAGGTCTGGAGAGAAGAGAACTGCGAATCTGCAGGGCACCAAATGCAATCAATACAATTCCGCCTGCGATTCCAATAACAACCTTGGCAATGGATTCGTTCGCTACCGTCAGAAGTCCGCTGGCCAAAGCCATGACGAAGGCAAACTCAATCAATGTGTGGCCTACCGCGAACATTAAACCGCTCTTCACACCCAGCCGCGTCCCATGAGATATCGTGGCAAAAAGCAGAGGACCCGGAGCCAAGGCACCAGAAGCTGTGACGAAGACAACTGTCACGACTAAAGTGACTGCATCCATGGTCTCTAAAACCTAGATGCTGATGATTAACCTTATGCACTTGCAGCCTTGCCACATAACGAGACAAAAGGTAAACCGGAGCGTTGCAGTGAAGTCAGAAACCAATCATATAATGCTCATAGCGTGCTGTTTTCATTCGTGACTTTCTGTTTTCTTTCAATCAGTTGTTGTACACCGTGTGGATATCATAAATGTTGTTAGTTGAATGCCGCGATTTAGGCTATTACTCTGAATGATCAAGTATTAAATGGAAGCTTCAAGTGACTGATACCACTCGCAGACAAACTTTAATAGCGATGCGTAGTAATAACAGCATGTACGGTGTTGTGATACAAATTTGACAAAGCAAGAACTGAAGCGTCTTGGCATTCTTCTGATACTTGGTGGAGCAATCGCTCCTTTTACCATTCCCCTTAGCTTTTGGTTACAAGGAAATTTCATATACGATGTTGAATACGTGTTTCCATTATTGCCCCATGGTCTTGCAGCGGCAATCGCCGGCGCTATCGTGCTCGCAACGTGGGCAAAAAGGAAGGAAGACCCAGGGACCTCTGTCATGGACAGCAATCGGTAATTAAGCGCGTGCGAGAAGTATTCAGCTTATATCCGCGAGCGCTCAAGATAGGCTTTCGATAGGATAGCGGTCTTGCATGCCTCAAACAAAACCCCGTCATGATTTCCCTATTCAATCGTTGCTTTCTGCCAGACTTCTTCTTAGTCCAAGAATCTCAAAGGGCAAAGTATACTTTTTGAGCGATATGAGCGGAGTCATAAGTCTATACGCTATGGATCAGAGTGGCAGCATACCTGAGCCTTTGCTTCCGACTGGTCTTGCACTGCAGAATCCCCACTTGATAATTGGCTACAACTACTTCATCTTACCAAAATTGAACAAGGCACTCGTGATGATTGATGAAAACGGAAACGAGAATTACCAACCATGCTTTGTTCCACTTCAAGGCGGCATTCCCGAACCCATATTCGGAGACAAGTACAAGAACCACCAAATAGCCTGCCTTGACTGCGACATCAAGAAGAACATCGCTTACTTCTTTCACGACGACCGAAGAACCTCAAATCTAGAATGCTTACGCGTTAACTTGGCTACGTTGGAAACCACGTCTCTGGGCAAAAGCATATATGGCAACTTCTACAATGGCGCCAATCCCAGTCACTCAACCGTCATACTTGCAGATGGCTACACTGCAGGAGACAACGTCCTCTACATTCTCCCTAAAGGCGCCAAAGAAAGGCGTCTACTGTACGGCACTCCGATCGACAAGAGGACTAAGGGTCAGCAAGTCAAACTGACAGGCACAGGGACGTGCAACTTCACGCAAGACGAAAAGGGCTTGCTTCTCAAATCCACAATCTTCAAAAATGAGGGATCAGCAACCTATCTTCCCTTAGACAAGCCGAACGATGTCATCGAGGTTCCTGTTCAAGGCTTGAGGCATAAAGGCAAAGGCGAACTGGTCGACATCAGACACGTGGATAGAAACCTCTTCCTGCTTGAATACAACATAGATAGCTGCAGCTGGCTGTACGAGTGCGCATACCAAGAAAGACGCGACAAGCGCAACTTCGCGGTGAAACGTACGTTATGCGGTCTGCTGCCACTTGACCAAGGCGTCTTGATGGGAGTCGATTACGAGCTCAACGGAACCAAAGTAGGATACATTCTCGCTTTTGCGAAGGCCAACAGTCCAGCCCAACTCTATCTATACTCACCTAAAGGTCGTATCGATACCCCCGTGACGCTGTCAAATGAAAGAGTGTTAGGAATCGAACCGAAGCTTCTCTCTACAGGCGAAGAAGCCAACTACACGAGCTTCGACGGATTGAGAATATCCGCTCGTTTGTACTTGCCTTCAAAGCATTTGGGCTTCGAGGGCCCTAGACCTCTAGTCTTGTATGTTCACGGCGGGCCGCAGAGTCAAGAACGTCCAGACTTCACGTGGTTCTCAATGCCACTTATCCAATATCTGACTTTAAACGGCTTTGCTGTCTTCGTGCCAAACGTTAGAGGAAGCAGCGGATATGGCATGAAATACATGAAGCTGGTCGACCATGATTGGGGCGGCGACGACGTAAAAGATCATGTTGAGGGACTGAAAGCGCTTGAGAAAGACCCGCGCATTGACTCAACAAGAAGAGCCGTAATAGGCAGGTCATATGGCGGCTACATGACGCTGACACTCGCCGGGAGGCACCCGAAGCTGTGGAAAGCTGCGTGTGACATGTTCGGTCCGCAAGACCTGATCGCGTTCATTAATCGACTCCCTAAAAGCTGGAAAACAGGCATCTACCTCACGATGGGTCACCCTGAAAAAGACAGAGACTTTCTCATGGAACGTTCACCCAAGACATACATGAAAAACATAAAATGCCCCATGCTCATCATCCAAGGCAGAAATGACCCCCGAGTACTAGAGGTAGAATCCAGAGAGGTTGCTGAGTACCTCAAAGCCAACGGCATTGACGTGGAGTTTCTGGTCTTCGAAGATGAGGGACACGACGTCATAAAATTCAGGAACAAGGTCCTCTGCTACACAAAGATCACTGACTTTTTCAAAAAACACCTAAACCCATAACAAAGTACCGCGCGCATGGATAAGAGCTCTCCATGTCAAATTCAAGAGAAGACACGTGGTGCGCGCTCAGGCTCAATGTTTATATGTTTTCAGGGGCAGAATTCTACTATGCCACATAGACATCGGAAGTCGCATACGGTCAGAAACGCATTAATCGCCATAGTCGCCTTAGTCGTTGTCGTTAGTGGGATTGTTGTGGCGTATCAGATGAGCGGCGGTAAGCCAAGTGGTTTTAATGGTGGTACTATACTTCTGGTGACAAGCATGGGAAATATAACCATCGAGTTGTTCACCGACATGCCTATTACAGCCGGGAATTTCAAGACCCTGACTCAACAGGGGATTTATAATGGAACTATTTTCCATCGGGTCGTTACGGGTTTTGTGATCCAAGGCGGAGACGCGACGTCCAAGGGAATAACTGTCCCTCCGATTCAGGATGAGCTGCCTAACAAGCACAACAACTTGCGGGGGTCAGTGGCCATGGCGAAAACAAGCCAACCTAACTCTGCTACGAGCCAATTTTTCATAAACTTGAAGAATAACGCTGGCACTTTGGACAGTAACTATTCAGTATTTGGGCAAGTAATAGCAGGCATGGATGTTGCGGACGCGATTGGCAACGTGGAAATAACTCCGACAGATCCTAGTATACCTGATGATGGCAAACCAGTGCACGACGTGACGCTGCTAGTTGCAGAGATCATTGGATAGCGGGCTAATGTGAACACTGGCGCACACTAAACAGTGAGTTCTAGAGAAAGTGGATAGCTGGTGGGTACTGAGCTTCCTGAAGCACAAAGCGCGCTGGACTGTCCCGAAATTGGTGTAAAATGGTTTTATTTCGTCTTTTGCCTTTTTCGGGTTCAATTTGGCTTGTTTGACAGGTAGATCTTCGCAGTTTTGAAGGTGGTAAGTCATGGGAGCTCCGACAGATCTTGCAGGAAGTGGAGTTTTTCCATAACACGTTAAGGCTGCACCGGCCGGCTTGGAACATCAAGGCATGGTCGTGAAAACTAGCAGCATATGCGCCTCAAAACTGCCCCCCCCCCCCGCTCCCCAAAAACCTCAAAAAAGGAATAGCACGCGCCTTTGACAGTCATAAAACAAATGACAAACCCGATTCAAAGCATTATAGCCAGTCGGTATCATGAAATAACTTTCTCATATGTACCCCCCTTGTAAATAGGGGTCATCAAGTAGACGCATGTTCGTTTTATTAAATACCCTTCAGGGCGAAGGCGCTTGCCAACAGTGTTTTGTCTTTTTCTTAGATTGCCTGTGGCTTGCTTTGCTTGATTCTTTTGTAGGCTTTCTTTATGTGATGCAGTAAGTGTGCCAGGAAAAGGTGTTCTGTGTCGTAGGCTCTTTTGAGGATGTTTTCTCTATCAAGGAGGGCTTGTTTGAGTTCAGTAATTTCCTTTTTAGGCGAGTACTTGACGTATACGGGTATCCCCACAGCAAGGAGAAGTAGACCTAGACCGATTTGAATTAGATTGCACTGCGCGATGAGGTAGATACTGAAGGCTGCGCCGAGAGCAGGTATGGCTAAGCCGCCTCTAAGGTGAAATTGTGCTTGGTGTTTCTTGCGAAGAGTGTAAACACTGACGCTGGTGGCGACATAGGCAACCGCCATGAAAAAGACGCTTGTCGCTATTAGCGTGCTTAGGCCCTCAGCGTAGTATGCTGCTGCGAGTGCTGCTGTCAGTGCCGTGGCAGCTTGGATGATGATTCCTAGGTACGGGGTTTTGAAGCGCGGGTAGGTTTTTGCGAAAACACGCGGAAACAAGCCGTCAGCAGCTAATGCATATCCCAGGCGTGAGGTGCCTATCATTCCTGACTCATCTGAGCCTGCTACGCTGATTAGTGCGCCTATGCCAACTATGAGACCGCCCACAAGTGCTAGGAGCGGTGTTTGGGCAAGGATATTGTTGGTTGCAGTTGCTAAAGGTGCCTTGTCATATTGGAGTGAAGACCAGGATCTCACAGCGAAGAGGACAAAGTTCGTCGTCAGGTAGAATATCGTCACGATGGTTATGCCGATGATTATCGCCTTGGGAATAGTCTTGGCTGGTTCACGTATTTCTCCAGCCGGGATAGTGCTGATCTCGAAGCCCGCGTACGCCCAGAAAATGAGTATTAAGGCAGGTCCGAAGCCAACCAGGCCTAGAGGCATAAGAGGTGTTAGGTTAGCTGCTCCAGTGGGCAGATTGAAGACTATGTAGGCTATTCCTGCTGCGGCAAAGAAGATAAGAGGAGCAAGCTTGATCAAGGTGAGCACATCGTTTGTTCTTCCAGCAGCTTTCACGCCTGCTATGTTGGTGAGTATGAGAAACAGAACAAATAGCGTTTTGACGACCGCCTGCAGTGGCAAGGTGAGACTAGAGAAAAGGGGGAAGAACATGAGATATTGCGTGAACGCAACGGGAAAAACGGCGAGAGACATCCATTCTGCCAGCCACAACGACCACCCAACGATAAAGCCTACAAAAGGTCCCCAAGCATCATGGGCGTAAGCATATGGTCCGCCAACTTTCGGAAGCAAGGCCGCGCACTGAGCGAAGCACAGGGCAATTATGATGGCTATTATGCCTCCTATGACCCATGCGACGAGTGAGAAAGGTCCAAGAAGGCCAGCGCCGAATGCTGAAGCCACGTAGATGTCTGCCCCTATGATAGAGCCGACGACCAGGTTTGTCACGTCGAAAAGTGTGAGTTGCGAATTGAGTTTGGAGTTGGCCATTAGAAATGAGTATTTAAGGATGCTGCATATAAAACAGTGACATTCGCTCAGATGTCTGAATCAAACGCGCGCTATTAATTAGAAAATAATGTAGCACTGGCGCGCTACTAACCGCTAGAGGTTCTTAAGAATCTCATCTATGCCCGGCTCCACACCCTGAAGCAGCAGGAAACCCCTAGGCCCCTCTCTAGCCGTAATCTCGCCAGCCACATTGCTCTGCATAAGCTTCTTCACTTGTCCAACATCGCGAGTATGCCCAAGAACCCAGATTAGTTTTGTATAAGCCGCAGAAGGCAACATGTTCCCACCCTCTATGACACCTCTCGCAAGCATGTCCCGACCCGTCTCATAAACACGAAGATGAACATACCCAAAAAGCGGCTCAACAACAAGCACAACAGGAATTTCTTCCTCCTGACAGCGCTCCAAAGGCGGAAACATGTCAGTCCCAACATGCCCCAGCCCAGTTCCTATGATAACTATCCCATGATACCCTTTATCAATCATAGAATCAAGAATATCCGTATTCATCCCAGGATATGAGTAAAGCATACCCACACGAGGATCAATCCTAGCATCTAAGCAGAAATCCTCAACGGGCCCACGAGGACGAACATCCTTCTTGAACCATGTAACACCCGAATCATCAATTTTGCCAAGCGGAACATCATCCAATGTACGGAAAGTGTCACGACGTGAAGAATGCATCTTCCGACATCGCGTAGCCCGATGAATCAGGTTATGACTGTCACTTGTCCCTCCGTGCATGCACACAGCCGTCTCAGCAAAATTCTCTCGGCCAGCAAGCGTTGCGGCGTACAAGATGTTGCGCGGCCCATCCGAAGAAGGCCTATCAGAACTCCGCTGACTGCCAACGAGAACCACCGGAACAGGCTGATTCCGCAGGAAATACGATAGAGCAGCTCCAGTTGTACACATCGTGTCTGTACCATGACCGATTATTATACCGTCTACACCGTTCTCAATCTCCTTTGCTATAGCTTCGGCCGTCTTCACCCAAAATTCCGGCCTAAAATTCTCACTCAATATTTGGTACAGAGTCTTAGGGGTCAAATTGACAGCCGACACCAGCTCAGGAACAGCAGAAAAAAGCTCTTCAGGCGTGAAAGCAGGTAGCACCGCGCCAGTTCTATAATCCAAACGAGAGGCAACCGTGCCACCAGTACCTAGTAGAGTAACGTTCGGCAACCCCTTCTTGAATTTGACATCTATCTGAGGGAGTTGATAATGACCTTTCTGAAGCCCAAACTCTTCAATAATAGTATTCGCATCCATCAAGACCCCAAGGTTGTAACCCGTGTCTACCTTTAGAGTCACATAATCATCAGCCGTATGCTGGCTCCTCGGAAGCAGTAGCCCCTCGTAGGTCGCTTTGCCCTTGGTGATTTTCACTTTGCTCCAAGTTCTAATTCCGTCGTTGACCAGCCTGTCGCGAAGCGCCCCGCGATACCCTTCAGGCCCGTTATTATTGGCCTTTTTATCTCTCTTTGGCATGTCCAATTTGCCTCCTACCTGCTAAAGCCCGAACCCTTTTCACAATCGTCTCTCCTTCCACACTGTAGTTAACCGACTTTAACACTTCACCGACTATTTTCGGCAACACACGCTTCCTATAAGATGGATCGGAAGCGATTTTGGATCCCTCAAAAAAGCTTAACCGCTCTTGAATAATACTGTCCAATTCAGCATAAGTAACATGTGAAATTGCAAGTCTTTCCACAGCTTGCTTGATGCTGATCTCCGGTTCGTTAGCAAAGATTTGAATGAGAGCTTCAACCTGCTGACGGTTTATAAGCTTCTTAGAGAATCCCTCAGCCAATTCATCAACAATATGCTCATCAATTCCTAAACCCTTCCGTCGGGCGTAGCGCGGCAATTCGATCAACAAGTGGTAAGCCAGAGCACCTTCAAGCCTCAAATTCTGCACATAACTACAGAATTTCTCGACCTTCTCATCTCTTATGAGCAAATCCACTTGGTTCTGAGTGAAGTTGTGCTGGTCATGCAAGTCTTCATAGATCTCCCAAGGGCGCTTACCAGTCTTACTCCTGCACTCTTCAACCAGTTCCTTTGAAATTACTATGGGAGGCGTGTCTGTATCAGGGTAAATGCGTTCCTTGCCGTGGATTACCCTAAGGAACTCGCTGTTACCGCTCGGTAAGAGTCTCCGTGTTTCCTGTGGCACGCCGTCCAAAGCCATCTTTGCCCTCTCTACGATTTTCTTCATTGCATGCATTGCCCTTCTTTCAGGCCCGGCAACTACGATGAAGGCATCTCCAGGTTCTGGGTTCATGATTGATGCTATCTCTACGATTTTCTTCTCGCCAATCGGTAATCTACACGGATGATTAGAACGCTTACGTACAGCATTTTCCTCGTTCTCATCGCTGTGAAAGTGGTTTTCGCAAGGGATGCCTGTGACGAGCATGCTTTTTTCGAAAATTTCGAGGCCAAAGTCCTTGTCAGGCTGAACTTCCAAGCCGAACAGTCCTTTCATTTTGGGAAATATGGTTACGAAGGCTTTGTCGTCTCCGAGTGTGAAAAGGTGAGTAATATCCACGTAGGTGTGTTCAAAATCCTCTTTCTCTATTCCACGTTCTCTCATTTTTTTGCTGATCTCGATTAGGGCATGTTGCCGTACAGCTTCGTGTCTGCAAAGCAGGTCAAACTTGTCAAGGTCTTGCACTCCTTTGATTTCGACTCTGTTGCCTCCCCCTATGGAGAGATTAACGTCCTGACGCGCTACGCCAATCCCCCTCCTGCCTATTCGACTTATTCTCAAAACCCGTCCGATTTGCTTGGCTAACTCGATCAGTTCTTGCGGCGACTCCAGGTCTCTATGGTCGCTGATAACCTCGGTCAGGGGAACGCCAAGACGGTCAAGATTGAAATATACTGTTCTGCTAACCGTGTCGAGCCAGTTTACTCGCCGGGCAGCATCTTCTTCAATGTAAACATTGGTAATCCTGACTTTCTTGCCGTTGACTGGTACCCAGCCGTCTCTCCCAACTATGAACGTTCTTTGGAATCCCGTTGTTATTGAGCCATCAAGGTACTGCTTTCTGTTCACAACGATTTCCTCGGCCAAGGCTGAGCAATTAAAGTACAAGGCTAGGACAAAACCCTCTTTTATCGCCTCGATATCTGGATAGAAAGGCGGTGTCTCGTCCATCTCATAAGTGCAGGTGTTTCTTTCACAGGCGTAATAGATTACTTTGTATCCTTTTTCGAACTCTACGAGCATGCCGGGATCAAAGTCGCCCATTTCGCCTAGAACAGGCCGAAAATATCTGTAGAAACTGTAATCCATGTTTTCCGGATCTTTCTCCAACGTCGGCGGGCAATGGCAGAAAAGCTTTCTTTCGGAACGAATCTGATGGTGAACTTCTATTCCTGCGCGAAAGCCAAGTCTCTTGAAATCAACTTTTTTCGGGTCCAGCATTTGGCGTATTCTGTATTTTCGGCACGTTAAAAAGTTTCTTCAGCATACTAGCGCGCGCTTTTGACTAAGAGTCAATATTAGATGTAGGAGAAGTAATCGGTACTTAATTCGCGCGCTACGCTTCCTTGGGCAATACCGCACAATCTGAAACTGCACAAGTAATCGTAGCAACTGTTCCGGTTGGAGGACATTCAATTCCAATGGAAGCGCATACAATAACAGAGCTCACAATACCCTACATAGCCTTCATTGCAACCGCGCGCGCTAGCAAGATTACTATTAGAACATTTCCCAAGATAGTCACGCGCGTTAATCCGAAGAGCACACAACACCCTAATTGTATACAAATGCTGCAAGCTCTATATCACCAAACTGCTTTCAAAAAAACGAAGTAACAAAAATACTGTTGTGGTGTTGGAGGTGGGATTCGATCCAGCGACCTCTGGACTATGAGCGTTTCCCTCATTTGTTTTCCTGATTATCCTTCTGAAGAACTTGATTTTCATTTTTGCTTTTGACTCGTCTGCAGGCTGGGCAGAATTTACATTCGATTGTTTTGTTATGCGCGCGCTATAAACCGCATATGTCGACTCAAGTGAGAATGAACTAACTTCTTGAGCAAAAGTGAAATAGTGGAAAAAACCAAGCTCAGATTTTCTTAGTCAAGATTTTTTCAGAGAGTTGAGTGGACGGGGCGGGATTTGAACCCGCGGCCTCCACGATGCCAACGTGGCGATCGTACCAGTCTGATCTACCCGCCCATCCTAAACGAAACTAGAATCCTCTCGCGACTGCTTTAAGCATTTGCCTAGCCGTAATGAAGGTAGCTCTGAATAAGTTTCTCAATTTTCTGAGGCTCATCTTTGAGCTGCTGCGCCAAATCAGAGTCCTCGTAGGATCTGAGTTTCTCTATTGTCACGTCGATTATTGCTTTGGGGAAAACGCCATCCTCTTCATAGTATTTCCTGTCTTTCTTCAAGTTCTTCGCAGATTCGATACATGAGAGAGGCAAACGTTTCAACCTTCTCGGCTTCTTAGCTGGCCCTTCGAGGTGCAACTCCTCTGCCATCTTCAGCGATTCTCCATTATTCTTGAGCCCATGCGCGATGGCGATTGATATTCCTGCGAAAAGCAGATAAGCATTGGCCATTGCGTCTGGAGCCCTATACTCGAACGTTCGCTTGCAATTGTCCCCTTTTCCCATGGTGCCCTTGAAGCTCCACCATAACGGTATTCTTATCATTGCTAAACGGTTTCTGGCACCCCAACTGATATTCACGGGTGATTCCTTGCGTCCGAGAAAACGTAAATACGAAACAGGAATTGGATTCCCGAAAGCTGCAAGACTAGGCGCGAACTTGAGAATTCCACCAATCATCTCTTTTGCTTCAACATTTAACTTACCATCTTGGTCTCCAACGACGTTTATGCCATTTCTCAGTCCGCACATGTGAATATGCATCCCGTTGCCAGCATGTTCTAAAGATATCTTCGGCGAAAATGAGACAGAGACTCCATGCTTTGCGCAGACGTTGCGTATTATCCATTTCGTAACGGAAATCGTTTCCGCCATTTCCATCATGCCTTGAGGCATAAGCTCTATCTCATGTTGTTCTGTGATTTCCCCTTCCTTCCCAACAAGCCTACCTACTTCCGAATGCCCGTACTTCGTCCTAACGCCAACATCAGACAATGTAACCAGAACCTCATTTCTCACATCCTCGAACTTGCTGAATGGCGTTGACTCATGATAGTTCCTGTCCGGAATGCTTGGAAACAGCACTTCAATCTCTCGCTGTCTAGAGGTGATGAAGAACTCCAGTTCGGCCAACAGCTTTAAGGTTACACCGGTAGTAGAGAGAAGCCTCTCTTCAGCTCTGGACAACACATTTTCTGGAGCAACGTTTAGCGGATTCCCATCTTGATCCAAGTATCTGCAAAACACGTTCAATGTCCTTGTAGGACAAAACGGGTTCAGGAATACTCTGCTCAGCTTGGGCATTAAGTAGATGTCGCTCTTGTGTGGGTCAATGAAAGAGAACAAACTTGAGCCATCGACTCGCTCTCCAGACTCCAGAACCTCAAGGATTCGATTCTTGTCTGCAGTTGAGAAGCTTAGTGTTTTTAATCGACCATCCTCTGGAATATGGCAAAGATTGACGATCCTGACGTTTTTTTCTGCAATGAACCTTGACACTTCTTCTATATCGGAAAAACTCGACGCTTCAGCCATGGGAAATCATCATCTTCCATGTAAGTGTGTCATATTGATTTTGAACCAGATATTTTAACTCTCCCGTAAGAGTTTTGGCTATCAATAAGGCAAGAGATGGAGATTTCTGTCGCCAAGCTTCCTTTTCTTCAGGATTGGTACGTAAAAGCTCAATGAAAGGACTAATAGCTAGATTAATTAGCTTTGCTGGCGTGACTTATTTTCGTGAAGCCAGTTGTCCAAGCTCATATGGATAGCACTTCTGACGTTTCCAATATGGCTATATTGGATTGGGGCATTGATAATGAATGCGAACGCGCCAATAGCTATCTATTTGATATTGATAATGGTCTCCTACTACGCGATTGTCGTTTATGCGCCATACATAGGCATTCCATGGCTTCTAATAGTTGTCTACATGGCAATACGAGCTTACAGGCGATATAGGAAAAGGAAGCATAACGCGCGGTACATGGATGGTAAGAAGGTCGTTTAGGAAGAGAAATTCAAAATCACGCTCAGTGCCAGAAACTCGCACTTAATTATTAATAAGTATGGCTACGTCTTCGTATGGATACGTTTTGAGGATTCGCTAGGTTTATCTATAAAAAGCTGCATTGGATAGGTTAACAGACTGGTTGGAAAGCGATGTCTAAGAAGCCCCCATCGAGAGACGAGGCGTTGGAAGCCATTGATTTCATAGTCAACGTTCTTAAGGAGCATGAAAAGGATTTGGACAAGCTGATAAACGAGCTTGGCACAATAACCGAAAGAATGGGGGATACTGGCGAACTGAGCGGAAAAGTGGAGAGAGTTGAAGAGAGACTAAGCACTCTGCAGACCGAAATAGCCAACCTCATAACATACCTATCAGCCTCTCATGACGCTCCAAGAATGCCTGTGCCCGTTGTACAATCGCCGGAACGAAAAGAAGAAACAGTACAGGTGAGAGAAATTCGGGGGCCTCCTGTAATTCTGCGTTGCAAGCAGTGGGAGGATTTTCTAAACCAGGCTTATCAGGCTGAATCCGTGTCATTTCTATACAGAGACGTTGAAAAAGCATTTCAAGCAGACGCTTTGAAAAACAATCAAATAATAACATATAGTGGTGAGCTTCCGAAGCCAACTGCACTGCTTAGATCGTGGTTGGCTAAGCAGCTCAGTGTCGAAGAAAAAAGAGTTCTAGAAGGAATACTGGCAATAGGCTAGTCTCGCCAGGGAATTGTTCATTCTTAATTATTAGCAAAGTTTTTATAGCTGCTTGTATCTTAAGTCTTACGACGCAACGTGGAGGGCAGAGGTTGAAGGCAACACTCCAGACGGCCATAGACAGTTTTCTCCGTTCTCGAAGCCTTCTCCTTTCTCCTCGATGACGGAAATAGCTGGCTGGATTGCCAACATACGATGAAAGCCCTCCTAGACGATCAAAGCCCGGGGAAAACGATGGAAGGAAAGCAGAAGATTGTCAAAGAACTGCGTGAAGAACTAACAAAGTTTGAAATGACAATGCAGGAACTCCGACTTCTGAAGTTAGTTGCCACGGACTTGAAGAACTACAGAAGAATGATAAACCTGAAGAAATACGACTGAACCCCCCCTCGATGGAATGCTTAAATATTGTCCATCGCTATTTCTATGGGAAACCGATGGAAACAACGGTCGAAAACATACGCTTATACAACACACTAACTCGTAGAAAAGAGAAATTCGAACCCATAGAGAAAGGTACGGTACGAATGTACACGTGTGGCCCCACTGTTTGGGATTTTGCCCACATTGGTAACTTCAGATCCTTCGTGTTTGAGGACCTACTCAGAAGATGGCTCAAGTATCGCGGTTTCAAGGTGGTTCAAGTGATGAATATCACTGACGTAGATGATAGAACGATTGCAGCGTCAAGAAAGCAAGGAATTCCTCTCGATGAGCATACTGGGCGATACATCAAAGCTTTCTTCGAGGACATAGCAGCATTAAACCTTGAAAGAGCCGAGCACTATCCGAGGGCGACCGGGAACATACCGGAAATGGTAACCCTGATTAAGAAACTGATTGAAAAAGGATATGCGTACAAAGGCGAAGATGGTTCAATCTACTACGATATTTCAAAATTCAAGAACTACGGCGAACTTTCAAAGTTTAAGGTCGAGCAACTTCAAGCAGGCGCAAGAGTCAAGGTCGACGAATACGACAAGGCTGAGGCAAGGGACTTCGCATTGTGGAAAGCATGGACTGAAGATGAGGGGAACGTTTTCTGGGAAACTGAGATCGGGAAGGGAAGACCCGGATGGCACATCGAATGCTCGGCAATGTCCATGAAATACCTTGGAGAAACCCTTGACATTCACACCGGAGGAGTTGACAACATGTTCCCCCATCATGAAAATGAAATTGCCCAAAGCGAAGCAGTCACAGGCAGAAAATTCGTGAACTGCTGGGTTCACTGTGAGCATTTGCTAGTTGAAGGCAAACGAATGGCCAAAAGATTCGGCAACTACTATACTCTCAGAGACTTGACTAAGCTTGGTCATGACCCTCTGGTAGTCCGGTACCTGCTTCTGTCAACTCACTACAGGCAACAATTCAACTTCACCTTCGAAGGCCTGAACGCAGCCAAAAACGCAATCGATCGCTTGAGAAACTTCACGCGCAGGCTCTCGTATACAGACGGAAGCAGTTCAAAAGGAAAGGCGAAGCATCTGGCAGAGCACTTTAAAAGTGAATTCACAGAGGCCATGGATGACGATGTGAACGTCGGTTCAGCCTTGGCCGCACTTTTCGAGTTTGTTAGGGAAGTGAACAACCTCATTGACGTGAATAGTCTCAGCAAAGAAGAAGCGAGGGAGATCTATGATCTTATTGTCGGCTTCGACAAGGTTCTAGGTGTCATCGGTGAAGTCAAAGAGGAAGAGAAGCTGCCCAAGGAAGCTGAGGAACTTATTCTCAAAAGAGAAGAGGCAAGAAAAGCCAAAGACTGGAAGACGGCAGACGAAATACGCACACAGCTCAAGAACATGGGCATAATAATCGAAGACACAGCACAAGGCATGAAATGGCGAATGGAGAAGCATTAGGCCAACGCCGTTTTGCTAAGAAAATTCCACTCATCCCTAACGTACTTTTCCTTCTCTAGCTTGTCCGAAAGCTCCTGCTCATATGGCGTCATCTTAGCCTCGGCAAGGTTCACGTTGAGAGCCCAACTGACCCCTTCTTTCAATGCTTCTGTCACTTCATCAATAGAAACTTCCCTTCCAAGCTCCATACTGATCGAAGTCATCTTACCTGCTGCAATACCGACGATTTCCATACATGTTTTCGCCCAAGGAACACGAAGCAAAGCAAACATCTTCTCAAGATCAACGTTCAAAAGCAACGTACCATGTTGAAGAACGACTCCAGCCTTATGGGTCTGAGCACTTCCCGAGATCTTCCTGCCCTTCACAGTCAAGTTTGGACAGGCTTTCAGGCTGCCTTCACTAAAATCTGCCTCAACTCCCAAAGATCTGAGCGCTTCTGCCAGTCCGGAGTATAACCTTGCATATATTTCTCCTATATCTGAAACGCCCAGCTCCTGTTTGTCGACCACCACGCTGTAAGTGATTTCGCCCTCACAATCGTGGTATACAGTTCCTCCTCCGGTAATTCTCCTCACTATATCAACGCCTTGTGTTCTGCAATTGTCCAGTTGAACCTCATTTTCGATATTCTGGAATTTCCCAACGGAGACAGCTGACGGTTTCCAACGGTAGATTCTCAACGTGTTCGGCACCAGGCCCTTGGTTCTAGCGGTCAATATCGCCTCATCGATAGCCATGTTCCTGTAAGCATTTGATGTTTCAAGTCTCAGTAGGCGCCATTTACTCATCAAATCGCCCTTGGCACACATCGTAGTTCATTTATGGCATGATTTGTGTCTTTTGCTCCTGAAGTCTAGCAGGAAAAGCCTAAAATGGCTAGCTGCAACCTTCAGTTTCGGAGAGTCGGTCCTTGCACGACCGAGTAATAATGCTCATAGATTTGGACTACTTTTATGCTCAAGTAGAGGAGACGCGAAACCCTTCAATAAGCAACAAGCCTGTGGTCGTGTGCGTATACTCCGGCCGCAGTGAAGACAGCGGCGCAGTAAGCACGGCAAACTACGTAGCTAGAAAACTCGGTGTGAAGTCTGGAATGCCGATCGTGTTGGCCAAGGCGAAACTGCGAAACACTGACGCTGTATTCCTCCCGGTAAATAATGGACTTTATGAAGAGGTCTCAGCAAGAATAATGAATCTTCTGAGAGATTATGCCGACAGTTTCGAACAGGTCGGGATAGACGAAGCATATTTGGACGTGACCCAAAGGATAGGAGGCAACTTTCAGGACGCAGCGAAACTGGCTCAAACCACAAAGAAGGAAATCAAGACTCAAACTAGTCTTACATGCTCAATCGGCGTTGGTCCAAACAAGCTTGTCGCTAAGATCGCGGCCGATATCCAAAAACCGGATGGTCTAACGATAATCAGGCCTGAGCAAATCGCAGATTACTTCTCTCCTTTGCCAATTGATCATCTCATACGTGTTGGTGCAAAAACCAAAGAGAAAATGCAGACACTTGCAATCAACACAATCGGCGACTTGGCAAAATACGATGTTCAAAAGCTGATCGATGTCTTCGGCAAGACTCTTGGTCTCTATTTCCACAACGCTTCCGCTGGAATTGACAATGAGCCAGTTCAAGAAAGAGGCGAAGCTGAATCAATAAGCAGGATTTCCACCTTGAAGGAAGATACTCTCGACCTGAGCTTCATTCTTGAGAAAACAAACCAACAATGCAAGGAGATTCATGCAGAATTAGAGGCAAGAACGCTGATTCTCAGGACTGTAGGAATAATTGCCGTCATGAAGGATATAAGCATCCGCAGTCGTTCCAGAAGTCTTGAGATCCCCACGAACAGACTGGACGTTTTGGAGGGTGTGGTCAAAGAGCTCTTCGAGAAATTCGTCACTGAGTCCAATCTTGAGTTTCGAAGAGTAGGTGTGAAGGTCTCAGGCCTAGCTAGAGAACAGAAAAACCAAAAACAGCTGACGAGCTTCATTTAACAAGCT
>Ga0315277_10004292_pt1 | contig 19115 bp, 14 predicted proteins | sample YL17G05_15_MG_FD_203695 | JGI IMG/M metagenome (GOLD analysis project Ga0315277, IMG submission 203695) | Sediment microbial communities from Yellowstone Lake, YNP, Wyoming, USA - YL17G05_15 | ecosystem: Environmental > Aquatic > Freshwater > Lake > Sediment | place: USA: Wyoming | collected...
CCGCCGCCAGGATGAAGATGGCCCCGGCGATGGCCACCGATAACCCGTAGTAGAGCGGCAGCACCAGCATGTAGAGGACGAAGGTGACCATGCCCAGGCCCACTCCCACCACGCCGCCCAGGGTCATCCAGGGCAGGGAGCGGGTGAGGGCGGGGCCGTAGGCCATGCATACCCCGAAGGTGACCAGCGCCACCCAGTAGGCCTTAGCCCCCAGGAAATCAAAAAACCAGATCCAGAAGAATGCCACTACGGCCAGGATGACCGCCAGGATGGCATTGCGTCCGATTCTATTCATTGCGATCCCCCCCAAACGTTTGTAGGTATTGAGCCACCGGCAGCTCCTCCGGGCACGCGAAAAAACGCGCTCAGACCGGAGTAAGCGGAGGACTACCCTATCATAGAATTCCCCCTTTTCTATGATAACTGGTTGTTGATCCCTCTCTGGGCTTTTTGGTCGCTCTCCCCCATGAGCCGGAAGGATCTTGCTGTATGTTTGCACCGCTATTTTACAATATAAGCGAGCTCAACGCACCCGTTTACATGGCTCGGTTGCTTCTGTGGCGGCTCAATCCATATGCGGCCTCAACCGCTGCGCGTCGCCCGGGATATCATCACGGACAGCGTATCGATGAGGTCTTCCGGGGTGTAACCCTTGTCCTGGCCCATCAACAGGGGCGCCGTCTCCAGCCAGCCCACCATCATGTAGCTGGCGATCTCCGTGTTGATGGGTTCTATCAAACCCTCCTGCATGGCTTTGACGATATCCCTTTGCACCGTCTTGGCCACCGAGGCGTAGATCTCCTTGCGCTTTGCCTCAAGCCGGGGGTCGTCCTCCACCGTGCCATGCAGCACCTGCAGGATGTCGATGAACTGGGGGTATGACTTGAGGACCACCTCCGCTCGCATGCGCATCCTGTTGATGGGGTCCTTCTCGTGCTTGATCTCCTCCCAGACCCCGCTGAACATGGCCTGGAAGACCTGGTCCACGCACTCCATGAAGAGGGCTTTCTTACTCGGGAAATAGAGATAGAAGGTGCTGTGACCCAATCCCACGGCCCGGGTTATGTCGCTTATCCTCGCCTTGTGGTATCCCTTACGGGCGAAGACCTCCACCGCTTTTTCCATGATCTGGGTCTTCCTGTCGGCGGAGGGCGCCGTCTCCGCCGCAGTGGCTTCCATCCATCCCCGCGAGCCGTCTTTCATCTCCTTGATGATTGCGAGCGGGTAACCCTCCTCCTTCAGCTCGCGGATGCGCCGCAGTTCCTCTACATGCCCGGCGTGGTAATATGCCATGGTCATGCCCGTGCGCCGCGGTGGCGACAGCAGCCCCTCGCGCAAGTAGTAATGGATGGTGCTGCGCCCGATACCGGTTATCTTTTCCAGGTCGGATATCTTGAGCGGCCTGTTCTCGTCGTATCGCATTGCACCTCCCATACTATTAACTGATTGTAGAGTTACAATAGAGTGCAATCCATAGGCTGTCAATAGTGAACCTACAAAATCATGCTTGCATAATCCCCATGATTACTACTATAATAGCGCCATCACGAAATATTTCAAGGTCTATCTTTTGGCGACCTACTATGATTTGGGAATGACTGGTCATTCCCGCTAGGGGGTGAGAGGCACTCAGGAACCGGCATTACCGCTTCCGTTTTCACGCGGGAAAAGTCCGAAGGAAGGGAGTCCATCATGAGCATGGGAGAATTCGCGATCATCGGCACCGGGGAGGTGCCCTGCGGCAACTACCCGGAACGATCGGAGTTCGAGACCGCTTACACCGTGGCCCGGGCGGCCATCCGGGACGCGGGCATCGACGTAAAGGAGATCGGGGCGGTGCTTTGCGCGCAGCACATCATGTCCAACCCGGACAACGACTACAACACCGAGATGGTCTTCGGCCGCCTCCCCGAGGCCATAGGCGCCAAGGGATGTAAGATCACCTGCATGACCTCCTCGGGAGGCGCCTCCAGCTTCTCGCTGCGCAAGACGGCGGAAGGCATCCTGCACTCCGGGGAGACGGACACCGTGCTGGTAGTGCACGCCCAGCGCTTCTCCACTTTCACCCCCAACGAGCAGGCGAAGTACTTCTCCATCGCCGGCTCGGACGTGGAGTGGGAAGTGCCCTTCGGCATGACCTACAACTCTTTGGCGGCCATGATCACCCAGGCCTACATGAACATCACCGGTACCACCATCGAACAGGTGGCCGCCGTGTGCGTGGCCAACCGCCGCTGGGCCATGCTGCAGCCCAACGCCATGTTCAACCAGAAGGAGATCACGGTGGAAAAGGTGGTAGGCGCCCGCATGGTCTCTTACCCCCTCACCACCCTCATGTGCAACGTACTGGGGGACGGCGGCACCGCCTTCGTCATGACCTCGGCGGAGAAGGCGAAGAAGGTGTGCGACAAGCCGGTCTATGTCCTCGGCGAGGCCTCTGATTACTCCCACCGCACCATCACCCGGGCGGGGATGAGGGACTTCGCCTCCATGGCCGAGTACCTCTCCCCCATCGCCGCGCGGGCTTTCGACCGCAGCGGCCTGGGTCCCAAGGACATGGACATCTTCCAGATCTACGGCTCCTACCCCTGCATCCAGCTCATCATCATGGACGCCCTGGGCATGTGGGAGCCCGGCACCTCCGGCGCCCTGGTGGAGTCCGGCGAAACATCGCCCGGCGGCAAGTACCCGGTGACCACCAACGGCGAGGCCCTCTCCTTCGGACATACCGGCACCGGGGTCGGCATCGCCCTCCTGGCGGAATCGGTCCGGCAGCTGCAGGGCAAGGCAGGCAAGGCCCAGGTGGAGGGCGCGAAGTTCCTCATCGAGAACACCGGCGGCGGGGCTTTCATGGACTGCCATTTCACCGTCCTGGGCAACGAGATACCCGGCTAGGGAACGAGAGGAGGTAGAACATGAGCCAGTACGAAACCATCAGCATCGATACCATCAAGGCGATGATGAACCTCAGCGACGAGGATCTGAAGAAGCCCCTGCCCGTGCCTACGAAGTGGTCCCAGCCCTTCTGGGACGCGGCTAAAGAGCACCGGCTGGTGCTCAGGAAATGCAGCAATTGCGGCAATATCGACCACCCCCCTTACCTCTTCTGCACCGCCTGCCAGGCCGACGAGCACGAGTGGATAGAGGCACAGGGCAAGGGGACCCTCTTCGCTTACGCCATCAACTACTTTGGGGTGCCCTTCCCCTTCTGGGCCGACCTGCCCTACGCGCTAGGCATGATCGACGTGGCGGAGGGGGTGCGCATGATCTCCAACATCGTGGAGTGCGACTTCGATGAGTTGGAGAACGGTATGGAGCTGGAGGTGGTCTTCGATGACGTCACGGAAGAGATCACCCTGCCCAAGTGGAGGCCGGTGAAAAAGTGAGCCGAGGCACGATAGGAGGTACCAGCTAGATGGCAGAGAAAAAGGCAGCGAAGAAGGGAGAGTTCAAGAACCTGCTCTCCCCCATCGAGATCAAGGGTGTGGAGATACGCAACCGCATCGTCATGGCGCCGATGAACACCGTGATGTCGCTGGACAATCGCGGGTATGTCAACGAGCAGATCCTCGCGTACTACGCCGCCCGCGCCAAAGGGGGCTGCGGCCTCATCATCACGGAGTGCGTGCTGGGTACGAAGCTGGCGGCCAAGTTCCCATTCACGTCTAACCTGCACTGCTACGAAGTGTCCTTCGCCCCCGGGCTCCTGGAGCTGTCGGAGACCATCCACGCGTTCGGGGCCCGCACCTTCATCCAGATGTCGATCGGCTTCGGCCGCCAGGGCCACGCCCATGACGGCTCACGGCCCCCGGCACCTTCGGCAATCCCGTACCAGGTCCCGTTCGAGCTCCTGGCGACCGGCTTTCCCGAGGTGCTGATGAAGTTCCCGATCCTGGCCCCTATGTCTATGGGAAGCATCCCCTATGAGATGACCATAGACGAAATCCATGCAGAGCAAGACGAGTTCGCCAACTCCTGCATATTCGCAATGATCGCGCAGTATGACGGGATAGAGCTCCACGCGCCCCATGGCTACCTCGAGCACCAGTTCCTCTCCCCACGAACCAACAAGCGTACGGACATGTACGGCGGAAGCCTCGATAACCGCATGCGCTTCCTGGTCGAGGTCTACCTCAAGGTCCGGGAGGCGGTGGGCCCGGACTATATCGTAGGAATGCGCCTATCCGCCGACGAGCACATGCCAGACGGCTTCACCCACGAGGAGGCGCTCTATGCCGCCCGGATCATGACTCAACTGGGCGTTGATTACGTCCACCTCTCGGACGGTTCCTACGAGGCGCTCAAGTACTTCTTCCCCGACAGGGACGGGACGATGCTCGACGAGGCGGCGAACTTCAAGGAAGCCGTCCCGGTACCGGTGATAGTACCCTCCATCCACGACCCGAAGAACGCGGAGAAGGCGATCGCAAGCGGCAAGTGCGATATGGTGTCATTCGGCAGGCAGATGCTGGCCGACCCGGAATATGGCAACAAGGTTGCGGGGGGAAAGCCGCAGGACATAAAGCGGTGCAAGCGGTGCAACGAGTGCCTCATGCGGGCGGAGATCGGCATGCCGGTGCGTTGTATCGTCAACAAGAACCTCGGCCGTGAGAAGTACATGCCCGAGTACTGGCGCCCGCCGGTGAAAGCAATGTCCGTCCACAAGATGAGGGTACCTGCCAGACTGCCGGACCACCTGCGCCATCATTAGGGCTTTGACGGGATAGAAAGGAGGGCACGATGCCTGACTACCAATCTGTTCTATACGAGACAGAGGGCGAGGTTGCGAAGATAACCATGAACCGCCCCGACCAGCGCAACGCCATCAACCGGGAGCTGGCGGAGGAGCTGCTGGACGCCTTCACGCGCGTGAGGGACGAGAAAGCGGTCAAGGTGGTGGTGCTAACCGGGGCCGGCAAGTCCTTCTGTGCCGGAGGAGACCTCACCGTACTCCCCAGCTTCGATCACTACACCATCTTCGACTGGCTGGGCAGGACCGGCTACAGCATAATCCGGGCTATCTCCGAGTGCGAGAAGGTGGTGGTGGCCAAGGTCAAGGGGCATTGCATCGCCGGAGGGCTGGAGCTGGCCCTGGCCTGCGACCTCATCTACGCCAGCGAGAGGACCAAGTTCGGGGTGACCGAGATCACCATGGGCATCCTCCCCGGCTGGGGCGGAACCGTACGCCTGGCGAAGAGCCTGCCCATCTTCCGCGGCCGCGAGATACTGCTGACCGGGCGCAAGGACTATACCGCCAGCGAGATCTACGACATGGGCCTGCTGACGCGTGTATACCCCGACGAGGAGTTCGACCTCAAGGTGGACGAGATGGTCGCGGTGCTCTGCGCCAACCCCCAGGACTCGCTGCGCATGGGCAAGGCCGTGCTCAATCATTCCTTCGAGGGCTTGCCCTGGGACGCTGCCATGGCCATCGAACGCGAGTCCATCGCCTGGCTGTTCCACTCGGAGCACGTCACCAACCTGCGCGCCATCGCGCTGCAGGCCATCGAGGCAATGAAGAAGCATGAGCAAGGAGGATAGTCAAACATGGACTTTGCATTCACCGAAGAGCAGGAGCTCATGCGCACTGCGGTGCGCGAATTCTGCGAAAAGGAAATAACCAGCGAGAAGATACGCGAGTGGGAGGAGACTCTCGACTTCATGCCCCAGGAGGTGTGGGACAAGGCTGCCAGTATGGGGCTCTTCGCCGCGTCGGTACCCGAGGCGTACGGCGGTGAAGGCGCCGACATGGTGACCGCCATGGTCGGCTTCGAAGAGATATCCAAGGCGTCAACGGCGGTCGCTCTCGGCGTCGGGGCGACCATCGGTTTCGGCACCGGGCCGATAGTGGAACTCGGAACCGAGGAGCAGAAGCAGGAGTTCCTGCCTCAGATCGCGGAGGGCAAGCTCAAGTTCGCTCTCGCGCTGACCGAACCCGCAGGGGGCACCGACATCCTGGGAGCGATATCCACCTATGCCGACTCCGACGGGGACGACTTCGTCATCAACGGGCAGAAGATCTACATCACCGGCGCGCATGTGGCAGACTACCTGACCACGGTGGCTATAACCGACCGCGAGAACCCAAAGCGCTCGCACGCGCTCTCAATCATCCTGGTGCCGGCCGACACCCCGGGTATAGACATCCGCATCATCCCCAAGGTGAGCACGCACTGCTGCGGCTCCTGCGAGGTTTTTTACGATAACGTACGGGTGCCGAAGAAGAACCTGCTCGGCACGCTCAACAACGGCTGGTACGACGTTCTCTCCACCCTCAACCCTGAGCGTATCGGGGTCGCCATGATATCGGTGGGGCTGGCGGAAAAAGTGTTCGAGGAGTGCCTTGCCTACTCCAAGCAGCGCGAGGCGTTCGGCAAACCTATCGGGCAGTTCATGATAATCCAGCACTACCTGGCCGATATGGCGGTCGGCATCGAGAACGCGCGCAACCTGGTCTACAAGTGTGCGTGGCTGGCCGATTCCGGCAAGCCTTTCCACGTCGAGGCAACCATGGCCGGGCTCTACGCCTCCCAGATGGCGCTCGACGCCGCCACCGTGGGCATGGAGATATTCGGTGGCTACGGGGTGACCATGGAGGCTGATATCCAGCGCTACTGGCGCGACTCGCAGCAGATGGTGTTCAGCCCGATCTCCAACGAGATGAGCAAGAACTTCATCGCGCAGTGCTACGGCCTGCCGAAGTCTTTTTAGTCGTCATGTGGGGGAGACACGCCTAGAGTGTGGCGGAGGTGACGAGGTACAGCGACCTCGCACGGATGAACAAGGGGGAATGATGGAACACGACATACTTTTCGAGCCTTTCAAGATCGGGGATGTGAAGCTCAAGAACCGCGTGGTCATGGCCCCGATGAACATGGTCTATTCCGACCCGGACGGCTACTGCTCCGAGCAGTGGCTGGCCTGGTACGCCGCCCGGGCCAAGGGGGGTTTCGGGCTGATCATCACCGACGCCACCGTGGTCAATCCCTACACCTGGCGTGGTTCCGACCACCTCAACACCCATCTCTTCACCGACGAGAGGTACGGGCGCAGGCTGGGGGTGCTGGCGGACCACATCCACGCCTTCGGGGCCAAGGTGTTCATCCAGCTCTCACCAGGATTCGGCCGCCAGGGCCACGCCGCCGCTGCTGCGCCCCACCTGGCCGCCGGCGCGCCTTCCCCCATCCCCATGCGCATCGACCTGCGCAATATGAACAAGGGATGGGAGAAACAGCTGAAGCGCCTGGCGCCCAAGCTGGTAAAAGACCTGGGGGGGCTGGACGCCGTCCGCGCCATGAACGACAAGCAATACGCCGAGTTGGAGAAGGTTCTGGAGCAGGTGCTCATGAACGAGGATCCTTCGCTCCTGAAGGTCTGGAAGGGAGAGGTGCCCCGCGAGCTCTCCATAGACGAGATCGTCTTCCTGGAGGAGAAGATGGCGGAGATAAGCGCGGAGGCTTTGCGTTACGGGTTCGACGGCGTGGAACTCCACAGCCCACACGGCTACCTCATCCACGAGTTCCTCTCCCGCAGGTCCAACAAGCGCACCGACGAGTACGGCGGGAGCATGGAGAACCGTGCCCGCTTCCTCCTCAATATCATCCGCAAGATAAGGGCACGCATCGGGCCCGATAGGGTGCTGGGGGCGCGTTTCGCCGGTGACGAGCTCATGCCCGAGGGCGTCACCCACGAGGAGATGAAGGAATTCGTGGCCATGGCGGCGGCCGAGGGTCTCACCTACGTGAGCATCTCCCAGGGATGCTACGAGAACCCGGCGGCCTTCGAGCCGGATGGTGAGGGTGAGATGCTCAAATACGCCCCCGGCTTCAAGGATGTCTCCGGCCTTCCCGTGATGACCCCGACCTTCAAGACCCCGAAGTATGCCGCGAAGGCGCTGGCCGACGGCACTACTGACCTGGTGATGCTGGGGCGCCAGGCCATCGCCGACCCCTTCTGGCCGGCCAAGGTGAAGGCCGGGAGGATACAGGACATCGTGAAGTGCACGCGCTGCAACACATGTCTCATGAACCTCTTCGAGCACAAGTGGCTGCGCTGCGCCGTCAACCCCACCGCGGGTTTCGAGAGGTACATGCCCGAGCTGTGGCGCCTGAACGCACCGGCGGTGAAGGACAAGGTGGAGAAGTTCATGGCCAAGGCGGAGGGGCTACCCTTGATATAGGTCGTTTCAGCCCGTAAGGAAGGAGATCCAGGATGCTTACCTTAGGCGATATCCCCAGGAAACACGCCCGCCTCGACCCGGACAAGGAATGCATGGTCTGCGACGAGGTCAGGCTGACCTGGAAACAGATGAACGAGCGCGTCAACCGCTTGGCCAACGGGCTGGCGGGATTGGAGGTACGTAAGGGGACCAAGGTCGCGGTACTCGCCCTCAACTGCCACCGCTACGTCGAGATCTATTACGCCACCTCCAAACTGGGGGCGGTGACCGTCCCCCTGAACTTCAGGCTCTCGCCGGACGAGCTGGTCTATGTCATCAACCACTCCGACGCCGAATTGCTCATCGCGGATCCGGCCATGCTCGAAGTCGTCAAGCAGGTCCTCCCTAAGCTGAAGAACATCAGGGGACGCATCGTCTTCGGCGCAGAAGAGGAGGGATGGCTGGACTACGAGGAGTTGCTCGAAGGATCCTCCGATGCAGAGCCAGAGGTCGAGGTGGACGAGGACGACCTGTGCCAGCTGCAGTACACGGGTGGGACCACCGGTCTGCCCAAGGGGGTCATGATCACGCATCGGAACTACATGACCACGGTCATCGGGATGGGACTTGCGCTGGAGTTCGAGCCCCACTATGCCACGCTGCAGGTCCTGCCCATCTTCCATACCGCCTGGTGGCCCATACTCCTGCACCACAGCGCCGGCTGCAAGGCGGTCATCGCCAAGCGTTTCGATTTCAACGAGATCCTGGCCACGGTAGAGAAAGAGCGGGTATCCCATATCAACATGGTCCCGGTGCTCTTCTCCTGGATTCTCGACTTCCCCGATCTGGATAAATACGACCTCTCAAGTATCAGGTATTTCTCGTATGCCGGTGCCCCCATGCCCGAGGATGTGCTCAGGCGCTGCATCGCCAAGTTCGGCCCCATCTTCCAGCAGGGATACGGCCTGACCGAGGCCGCACCCCTGGGCACCATGCTGCTGGAGGAGGACCAGTGCCGGCTGGAGGGACCCCCCGAACTGGTCAGGCGCATCAACTCCTGCGGCCGGGAGTCCCTGGTCACCGAGGTGAGGGTGGTGGACGAGAACGACAATGATGTGCCCGTGGGTGAGATCGGCGAGATCGTGGTGCGGGGCAAGAACATCATGCGGGGCTACTGGAAGGACCCCGAGCTCACCGCAAAGGCCCTGCGCGGCGGCTGGTTGCATACCGGCGACCTGGCCGAGGTCGACGAGTACGGTTTCATCTATGTCGTGGACCGCAAAAACGACATGATCATCACCGGAGGGGAGAACGTCTACCCCTTCGAGGTGGAGCAAGTCCTCTACGAGCATCCCGCGATCCTGGAGGCTGCGGTAGTCGGCCTGAAGAGCGAGAAGTGGGGAGAAGAAGTGACGGCTGCCGTCTCCCTGAAGCAGGGCATGGAGGCGACGGAAGAGGAGCTCATCTCCTTCTGCCGAGAACGCATCGCCGCCTACAAGTGCCCCAAGAAGGTGATCTTCATGGAAACAGTCCCCAAGTCCGCGCTGGGCAAGGTGCTGCGCCGCCAGGTCCGCGAGCAGCTCCAATGAGGGGGCCTGCTTTCCCTCCAACATAAGGTCAGTGCCGCCAAATAGACCATGAGCATCGGGGACTATATAGGGGAGGATAAGAGTGAAGCTTACAGGCAGGGTAGCGGTTATCACCGGCGGAGGCCGGGGTCTTGGCCGCGCCATAAGCCTGGCCCTTGCGCAGGAGGGAGCCGACCTGGTGGTGGCCTCCGACAGGGCCCCCGAGAACGATGCCGTGGTGGCGGAGGTGGAGTCCCTGGGACGCAGGGCTCTCCCCTACACGGTAGACGTATCGGATGAGACCCAGGTGCAGGCCATGGCCGGGGCTGCAATAAAAGAGTTCGGCAAGGTGGATATCCTTGTCTCCAACGCGGGCCTTATCCGTCGCGGACTCCTCATCCATTCCGATACGGACGATTGGAAGCGGGCCATCGAGGTCATGGTCTACGGCACCTATTACTGCTGCAAAGCTTTCGTGCCGGGCATGGTGGAGCGCAACGACGGTCGGGTCATAATCATGTCCTCTATCATGGGCAAACAGGCTAATCCCGCCAACTCCTCCTATGCGGCTGCCAAGCACGCCCTCATAGGGATCGCCCGCACCCTCGCCGCCGAGGTCGCCATAGTGGGAGCCAAGGGGGTCACCGTCAACGCGATCTGCCCGGGTATAACGAACACGGAGATGGTCACCGGCCCGGAGGGCACCATCGCCAGGCTATCCGAGATGCTGGGCATATCCCGCGAGGATGTGTGGGAGCAGGTATTGAAGAAGATGAGCCTGCAGGAAAGGCTTATCGAGCCGGAGGAGATCGCCGCCCTCGCCGTCTACCTGGCTTCGGACGGAGCCCGGGGTATCACCGGACAGTCCATCAACGTCTGCGGCGGGGCGAATATGCATTGAGGACCGTGCACTGGAGGTAGGTGGGGTCTAGCTTTCAGGATGAGCGCATTGCGGTAGAGATGGATGAAATGGGCGCGATCCCGGCGTCAGCTGCGATGAAAGAGAACGTCGAGGTAGCCAGACGGATAGGGGATCCGGGTTCAGAGGGGTTCGCGATGGTGGGTCGATCGGGTGGGTTTCCGTAGGGCTCACGAGAGCGAACCCGCAGACACAAGGAAGGGATAATGCAACTGGAAAACAGGATTGCGGTGGTGACCGGAGGAGGTCGAGGCATCGGGCGTGCCATCTGCCTGGCCTATGCCCGGGAAGGCGCCGACCTCGTGGTGGCTTCGAACATCCTGGAGGAGAACCTCGCGGTCGCGAGGGAGGTGGAGTCCCTGGGACGCAAGGCCCTTCCTTTTGCACTCGACGTCTCCGACGACGCCAAGGTTCAGGACATGGCGGAGGCCGCCCTCGCGGAGTTCGGTAAGGTGGACATCCTCGTCTCCAATGCGGGCATCCAGCGCCGCGCGCTCCTCCCCTTCTCGGACGAGACGGAATGGAAGCGGGTCATCGAGGTCAACGTCTACGGAGCTTATCACTGCTGCAAGGCCTTCCTGCCGGGCATGATCGAGCGCAACGACGGGAGGGTGATCATCATGTCCTCCGTCTCGGGGAAGATGGCTAACCCTGCCAACTCGTCCTATGCCGTGTCCAAGCACGGCCTCATCGGCCTTGCCCGCTCTATGGCCGCGGAGGTAGCCCGGTTGGGAGCCAAGGGGGTCACGGTCAACGCCATCTGCCCCGGTATCGTAAACACCGACATCATGACCGGACCTGAGGGGAACATCGCCATGCTCTCGCAGCTGCTGGGGCTCTCCAGCGAGGAGGTATGGGAGCAGATATACAAGCCGCTGATCCTGCAGGAAAGGATGCTCGAACCCGAGGAGATCGCGAGCATGGCGGTGTACCTGGCATCTCACGATGCGCGCGGTATCACCGGACAGGCCATCAACGTCTGCGGCGGCATGGTGATGCATTAGGGGAGGTGAAGGTGAAGCTGTATTTCATATCTACCGGCTTCGGAAACGTACCCCTCGGCCTTTTCGTGCAGGGAGGGGGCTGGAAGAAGGTCCGCTTTCCCATCCTCTGCACTCTCGTCGAGCACGACGAAGGCCTGGTCCTCTTCGATACCGGCATCGGAACGCGCATCGAGGAGGAGTTCAAGCCACTCCTCTACCGCGGCAACTGGTTCTTCTCGAAAGCGGTGATGCGCACCGAGTTCGAACCGGCTCGGGACGCCTTAGTCCACCAGTTGCAGGCTCTGGGTTTCGATCCCGCGGATATAAGATACGTCGTGCTATCCCACCTCCACTGGGACCACGCGGGTGGCATGAAAGATCTCCCGCACGCCCACTTCATCGTCAACCGGCGGGAATGGGAGGAAGCCGTGGCGCGCAAAGGGCTTTCGCTGGTAACCGGCGCTTACATCAAGGAGGAGTTCGAGGGGGCGGGTCTGGATATCGCATTAATCTCGACGGATCCCGGCAAGCCTTACCTGTCCTTTCCCGCTTCCCACGATGTCTTCGGCGACGGCAGCCTGGTATTGGTAGATGTGCCGGGCCACGCGCCCGGACAGGTGGGCATGGCGGTCAACCTGCCCTCCGGCCGGCGCTTCTTCCTCACCGGGGACTCCTTCTACTTCCCGGACAGCCTGGAGAGGAGGGCTCCGAAGTCCCGGCTGATGCGGGGGCTGGTAAAGGAAGGGCCGGAAGCGCAGGATACCCTGGACAGGTTGTGGAGACTCATGCAGGATGAGCCGGATATCGAGATGGTGGCCTGTCACGACTACCGCATTCCAGGCCGTTTCGAGCTCGCTCCTGCATTCTATGAATAGGCAGCGTTTTATAGCCGTTTAAAGGACGTGCAAGGATGGTACTGCATGAAGAAGACCGATCACGGAGAAAAATCCAAAAACCCTCCTCTTTAGTGGGGGATAGGACGTAGAATCGCGGTGCAGGGCGACTCCGGGCTAAGGGAGGCGGAAGCGCGAGGAGGCCCGAGAGGGCGGGGAGGTGAACGGTGCAAAGCATGACCTCGAAGGAACGCATCGAGAAGGCGATCGGGCTGGGAAAACCGGACCGCGTGCCCGTGGTCCCCATCATCGACTTCTTCGCCGGCCGCTACGGCGGGATCAACCAGCACGAGATGTTCTTCGATATTAAGAAGGCGGATACGGCCCTTGAAAGGACGCTGCGCGACCTGGGGCCCATCGACGGGCAGCACCTCTCCTACGCCGGCCTGGGGAGGATAATGCAGATGATCTTCCCCACCCCTCCCATCATGCCCGGCGTACGCGGGGAACCCATGGACGGCCAGTTCCAGTTCATCGAGAAGACGGTGATGGAGCCGGAGGAATACCTGCAGATAGAGGAGCGCGGCCCCTTGCGCTGGATACTCGGCAAGATGAAGATGAGCAACCCGGAGATGGGTAACCCCGTGGGGATGCTCAAGACCTTCGGGGGCGTGGGCTCGGATATCATGAAGGCCAGGCAGTCCATGAAGCACTGGCAGCGCAAGGGCGTGGAGTCCATGGTGGCCTACAACATCGTCTTCACTCCCCTGGAGTACATCTCTCTCTTCATGCGCTCCTTCAACGATTTCATCCTGGACCTCTTCCGCCGCCCCGACGAGGTTAAAGCCGCGAGCCGCGCCCTGATGAAGACCATGCAGATGCAGGGCACGATGATGGTCAAGATGAGCGGCCTGAAAAGGGTGTTCATGGGGGGGACCAGGACCAGCGCCTCCTGTCTCAGCCCCAAGCAGTTCGAGGAGTTCGCCCTGCCGGAGTGGCAGGAGATGTGCGGGTTCTGGGTGCGCAAAGGGGTCACTCCTGTCCTCCACTTCGACAGCGACTGGACGGCCTTCTTCCCCTATCTGAAGAACCTGCCCAGGGGCAAGTGCGTACTCAACCTGGACGGCACTTCGAATATCTTCGCGGCCAAGGACCAGTTGGGAGACCACATGTGCATCATGGGCGACGTGCCGGCCGCCCTGCTCAAGCTAGGGGAACCGGATGAGGTGGATGAATACTGCCGCAAGCTCATCACCGAGTTGGGGGCGGACGGCGGTTTCATCCTCAGCTCGGGATGCACCATCCCCATCGACTCCAAGCCGGAGAACGTCAAAGCCATGCTGGCATCGGTACATCGCTATGGGAAATATCCCATCAGATGAATAAGGAGAAGAAGCGGTTGGAAAGAACTCCCTGTACCCAGTATACAGAGCATTTATTAGAGGTGTTATACGTCTTATACTACCGTAGATATGGGGAGGGTCGGTAAATGATGGATAAAAGCGTGGTGAGGTCGGCCTGCCGCATGTGCCACGGGGTATGCCAGGTGCTGGTGCACCTGGAGGGAGACCGCGTGGTCAAGGTCACCGGTGACCCGGACAGCCCCACCAGCCGCGGTTACATCTGTCCCAAGGGCAAGGCGTCGCCGGAACTCCTCTACCACCCCGACCGCTTGTTGTATCCCCTCAAGCGCGCCGGGGAAAGGGGAGAGAACAAGTGGGAGCGTATCACCTGGGATGAAGCCCTGGGCGAGATGGCGGAGCGGCTCAAAGCCATCAAAGAGGAGAGCGGGCCTGAGTATTTCGCCATGCAGCAGGGTACGGGGCGCCCCTACACCGGTTTTACCACGCGCTTCGCCAACGCCTTCGGCACCCCCAATTTCACCGGCGTGGCGCACCTTTGTTATCTGCCGCGTTGGCTGGTAAGCCTCTATACCCTGGGGCAGCTCCCCATCTGCGACATCTACGGCTTCGGGGGCGAATGCCCCGCCTGCATCGTGCTCTGGGGATGCGACTTGTCCAATAGCGGCGCCTCAGACGGTATGTGCGGGGGGATGTTCCAGGCAGCCTTGAAAAAGGCGAAGAAGGTCATCGTAGTGGACCCCAGGCGCATCAAGGCGGCGGAGAAAGCGGATCACTGGCTGCAATTACGCCCCGGGACCGACGGCGCCCTGGCCTTGGCCATGATCAACACCATCATCGCCGAGGACCTGGTGGACCACGATTTCGTGGACGGCTACACCGTGGGATACGAGAGGTTGGTGGAGCATGTGCAGCCCTTCACGCCAGAGTGGGCTGCGCCCATAACCCGCCTGGACGCCGAGGACATCCGCGCCGCGGCAAGGACCTACGCCACCACCCCTCCCGCCTGCATGCAGTGGGGCAACGCCGTGGATATGAGCGCCTGCAACGCGCAGACCGCACGCTCCCTGCTCATCCTGCGAGCCCTGACCGGCAACATCGACCGGCCGGGGGGCGACGTCCTCTGGGTACCCCCAGCGGGGGTGAAACAGCGTTCGGTGTTCATGAACCTCGAGGTGCCCGGGCTGCAGTTCCGGCCGCCGGAGGTTTACGACCGGGTAGTAGACGGTGGAAGATACCCCATATGCCCTATCGCCCACCCCCCCACATTCTGGCGTTCCATAGTGGAAGGAGACCCATACCGCATCCGGGCCATGTGGATCGTCGGCTCCAATCCCCTGCTCACCATGACCGACCCCCTGCAAACCGAGCGGGCCTTGCGCCTCCTGGAGTACCTGGTGGTATCGGACTTCTTCCTCACCCCCACCGCTCAGCTGGCGGACCTGGTGCTCCCCGCCGCTACCTGGCTGGAGCAAGACGACGTGGTCAACCTGCATAAGATCTGGTGCGTCCTGGCCCGTAGAAAGGTGGCACAGGTGGGCAAAGCGCGGGACGACCGCGAGGTCATCTTCGAACTCGCGCACCGGCTCGGCCTTGACGAGGCCTTCCCATGGAAGGACTTCCGCGCCTACCTGGAGTGGGCACTGGAGGATGCGGGCATGACCTTCGAGGAGTTCTGCGACAAGGGTATGCTGGCCGGAGAGATGCGTTACCACAAATACCGCGAGCATGGCTTCGCCACCGCCTCCGGTAAGTTCGAGATATATTCGAGCCTTCTGGAAGCCATGGGCGTATCTCCGCTGCCCGTCTATCGCGAACCTCCCCTGACGCCTGTCTCGGCCCCGGAGTTGGTCAGGGAGTATCCCCTCATCCTCACCACCGGCGCCAAGATCAGGGAGTTCTTCCACAGCGAGGGACGGCAGATCGGAAGCCTGAGGAAAAAACACCCAGATCCCTTAGTCGAGATACATCCGCATACCGCCGCATCCCTGGGGATAGACGAAGGGGACTGGGTGTTGATAGAGACGCCGCACGACCGTGTGAGGATGAGGGCCAGATTGTTCGACGGTATCGCGCCCGACGTTGTGAGCGCAGAACACGCCTGGTGGTTCCCGGAGGATGATGCACCGGAGTACGGCTGGAGAAAGTCCAACGTCAACCTTCTCTTCGGGGAGATGGAATACGACCCGGATTCCGGCTCGGAGAGTCTGCGCAGCGCGCTGTGCAAGGTCTACAAGGTGGAGGATCGATAGGCCCAGGGCCGACACCCCGTGCAAGGTTACGAGGAGATAAGATGGAGCAAGTCCCGGACGACTGCAACAAGCCGCCGCGGTTACGAGAGTACCGTGGGCAACACGTGAGCTTCCGCCCGCCGGGTAACGACGCGGACCGTGTTGCCCTCGTCCCCAACCTCGGGTACCGCCCCGAGGAGCTCAACCTCTATACCGAGGTGGATCCTTTGCAGGAGAACGTACCACCCCTGCGGGGTCCCAATGCCCTGCGCTATGTCCTCACCCATCACAAGCGGGAGATGCTGACCGAGATCCTGCCTGCCGCTCCCGCCCTGGTCTATACGGAAACCCTCCAGGGCAAGGTGGACGCGTATATGGTGAATAAGTACGCGGGAAGCCGTCCCGATCCGGCGCGCTTGAAGAAAGATCTAAAGGATTGCGCGGCCTCCCTGGGGTTCGCCCTCTGCGGGGTGACCCTCCTCGACCGCCGTTTCGTCGCCCGGGGCTTCGACGACCGCTTCCCCTACCCCACGGCGGTGGTCCTGGGCATGGAGATGCGCAAGGAATGGCTCATGCAGGCGCCCAATTACCGCCTGCGCCGCTATCCCGACTACGACGTCTACCGGCGGGCGGGCAACGCGGTGCACCGCGTGGCCAACTTTATCCGCAGGCAGGGGGTATCTTGCTCCGCCCGCGTGGCCTTCAACGGCGCGGCCATCTATCCCGTGCACGCCATCACCGCCGGCCTGGGCGAGCTGGGCGCCTTCGGCGGGGTCATCACCCCGGAGTTCGGCCCCCGCCAGCGCTGGTGCATGATCACCGTAGACGCGGAGCTCCCCCTGGACCATCCCACGGACCGCGGCCTGGCGGAGTTCTGCGAGAAGTGCCTGCTGTGCGTGGCCAAGTGCCCGGCGAAGGCCATCCCGGAGAAACCGATGTGGTGGCGGGGTGTATACAAGCGCAAGATAAACGACCTCAAGTGCTGGGCCTTCTTCACCGGCTGGCATACCTGCGCAGTTTGTATCAACGTCTGCCCCCTGCACCGTTTCGGCCCCCGGGAAGTGCTGGAGCACTACGAGAAGACCGGGGAAGTGCTGGGTTATGAAGAGATCGTAGCCGAGAAACCCATGTACCGGAAGGCAAAGAACCTCGAGGCGCTGCTCGAATCGGTGAGATAGGACGGCCCCGCGAGGCTGCATGGGCCGGTGATCACTTACAGGAGAATAGGGGTAACGGAATGAGCGATAAGGTCCTCAAAAGCTCGTGTAAGATGTGCCACGGTGGATGTGGGGTGCTGGCCCACGTCCGCGACGGCGAGGTGATAAAGATAGAAGGGGATCCCGATTCTCCCCTGAACAAGGGCAAGCTCTGTGTAAAGGGTAAGGCGAGCCTGGAGCACCTCTACAACCCCAACCGCCTTAAGTACCCCTTACGCAGGGCAGGGAAGAGGGGCGAGGGCAAATGGGAGCGCATCTCGTGGGACGAGGCCATCGATGCCATCGCATCGGAACTGTTGCGTATCAGGGAAGACTACGGCCCGGAGTCCGTGGCCTTGGGCACCGGGACCGGAAGACACCATTATGATTTCGTGGTCCGTTTCGCCAATGCACTGGGCACTCCGAACTGGTGCGAGCCCGGTTGCGCCCAGTGCTTCATTCCCCGCCTGAACGTGAGCATCATCACCTATGGAGACCTCCTGGTCTGCGATTATTACGGCGAAGTGAACCCTGCATGCATCCTGGTATGGGGGCACAACCCGCTGGTCAGCGGGCCGGACGGCGAGGTGCAGTTCACGTTGCGGGAGGCCCTGGAAAACGGTTCCAGGCTCATCGTCGTCGATCCGCGGCGTTCCGAGACTGCCCGCAAAGCGGGCAAATGGCTGCAGCTCAGGCCGGGCACCGACGGCGCGCTGGCCCTGGCCATGATCAACACCATCATCGGGGAGGAGCTCTACGATCGGGATTTCGTAGAGAAATGGACATCAGGCTTCGACGCCCTCTCCGAACGCGTAAGCCGCTTCACCCCGGAATGGGCGGAGCCCGTCACCTGGGTGCCGGCGCGGGACATCAGGGAGGCAGCACGTACGTTCGCTACCACCCATCCCGCGGCCCTTGATTGGGGGGTGGCCTTCGAGCATACCCCCAACTGTTTTCAGACCGGCAGGGCTCTCGCCATCCTCCCCGCCCTGTGTGGAAATATCGACGTCCCGGGCGGCTGGATATACGGTACTCGCCCCATGGGTATCTTTCCCTATCTGGCGGAGAACCTCTCCAGGGCGACACGTGAGAAGAGGATGGGGGCGGATGACTATAAGGTCCTGAGCGGCCCCCTGGCCTTCTTTCCCTCCGCCCACGCTCCCACCCTTTTCCGTGCCATGCGCACGGGTGAGCCCTACCCGGTAAAGGCTTTTCTGATCTTCGGCAACAACGCCCTGGTGACCTACGCCGATCCGCGCGGGGTTCGGGAGGCACTGCTGGGGTTGGACCTGCTCGTGGTGGCGGACATCTATATGACCCCCACCGCCGAGCTCGCGGATATCGTGCTGCCCGCCGCCACCTGGCTGGAGGTCGACCAGGTCCAGGGCTTCCCGATCGTGGCCGACCTGCACATCCTGGCGCAGCACAAGGTGGTGAGTGTAGGAGAGGCAAGACAGGACGAGGAGATCATGGTCGAGCTGGCCCGCAAGATGGGCCTGGAGACAGGGACGGAATCCTTGCACGAGGTCTTGGACCACCGCCTGGAACCGCTCGGCCTTACCTTCGAAGAACTCGCGGAACAGGGACATTACTCCCCTCCCCTCAGGTACCACAAGTACGAGGAGACGGGGTTCTTCCTCACCCCCTCGGGCAAGGTGGAGCTCTACTCCAGCATGCTGGAGGGCCTGGGATACGATCCCCTGCCCGCTTGGGAGGAACCGCCGGAGAGCCCCACGAGCGCGCCGGCGGTCGCCGAGGAATACCCCCTCGTCTTGACGACCGGCGCGAGGAGCGCACAATATTTCCATTCCGAGGGCCGCCAGATACCCTCGCTGAGAAAGAAACATCCCGATCCCCTGGTGGAGA
>Ga0315277_10004294_pt1 | contig 19112 bp, 16 predicted proteins | sample YL17G05_15_MG_FD_203695 | JGI IMG/M metagenome (GOLD analysis project Ga0315277, IMG submission 203695) | Sediment microbial communities from Yellowstone Lake, YNP, Wyoming, USA - YL17G05_15 | ecosystem: Environmental > Aquatic > Freshwater > Lake > Sediment | place: USA: Wyoming | collected...
ATAACACCCTCTCGCTGAGCTTCATGCCTTGCTCTTTCAGCGTCAGTTTTGAGAAGCTTTTCGTCAACATCAATATTTGTTATTTTGTAAGTCTGCTTGATGATTGCCTCAGAAAACTCACTCACTCCAGAGTCAAACAAAAATTCGTCAATGACTTTTTTCATATCTTCTTTAGGCAAAGTCAAAACAATGAATTTTTCTGCAAGGCTTCCGATTTTTGGAGTTTCTTTTTTCTTAATCTTTACCTGCCTCTTTCCTGAGCTTAAGTCAAGCAAAAGATAAACATCAAAAAATTCATCAATGAACTGTTTTGCTTTTTCAGGAGATAAAGTAACAGAGAATTCAAACTTCTTGCCTGACTTGCCGTGCCTTGCCTTTATTTCAGTCTGTATCCCGTATTTTGCAAGCTGAGATGAAATGTCTTTTATAGTCGGGATTGTTCCTGACAGCACAACCTCTTCGCTGCACAAAGACACTGCAAATTTCAATAAGAAATTAACATACTCAAATCCTGCCTGAATCTTCACATTTCCGCTTGACTTTTTGACAATAAAATCCGCTTTCTCAAACTCACCCATTCCGTATCTGACAAACACATTATGCGCAGCCTTGTCAGCCTTGTTTTCAGCTATGTTCTTGACGAAGTTTATTGCCATGGAATAAAGTGAAATTGTTGTATTTATAAAGTTTACCAAAAAGACACATTGTTCATTTTTTCTTCTTGTTTTCCAGTTTTTTCTTTTCAGTTAGTCCTGAGAAATTGTCTCTTGAAATTATTGAATTGCCAGTTTCTTCTTCTAGTTCTTTTCTTGTATTGTGTGCTATCTGTCCGCCACGCTTTGCCGCACCCTTGTTCTCTTCAAAACCTTTTGCATCCCTTGATCTTGCAATGTCTGTTGTGGCTTTTTCTCCAACCATGGTAAAAATGAGCTCCCAGTCCCCCATGTGATCTCTAAGATTTTGGTTCTTTCTTTTGACACCCTTGAATTCCTTATATTCCTGAACATTCATTCCAAAGGTTGCTTTGGTAATCTCGTTTGTCAATATTGCAAAGTCAACGTCTTCAGTAACTCCCCTGTCTTTCCATTCATTCGTTAATTCTTGCCTTATTGCAATTCCCCTGACTCTTTTTTCTATCCAGTCTTTAGGATAACCTTTAAGCTCATAATACTCCCTTGCCCTGTTTTGAGCCAATTCTGGGTTTTCAATTTCTTCAACACGCTCAGATCCTACTTGCGCAAGCCATAATTTGAAAGGCTCTGCCTTTCTAGAAGGAATAGACTGAATTATTCTGAAAATCGCTTTTGTATTCGCACAGTCGGTTTCATAGTATTTGCCATCTGCCGAGAGCAATTTCAGTTGTACACAAAATGTGGACAACTCAATTCCTAGTGCAGCTTCTCTTGTTTTAAGCATGCTCCAATAATTTCTGGGATTGGAACTATCCGTTAAAGCTTCAACTATGTCTATTATTGAAAAGAACCATTGGTTTTGATGCCAAATCCTTCTAACCTTTTTGCCTTGGAAAACCACTAGTGCTTTGTCTTTGTCCATGTTAACTCTCTTGGAAAACCCCTTTCTTTGTATTTGCGCAGTGTGCTTCTCTTAACCCGTCATCCTCAGGCAATTTCAACTGTACCCAAATTGGGGACAGCTGAACCAAAGCATGACGAGTTTCCATGTTATGTCCGTACAGACTTCGAAGATAATAAATGTTTTGGTGTGCTTCCGAAATGTCTTCGTATTTATTAAAACAAGAATCCAAAGTGCCTGTTTTTCTTCAGGTCAGCAAGGTAAATATTTATTCTCTTCTCCAAAAACTCAATTTTTTCCTCTGCATTTTTCAAGTCATGAAGAAAAACCTCAATGTTTCCAACATCCAGCTCGAGTTTTGCAAAAACCTCAGGCATTCTTCTTCTCAAAACATCAGGTATGTGGAAAATTATTTCTGCCTTGTGCACTGTTTTCTCCTCATTTCTAAGCTCTTTCTTCTCCTCCTTCAGCGCAGCAAGGAAATCCTGCAGAACCTTGACATCCTGTTTCCATTTGTCTATTGCACCGCATATTGTAAGAAGATATTCGTTTGCCTTTTCCTCGCTCTGCTTTCTGATTTCATCAAATACATTTACCTGGAACTGGCTCGCATATTTTTCAAAAATGCTTCTTTCAAAAGCAAGAACATCTCCTGTTATCTCCAAATCTTTTGTCAGCTGAGGTCCTGCATACGACGGGCTGACTTTTAGTTTTGCAAAAAGCCCTTCATTCGACTGCAAAGCTTCCTTCCATTCCCTGTCCGAATATCTTTTTCCTGCAATGCTAATTGACATTTCATCCAGATTATTCCTCGGATGCTTAAAATTGTTTCGGTGCTTAATCACAAACTTTATATATCCAACATACTATTAAAAACTAAAAAGAGAGTGATAGAATGGATAGAAAAGAAGAGCTTATTCTGTGGTTTGACCAGCTTGCAATAGAGGATATTCCTCTTGTCGGCGGAAAAAACGCATCATTGGGAGAGATGTACAGGAATCTTGTTCCAAAAGGCATTAATATTCCAAACGGTTTTGCTATAACTGCAAAAGCATATCGTTATGTTCTTCAATTCAATAATGCTGACGAGAAAATCAGGCAGATTCTAGACGGGCTTGATACAAGAAACATAAAAGATTTGGAAGAGCGTGGAAGAAGAATAAGAGAGGTTATCAGGCACTGTGATTTCCCGCCCGACTTAAAAAAACAAATTACTGACGGATACAGAAATTTGTGCAAGCAGTATGGAGATTATACAGATGTTGCAGTCAGAAGCTCAGCAACAGCAGAAGATTTGCCTACTGCATCTTTTGCAGGGCAGCAGGAAACTTTCCTTAATATTAGAGGAGAACTTGCATTAGTTGATGCCTGCAAAGAATGTTTTGCTTCACTTTTTACAAACAGGGCAATTTCTTACAGAGTCGACTTGGGATTTGATCATTTCAAAGTCGCACTTAGCATCGGCGTACAGAAAATGGTTAGGAGCGACTTGGCTTCAGCAGGAGTTATGTTTACTATTGATACTGAAACAGGGTTCAAGGATGTTGTTTTCATAACAGGAGCATACGGGCTTGGAGAAAATGTTGTCAAAGGAGCAGTGAATCCTGACGAGTATTATGTTTTCAAGCCAACATTAAAACAAGGCTTTAACCCGATTATCTCAAAAAAAGTCGGCACAAAATCAATAAAAATGATTTATTCTGAAGAAGGCGAGAAGACAACTAAAAATGTTCCAGTGCCTGAAGCTGACATGAAAAAATATGTGCTTACAGAAGATGAAATACTCACAATGGCAAAATGGGGATGCATGATTGAAGATTATTACAGTGAGAAAGCTGGCTATTTCAAGCCAATGGACATGGAGTGGGCAAAAGACGGAGTGACAAACAAGCTTTTCATTGTACAGGCGCGCCCTGAAACTGTAATGAGCCAGAAATCAAAAAATATTCTTGAGGATTATGTTCTCGAGGAAAAAGGAAAGCTTCTTGCAAAAGGATTAAGTGTTGGAGACAAGATTGGGCAGGGGCCTGCGCATATTATTAAAGATGTAAAGGATATTTCCGAATTCAAACCAGGCGAAATTCTTGTGACAGACATGACAGACCCTGACTGGGAGCCTACAATGAAGATGGCTTCTGCGATTATCACAAATAGAGGAGGCAGAACTTGCCACAGTGCAATTGTTTCAAGAGAGCTTGGCATACCTTGTGTTGTTGGCACAGGAAACGGCACTGAAGTGATAAAGCACGGGCAGAAAGTTACTGTTGACTGCGCATCAGGCGAAGAAGGCTGTGTTTACGACGGAATTTTGAAATTCAGGATTGACAAGATAGACATTGCGAATATGCCCAAGACAAAAACAAAAATAATGATGAATGTAGGAAACCCTGACCAGGCATTTGGCTTTTCATTCATCCCAAACGCAGGAGTCGGGCTTGCAAGAGAAGAGTTCATTATCAACAGCTACATAAAGATTCATCCAAATGCATTATTGAATTTTAGCAAGATAAAAGATGAAAGATTAAAGAATGAAATAAACGATATGACGTTCAATTATGCTGACAAGACACAGTATTATATTGACGAGCTTGCAAGAGGCATAGCAACAATTGCAGCAGCATTTTACCCGCGTGATGTTATTGTAAGAATGAGCGACTTCAAAACAAACGAGTATGCTAATTTGCTTGGAGGTTCAGAGTACGAGCCAAAAGAAGAAAATCCGATGATTGGTTTCAGGGGGGCATCAAGATACTATAATCCAAAATTCAGGGATGCATTTGGATTGGAATGCAAAGCAATGAAAAAAGTAAGGGATGAGATGGGCTTGACTAATGTCAAGGCAATGATTCCATTCTGCAGAACAGTTGATGAAGGAAAGAAAGTTATTGCTGAGATGGAAAAATACAGTTTGAAAAGAGGACAGAATGGTTTGGAAGTTTATGTCATGTGCGAGATTCCTTCAAATGTAATACTTGCAGACGAGTTCTCGCAGATTTTTGACGGATTCTCCATCGGAACAAATGATTTGACGCAGCTGACACTTGGCTTGGACAGGGATTCAGAGCTTGTATCAAGCATATATGATGAGCGAAATGAGGCTGTTAAAAAGTTAGTTGCAATGGTTATCGAAAAGGCGAAAGCAAATGGAAAAAAAATCGGGATTTGCGGACAAGCAGTATCTGATTTTCCAGAATTTGCCCAGTTTGTTGTTAAATGTGGAATCGATAGTGTTTCACTCAATCCTGACTCGGTTATTAAGACAATTATGGCAATTGCAGAAATCGAAAAAAAATCGGATAACAAATAAAACCACTAGTCACTGGACTTCTCTGCATAGAATATATAAATCATCAAATCTATAATAACTACATGATAAAAATAACAACTTATGACTTTTTGTCAAAAAACAGCATCGCATTTGTATTAGTAAGAAATGAATTTAAGGAAAAGATAAAAAATCAAATTCAGGCAGAGCATAGTTCATTAAAAACATTTTCAAAAAAATATTTTAAAATGTCTGATTCTACCCTGAAGAATGAGTTTAGAATTAGTCAATACCTTAAATTTGACAGATTAATGAGAATTGCAAACATCCTAAGCATCCAAAAAGCAGAAGTGTACGATGAAATCAAGGCGGTATTTGCAAGAGGCTCGAGTACTTCTAAAAGGATATTCCTGCCCAAAGAATTAAATGTTGATGAATCTTTTGTGGAAGGATATGCGCTATATTTGGCAGAAGGCGACAATGGCTCAAATGGAAGGACAAAACCAAGAAAATTAAGATTTACTAATTCTAATCTGGCAGTTCATAAACTATTTATTGATTGGTTAAAATGCCATTTCCCCGGCAATTATTTTTATTTTAAAGTACTGATACCTCAAGAGAAAGCGTTTAGCAAAGAAGATTCGGACAATATCAAAACCTTGTTAAGAATTGAAGACAATCAAATAAGAACACAAACTTGCAGATGGAAGAGGAAAACTGGTTTTGTGTACAGGACATGTTTGGATAGTGCTTTGGTAATTGACTTAATCCTTGAAATTGAAAATAAAATCAAAGACATTTGCAGGAAAAACAAGAAATTGGCTGCGGCGTATATTCGGGGAATGATGGTTGGCGAAGGGACTGCTTATTTTAACAGATCTAGATATGTTCGAATTGAAATGAAAAATCAAAAAGAAATAGAATATTTGCATAAATTGTTTATTTTACTGGGATTTAAATGTGAACCCTCAGTAAGGGCAGAAAGAGACTGCATGTGGAGCATTTATATTGGCGCAAAACAATTGAAAAAGTACAATGACTTAATTGGCTTTGGCGTTCATGTTGCCAGGCAAAAAATCTTAAATGCGGCTGTTGACAAAAAGCTTAGGAAAAACCAGTTTGGATAAACAGTTGCAGAAGAAGAGAAAAGGTTAGGGATTAAGCCTTGGTAATTCTTTACCCTTTACAATTTAAAAATGAGATGTAGAGGGTAAGATTTATAAACTACGCCAGATTTACTACATAAATGGTATATATTTACAAGAAATTAATCGCGGGAAAGCCTTACTACTATCTCCGCGCCTCCGAGAGGAAAGGAAAAAAGATAATGGTGAAGGATATTGCATATTTGGGAAACTCGCTTGAAGATGTAAAAAAATTCCTTGGCAGCTCGACGAAATACAAGGAAAAGATAAGAAAGGCGTACAAAACAATTCATAATTTTATTGAATCAAACCATTATGCGGAAAAAGTTGAATCATTAAAGCTGAAAAAAGACATATTTCTTGATAAGAATCTTGTTGAAGTTGAGGCCTGTAGGCTGCATTATACTCAAGTATTCCAAAAAGACGATGAGCTCACCAAAAACGAGATTTTTAAGAATTTCGTCATTGAATTTGCATTCAACACAACCTCGATAGAAGGAAACACAATAAACCTGAAGGAGGCAAGGAATCTCCTTGGAGAAGGCATTGCGCCAAAAAATAAGACTTTGAGGGAGATTTATGACCTTCAGAATACCGAGAAAGTTTTTTTTGATCTGTTGAAATCTAATGATGCTCTTACAAATGAGCAGATTGTTAAAATTCATTCTGGGCTTATGGAAAACATGGATTTCAGGATTGGATACAGGACAACGGATGTTAGAGTTATAAAAGCAAATTTCAAGTCAACCCCTGCCCCGTATGTATTAACTGACATGAATCTTCTGCTCAAATGGCATGATCAAAATAAAAACAAGCTCCATCCTTTTGTGCTTGCAGTTGTATTCCACCATAAGTTTGAAAAAATACACCCATTTATGGACGGCAATGGCAGGACGGGCAGAATGCTTCTAAATTGTATTTTGATGAAAAACAACTATCCTCCGATGATTTTCCACAAAAAGGCACGTTCAGATTATCTTGACGCATTAAGGCAGGCAGACAAATCTAATTTAACAAAAGCTGAAAAAGAGAATTATTTCCAGCTCGTCCAATTTAGTGCTGGACAGCTGGCAGAGTCTTATTGGAGTATATTTCTCTAGTTACCCTCTACATTTTAAAAATAAAAAGTAAAGGGTAAGAACGTCAAGAAGAGAAAAGGTTAGGGATTAAGCCTGGCTAGCGTATAACTGACTTGCATTATCACAAGTATAGGGTCCCTATTTTTTAGCAGTATATGGTCCCCGGCTTATAACCAACTTGCAGTTTTCACAAACAAACCCGTGTTCTTTGAATTTTTCGACAATAGTCGCCCTGTGCACTCCATTATATAACTCCCAGTCTGCTTCAGTCATAGTAGTTAAGCCGTCGTCAAAAGATCTGAATCTTCCTAAAACCGAGTGTGCTTGTATTTCCCAAGAACGATAAACTAATCTGTCAGTTACTTCCTGCCCAAATTCTTTTCTGATGTCCCACAAAGCAGAAGCAAATGAGAACATATCATCTTCTCCCCCTCTGTTAACATAAGTCTCAAGGTCTTTAGGGTCAGGAGGGTTGAGGTAATTGCTGTACTTGGATGTATTTGTTATAGAGCAGGGCAAATATATTGCATAGCCCTCTGATAAAACAAGAGCTGGCTTACTGCTCCAACCTATCAGGTTAAAATAAACAGAATGAACATACTCATGCATTGAACCTTTTACATCACGGTGACCATTAGGTTCATTTTCTACAGGAGCTGTACCATAGATCCCTTCTTTCTGTGCCGAGCCAGTACTGCTTCCTTCAAAAAGAAATACTTTAGTCTGAGGAGCAGCTGTCCAGCCTCCTATTTTGGCGAGATAAGTTGCTGCTGCATCTATCCCATAATAACTCATTACCTGGTCAAATCTTCTGCCTTGGTCAGCTTCTTCAGTATCTCCCCAGTATCCTGTCTGGCCGAACTCAACTGGTTCGTAAACAAAAACATTGTCTGGAGAATAAACTCTATCAAGGCATGTTTGTGTTGCGACACTGCAAATCCTAGCTACCTGTACATCAACATATTTTCCTCTCAGATAGCCAGAGCCGTCAAGGTTGTTTAATGTGACTATCTTTGTCTCTGGAGTTACTAATGGGTCTATTGGATAAACTCTTGCAGAAAACTTTGAGTAATTTTTCGTGAAGTATGAGGTTGTGCTCCATTCTGTATCCTTAACACCAAAATAGAATTTCCCTGAAGGATTGTCTGCAAAGCTTAAATCATAACTAAACGAATTTGAATTTGTTTTCGCCCAAACAAAACCTCCTGGCTGCCCGATGTTTGTGTCTCCTCTTATGTTAATCAAGAAAGGTCCAGTTCCGTCATAAGTTATTGTGACTTTTGTTCCAGCAACAGAATGCTGGACATTTAATGTAGAACATCCTTTATCTCCGCATCCAGATGTTGAAGGATATTTCTCAAGATATGCGTTGGTAAGAACATCAAATAATGCATCATCAATTACTCTGCCCTCGTCATCACCATTCCAGCCTCGAAGTACATTTTTTCCCGATACCCAAATTAAGTATCTTTGTTCTCCAATAGGGATTTTTGATGTTCCTTCTAATATTTTGTTTCCATTGACTTCCTTTACAGACATATTCCAAAGAGATGCAGCATTATTAACGAGACTATTCAAGTTATTATTTGCCTCTTCAGAAGAATTGAAAATATTAAGCATGTACTCTGACCTCTGAAAGGCAATATCATTATTCTTTTGATATCTTAAATCAATATAAGTATATGGTTGCCACATTCCAACAAAAGTAAATCCAGATAATTCAGGCAAATCCAGAATCATTTTATCTTGAATGAACGGGTCGTTTGGATCTATGGGTTGGTCTGCACAAACAGATGGAACTAAAAATAAAACAAACAATAAAACAATCACTCTTTTTTTCATGGTTTTGTTTATCGAATGGGGATATATAAATTTATCTTACAATGTTTCAAGAACTTCTTCAATAACATGCTCAGGCCAGCCAACTGAATCAAGCTTCTGCTTGATTTCGTCTTTTGTTTTGCCTGCTTCAGCCTGCCTTTGAACATATGCTTTTAGCTGAACGATTGGGTCAGATTTGTCTTTATTGTCTTCGTCTGTTTTCTCAGCAGAAACCTTTGGTTTCTGGTGCACAGCAGAGCTTTGCTCTCGCTGTGTTTCTTTTTCAACAAACTTTGCTTCTCTTTCTGGTTTTGTTTCGGCGAGTTCACTTATTGTTTCTTTTTCTTTTCTTGGCATTTTAATTATTTTGTAAATCAAGAAAACAACTGCGGCCAGCAAAACAAGCCCCGCAACTCCATATAAAACATACTTGAGCCAGGTGCTTGAAAATAAACTTGAAAACATTGATGTTCCCTGTGTTGCAGTTCCAGTTGAAATCTTTTTGCCTGTAATCTGCTCATACAATGTTGCGCTTATCGGAATATATCGTTTAACAATCGAGCCCTGAGGCTGGAATTCGTCAACTTTCACATCAGAAATATAGATAGAGATTCTCTGCCCGGCGCTAGTTCCCATCTCAATCATAATCGGAGTTTCATAACCAAACTTGCTGTCCTTGATTACTCCATTATAAACATCTGTCTCGTTTACTGCAAGCCTTATTTTCAGCTTGTTCGGCAGCGCAGGAGTCAGCTCTCCGTAAATCTGGAATGGTGCTGCGCTTACAACAGGAACAAGAATTAATGCAATCAATAATGCCAATGCCTCTTTTTTTAACATGTTTTTGATTATAAAAAAGAACTATATAAATTATTCTTTTCTTATCTTCGCAACAAAGAACCCCTCGGTGTCGTTGTCTTGAGGCCAAATCCTTAAGCACTTGCTTACTTCAGGATTATAGTTTTGCCCTTCGAACTCAACGAAAGGCTTGCTTCTCTTGATATTCAAATTAATTTCCTCAACCTTCGCATTAGAAAACTTTTCAAGCAAAAACGAGATAACCCCTTCATTTTCTTCTGGCTCAACTGAACATGTCGAGTAAACCATTTCTCCGCCTGTCTTCAGCAAACTAAATGCATTTTCAATCAGCTGCTTTTGCGTTGACGCAAGCCTTGAAACCATTGTAGGATTCCAAATCAGGATTGTCTTCAAACTCTTACGTATTGTCCCAGTTCCTGAACATGGCGCATCTAACAAAATCTTGTCAAATTCCAAACCTCGAATCTTCTGCGCCTTCATCAATGTGACAATTGAATTAGTTATTCCGCATCTCTGCAAATTTAACCCAAGAGGTTTAAGCCTGTCTCCAGTTATATCGTTTGCGATAACAATCCCCTCGTTATTCATCATTGCGCAAATCTGTGTTGTCTTGCTTCCAGGGCTTGCTGCCATGTCAATCACAACATCACCAGGCTTTGGATTCAAAACAATCGGAGGAATCATGCTGACAGATTCTTGTATATAGATATAGCCAAGCGAATGCTCAACGAGATTTCCAACGTCTCTTCGTTTTTCTTCTCCAACACCTTTGTGCTCAATCCAAAACCCTTCTTTGCACCAAGGGATTGGGTCAAGACTCCAGTCCTTTTCAATTCTTTTCTTCAGCTCTTCAACTGAGATTTTCAAAGTGTTTACGCGAATGCTTCTTCTTGCATAAGAAAGCGAATATTTCTTGAATTCCTCAAAATCAGTCAGCTTGGAATAACGTTCAATGAATTTTTGCTTGAACTCATACTTGCCTGCGTCTTTTATTTCAGTCATAGAACGCGCATTTCCAATAAGATTTATAAATGTTCCCTGCTAAATATTAGTTATGGATGAGCGCACGAGCAAAGTTTTTGACATTTTGAAAGTCTTTTCTATGTTTTTTGTATTTTTGGCGCATTTTGTAGGTGCCGTTTACCCAGAAATACCTATTTGGCTCTTGGCAAGTTTTGCATTATTTATTTTTGGATTTTCATCCGCATATTTTACTTCAGAAAAATATTTTGGGAATTTTAGTTTAAAACAGTATTTTGGAAATAAAATTAAACGGCTTTATGTAGGGCTTGCAGTTATTTTTGTATTTTTAGGTTTGCTTTTTTTTGTTGAGGGCAGACAAAATATTTTCAGTTTCCAGTCTCTGATGCAATATCTCGGGTTTGGCGGCATTCTCAATTGGTTTAGTATAGAAAATACAAGTCCTTTTGGAGCAGGCATGTGGTTTATAACTTTACTTTTAATTTTTTATCTTTTGTTTCCGATTCTCAATAGATTTATTGCAGGCAAGATCCAAACTTGGACTTTTATGGTTTTGGGAATAATTTGTCTGTATGTGTGGTCGATGTTTTTTTATCCAGGAACTTCTTTGTTTTTGACAGCAAGCGCATTTATTCTAGGTTTTGGATTTAGCAGACTTAAATTAAAACTTAGTTCTGGGCACGCACTATATTTGGCATTGCTATCCGTAGCATTTTTTGGAGTATATGCCTTTTTTGTTCTTATTAAATTTAAACAATTTAATTTTTTCTTTCAGTTTTTTATGTACCTTTGCGCAATGCTATTTTTGTTGAGAGTTCCATTAATAATCAAGTTATTCAATCCGATTTCATTTTTATCAATGTGCTTGCTGGAATTCTATCTTATTGCGCCGTACTTGTCTTTTCATTTATTCAATCATCTAATTGTCGACTTGTTATTTTCTATAGCAATCATTCTGCCAGTTTCACTTGCTCTCGCATCAATATCAAAAAGAATTTCTAAAGCATTATTCGAATCAGGCTAGCTTTTTCACCATGTAAGGCCCCTCTTTTTCATATCCGTGCTTTCGGTAGTAGTTCCTTACACCTATTCCAGAAATAATTACCATCTTCTTAAATTTATTGTGCCTTGCAATCTGCTCGGCTTTCTCCAACAGCTTTGTGCCAAGCCCCTGATGCTGGACAACACCTTTCTGCCCGAGAGGCGCAGCCTCTCCATAAACATGAAGCTCTCTGACAAGTGCAGAATCTTTTGTGATTTCTTTTCTCAAATGTATTGACGGAAACCTGAGCCTGCAGAATCCAAATACTTTGTCCTTCTCCTCGACAGAAATAAAAAATTCTTTTCCTTTGCTTGCTTCATACTCATGAACGTGTATGATTGGGTTTTTCATCTCAATATTCCACGCTTCCCTGCACCTCATGCACCTGCATTTCATGTTGTGCTTTTTCATGTACTCCATAACATACTGCCTCAGGTTTGTCCTGTCAACTCCTGCAGAAGTCATATACGTTGGAATGTCTCTCTGCACTCTCATAATCCTTACGTATTCTGGAATAGTTGCCTTGAATTTTGCAATAATTTTTGCTGCTTGTTTTGTTGTCAATGGCTTGTATTTTCCTTTTTTCCACAATGTGTACAGTTTCGTGCCTTTGATAACCATGCATGGATAGATTTTCAGCATATCCGGCCTGAAATAAGGATCATAAAATAGTGCTTTCATTCCATCCAAATCTTTTTTTCTGTCAGCCCCTGGCAAGCCGGGCATGTAATGCGCGTTAATCTTGAAACCCAAATCCTTAAGCACCCTGAAACTTTCTCTTGTGTCTTCAACACTGTGCCCTCTGTGTATCTTTTTAAGAACATCATCATACACACTCTGAACTCCAACTTCAACTCTTGTTGCGCCCAGCCTCAAAAGCTCGTTTGCGTGCTCGAGTTTTCCATAGTCAGGCCTTGTTTCGATTGTCAAGCCGACACATCGAATTGAAGAATTTTCATTTTTTCTCTGCTCGTGCTCAAGATTTGATTTTCCTTTCATCTTCAACAATTTTTCGTGTATGCTTTTTTCTCGTGCAGGATCTCCGACTGGGCCAGGAAGCTCAAAAAATTTCTTGAATTTGTCAATGTCAAACACATTTTTCTTGTAGAATAAATCACTGAAGTCATTCATTGCCTTGAATGCATACATTATGAATTCTTCCTGATACTCTTTTGGAAAGCTTGGAAAAGTCCCTCCCATTATTATGATTTCAGCTTTCTCAGGCGCGTGCCCCATTACAATATACTGCTCAAGCCTGTTAAAAACCTGAAGATATGAATCAAAATTATTTCTTAAGCCTCTCATTGTCGCAGGCTCTTTTCCTGTGTATGACTGGGGAACATTTCCGAGAATTGATTCAGGACCCCCTGGACACATTATGCATTTTCCGTGAGGGCACGGGAATGGTCTTGTCATAAGCGCAACAACAGCAACACCTGCGCCAGTTCTTGTTGGCTTTGTTTTTATTTTCACATTTGTGTGCAGCAGAATCTGTATGTCAGTTGGAGTCTGCTTTAGATTATATTTTTTTGAAAGAACTAGCTTGAGCTTTGCAAGCTCATCTTTGCTTGTATTTTTAGATTTTAAAATAGAAGAAATTTCTCTGTAAAATCCTTTCTCATCTGATGCCATAATCCCCCATTAATGCCAGAAAGGGCTTGTTTAAAAATCTTACTTGACTTTAGCCCCGTCTGCAACTCCTTCTACTGTGATATCTTCTGTGTCTGTCTTGAGCTTTTTGCCATTATAGAACACATTATTTCCTTTTGTTGTAATCTCGAACTTTGCAAATTCATCGTATGAAATTTCCTTGTCAGGCTCTCCTTTAGCTCCTTCTGCAAATACTCTTGTGCCAGGAACTGATTCTTTTAGTGACAATAATCTGACTGACTTCCCGTCATCTGCTGCAAGAAGCATACCTTTGCTCTCCTTGCCTCTCAGTTTTGCAGGCTTCAAGTTTGAAACAAGAACTATTTTCCTGCCTTCAAGCTCTTCAACTTTGTAATGCATCCTTATGCCTGCAACAATCTGCCTTTTGCCAAGCTCGCCCACATCAATCTGCAAAATTACAAGTTTGTCAGCATCTGGGTGAGCTTCTGCTTTTTCAATTCTTGCAACCCTGAAATCAATTTTGGAAAATTCATCTTTTTTCTCTGCAGTTTCCATTTTTTTCTTGCCCTCAAATTCTTTTTTTAGTTTTTGCAATTCCTCATCTTCAAGCTTTTTGAACAAAATCTCAGGCTCACCTATTATGTGCCCTGCTTTTACTGACATCTCTCCCAAATCTTCCCATTTCTTTTTTTCAATCTTTAGCTGCTTCCTTATATTTTCAGCAACACCAGGCATATACGGCTCAACGAGTATTGAAATGTCTTTTGCGCAGTTTGCAAGCACAAACAGCGATGTTCCTGCTTTTTCCTTGTCTTCCTTTATTGTTTTCCAGGGCTCAGCTTTCTGGAAATAGTTGTTGCAGTGCTTTGAATAAATCATGATTTTTCTTAGCGCTTCCTTCAGCTCGATTTTTTCAAGGTCGTCCTCAATCTGTTTTTTAATCTGCTTGAGCTCTTCAAAGAATTGTTTGTCTTCTTTGCTTGGTTTTCCTTCTGGAATCTTTTTGTCAAAGAAATTGTTAAGGAAAGTGATTGTCCTGTTAACAAAATTTCCAACATTCGCAGCAAGCTCAGAATTTATCTTGAGCTGGAAATCTTCCCACTTGAATTCTGTATCAGTCTTTTCAGGCCTGTTAACCATCAAATAATATCTCCAGACATCTGCAGGAATTCCTGTCTTCATAGCATCGTCTCCAAAGACTCCCAGTCCTCTTGATTTTGAGAACTGCCCTCCTTCATAGTTAAGGTATTCGTTTGAGCTGATTGAGTCCATCAAAGTCCATTTTTCTTTTGTCCCGATTAAGAATGAAGGGAACAAGATTGTGTGGAACGGGATATTGTCTTTGCCCATGAACTGGACTAATCTTACTTTTTTAGGATCCATCCACCATTCTTTCCAGTCTTCTCTTTTTTCTTTTGTTATTCCAATATACCCGATAGGAGCATCAAACCATGAATAGAAAACCTTGTTTTCATAGCCTTTGACTGGCACAGGAATTCCCCATTTTAAATCACGGGTTATGCATCTTGGCTTCAAACCCTGCTCAATCCAAGCCATTGTAAGAGTAATTGCATTCTGGCTCCAGTTCTTTTCAGTTTTTTTAATCCACTTCAACAAATCTGGTTTTAGTTTTGGCAAATCTATGAACAGGTGTTTGCTTCTTTTTATCTCAGGCGGCATTCCGCAGAACTTGCATTTTGCATCAATTAATTCAACAGCATCCAACAGTCTTCCGCAGTTCTCGCACTGGTCCCCTCGTGCATGCTCGTAGCTGCAGTGAGGGCATTTGCCTTCTACAAACCTGTCAGCAAGAAACTTTTCATCTTTCAGGCAGTACGCCTGCTCGATTTCCTCTTCTCTGATGTATCCATTTTTGTAAAGCTTGTCAAAAATCTGCAAAGTCACTTCTTTGTTGGCAGCTGAGCTTGTCCTGCCGAAGCAGTCAAAGTTGCACAAAAACCAATCATAGATTTGTTTGTGTATCTTGAAATATTTGTCTGTAAGCTCTCTAGGAGTTATGCCTTCCTGCATTGCCATGACTTCAGTTGTTGTGCCGTGCTCATCAGTGCCTAAAACAGAAACAACATCCCTTCCAGTGCTTCTCAAAAATCGGGTGTAAACATCCGCACTAACAACGCAGACCATGTTTCCAAGATGCGGAACATTATTTACATAAGGCAGTGCTGATGTTACGAGTATTTTCTCCTGCGCCATAGCTGAGGCTTATTAAGAAGTAGGTTATAAATTTTTGGGTTAACTTACTTATTTTTCCTTGTGCCTCAGCCTTTTCTTTGCCAAATCAAGGAAATCTCTATCTGAACTTTCCATCTTCCGCGGGCAATTTCAACTGTACGAGTTTATCGTACGGTTCAAATCCTTCCTCAGCAAGCTTGACCTTTAGATCAGACCAGTATCTTTTTGGCAAGGTGCTTGCTTCTAAAGCATCTACCACATCAATAACAGAATAAAACCACTCCCCGTTAAACCAAGCCCTTCTAATTTTCTTGTCCTGAAAAACCACCAAAGCTTTATCTTTGTCCATTATTATGATAATATATTTTAAAATTTAAAAGCCTTTGCCATGAAAATCCGAAAATACTTCGGGATTTCATAAGTTATATAAATAGGCAGTAAATCTTTCACAGGATGAAAAAGACAGTGAATTTTGTTTTGGTTATCTCGTTAGTTGCAGTTTTAGTTCTTGCTTCAGCATTGTATGTCACTAAGCTCAATGAGAAGCAGGAGCCTTTGCCTGACAGGCTCGTTAATCTCACAATAAAAGTCCTGCAGGAAGAAACTGCAGAGACTAGAAATATAGTATTTTCAACAGGCATAACCTCTTTTGACTTTAATGTGTCAGTAAATTTGAATGATGATGTGTATTATCTGAAAAAACTGATTTATTCTGCGACAAAGCTGCCGGTTGAGAACCAGAAGCTTACATTTAAGGGGCAGCTGCTTGAAGTCGGCAAGCCTCTCTATTACTATAACCTTACAGAAGATTCAAGAATTCACCTGCTTTTGATTTAGTGCCCAGGATACAATTTCTTGACTGCTAATTTTTTAAGTTTTTCCAGGCTTTTCTGCATGTCCTCTTCGCTTCCTGACGGAAGGTCAGTTCTTCCTGTGTCCCCATTAAACAAAGTATCGCCTGAGAACAAGATTTGCTCTTTTTCATCATACAGGCAGATTGAACCTTCAGTGTGCCCGGGGGTCTCTATGACCTTAAGCTTTAGCTCGCCTGTTTCAATAACGTCCCCTTCTTTCAGTTTTCTGTCAACTTTAACAGGCTTCAAGTTTTTTGCAAGTGTTTTCAAATCCAATTTCTCAATTGACTCTGCATCTTTTGCGCCAGCCATCACAACTGGCTTCCATTTTTCAGCAATCTCTGAAAGGAAAAAAAGATGGTCGTAATGGCAGTGCGTTATTATTATAATATCAACTTTCTTGTCAAATTTATAGCCTGCATCAATAAGAACTTTCTTTTCATCATCAATGTAATAGGTGCAGCAACTGCCACTATGTATTTCTATTTTTATCTTAGACATAACCGAGCAGCCATGCAGAAAGCATGACTATTCCAAGGAGCAGGATTATTATTCCAGCAATAAGATGCAGTACCTTAAGCTTGTTTGTTCTCCAATGTTCTGCTTTTTCAGTTGTTGTATATCCGAATGCAATTGCAAAAGTGATTATAAGCATGGGGATTATGAAAATAAAGTTATACAAAATCAAAAGCAGCATTGCATAGTTTTTTGTAGTTGTTTTTGCCAGCAAGCCAAGAATTGCAACATACGGGCCCGAAGTGCATGGCAGCAGGAACAGGCTGATTAAGAATCCTATTGCAAAAGCACCCGGCACAGAAGTGACGTGCTTCAGAAGCACTTTCATCCTTGGCCTCCATTTCATAGGCACTTCCATTACAAACCATTTTCCGTACCATAAATAATCTTTCAGGTTAAACAATCCAATTATTATTGCAAGTATTGATACAATCAAATAAACCCAGTGAGCCATGCCTGAGATTTGTATTGCAGAGTACAAGCCAAGCCCCATCAAGTAATATGAGATGTAAATTGCAAGCGTGAATGCAAGCCCTGCAAACAATGCTTTCTTTTTAGTGCCTGTTGCAAGTATTGTTGACAAGAGTATGATTAAAACTGCGAATTCGCAGGGGTTGATTGCATCGACTGCAGCTGCGCCAACAACTGCCCAAATTGTGATAGATTTAGTGATGTTTGGCCGGGTTGTGTTGCCCGTAATCTTGTCCATAGGAGAAATGCAGCCTTCTTTTGCGCACCTTTGAATTTCTTTTTCAATCTGTTCTCCGATTGAGTCAGAGAATCCTGCAAATACTTTTTTGTCAATGAAAACAGTAGGCACGCCTTTCACTTCGGTGCCGTAGGCTTGAGCCACCTGTTCAAAAAGCTCCCTGTTTGTCTGGTTAAAATAAACTTCTTTTTCAATAACATTCAAAGTTGGATATGTGTCTTTTATGCTTTCAAGAAATGTGTGCAGTTTTGCGCAATGAGGGCACCCCTGCCCGTAGAAATCATACAGCTCAACTGGCTTGTCCTGCGCAAATGCTATAGGCATTGCTATCAGTAAAAACATCAAAACCAAAAACAGCTTATTCATAACCCTGATTCTTTGTTTCTATTATTTAAAGTTTATGAAATCAGTGCAAATTGCACGGCTGTAAACACGTGCAAATTTGTTTAATTAATTCAATCATTTTGATTTAACTTTTAAACCTTTTAAAGAACTTGGATTTAATTTCTAAACCAAGATATTAAATACACAGAATGTGGTATTTAATTAATGCTAACTGACACGGGAATTAAGGTAATTTGCAGAGTGGAATGGAGGTTTCATTCATGCCGGCTGTTTTCTTTTGGGGCGAGAAAATGAAACATAAAGATAAGCCTAATCGCTCTGTTCTTGTTAAAACTCCCTGTGAGTCTGCAAACAAGGTATATGATTTTCTGGATAGGGCTGTGGCGGTATACCGTCCTGTTGGCAACGGCAAGGATTTTGTTTTTACCTATTTTAATTCGATAGCTGAGAAAATAGAGCAGATAAATGCCAAGGATGTGCTTGGGAGAAAAGTAACCACTGTCTTCCCAGGCGTTAAGAAATTTGGGCTTTTCAAAGTCTTCCAGAGAGTTTACAAGACAGGCAAGCCTGAGCATTTTCCTGTTAAAGTCTACAAAGACAGCAGAATGATGGGCTGGAGAAAGAACTTTGTGAACAAGCTCCCGACAGGAGAGATAATAGCGATTTACGATGACTGTTCTGAAAGGAAAAAAGCAGAAGAAATGCTGAGAGAAAGCGAGAAAAAATTCAAGAGCTTCTTTGAAAACAGCAATGACGCGATTTTTGTTGCTGATGCAAGAACGAGAAAATTAGTGGACTGCAACAATAAGGCAGAAACTCTCATGGAATGCCCGAAAACAAAAATCCTGTCTATGAGAGCGGACAAGCTTCATCCAAAAGACAAAATTAAAGAGACGATGGAAGGATTCAAGAAACAGATCGAAGGAAAAATAGATGTAGTTGAAACAGAAGTTCTGACAAAAAGCGGGAAACGAATTCCTGTCGCAATAAATGCCTCATCTATAGAATTTAATGGGAAGAATTATCTGCTGGGGATTTTCAGAGACATCACAGAAAAAAAGAAAGCGTACGAAGATATTAGGCAGAAAAAAGATGAGCTTGAGCATTTCGCAAAGTTTGCAGTTGATAGGGAGCTGAAAATGATTGAGCTGAAAAAAGAAATAGAAAAACTGAAAAAAGAGGCAAAATGATGAGAAAAT
>Ga0315277_10004295_pt1 | contig 19111 bp, 16 predicted proteins | sample YL17G05_15_MG_FD_203695 | JGI IMG/M metagenome (GOLD analysis project Ga0315277, IMG submission 203695) | Sediment microbial communities from Yellowstone Lake, YNP, Wyoming, USA - YL17G05_15 | ecosystem: Environmental > Aquatic > Freshwater > Lake > Sediment | place: USA: Wyoming | collected...
TTCGCCTCACGCTCGAAGAAAGCCCGCCGGCCGGGGTCGGCCACGGCCCCTTCCGGAAGGACCTTGATGGCGATGTCCCTCTCGAGCTTGAGGTCGCGGGCCTTCCAGACGACTCCCATGCCCCCCTTGCCGAGCTGCTCGAGAAGGCGGTAGTGCGCCAAGACTTGGCCGGGTTCCATGATCATTCGCCTGATGCGTTTTCAGTATACTGATTGTCGAATTCTTGTCAACACGGGACCGGCGTCCCATCATCTTGACTTTCTTCCTTCCCTGAGATAAATGGGGAAGTGCCATGTTCCCCTGCACGTTCCGTAACATCCTGCCCAACGTCCCGCCGGAGAACGTTGTCGTGATGTGCGATGCCGGTAAGAAACATCGAAGGTAAAATTCAACCGCGAGGATAACGATGACCCAGAACACTCAAGAAAAAGTCCTGGCCCTCTTCAAGGAATGCGACGCCCTGCTCCAGGGCCATTTCAAGCTGACTTCCGGGAAACACTCCGAGTGGTACTTCGAGAAGATCCGCCTCATCCAGAAGCCCGACGTTCTCGACCGGATCGTCGGCCTCCTCGTCGGGAAGATCGAGGCCGCCGGCGCGGATTTCGATACCGTCGTCTCGCCCGCCTACGGCGCCATCGCCATCGGCTTCCTGGCCGCGCTCAAACTCGGGAAGATGTTCGCCTTTTCCCAGCGCGTCGACGGGAAGATGTCGTTTCGCTCGGGTTTCAGCGGCCTCGACGGCTCCCGGGCGATCATCGTCGAAGACATCCTGACGACGGGCGGCTCCATCCAGGAGGTCCTCGAATGCCTGAAGGAGAAGCAGGTCGCCGTCGCCGGGATCCATGTCCTCGTCGACCGGACCGCCGGGTCCGTCCTCATCGAAGGGAAGCCGGTCGGAAGCCTCCTCGCCCTCAAGGTCGAGGCGTTCGAGCCCGAGGGCTGCCCGTTCTGCAAGGCCGGCCTGCCGCTGACCAAGCCCGGGGCTTCAGATAAGAAATAGCACCGCCCGCCGTGGTTGCCACGGAGAAAGCCCTATGGGAGGAAGAGGGAGGGATCAGAACTTGTAGCTCACGAAAAGCGTGTACCTGTTCTCCAGGCTGCCGTTCCGGGTGTCCTTGATGACCCCGCGCCGGTCGATGCCCTCATAGCTTCCATAAAGCTCGACGGGCGTGCCGGGGAGGCGCAGGGCCGCCCCGATCCGGTATGTCAGCCTGGTGTCCGTCAGGTGGAAGTCGTCCGTTACCTCCTTCTGGAACCGATCCAGCCCATCCATCGAACCGTAAGCTTGATATCTTACAAGTCCGTTGAACTCCAGGCTGTGGATGTTGTAGGTCAGCCCCGAGGAGAGCGTTGTTCCCAGTCCGTAATAGTAGCCATAATAGAGGAGCGTCGTCTTGATCCCGGTGAGGTCTCGACCGATGGAGTATTTGTTCAGGGCGTAGGAATTGATGAGGCCGAAGTCCAGTGTGGCGTCCAGGACGAGCCGGAGCCGGGACGCCGGGGAGAACTTCGTATAATCGAAGGCCGGCCCCAAGACATGGACGACGGAGAGTTTATCCCTGAATTCTCGCGGTTCTTCAAGATGAAGGTCGAAGCCCTGTTTGACGGGGACCGAGCTCGAGTCGTAGGTGGCGACGGACTTCTTCTTGAACATGGTAAACGCGGAGCCCAACCCTAAGTAATATGCGTAGCCGCGGGAATTCGCATCGATATCCTGATTGAAATAGCCCAAGCCGACGACCCGGGCGGAGAGGTTGACCTCTTCGATACGGCCGTGGAGGAACGCGAAATCGACGTCCAGATCGCTGGCCAGGGTGTCCATGACCATCCTCCCGGTCTTTCCCGGCCTGCCGTAGTCCGGGAGGTGGATGATCTGCGTGTGAAAACCCGCGATGAAATCGTTTTGGGAGCCATCGCCCTTGGAGGCCGGCATGCTCCTTTGACCGAGGAAGAAGCGGAAAGAATGCCAGCCGGGCTCCGGCCCCGGGGAAAGGTTCTTACCCTGCTCCCTATCGAGCCAATGGTTCAGCTTCATGAGCGGGTCGATGAAGCTCAGGAGCCTGTTGAAAAATCCGTTGCGTCCGATGAAGTACTTCCCGAGCTGGAACCAGGCTTCGCCGGCGGAGTAGCCTCCGGCGGACGTCATGATGTTGTCGTTCAGGGAGATGACTTCGCGCCACTCCGCGACGTATTCCCACCAGAGCGACCCGCCCATGGAGAAAAGGAAAGACTGCGGCCAGCTCAAGTGGTTCGTCCTGGCGACGTTATAATAGAGGGCCCCCGCGAAGGCGTGGGTCCAGTTCAGGCTGAAGGCGTTGGAGTCGAGCGACCAGGCCTCGAACGTGAAGAACCTCCGCTTCTGGTCCTTCCAGCTGAAGCGGAACTGCCAGTCCTCGATGAACTTCGCGTAGTTCAGCCAGTAGCGGACCTGGGAGTACATCATCACGCTCCCGATCTCGAAAAGCGCGCGGCCCGTATTCTTATGGAGCCCGGGAGCGGGAACCGCGGCCGGATCGTCTTTGCCGAAAGAGCTCTTCGGGTCCCGGGATTTTTCCTGGTCCGGGGGATAGGAAAAGCTGAGCGTCGGAGAAGGACCGGAGGAAAACGGGGGAAGGGTAAGGCCGGAGCTGGGCGCCTGGGGTGTCTGCGGAGTCAGGAATTGCCGGGACGCCCTCCGCCCGGCCGCAAGCCCGGAGGCGGGCAGGACGAGGACGATCGCCGTCAGAAGTCCGACGACGGAACGGACCTTCGCTCCCTTGACATGACCCGACAAAATAAATCCATCCGTTTTGTTAGGATCTAAAGATTTCGTTGGTTTCTATGAATACACGGAAAATGGGATCAAGTCAAGTTGTCGCTCGACGGCCGCCCGGGACCTTGGTTGGAACGTCATCGGGGAAGATTTGCCTCGCACTTGCCCTCTAAGGGAGCGTGGTGTATATATTTGTCCGGGAATGGACCGGTTTGATGGCCTCGACGGGGAGGAGAAAGATGGCGAACAATACATGGGACCGGCGGGATTTCCTGAAGTCCGTGCTGATGGGCCTGCCGATGATGACCTTGGACTGGGACGCTTTTCCCAAGAACAAGAGGGCCGGGGCCGACGCGGCCGAAGGAAAGTACGATGCGATCGTCATCGGCGCCGGGCTTGGAGGACTGAGCTGCGGCGCGGCCTTCGCCCGCCAGGGGTTCAAGGTCCTCGTCCTGGAAAAACACGACAAGCCGGGCGGATACGCCACCGTGTTCCGCAGGCCGGGTGGCTTCTCCTTCGACGTGTCCCTCCATTCCACGGCGGGCGTGGAGAGAGACGGTGTCAGGAACCTCATTCCCGGGTTCCCCGAGATCGAGGACGTCGTGTTCGTGCCGCATCCGAACGTCTATCGGGTCATCTATCCCGACGACGATATCCGCGTTCCGGCCAGGGATGTCCCCGGGTACATCAAAATGCTCACGGACAGGTTCCCCGGGGAGCGGGAAGGTATCGCCGGGATCTTCGAGGACATGAAAGGCCTCGTCAGCGACATCAACAAGTATTCGCAAGCCCAAGGCCGGGCGAATATGGCCCAATTCCCCACGGAGTTCCCGTACCTCTTCAAGAGCTTCGGGAAGCCCTGGGGCGCCCTCGTCGACCTCCGGATAAGGGACCCGAAGCTTAAGGGCATCATCTCCTCGCTTTGGGGATATTACGGCCTTCCGCCCTCGAAGGTCAGCACATATTATTACGCCATGCCCACGATCGGCTATCTCGAGGAGGGCGGCTTTTATCCCGTGGGGAAATCCCAGAAGATCAGCGACGCGTTCGCGAAGTTCATCTCGGCCCGCGGCGGCGAGGTCAAGCTCCGGACGAAGGTCGAGAGGATCCTGGTCAAGGACCAGGCTGCCTACGGCGTCGGGACGGCGGACGGGAAGGAATATACCGCCCGGGTCGTCGTCTCGAACGCCGACGCTTACGACACCTTCCACAAGATGATCGGAGCCCCGGAGATCCTCCGGGATTACTTCGGCCGGATGGACAAGCTCAGCCCGAGCTTATCGTCCTTCCAGGTGTTCCTGGGGCTCAACAAGGACCTCGTCAAGGAGATAGGCGTCAAGGACACGGAGGTTTTTTACAATTCGGGCTACGACGTCGAGGCGGATTACGCGGCCTGCCTCAAAGGCGAGGTCGGCGGAGGCTACTCAGCGACCATGTACGATAACCTCTACAAGGGTTATTCGCCGGAAGGGAAGAACACCCTGTCCCTGATGACCCTCCAGGGATACGAGCCATGGGCGAAATTCGAGACCGACTATTTTGCCGGGAAGAAGAAAGCCTACCAGGCCGAGAAGAACCGGATGGCCGACATCCTCATTGACGCGGCCGAGAAGACCCTGCTTCCGGGCCTCCGAAAGGCCATCGAGGTCCGGGAGGTGGGGACGCCCCTGACGAACGTGCGTTACACCGGCAATTACAGGGGCGCGATCTACGGCTGGGACCAAACGGTCGATAACTCCGGGCCGCAGCGTCTGCCCCACAAGACCCCTGTCAAGAACCTGTATCTTGCAGGAGCCTGGACGAGCCCGGGCGGCGGCTATGGCGCCGTCATCCCGAGCGGACTCGAATGCTTCGGCGAGATCATGAAGGCGTGGTGAAGCCCAATGATCAAGTCCATCCTCGCCGTCCTCCTTTGCGCCGCCGCGACGGCCGCGGCCGCGGTCCCCAAGTCCGATCCGGACCTGAAGAAGGCCTTGGCCGATCTCTCCGACTTTTACGAAAAAGCCGTCAAGGAAGCCGGGATCGTGGGGAGCTCGTTCATCCTCTATCACGACAACCGGCTCCTTCTCGAGCGATACTACGGCTTGGCGAACATGGGGAAAAAGGAGCCCGTGGACGCGGACACCATTTATCACTGGGCCTCCATCACCAAGACGTTCACCGGCATCGCCATCATGCAGCTCCGGGACCGCGGCCTCCTCAAGCTCGAGGACCCTATCATTAAATATGTCCCCGAACTCAGGGATATCCATGATCCTTACGGCGATAAGAGCGAGATCACGATCGCCCATCTCATGTCGCACACGGCCGGGTTCCGCGATCCGACCTGGCCGTGGAGAGACCGACCCTGGCAACCCTTCGAGCCTCTCCACTGGGAACAGCTCACGGCCATGTTCCCGTATACGGAGATCCTGTTCAAGCCGGGGAGCCGATGGAGCTACTCCAACCCGGCCGTCATTCTTCTCGGCCGGACGATCGAGCTCCTGACCACGGACGACTACGAGGTCTACGTGGACAAGAACATCCTCAAGCCCCTCGAGATGCATCGCTCGTACTTCGATGTGACACCCTACCATCTCCTGAAACATCGCTCGCACAGCTACTGGCAGGACGAGGCGGGGAAGTTCACCCCGGCCGTCTTCGACGCCAATACGGGCATCACTGTGTCCAATGGCGGCCTGAACGCGCCGTTCCCGGATTTTATCAAGTACATCGACTTCCTGATGGGGAATCCGGCCAAGCAGGCGGTCTATGATGGGATCCTGGAGAGGTCTTCCCTTGAGGAGATGTTCCGGCCCCGCATCGAGATCCCCCGGGAGGATTTCGAAAAGAACTTCCCCGGAGAGAACCGGAAGGACTTCATGGGCCTGGCCTTCTTCATCGAGGACAATTTCGGGCAGCGCTTCATCGGGCATTGGGGCGACCAGAACGGTTTCGTCACCCACTTTTACTATCGGCCCGAGGCCCGGGCCGCCTATGTCGTCGGCTTCAACACGAACGGGCCGAAAACGAATCCGCTCGACGCGCGGATCAAGGAATATCTTTTCCGCAACATCTTTCCCCTGTTGGGGAAAGCGGATTGACCCTTGAAGGAGCCGATCATGGCCCACCGGACGGTACGAGACGGATATCAGCAACTCGTAAAGCGGCTCAACCGTTTCCCCCAGGGGGCCCCACCCTCGGAGCTGCTGTTCAAGATCCTCCGGATGCTTTTTTCCGAAAATGAAGCCGGCCTCGTTTCCTCTCTGCCTATAAAACCTTTCACGGCGAAGAAGGCCGCCCTCATCTGGAAAAAGCCCGAAAGCGAGGCGCGGAAGGTCCTGGATTCCCTGGCCGAACGCGGCCTCCTCGTGGATAATGAAAGGCACGGACGGAGTCTGTACTCCCTGCCGCCTCCGATGGCCGGCTTCTTTGAATTCTCGATGATGCGGGTGCGTCAGGACATCGATCAGAAGCTGCTCGCGGAGCTCCTCTACCAGTATCTTAACGTGGAAGAGGACTTCATTAAGGCCCTCTTCGTCAACGGCGAGACCCAGCTCGGACGGGTATTCGTCCACGAGCCCGCTCTGCCGTCCGATCATTCGCTTGAAGTTCTGGACTACGAACGGGCGAGCGAGGTGATCAAGACCGCCAGGCACAGGGCGATCGGTGTCTGCTACTGCCGCCACAAGATGATGCATGTCGGCCGCGCCTGCGACGCGCCCCAGGACATCTGCATGACCTTCAATACCGTGGCGTTCTCACTCACCAAGCACGGGATCGCCCGGCCGGTCGACGTGAAAGAGGGATTGGACCTCCTCGAGCAGGCTTATGAACGAAACCTCGTCCAATTCGGCGAGAACGTCCGTCGGAGCGTGAGCTTCATCTGCAACTGCTGCGGCTGTTGCTGCGAGGCTCTTATCGGCATCAAGCGCTTCGGGTCCGTCTTCCCGATCCACACGAATTTCCTTCCCCGCGTCGACGAAACCGGGTGCTCCGGATGCGGCACGTGCGTGGACATCTGCCCGGTCGAGGCGATGAGCATCGTTTCGGCCAACGACCCTCACCAGCCCAAGAAGCGCAAGGCGCGCCTGAACGAGGAGATCTGCCTGGGCTGCGGCTTGTGCGTGCGGACCTGCTCGAGCCGGAGCATAATCCTTGTTCCCCATCCGAAAAGAATCATCACGCCGCAGAACTCGGTCCACCGGGCCGTCCTGATGGCCATCGAGCGGGGCAAACTCCAGAACCTCATCTTCGATAACCATGCCCAATGGAACCACCGAGCGATGGCGGCGATTCTCGGCGTCATTCTGAAACTCCCCCCGGTCAAGAAGACCATGGCCGGTCGGCAGATGAAATCGCGATATTTGGAATACCTGATTGCGAAGATGGCCTGAGGTTGTCCCATGACCCAGGCAAAACCCTTCACCCCGGCCAAGCTCATCTGCGGGATGATCTCGGGCCGGGAGGAGTACTTCCGGATAGGTGAGGAGCGGCTCGTTGAATGCTTCGGCCCCATCGACTTCAGGAGCCCGGTTTTTCCCTTCGCGACCACGGATTATTACGAGAAAGAGATGGGCCCCGCCTTGAAACGCGGCTTCTTGAGCTTCGAGCGGCTCGTTCCCCCCGATGGCCTCAGCGCCATTAAACTCCAAACCAACGCCCTGGAAGGGGAAGTCCGGGCTGCCGCGGCGGCCGACTACCGGGTCGTCAACCTCGACCCCGGTATCCTCACGTCGTCCGCGCTCATCATGGCCACAGCCAAGAACTTCGCCCATCGTGTCCCCCTGAGCGGCGGGATCTATGCCCACCTCGAATTATTGTTCGTAAAGACGGGCGTCAAAACCCTCGACTGGACCTATCCGGATTTCCGGTCGAGGCATTATTGGAGGTTCTTCCTGGATGTCCGGAAAAGCTATTTGGACCGGATCAGGGAGACCACCCCGCCGTGATAAATCGGGGACACAATACCAATTTCCGAATTTCCATTTTCCTGCCTGATTTTCGAGCGTTTTTTTTAATTCGGAAATTGGTATTGTGTCCCTGTTTTTATTCCCCCGTTAATTCGAACGCCTATCTTCCCGATCCCGTCTTGATGACGATCGAATCGGACGTGTCCTTTGCTTCGATGACACCCTCGACGCCCGGGACGAACGCGCCGCCCGGATGTATTTGGCCGACATCTTCTTGGGGTCGCCCTGGACCGCCGGCGTTCCGAATCCGCTCCCCGGGTTGTGCTGGGTGCCGGGCCCGGTGACATAGCCCTGGGCGCCTCCGAAGAAGACGCGAGTCCCCGTCGTAGGTTCCCGGATACTCCCCCCGGTTAAAAGGCGGGGGGATCCGGGCTTCACATGATCATGCTTACGGAATGAAGCCGGATCATTTTTCAGAGCGGTCCCGCCGGAGAAGATCGTCGATCTCGGCGCGGCCGGGAGCGGACGACTGGGCGCCCATTTTACTGACCGATAGGGCGGCCGCGGCGTTGGCGAACCGGGCGGCCTCGGCGAGGGGCCTTCCTTCCGCGAGGGCCACGGCCAGAGTGCCGCTGAAGACGTCTCCGGCGGCGGTGGTGTCCACGGCCTCGACCTCGAACGCGGGGATCTGCTCCCGGAGATCGGCCGAAGCGGCATAGACACCCCGGGGCCCCAGCGTGATCAAGACGGCTTCCAGGCCGATGGCCAGGAGGGCGACGGCGGCCGCGGGAAGGTCCTTTTCGTACGCGATCCGGACGCCGGTGAGGATCTCAGTCTCGGTCTCGTTCGGCGTCAAGATAGTGACGTGGCGGAGGAGGTCACTGCCCAGGATCGGCTGGGCCGGGGCGGGGTTGATGATGACACGGACGCCGTGCGCCGAAGCGATCTCTGCGGCCCGGTGGACCGTCTCCATCGGGACCTCGAGCGGCATCAGGAGGACCGAGGCGGAGGCGATCAGATGGCCGGCCGCATCGATGTCCCGGGGGGAGAGCCGGGCGTTGGCGCCGGGGGCCACGGTTATTGTGTTCTCACCCCGGGAGTCGACAGTGATGAGCGCGACCCCGGAAGGGGCGTCAGGGTCCTTGAGGATATGGTCAGAGACGATCCCCTCCCGCTTGAACCCTTCGAGGGCCTTCCGGCCGAACATGTCGTCGCCGACCCGGGCGATGAAGACGACTTCGCCGCGGGAGCGGGGATCGAGAGCGCGGGCGGCGGCGACGGCTTGGTTGGCGCCCTTGCCGCCGGCGGTCATGAGGAACTCGCCGCCGAGGATGGTCTCTCCCGGGCGCGGCAGGCGGGGGGCCTTGATGGTCATATCGGTGTTCGAACTTCCGACGATGACGATCCTTGGGGACGACCTGATTTTTGCCATGATCTCGCTTTCTAGAAGTCTCCCGCTCGATCCGGCCCGATTATACCCGGGTTCGTTCCGGTTGGCAACGGGAATGCCGGGATGGAACGCCGCCGTGTGCTTGACGGAGCGCCCGTCTTTGGGTAATATGGTTGCACTTTGTGGGGCTGTAGCTCAGCTGGGAGAGCGCTTGAATGGCATTCAAGAGGTCGCCAGTTCGATCCTGGTCAGCTCCACCACGAATCTTCAAGGGCCGCCCTCGTCGGACCCGAGTTCCGGAGACATCGCCGCCCGATCTGGGCGACAACGCCATCCTGAAGACAAAACAAGCCTGAAAAGCGCTGGGGTCGTCAGCTGCCTATTGGTGTCCACCGTGTGCCTTCGACAAGAAAAGACTTCTCATGAAGTGATATCTGTGATATGACTTCCCTATAAAATATCGTCATTGGAGACCGGCCCATGAGCACTCAGATGATCGTCCGGCTTTCCCCGGAACTCAAGGAGAAGCTCGACAAGCTCGCCAGGTCCGAAGGAAAAAGCACCAACCGGATGGTCCTTGAGATCATCGAGGACTACGTCAAGGAACGGGATATCGGGGCCTATGTCGACGACCTTTGGGAACGGATCGGCACGAAGCTGTCCGTGAGGAGCGTGACCCCGCGGGACGTGGAACAGGCGATCGGCAGGGCGAGGGGCAAGACGGGATGAGGAGCGTCATCGACACCAACGTCTTCGTCTCGTCGTTCTTCGGCGGCAACCCGCGGAGGATTATCGACCTTTGGAAGGAGCAGAGAATCACCCTCTGCCTTTCCAGGGAGATCCTGGATGAATACGTCGAGGTCCTGCACCGGATCGGCCTGGAAGGAGAGGAAGAGCTCAAGGAACTCCTTTCGCTCTTCAGCCGCGACTTCAACCTCCTGTTCACCGCCAAGACCCCCGAGAGGATCGTCGTCAAGGACAATCCCGGCGACGACAAGTTCCTGGAGTGCGCGGTCGCCCTGAACGCGGACGTCATCATTACGGGGGACAGGCCGCTCAAGGCCATCGGGGAATACCTCGGGATCCTGATCTTCAGTCCCGCGGAATTCCTCGAGCACCTGTCCGGCCAGCGACCGTGACGGCGTCCGGACCTGGGCCGAACGCGCTTGTTTGTTGACTTGAACGGCGGCCTGGGCATAAAATGCCGTCCATGCCGGATGAGATCGGACCGACGCGGACGGGGTCCCCTCCGCAGGAGACTTCCCCCTACCTGACCTTGATCTTCGACTTCGACGGCACGATCGCCGATACCCTCTCCGCCATCATCCGGCTCGTCAACGAGCACGCCGAGGAATTCCATATCAAGCCCCTCGCCGAGACGGATGTCGACGAGCTCCGGGGCATGTCCAACCTGGATATCATCAAGAAATATAAGGTCCCCCTGGTGAAGGTCCCCTACCTGGCCCTGCGCGCCCAGAAGGAGCTCAACCAAAGGATCGGCGAGATGAGCCTCTTCCCGGGTGTCAAGGAGCTTGTCCTCGACCTGAAAAGGCGGGGGATCCGGCTGGGGATCCTGACCTCGAACTCGCGGGAAAACGTCCGGAAGTTCCTCATGGCCCAGAATCTGGATGTCTTCGATTTCATCCACGCCGAACAGAACTTCTTCGGCAAGAACTGGGCCCTCCTCCACCTCCTAAAGAAGTTCAACCTGAAGAAGGAAGAGGTCATTTACGCCGGCGACGAGGTCCGGGACATTGAGGCTTGCCAGAAGGTGAACATTGCCGTCATCGCTGTTAGTTGGGGGTTCCACCGCAGAAAGCTCCTCCAGGACAAGCGGCCGACCTACCTCGTTGATGCGCCGGACGAGATCCGGGCCATTGTCGCCGGCTGAACGACCCGTTCTCTTGATCACGACGATCGCCATGAGTTCGTCGGTAATTTCCGGCTTGAAAGGCAGGCTGTCTTGGGAGCCATAACTTCCTTGACTTCTCCGAAATACCGCACTATCGTGTGAAACAAGTCTGTTCTGTTTAATGGAGGGGAGTATGAAAAGAACCATTGGGCTGGGCATTATTTTCATCGGTTTCCTTGCTGTCGGCCTGATCGCCGGGCCGTTTGTGGTCTTAAAGGTTAAGGTGCAAACGGCCAACATCCATTCGGAACCCGAAATATCAAGCGGGGTTATCGCTCAAGTCAAGATTGGAACTATGCACGAATCTTCCAACAAGGTAGGCGATTTTTATGAGATTTCAATCACCGATAAGGATGGGAGGACCGTTTACGGCTTTCTCCATGCGAGCGTCGTAGAAGTCCTCGTAACAAAAGAAGAGAAAGTGACAGAGGAAGAAGAAAAGGCCAAAGAACCAGAGCCTAAACCCGAGGTCAAACCGCAAAGAGTGGAACCGGCTTATGCCGGATTCAAGAGGAAGGGTCTCGGCCTATATGTCGGCGGTTCAAGCACGTCGGATTACGGAAGCGGCCTTGCCTTTGGCGCCAATTTCTATTTCGGCATCACTAAAAAAATCGGCATCGAGGTCGGGCTGCTCAGGTTCCAAGCGATGACCAAAGACAACGATGACATTGAAAAAATTAGCAAGGGAAAGCTGGCTGTCATCCCCCTTCAGATAAGCCTCATGGCGAGGTTCCCGGTCGGGGCCAAGATCGTGCCCTACGTTGCCGGCGGAGCAGGATATTATCTTAATAAGTTCACCCTGGATGGGAATCTCGTCAAATCTTGGAGCGATCTTGGGCTCGATCTCAACGAAACCATCGACCATGCCGTCGGATATCATTTTGGGGCCGGCCTTGATTACTTCTTTAACCCTAGGATCGCCATCGCTGCCAACGTGAAATATTGTCGTTTCACTGCCAAAGGGTCTTGGGCCCTGACTGACACGGGAACCGGTATCGTCGCGTCCGGAAAACTTAGCAACCTGAAATTGGGCGCGATCATCTTTGGTATCGGCATGAAATACGCATTCTAAACACGAAGAGGGAGTATTATGAATAAATCAAAAGTTTGTTTATGGACCATCATTTTTATTGCCGCACTGACGATCATTTTGGTCTCTTACAATCCGGCGACAATCTTGGACGAGTTTTTGAAGAATTCCCATAATACCGGCATCCCCGAAATCCAGAAAATGAATTCGTTTAAGATCAAGTTCGCTTTGTATGAACCAGGCAATCTGGCGATATTGCCGAATAAGTTTCCGAGTAATTCGAATATTATAGACGTTCCCAAAGTGCAAAAAAATCTATCCCCGAAGATTGAGTTCGGCTTGAGTAAGCTCATCCATCCAGAAGCTTTTGTCGATTTGAATAAGCTCAGGGCCATGGGCGTCTATCCGGCAATCGATTTCCCCGGGACTGCCATCCAGGTCGTCGTCGAGTCTGTGATCGATCCGAAGGCATCGGCGACGGGTGTCTTCTTGGCGGCGAACTTGGTTCGGAACCAGATTGAAGCCTTGGGAGGACGATACGAAACCTCCCATGAGAATCTCATTCAATGCCAGATGCCCCTGGCCTCCATCGAGGCTCTGGCGCAGGGCCCTCTTGTGACGTTCATTCGTCGGCCTTATCGCCCGAAGGCCCTTGCTGTAACGTCCGAAGGCGTAGCCAAGACAGGAGCGAACAAATGGCAAAGCGTGGCATCCTACCGGACGGGTGGCGTCAAGCCCAAGATTGCCGTTCTCGACTTGGGGTTCTCCGGTTATGGATCCAAGCTCGGCTCAGAACTTCCTCCAAGCGTTACCGTCCGCTCGTTCCGCGCAGACAACAATCTTACGCCTAACCAAATTCATGGCACGGCCTGTGCGGAAATCGTTTACGACATGTGCCCCAACGTAAATCTCTATCTGGTCAATTTTTCTACCGACGTTGAACAGCACAACGCCGTTAATTGGCTGATCTCCGAAGGCATCCAGATCATCTCTTATTCCATCGGCTGGACTAATGCCGGGGACGGCAGAGGGACCGGCCCGATCTGCGAGGACGTTAAAAAAGCAGCCGATAGGGGGATCATCTGGGCTTGCTCGGCGGGGAACTCCGCCGAGGAGCATTGGGAGGGAACATTCTCCTCTGCCGACGGCGACTCGTGGCACAATTATTCGGGTTCAGATGAAATCAATTCTTTTTACCTTTATAAGAACCATTCGGTCGGCGGATCTCTTAATTGGGACGACTGGGGAATATGGAACGGAACTGTCTACGGCGGATCGAACAATGACTACGATTTCTGGCTATATATCTACTATTCCGGTAGTTGGCATCTCGTGGATTGGTCCGCAGGCTGGCAAACGGGGGGGCAATGGCCAACAGAATGGATTGGATACTGGTATGCCAATTTCGATACGTATTGGGGCTTCGCTATCAGTAAATTTGATACGACGCGTAACTGCAAACTGGAGATCTTCGTGGACGGAAACGACTCGCTACTAAGATACTACAGCCTAGCGGGGAGCCTGGACATCCCGGCCGATGCTCCAGGCGCGCTCGCGGTGGGCGCTACGGATTGGAATACCGACGTCCTTCACTATTATAGCTCGCGTGGTCCGACCCACGACGGGAGGAATAAACCTGACTTCAGCGCTCCGTCCGGAGTGTCCACGGCCTCTTACGGAGCGACTGCTTTCTACGGGACGTCGGCCTCTGCTCCCCATCTCGCCGGGGCTTTCGGCCTCATGAAGGACAAAACGCCGTATTCGTTAAGCGACATTACGAAGATCCTGCAGGCCCGGGCGGTCTACTTGGGCGATGCCAACCTGTACGGGATTGGTCGCTTGAGCCTCGAAAAAAAATAGACCCGTCTTAGAGCTTCGGTCATCGTCCACACGCCGAAGGTTCTGTATCATGGGACCCTCGGTAATTTCCGGCTTGAAAGGCAGCATGTCTTGGGAGTAATAATTTCCTTGACTTCTCCGAAAAACCGCACTACCATAAAAAAAAGGATGTTTAAATGGAGGGGAGAATGAAAAGAATCATTGGACCGGGTATTATTCTCATCGGTTTCCTTGCTGTCGGCTTGATCGCAGGACCACAGGTGGTCTTGAAGGTCAAGGTGCAAACAGCCAACGTCCGTCTGGAACCCGACATGTTGAGCGAATCGATCGCTCAAGTCACGTTCGGGGCCTTGCTCGAGTCTTCCGGCAAGGTCGGCGATTTTTACCAAATTTCCATCACCGATAAGGATGGGAAGCCCCTGGACGGCTTTATCCATGCGAGTGTCGTAGAAGTCCTCGGACCGGGAAAAGAGAAAAAGACAATCGAGGAAGAAAAGGTCAGAGAACCCGAACCCATGCCCGAGGTCAGGCCGCGGACAGTGGAATGGGCCGATACGGCCCAGAAGTTCGAGCTCAGCCTCTACGGCGGCTACGCGCTGACGCAGGTCAATGGGCAGTCGAACTACACCAGGACCTGGGATTTTTATTACCTGGACTCGGTGACCGAAACGACGAACATCACCGGCAAGTCCCCCGGAGCAGGGTCGATCGGCGCTTCGTTCGCCTACTTCTTCACCCCCAACTTCGGCATCCAGCTCAGCGGGGAATTCCTCCTCAAGGGCAAAACCCCCATGAAGTCCCACTTCAATTACGACTATACCTGGTATGACGGCGACTCCTACAACGAGACCGCCGACTGGGAGGGGACCGGGGGGCTCAGTTCGATCCCCCTGAGCCTAGACCTCGTCGGGCGGTTCGGGGACGGGACGATCGGAGGATCCGTCTCGGCCGGAGCGACCCTGTTCATGAACTCGTTCGAGGCGGACTCCGCCATCGGCTTAGGCTACTCCGAATACAGCTGGTACTGGTACTGGTACCCGTACTGGTATTATTGGTGGCAGGACGTCGACGCCCTTCGGATCCCCGCCGTCATCGATAAGACGAGCTGGACCGCCTTCGGCGGCAACTTCGGGGCGAGCCTGACGTTCAAGATGTCCGACAAGATCGGCCTCTTTCTCGACGGCCGCTACTTCCTGTGCCCCGCGAAGGAATTCGACTGGAGCTTCGTCACGGGCACCTACGACGGAATCTTCTACGACGACATCACGGACGTCGAGATCGACCAGGATGCGTTGGATTACCTCGGCGTGGGCAACAACATGAAGCCCTTCAAGGTCAACCCCTCGTTCTTCCGGATCGCGGCCGGCATCAAGTTCTATCTGGGCGACTAGGAAGGGAAGGAGCTCGATAAGGGCTCTTCAAGCCGCAAGCCATACCCGGGGAAGGCCGCCGAAAGGCCCCTTCCCCTTTTTTATCTCGTCTTCAGGCCCTCGCATCTGGATTATTACCTTGATGAGTTCACGTTTCGCTTCCATCGCCGAACTTCAAGATCACGCGACAAGCTATTCTTCCGCCTCGTCCGAGAGGCGATGGCCATTGATCCGGTGCCTGCCAAGTCGATAGTCGGCGGACGGCCGGAAGTATGAGGTACAATATATGGCGGCTACGGGAATCAAGTGCATACCCCTATTACAAAATTATAAATTTCTATATATATGGGGGTGTCGGCTATTACATGGGGAAGCTGACCCGTGATTACAAAAATGACTATACAGATTTTTATGAAGGCGAATCCTGGTATTTCTGGAACGTAAAAGAGGACTACAAGTATACCTCTACGGTCAAAGAAGTGAGCAAACAGAACAAGGTCGGATTCAAGGGCGGCTTGGGCCTCGAAATGAACATGACGCCCTCCATCTCGCTGAGGTTCCATTTCGACTTATAACTAATATCCGCGTCCATTCCCAAGCCGGAATTCCGGCCCCGGGGGATGACATGCGCTCCGGCGGGTCATGAGGTTTCATTTCCGCCGTACATCTTCATCCTAAAAAAGCGAAGGGTCCGCGGCTCCTTCTCAAGATGGAAGGTGATCATCGCCTGCAGGACCCCGTCGACCGCGGCCAAGTTCCCCCGATCGAACGGCAGGGGACAGGCTTCAGACGGAGGGTTGTCGCGGATCCACTTTAGGAAAAGGGCGGCCTCCGGGGGGACCGCCTCCTTCCGGGCCGGAGCGCATTCGCCGCAATAGGCCCCGTCCCTTTTCGGAGACAGCCAGGCCGGCCCGGAGAGCGGCCTGCGGCACTTCTTGCACCTTGCCAGGTCCGGAAGGAGGCCGTTGATCCGCAGGAACCAGCCTTCGAAGTAGCGGGCGAGGAAAGCGGGGTCGCCTTTCGCAGCGAGACAGCGGAGGACCGAAAGGAGGAGGCGGTACAGGACGTCGTCCTTCGACCGGGACGGCGAGAAGGCTTCGATGAGCTCGGCGAAGTAGCCCGCGGCGCAGGCGACCTTGAGGTCGTTCTGGGCCTCGAAGAAGGACTCGAGGAGGTCGCAGCTGCTGATTGTGACGAGGTCTTTCCTCTCCTTTTCATAATAAAAGGCCCGGACCATGGACATGGGCTCCAGGCTGCTGCCGAACCGGTTGTTGAACTTTCTGGCCCCCTTGGCCACGCCGCGCAGGACGCCTTTTTCCCGGGTAAAGAAGACAACGATCTTGTCCTGGTCGCCGAAATTGTACGTCCTGAGAACGATCGCTTCGGATTGGTCAATAGGCATTCAAGCCTGTCCAGCTCTTCAGTCTATGAACGTGATCCCTAACGCCTTGATCTTGGCGCCGAGGGCGGCCTCATCGATCTTGAGTTCTGCGGCGGTCCGGACCGTGTCCCAGGCGTTCCTGAGGAGCGCTTTTTGGATGTACTTCCTCTCGAAACGCTCGCGGGCGGTATCGAGCGACCGGCTTTCCACGATCCCGGACAGGTGCTCGATCTCCCGCGTTTCCACGAGCAGGGTGAGGTGGGTTCCGTTGATCTCTTCGTCCGGGACCATGATCACGAAGCGCTCGATGACGTTCATGAGCTCGCTGACGTTCCCGGGCCAGGAGTAGTTGAGGAACGCCTTCTCGGCTTCCGCGTCCATCCTCTTGAGTTTCTTGCCGTATTCGGCCGAAAAATGCTCGAGGAAATAGGCGATGAGAAGGGGGATGTCCTCCACTCGGTCGCGGAGCGGCGGGATGTTGAGGGGGATGACGTTGAGCTTGAAGAAGAGGTCTTCCTGGAACCGGCCTTTTGCGATGAGGTCCTTCAGGTTCCTGCTCGAGGCCGCCAGGATGCGGGTGTCGATGGAGACGGGTTCCGAGGAGCCCACCGGCTCGTACTTCTCTTCCTCGATGACCCGGACCAGCTTGGCCTGAGTTTTCGGGCTCATGTCGCCGATCTCGTCGAGGAACAGGGTCCCCCGATCGGCCAGGAGAAGCTTGCCTTTCTTGTCCTTGGAGGCGTTGACGAACGCTCCCTTGAGGTAGCCGAAAAGCTCGTTCTCGATCAGGTCGTCCGGGATGGCGGCGCAGTTGATGCCGATGAACCGGTTTTCATTCCGCCGGCTCTGCTGGTGGATCAGGGAGGCGATGTGCTCCCGGCCGGTCCCGTTCTCCCCGTAGATGAGCACGCGGCCGCTGGACGGGGCCGCCATCTGGATGTCCTGCCGCAGTTTCTGGATGGCCGGACTTTTGCCGATCAGAGGGTACTTGATCCTGATCTTTTCCCGGAGCTGGAGGTTCTCCTCCTCGAGACGCTTTTGCCTGAGGGCGTTCTCGATGGTCAGGAGGATCTTTTCCAGGGAAAGGGGTTTCTCGAGAAAATCGAAGGCCCCGAGTTTGGTGGCCCTGACGGCGGTTTCAATGGTCCCGTGGCCAGAGATCATCACGATCTTGGGATTTTCTTCGCCCGCCTTGACCTTCTCCAGGACCTCGAGGCCGCTCAACTTGGGGAGCCAGATGTCCAGAAGGACGAGGTCGAAGTTCTCGCTTTTCAGCGCCTCCAGCCCCGCTTCGCCGGTCTCGACGGCCTTGACCGCGAACCCCTCGTCCTCAAGGATGCCCTGCAGGGAGGAGCGGATGCTCGCTTCGTCATCGATGATCAGGATCTTTTCGTGGCTCATTCTTTCTTGCTCATACCGGGATTTGTATGGTGAACTTCGCGCCGTGGGGTTTGTTGTTTTCGATGTTGACGGAACCGTTGTGATCGCGAATGATCTGGTTGACGATGGCCAGGCCGAGCCCCATGCCCTTTTTCTTGGTGGAGTAGTGGGGAAGGAACAGTCTGAACTTGTCGTCCACCGAAATGCCCGGCCCCGAGTCGACGATCTCGATCGTGACCCGCTGCGGCTCCTTGTCGAATGATGTGCGGATCCCGATCCTCCCCTTCTTGTTCATGGCGTCGATGGAGTTGTCCAGGACGTTGATGATCGCCCGTTTGATCTGTTCGGGGTCGATGGGAACGGAGGCCGGCACCTCGGACGAGTAGTCGACCTCGAATTCGATGTCCGTGAAGATCCCCTTGAAGAGGGCGAGGGTCTGGTCGATGATCTGATGGATGTCCGCGGACTGGAGCTGGACCTTGGGCATGCGGGCGAAGTTGGAGAACTCGTCGACCAGGGACTTGATCGTCCGGGCCTCCTGGATGATGGTCCGGGCGCCTTCCTCGATCACCCCCTGGTGGCCGGGCTCACCCTTCTGGAGGTTCTTGATGATCCGTTCCGCCGACAGCTGGATGGGCGTCAACGGGTTCTTGATCTCGTGGGCGACGCGCTGGGCGACTTCCTTCCAAGCCGCGATCTTCTGGGCCTTGATGAGCTGGGTCAGGTCATCGAGGACGACGATAAGGCCCGAGAACTCGCCGTCGGTCTGCTTCAGCGGCGACAGGGCCAATGCGAGATGGGTCATCTGCCCGTCCGCCGGGATGCTGATCTCTTTATCGGCCAGCTTGTATCTGTTCTTCATCCCCCAGTCGATGTTCTTCAGGGCCTCGGCGTACCTGGCGGAGCCCAGGATCGTCCGGTAACTCTTCCCGATGACGTCCTTTTCGGAGACGGCCAGCATCTCCCGGGCGGAGGGGTTCATCGTCGTGATGGCGCCCTTGGCGTCCAGGGCGATGACCCCCGTCGTGATGTTGTCCAGGATGGTCTCGATGTAGCGCTTGCGGCTTTCGAGTTCGGACGTTTTCTGGGCGATGCTCATCTGGCTCGTCTTGAGGTCAAAGATCATCTGGTTGAAGGAGTCGATCAGCGTCCCGATCTCGTCCGA
>Ga0315277_10004296_pt1 | contig 19111 bp, 16 predicted proteins | sample YL17G05_15_MG_FD_203695 | JGI IMG/M metagenome (GOLD analysis project Ga0315277, IMG submission 203695) | Sediment microbial communities from Yellowstone Lake, YNP, Wyoming, USA - YL17G05_15 | ecosystem: Environmental > Aquatic > Freshwater > Lake > Sediment | place: USA: Wyoming | collected...
TTGTGGAAGACAATCAACAACTATCGGATACGCTTGGTCGAATCCTGTCCAGGGATGGGCGTGTGGAAAAAGCGGTCAATGGGCGGGAAGCGCTCAAAAAGACCAGGGAGAACTTCTACGATATAATACTCACAGACATTGCCATGCCTGTAATGGACGGTCTTGAATTCTTCAAACAGGCGACAGAAACGGATTCCGATATTCCTCATCACTTTATATTCATGTCCGGAGAGATTACCCCTGAGGTACAATCCATCTGTAAGAAATACCGGCTTCCGTTTGTCCCAAAACCCTTCTCTATAGATCATCTTTTACAGACTATTCAGTCAGTATTGAAAAAAAAGGCCTGAATATCTTTTGTAGAAATAACCAGGATTATTGTCTGGAACCAAAGATATCAAAGGAAGATGAAGGGGAGATGGAGTAATGTCCACAAACCGTAGCGGAAGAAAGATTCTTTTCGCACTTTTTCTGCCAATCCGCCGAAATAGATTCCCTTGATCAGCGTATTTCCCATCATCGAGATTACGATTGAAGAAACCAGAACATTGGTAACATCGGAGTTGTTATTAACCAGGGATAAAATAAAGGGATCTATGTCGGTAACTCCGATCACGAAGGAAAGAAGGAAAAGGCCGGCATTTCCGAAAGAACTCTTTACCAGGGTCGTTACTACCTGTAGAGCTAAAAACAGGGAGGCGAAAATCACCGCCGGAGTGATTTCGAAAGGATTCTGCAATGTCGTGACATCAGGGCTCTCCGGCGAGGGCCCGGTCCTCCGGAACAGCAGAGAAATGATCAGGCCGACAAAAGCCAGAGAAACCAGCTTCCACCAGAGAAAGGGGAGAAATTGCGGTCCGATTATCCAGATAATTACCAGAATGCGGATATACATCACGCTTGAGGCCAGAAGAGAACTCTGAAGCGCGTTTCTGCCTTGGTGGGGAAGCCTTTGAGCGATTCTGCCGACCGCAATACTCACCGCAGTGCTGGAGACAATCCCTCCCAGAACTCCTGACAGCCACAAACCGTATCTGCTGCCCAGTCTCTTGATCAGAAAATAACCCGCAAACCCGATCGAAGATATAATTATGACAATTTTCCAGGTTCTGACAGGATTCAGATTAAACTGCGTGTATCCCTTATCCGGCAGTAAAGGCAGGACAAGCAAAGTGACTACGAGAAACTTCAGAATTGCAAAAAGTTCGAACTCTTTCAAGTTCTGAACATATTTTTCAATCAATGTCTTTTCAGAAAGCAGTATGGCACTGGTAATTCCTATTGCCAGGGGTACCCATATCTGGGTCAACAGAGCCAGCGCCCCGATAATGAATGTCAGCAAGGCAGCTACATCGCTTGTCCAGCCAAGATGGCCCTCTTTTACTCTCGCCAGGTACTCGAGACTGGCGAAAGCGGCTATTGATAACAATCCTATAGGCAAGGCGAAAGAAACACCGATCTGAGACAGCCAGGCACAGCCGAAACCGTACAGGCTGATCAGGGAATATGTACGCACACCTGCGGTTACCGGCCTTTTGCGATATATTCCAGAGGCTTCACGTTCCAACCCCAGGAGAAATCCGAGTCCCAGGGCAATGATAAAACGTATCTGAAATGTCAGCTCGAAATTTCCCATATCGTTCCGATCTTTGTTTTGCAACTGTTTGTGTAATGCGAGTGGCTGGTAATTCAGAAAGACTGAAAATTAAAAAACAAACAACCATCAGGAAAAATAAATATTCAATGGGTGAGCTTTAGCGAGTCCAGGCTCATTGCCCCGCCGAAATTATACAGCTCCAGCTCGTTGCTGCTGTAATTGAAGTCACAGCCCCAGGCCTCAAAAATATTAATTCCGTCACCTCCAGTGGAGGTAATCCTGTCTATGATAACATCCGCTCCCAAGGAGTCTTTCGGGCCTTTGAACTTCTGATCAAGCATTTTTTGAGTCACGGAAAAATAAAGAGTCTGGGGATCACCGTCCAAAATCATCCAGAAGCCCCTATTGAGAGAGATGAAATCCAGGCTGTCACTGTTGAAGCCGATTTCGAACCAGTATTTCTCCGCATCCAGAATCAGGGAAACCCTTAAATCCTTTAACATATAGCTCTGAGCCGCGATTCCGTTATTGACATAGTATTGCGGCATCGTTGTTCTCCAGGCCCCTACCAGATCGCTGGTGTATATCTGGGGCTTGAAGGGGACAGTGGCCTTCTCGCTGTTGCAGCCGGTAACCAGGACAATTATCGCGCATATACCAGGAATAAGCAGTCTCATCTTTTAACCTCACTATAAGTTACTACTGACCTTGAGCTCACCAAAGTAAAAAATTCTGACAAATTGCCGAAAAAGTTTTTAATCTTCGGATTTCCTTAAACCAACGTTCCACATATCAAATTGACAGGCGTTATTTCATCCTGTTTTTTAATTTTGGAGCTGGACTTACATCCTTTTTGGCTAAATTAGAAAGATTCTTCAAAGTGTTCTTCTATAGATTAGTAGTTTGTCTTTAAATTTTCAAGGATTCAATTTGTTTTAACTTAGGAATAGAGACACTTGTCCCACAGCTCATTCAATAAAGATATGGTTTTAAGCTGAATGACATCGCCATCGGTCGATCCGAAACAGGATTTTAACCCGAATTATTCATAACTCCATTCTTGAGAATTGTTAATAGACAACCCCTGCCTGCGGTAAGCATCCCCTTTTTTAAGGAGATATATTTCCTTTAACTCCCCAATGGAATGGTAATTCTCGGCGCATTCCCACTTAGAAAAAAAGGACACAGGGTGCTGTTCTTATTCCCTGCTCCCACTGTCCAGATTTAGGGGTGCACTCTAAAAACCACACATTTTACGAAACTGATTAAGATCGGCGCAAAGGTTTTCAGGAACAGCAGGTATGTTACCTTTCAGATGGCAGAGGTGGCGGTCAGCAGGAAGCTATTTGCTGAAATCCTGTTTCGGATCGACTGATTGCGATGTCGCCCGGCATAAAATTCTGATTATTGGTATGTACTGAGAAAAAAGAGTCTCTTGTTTCAAGTTTTGATCCAAAAAACCTTGATACTGACTTGGGCAACGAATAATTTATTACACATGAAGAAAAAGAATCTTATGATTAAAGCAGAGAAGGTTATAATATTTCGCCCGGAATCGAAAAAGAAATCTGTCATTACATGTTTCGACCTTGATATGGGCAATATCGACTTAAGGTAAATTTCTATGAGCTATATCCCTGATGAATCAATCGCCGTTACTCTCGATGTGGATTGGGCGCCTGATTGGATGATAGATGAAATTGCGGCGATTCTGATTGACAACCATGTGAAAACTACATGGTTCGTCACTCATGAGTCCACTGCTATTGACCGGCTTAGAAAAATGCCCGAACTATTTGAACTGGGAATTCATCCTAATTTACTTCCAGAGAGTACACAAGGCGAAACAGTGGATGAGGTCATGAAGTACCTTAAAAGTATTGTTCCTGAAGCAATATCTATGCGAACCCACTCGCTCTACCAGAATACGCAATTTTTAATAAAGGCGGCAACGAATTATAATATAAAAATAGATGTTTCCCTGTTTTTACCTGGAAGTCACTATCTCACCCCTCATATTTTCAAATATGAAGGGGTAAATCTATATCGATTGCCCTATTTTTGGGAAGACGACTTTGAAATGTTTCAAAATGAGCCCAAATGGAAATTTTCAGATGCGAAATATAATGGTCCAGGATTGAAAATTTTTAATTTCCATCCAACATTTATTATTCTCAATACTCCCCAAATAGGCCTTTATAAAAAGCTTAAAGAGACATTTCCTCTTGCCCAATGGACCCCTGATTTTGTTAAAGAATTCAGGTCCGAGAGTGAAGGTCCAAAAGATCTTTTTATGGATTTGGTCAGCCTGCTGCAAGGGGGAGGGTATTGGGTGAAAGAACTTGCCTTAATATAACAATCCGGAGACAATAATTATGAGATTGGCCATAATCGGTCGGACTCAAATGCTTTTTGACACTGCTCTTTTTCTTGCCGAGGCAGGAAATAAAATCGCGGTGATTGTCACCGCTCCGGCAGCCCCTGAATCCGCTCGAAAGGAAGATGATTTCAAAACGCTGGCCCAGCGGCTTGATTGCCCCTTTTTTCTGACTCGTTCTCTGAATACGCCTGAAGTTATAGAAACCTTTCAAGATCTCGATTTAGGGATTAGTGTAAATTGGATTTCAATTGTCAGTCAAGAGCATATAAACTGTTTTTCTTTGGGTATATTAAACGCTCATTTTGGAGATTTACCCCGATACAGAGGAAACGCCTCTCCAAATTGGGCCATTTTACAGGGGGAAAATGAGCTGGTTCTGTCCATTCATTCTATGGAAGGCGGTCTTCTTGATTACGGAAGAGTAATCATTCAGAATCGGTTTCCAATCGATGAGGAAACAACGATAGCTGAAGTTTATGAATGGGCCGAAAAAGTCTTGCCAAACTCTTTTTTAAAAGCAATTGAATTACTCCAGCAAGACCCGCAATATGCAATAAAATACGCCGACCCAGACGACCCTAATGCATTCAGATGTTATCCCCGTTTGCCAGAGGATGGTTTTATTGATTGGTCCGCATCGGTTGAATCAATACATAGATTGATCCGCGCCGCAGGTCCGCCTTTTAGAGGAGCTTATACATATCATCTTTTGAATGATACAATTAGAAAACTCTATGTTTTTAAGTCTCGAATTGTAGCAAAAAGCACAAAAGATTTAGCAGTAGCCGGACATATTCTAAAAAACGACAAAGAAATTGGGGAGAGTTGGGTTAAATGTGGAGATGGAATAATGGCTCTTCAAGAATGTCGCTATAGTAATGAACGTGAGAATTTTATGCCTGGTAAAAGGTGGAAAAGTATACGGATGAGATTAGGAATAAAAGTTGAAGATTATTTTTGGAACTTAAGGGGGCATTAAAATACTTTTGACAATCGCTATAGCTGCCGTCTTATTTTCGCTGCCGTTTTACTTTCCGGTTGACTCCCCTGTTTTCCTTAATCAGTGCTTCCCGGCTTTCGGCATGTTTATTGCTTCTTGCCAGAATTGTCCAACTTGTTAATATTTCTTAGATAAGCCTGCCCTAGATCTTTAAAGAAGGAAAGGCAGCCCTTGGTTTCCGATCCTGTTTTCATTGCTTTATGGCTTCCATGGCCCAGGACAGCTTGCGGAGTAATCAGATGAGTCAATATGAGGTCAATATCTCCGGAAGCCCCCAGGAAAACTGGAACGATACCCTGACAGAAGGGGAGAGCGAATCGCTGGCCCTTTTTCATACTGCCTTCTGGGCTGACTGCTTGACCGAACTTGTAGGTTATGAGCCCTTGTTTCTTTCGGTAAATAAAGACAATCAGCCGTTACTGAGACTGGCCCTTTTCTCCTGTTCTTTTCTCAAAGTAAAAGGGGCATGGAATTTGGCGGTGCACACGACCCGGGCCTTGCTTTCCTTGAAAACAGGCACGATACAGTGGTATGGGCAGCCGGTATTTTTCAAGGAGGCTGATGAAACCGCCTACCGTCTTTTGGCCGAGGCTGTGGATGAGCTGGCCAGGAAGAAAAAGGTGAAACTCACCGGCGGCGAGTGGCCGCTCGAGATGGGTTCAGTGCTTCCCGGGCACTGGAAAATGCAAAAGTGGGCCTCGCTCAAGGTAGATCTGACTCGAGAGCTTGAAACTATCTTCTCCAATTTCAAACCCGCGGCACGTAAAGCGATCAAGAAGGCGCAGCGGGATGGGATCACTGTCCGCAGGACAGCCAACGAAAACGAGCTTCTAGAATATGGCAGGTTCGCCACCAATTGCGCCAAAAGATACGGCAAAAGGAATTTCAGAGGCGATGATTATCTATTGTACCAGAACAAGCTCCGGCAGAAAAACTTTATTTTCGAGACATTTTATGCCGAGCACCTGGGGCAGATTATCGCCGGCCTGTCAGTTTATGGAGACAAAAAACGCATCCTGGAAATGGGTTCTTTCCAGTCGGAAAAAAGTTTCCGGGAAAAACTCTATGGTCCGGACCTTATCAAATGGCATATAATACAGTGGGCCAAATCCAGTGGTATCCGCCAGTTCGACCTGGCCGGGATCAATCCCGATCCTTCCGACCCTAAAGAACGGAATATCCGGAAGTTCAAGGAAAAATGGGGCGGCGTTTATTTTGAGTACCTCGTAGTCCGTCGTTAAACTTATCCTGCCCCTTAGCCCTAGGGGATAGTACAGTCTGTCCGGTGGGACACGGGGAGAGGGAAAACACATTGTTCAGAACTGGCCTGGAGGTGGGGAAGCCTCTATGGCGTAAAAAATGAATACGAAACTTAAATTTACCAGACAGTTTCAATATCGTTCTGCTGTTTTTCCGTTCTTATCGTAAGAAAATAATAAAATTTCATCATGCTTTTAAATCAGTTTCGGATCGACTTAAAAGGTTTTCCAGCATGAGAGTAGCCCTAATAGTCCCGCCGTTAAGAGCTTTTGATAATGCGCGCATTCCCTTGGGATTGATAACTCTAGCCGGAAGCTTGAGGGTGGCCCGGCCCGAAGATGAAATTTTCATTATCGATGAATGTGTTCCGGCCTCAATTCAATTAAATGAAGCTAATCTCGCCCAGGTCGTCCGGACAATCACAAAAAAGGCGCTCTCCTGGAAACCGGACCTGGTCGGATTAACCTCCACCACCGGAGACTTTCACCATGTCATCCATCTCGCCCGGGAACTGAAAAGGGGGGACAGGAATATCATCAACATAGTCGGCGGCCCTCACGCCACTATCCGGCCCGGGGAATTCTTTGAACATTCCGGGGACATTGATTTCGTTCTGGCCGGGGAGGGGGAAAGACTTTTCCCCCAATTTCTCGATTACCTCGAGCATCGCGCCCCCATTCCCGAACGGGGGGTCTGGCGGCGGGAGGGGGAAAAAATAACCGGTTCCCGGGCGGAACTGATCAAGGACCTGGACAGCCTGCCTTTTCCCGCTTACGATTTGATCGACATGGAGCGCTATACCACCCCTTGCGTAAATAATATGAGGCCCCTCCTTTTGAGTTCCATTTCGCTTTTCACCTCCCGCGGGTGCCCTTACGGCTGCGTTTTTTGCGCAACCGAATCAATATGGGGACGGGGGGTACGCTTTTTCGGCCCCTCGCGGGTCGTCGCTGAAATAGAGATGCTCAAAAATAAGTATGCCATCGAGGCCTTCTTCTTTTTCGATGAAACTTTCGCCATTAACAGAAAACACCTGAAATCGATCTGTGAAGAGCTGATAAAAAGAGATATAGGCTTGCCCTGGGGCTGCCAGACCCGGGTCGACCTGGTCAGTGAGGAAGTCTTTGAAACCATGAAGAAGGCCGGCTGCATTCAGGTGGAATTCGGCGTGGAAGCGGGTAACGAGAAGGGCTGGCGCAGCCTGAACAAGAACATTACCGAAGAGCAGGTTGTCCAAGCTTTTAGACTGGCCCACCGGAAAAGCCTCCGTACCCTGGTCAATTATATGATCAACAAGCCGGGTGAGACCGAGCAGGACCTGCGTGACATTGCCTCCCTGATAAAAAGGACTAAGCCTTCAATCGGCCTGACCAACATAATGACTCCCTATCCGGAGACACCCATTGCCGAAACCAGGGGTGGAATTCCGGTGGAAGATTATCATTATTTGTCCATGATTGATTATCCGAAGTTTATTAATTTCCTGGAAAGCAAGTGGCGGTTCGCTGAACATACCCGCCCCCTTCTCGAGGTAGCCAGGGAAATGAACGCCGTTCTCCGTTTTTCCTATTCCTCGCTCTCCCTGGGTTTCACTGACTGGTTTTACGGCTGGAAACACATTCTTCTGATCCTGAAATCGAAAAGACGGTTCTCCTACATTTCGCTCTTCCTGCGGCTGGTCCGCTTCCGTATCCGCCGTGTTGCCGTGGAAGGGTTCAGGTTCTTGAAAGACCGGATAAAAAACAGGATATTAAAAAAAAGTGAGCTCGGGACGCCGACGCTTAGGTAAACGGCCTGTCGGAAAGGGTTCACTCTCATCCGGCGAGGCCGGAAATCTCCAGGATTCAATTTTTTAGGGGGCGTTGAAAAAATTTCAGCGCCCAGGAGCCATTGTCCATGTCTAAAATCGGGGTCGTAGGCGCGATATGCGGCTACGACTTTATCCTGGCCAAAGCCCTGGTCAGAAACGGAGCGGACACTGTCGTCTTCCGCCCGCGCCCGAAAAACAGAGCGCCCGGCGAAAGAAATTTTTCACCAGAATGTTCCCCGGCCGGTGAACTCGAAAAGGAAAACATTTATTATTTTAGGAGCTCCTGGGACTTCTTCCGCCGGGCGCGCAAATGCAGTCTCATTGTCGATATCAACCTGGGCCTGATCTCCAGTCTGCGCTATAATTACTTTTTAAGATTTCTTTCCTCTTTCCCGCCGGTGATAAATTTCACTACTGGCGCAGACATTACGGAGCTGATCGCGCAAAAAAAACCGCTCTCCTACCTTTACCGCCTGCACCTCAAGACATCCTCTCTGACTTGGGCCGCTCCTTATCCGCATGCAGTAAAAAACCTGGTCCGCTACCGGATTTTCAATACTGTCTTCATGCGGTATCCCTGCTATATTGCCCCGGAGAAACCCACCCCTTTCAAATCCGGGGAGGAAATCACATTCTTTCATCCCTCCCACCTGGACTGGAAGGTGAACGATCCCGGTGCTCACCGCAATACCGCCAAAGGGAATGACAGATTCCTCCGGGCTTTCATCCGGGCAGTGCGCGGCGGCCTGAAAGCCAAATGCGTCATCCTGTACCGCGGGAGCGACCGGGAGGAAGCCAAGAAATTGATCCATGAGGCAGGTATGGAGGACTATTTTATCTGGAAGGGACATCTCACCCGGGAGGAGCTGTTCCGGGAGTACGAGGAAGCGGATGTAGTGGTGGACCAATTCGATATAGGCGGCCTGGGAATGATTTCCCTGGAAGCTATGTCAGCCGGCAGGCCCGTGCTTATATATATCCACGAAGACTCGGCGCGTCTTTTATACGGCGAAGACCTGCCCCCTGTCCTTAACTGCTGCTCCGAGGAAGAAATTTACGCCCAGATCATGCACTGCGGCGATCGGCAATATCTTGACCGTCGGGGCAGGGAATCCAGGGAATGGGTGCTCCGGAACCATCACTGGTCGACCTGCCTGGAAAAATTCTTTTTTTATTATTCGCTATTCACCAGGGAGGTGCTCAGAAAAGACGCGAGCGTCGGCGATTCCGGTCTCACTCTTTAAAGGACCGGGCCAGTAACATCGTTTCCGGAGCTTTCTCCGAACTGGAAGCAATATACACCCAGAGTCAGGCTAATTCCAAAGCGGGCTTGATCCATCTTCTCAAGCTGAGCAGGAATGATAGATTCCCGACCCATCAGGATCGTCTATGAGTCCTGTGTGGAACCTGCCTGAATTTGTTGCCAAAATTATGAGCAGGAAATATTATTAGACAACTCTGAGAACAGCTTACTGGCGATTTTAAAACTACATGGATGATGAGCTTATGGAAAGCGATAATAATCCGAAAATCAGAAATTTCTGGCAAAGCCGTGCCGCTGACAAAACATTGTCCAGCAGCGAAGTAACCCATAAAGACATTTGGCAGAGATGGCTGGAGATCGAAACCATAAAACGTTATCTCAAATCCGGCGACCGGGTGCTTGATGCAGGTTGCGGTAATTGCTATACAACCAGGGAAATTTCCTCTTCAGTCAGGGAAATCATCGGTATTGACTCCAGCCCGGAGATGATTAAACGAGCCCTCGAGGAAAAAAAAACTGAAGGTATTGAGTCAATAAATTTCGCGGTGCTGGATGTCCTGGAGTTAGACCAGTCGAAATTTGGACTTTTTAATGTGGTTATTTCGGAACGCTGCCTGATCAACCTCGACAGTTGGGAGAAACAGCAGCGGGCTATCGCCAACTTGGCCTCGGTAATCTCCCCTGGAGGCAGACTCATCTTTGTGGAAGGGTGTAAGGATGGCCGGACCAGTTTGAACGAATTCCGCGCGAAAGTGGGACTTGAACCCATGCCGCCAGTATGGCATAACCTGGATTTCGACAAGGTGGAAACTCTGGCTTATCTCAGTAACTTCTTCGACATTGAGGAACAGATAACCTTTGGAGTGTACGATTTTATTTCCCGGGTCCTGCATCCCCTGTTAGTCTCCCCGCAACAACCCCAGTATGACTCCAGGATCAACGAGGTTGCGGCAAGACTCTCTTTAAACAGTCAGGAGTATGGGGAAATAAGCCGGATTTTGTTCCTTGTGCTCAAAAAAAGATAAGTAATTTATTTGCAATATCTTGCTTCATTGTTTTCCTGGTTTCCTAAGAATAGGTGCCTTTTTAAAATATCGAGTTGCGTTATGAGCGGGAGCAAGATTCCTATTACGCGAGTGGTTCTTGGCCAGGAGGAGCTGGAGCTGGTCCGCGAGACCCTGCTCTCCGGTTGGATTACCCAGGGGCCCCGCGTGGAGGAGTTCGAGGGCAAATTCGCCCGGCTGGTCGGGGCCAGGCATGCGGTGGCAGTCTCCTCATGCACCGCCGGCCTTTTCCTCAGTCTCCAAGCTCTGGGAGTCCGGCCCGGTGATGAAGTAATCGTGCCTTCATACTCTTTTATCGCCACGGCCAACTCGGCAGCCCACTGCGGAGCCACTCCGGTGTTCGCGGATATCGATCCCGGGACTTACAATATCGACCATGCGGCGATAAAAAGCGCGATCACAGCCAGAACAAAGGCGATAATAGCCGTGCACCAGGTGGGGCAAGCGGCGGATCTGGACAGTATTTATGAAATCGCCGATAAGCATGGTATCCCGGTGGTGGAGGATGCCGCCTGTGCTCTGGGTACCCGCTACAAGGGACACCTGGTGGGATCAAAGGCGCACTTTGCCTGTTTCAGCTTCCATCCCCGTAAGGTGATAACCACCGGCGAAGGCGGGATGGTTACCACGGACAACGCTGAAACGGCAGCCAGGCTGAAAATGCTTCGCCATCAGGGCATGAGCGTCTCAGACCTGACCAGGCACACTAGCCGCCGCGTGATATTTGAAGAGTATCCTCTAATCGGCTACAATTTCCGTATGACAGACATCCAGGCTGCCTTGGGGATCGCCCAGCTTGACCGCCTGGACGGCTTGCTCCGGGAACGCCGCGATCTGGCCGGCCGCTACAGTTCGGCTTTCTCCGGGAATCCGGCCCTCATACCCCCCTTTGTGCCGGAATATTCGGGACATTCTTTTCAGTCCTACATGCTTCGTCTTGGGCCCTCCTCTCCGGTGGGCCGGGACAAATTGATGCAAAAGCTGCTTGACCGCGGCATCGCCACCCGCCGGGGGATTATGTGTGCCCACCTCGAACCTTGCTACGTCGCCCTGGGCTGTAAAAGCGACCTGAGACACTCCGAGGCCGCCCTGCGAGAAACTCTTATTATCCCCCTCTATCCCGGCATGACTGAGGAAGAGCAGAATATGATAATATCGAGCATCCTGGAACTAGTAAGCCAGTCTATAAAGAAGCGGAGCTGAAATGCCCGGAAAATATCAAATTATCGGCGAGGATGTGTCGCTGGGCAGGAATGTCCAGATTTACAACTTTGTTAACCTTTACGGCTGCCGGATCGGCGACAACACCCGAATCGGCTCTTTTGTCGAAATTCAGAAAAACGCCTCTGTGGGCAACAATTGCAAAATTTCCTCGCATACTTTCATCTGCGAGGGTGTGACTATCGAGGATGATGTATTTGTGGGTCACAACGTTTCTTTTATCAACGACAAGTACCCTAGGAGCATCGGTGAGACAGGCAGTCTCCAGACTGAAAAAGATTGGACGGTGATTCCCACCAGGGTCAAAAAGGGAGCGTCTATCGGCACCGGCGCTGTGATCCTCTGCGGGGTGACCATAGGCCGGAAGGCCATTGTCGGTGCCGGCAGCGTGGTCACCAGGGATGTGCCGGATGGAGCCGTGGTGGCCGGCAACCCGGCCAAGTTTTTACGCTGGATCGAACATCTTGCGGATCTGGCTGAGCCTGATCCGGAAAAGAGCCTATAAACAAGTAAGATAATATCAGAGGGGCAACAATGATAAAAGCAGGGTTGATCGGCTACGGTTACTGGGGACCTTTCATTGCCCGCAACCTGAACAGTATCCCGGGATTCAGATTGCAATCAATCTGCGACCTGCGGGATGAGGCCCGCCAGAAAGCGGCCTTCTCTTACCCGCAGGTGAAATTAACCGCTGCGGTCGGGGATGTTCTCGATGATCCGGATAATGATGTCATTTTTATCGTAACTCCAGTCTCCACGCATTACGAACTGGCCAGGAAAGCATTGGAAAATGGAAAACATATCTTCGTAGAGAAGCCTTTCACTTTGACTCTGGCCGAGGGACAGGAACTTGTCGAGCTGGCCGAGGCCCGTAATCGGATTATCATGGTCGATCACACTTTCCTGTTTACCGGAGCAGTAAATAAAATAAAAGAGATACTGAAAAGCCAAGCCATAGGAAGACTTTATTATTACGATTCGGTGCGTATAAATCTGGGAATCTTCCAGCACGATGTGAATGTGGTCTGGGACCTGGCGCCTCACGATCTTTCGATCATGGATTACCTCTTGGAAGAAAGACCGCTGGCCCTCTGCGCCCACGGCGCCTGCCATTTTAATAAAAACCTCGCCGATGTAGCCTACCTGATCCTTCATTTCCCGAATAATCTATTGGCCCACTTCCATCTCAACTGGCTCAGCCCGACCAAGATCCGGCGGACTATAATCGCCGGGGAAAAGAAAATGCTGCTTTGGGATGACCTGGACCCGGAGGACAAGATCAGGATTTACGACAAGGGGGTGGAAGTGGACAGCCGCCAGGGAATCTACGAGATGCTTTACAGCTACCGCTGGGGAGACATGTGGGCCCCCAGGATAAGCGGCGCTGAGGCTCTCAACCAGGAGTTGAGCTATTTCCTTCATTGTTTGGAGAGCGGGGAAAAGCCGCACAATGACGGGCGTGCCGGGCTTCGAGTGGTCGAGCTTCTGGAAGCTTCCAGCAGGTCGCTGGCCCAGGGCGGAAGGACAATCGAATTATAAACCTCCCTCCCCAGACCGTAAAGAAACCCAGAGAATGAAATGAACCGGGAACTTTTCAAAACTGACCTCAAGACCTGCCTGGTCACCGGCGGGGCGGGATTTATCGGCTCTCACCTTGTCGGGAGACTCCTGGAGCTCGGTGCGGACGTAATAGTGCTCGATGATCTCTCGACCGGTAAGCGGGAAAATCTGCCGCGGCGAAAAAAAAGGTCGGATTTCGAATTTATCCGGGGATCGATACTTGATAAAAGCATCGTCCGAAAAGCCGTGGATGGCGTGTCCGTGATCTTCCATCTGGCTTGCCGGGGAGTCCGTCACTCGATCAAGCATCCGGAAGAGAATCACCGGGTCAACGCTGAAGGGACGCTTAACCTCCTGGCCGCGGCAAAGGAATGCGCTGACCTGAAATGCTTCACTTATATCTCCTCGAGCGAGGTTTACGGCACCGCGCGCCGGGAGCTAATGGATGAAGATCATCCGACATTCCCTCATACGGTTTACGGGGCCAGTAAGCTGGCCGGCGAGGCCTATGCCCGGGCCTACTACCTAACTTACGAACTGCCCGTGGTAATAATAAGACCCTTCAATGTCTTCGGACCACGGAGCCATTTCGAATCAGATGCGGGTGAGATGATACCGAAAAGTATCCTGCGGGCGCTTTGCGGACGGCCGGTCTTGATTTTCGGCGATGGGAGCCAGGAGCGCGACTTCACTTTCGTCACTGATACCGTAGAGGCCATTCTCGAAATAACCGCTTCCGGGAGTTTCCTGGGCGAGACCGTGAACATCGGCGCGGGCAAGGCCATTACCATTAAAAACCTGGCTGGGAAAATAATCGAGCTTACTCCTGGGACGAATGCCGGGATTGTCCACACCGCGGCACGGCCCGGGGATGTACACCGCCTGCTCTGCGACTCCAGAAAGCTGCGCAGCCGCCTGCATTACACCCCGAAAGTGACCCTGGAAGAGGGCCTTTTAAATGTCATCGACTGGTTCCGCGGACATGCCGCTCTACTGGATGAGTGGCTAAAGAAAGAAACCGGAACAAACTGGATTTAGAAAATCATGGACTGCACCCTCTGTCCAGTTTTTAGGGTGCACTCCAAAATCCTTATCAATAATTGGTCGGGGCGGAGGGATTTGAACCCTCGACCTCCTGCTCCCAAAGCAGGCGCGCTAACCGGGCTGCGCTACGCCCCGATCTTAACTTGCGAATCTTTAATTGAAAAATAGCCTCAGTCAGGGAAACTGTCAAGCTGAGGTAGATTTTGACCGGAAAGGGTTACTCAGGTTTCTCGCGGCTGTCGTACCTTTCTCTCCGTGCGCGAAAAGACAAATAGAACGCCGCCGGCCAGGCCTACCAGAATTCCGACCAGGGAAGCTAAAAGCTGAGTGGTCACCGCCAGGCTTCCCACCGGATCCACTGCCTTCACTGCCGTGACCGAGGTAAAAAGAAAAGGCGCCGAGCTTTCCCGTACTCCTAAACCTCCCAGGCTTACCGGGATCATGGACAGCAGGGCGATAAGCGGGACAAAGACAAGGAAATAAATGAAATCAATGTTGAACCCGATCGCCCGGGCGCAGTAATAATGCACGGCGATTCGCAAAAGCTGGATGACCAGGCTCAGGAAAAAGACTTCCACTCCGAGCCTGTATTTGGCCCGGTAAATGTGGAAGAAATCATGTATCTCACGGAAACGGTCTTTAAATCCTAGGAGGCTCACCCGGGCGAGCAGCACCTCGTAGATCAAGCGGCCGACCCTGCGGGAGAACAGAACTGTTGAAGCCAGGACGAACAGGGTAAAGATCACGGTTATATAAACCATAATATCCCGCTTGAAAATATCGCCTGATAAAAACGGGCTGAACAAAAGGTATGTGCCTGAGATCAAAGCGAAAAGAGACAGAAGCATGAATCCGGCGAAACGGTCGACAAAAGTCGCCGCTAAACCCTCGCGGCCCTTTTTCTCCACCCGGCTGATCGAATAGATTTTAACCACATCGCCGCCCAGACTGGTCGGGAGAATATTGTTGAAATATAGTCCGATAAAGTAAAGGTTGAGCGCCCGGCGGTAAGGAAATTCGATCTCCAGACCCTCGACTAGCCTTTTCCATTGCAGGGCTCCGATAAAATTGCTCAAAGTGAAAATGGCAAGGGCCAGAATGATATAATCTATCTTTGTGCCTGCCACATGGCTGATAATATTGCTTAATCCATACCTGGTAAATACCCAGTAAAAAAGAAGCAGAGTGACTGCGATTTTAAAACTGACAGAAAAGATTTTTTTCATAGGTATCGGCTGAAAACGTTTATTCTGTGGGTAAGAGATGAATACTCGGACTCTGTGCCGCTGAAGGCGCAATTCGCCTGCCAATATAGTGCAAACCTCACGCTTTGACAATCCCTTACCGGTCTTGATACTCTTGTCGTTTCACGACCGGTGTAATATATTCTCATTTTAAACGTTAAATATTAACAAGAGTGCACGATGCATGAATTATCCATTGCGGAAAATATCCTCGAAATTGTCGAACGCTACCGCCAGGAGAAAGGTTTTTCACGGTTGACCGGGATCAGGCTGAGAGTGGGACTTCTTTCCGCGGTGGATGAGGATGCGCTGCGCTTCGCTTTTGAAAGTCTTCTCGATGGCGGGCCTCATGCAGGAGCCGGATTGGATGTCGAGCAGACTTTTCCTGAGGGTCGCTGTTCCTGCGGTGAAACGTTCGAGGTGCGAGACATGCTCTATACCTGTCCCCGCTGCGGTTCTCCGACTGCCCGCTTGACCGGTGGGGATGAACTCGATATTGTCGAGCTAAAGGTGGAATGAGAATGGGTTCTATTATAATTAAAGACAAAGTGCTTTCCAAAAACGATGAGATCGCTTTGGCCAACCGCGAGCTTTTCGATAAGAGCGGAATCTGGTGCGTGAACCTGATCGGCTCTCCGGGCTCGGGTAAGACAGCCCTTGTCGAGCGCACTGCGGACAGTCTGGCCGGAAAACTCCGCCTGGGTGTCCTGGTCGGGGATCTCGAGACAGAAAACGATGCGCAGAGAATCGCGGCTCATGGTGTCCCGGTAAAACAGATCATCACCGGTGGAGCCTGCCATCTGAATGCGAAAACCATTACCGATTTTTTACAATATTTCCATCTTGATGAGCTGGATGCGCTGGTGATCGAGAATGTGGGTAACCTTGTCTGTCCCACCTCTTACCATCTCGGTGAGCATGACCGTGTCTGCCTGATCAGCATTCCCGAGGGGGATGACAAGCCGTTGAAGTATCCCGGGGCGATTCACACCTCGGATGCCCTGGTAATTAATAAAATCGACCTCGCTCCTTACACTGATTTCAACATGGAACACGCACGCCGGAATGCACTGAAAGTTAAAGAAGGCCTGCCGGTAATGGCTCTTTCCTGCAGGACCGGCGAGGGGCTCGAGGCCTGGATAAAATGGTTCGAATCCCATGCCAGAGAGAAAAACGGCCGGAGAGTCGTTAAAAAAAACGGGTAGCCGGAGAGTTTCGGAGAGGATTCTGGTTACCGGCATAGTACAAGGAGTGGGTTTCCGCCCGTTCGTCTATCGCCTGGCGCACAGTCTGGCCCTGACCGGCTGGGTGGCTAACACAGTGTCCGGAATCAGGATAGAAATAGAGGGCGAAAACGGCGACCTTGATCGCTTTGCCCGTGCTCTTCGCCGCGAAGCCCCGCCCATGGCTGACATTACCTCTCTGCGACGGCTGAGAATCGAACCGGCAGGTTACAGGCAGTTCGAGATCCGGCACTCGGAAAGCCGGGCCGGCCGCACAGTTCTCATCTCTCCGGATGTGGCACTCTGCGCTGACTGTCTGTCCGAAATGCGCGACCCGGTGAACCGCCGCTACCGTTACCCCTTTATCAACTGCACCAACTGCGGCCCCCGTTATACGATCATCCTGGATGTGCCCTATGACCGGGCAGCCACTACCATGGCCTCTTTCCGGATGTGCCCTGATTGCCTGGAGGAGTTCGAAAACCCATTGGATCGCAGGTTCCACGCCCAGCCCAATGCCTGCCCGGTTTGCGGCCCCAGGGCGAAACTTGTAGACCGCACGGGTGCAAAGTTCGATGCCGGGTATGGCGACCCGGTGCAAGATGCAGGAAAACTTCTGTCGCAGGGAGCGATCTTGGCAGTCAAAGGGCTGGGGGGATTCCACCTTGCTGTGGATGCCTTGAGCGAGGAGGCGACAGCCAGGCTGCGGGCAAGAAAGATGCGCCAGGATAAGCCTTTTGCAATAATGTTTCCTGATCTCGAAAATGCAAAAGCCTATTGCCTGATTACCGGGAAAGCGGAAAGACTGCTGACCGGGCCTGTCCGGCCTATCGCCCTATTGCCGCAGCGGAAAAAGGGCCTCAAGCTTTCCTCCCAGGTGGCGCCTGGCCTGGATACCTGTGGAGTGATGCTGCCTTATACGCCGCTGCACCATCTGCTAATGGAGGCAGTCGGGGGAAAGCCACTGGTCATGACCAGCGGAAACAACTCCGATGAACCGATAGAGATCGATAACGACCAGGCCCTGGAAGAACTTTCCCGCATAGCGGATTATTTTCTTCTCCACGACCGGCCGATCTTCATGAGGGCCGATGATTCAGTGGTCAGGCCCGCCGGAAACTCGGTGTTCCCGGTCCGCCGCTCGCGTGGCTATGCGCCGAGACCCGTGCGCCTGAGATACAGCCTGCCCCCCGTTCTGGCAGTGGGCGGGCATCTCAAAAACACTATATGCCTGGTAAGGGGCAGGGATGCTTTCCTGAGCCAGCATGTGGGTGACCTTGACCGCATGGACACTTACCGGTTTTTCATCCTTACCGTGGAGCAGATGAAAAAGCTGTTCGAGGTTGTCCCGGACAGGGTCGCCTATGATCTTCACCCGGATTACCTGAGCACGCGCTGGGCGCTCCGGGAAAGCGGCCTTCCGGCTATAGGTGTGCAGCACCATCATGCCCATGTCGCCGCCTGTATGGCCGAGCACCAGCTCAGCGGCAAAGTCCTTGGCCTGGCCATGGACGGCACAGGATATGGGCCTGACGGCACACTGTGGGGCGGAGAATTCCTGGTGGCCGATGAGACCGGATACAGGAGAGCGGGACACCTGCCGTATGCGCCCCTGCCCGGCGGAGAAGCGGCGATCAGGGAAACCTGGCGGATGGCCAGGAGTGTTTTCGGCCAGGCCCTGGGCGCAGAGAAACTCGACTCTCTGCACCTCAAATTGTGGGATCAGGTAGGCCGTAAAAAAGTGGAGATTATCGACAGGATGATTGGAGCGGGTCTCAACTGCCCTTTAAGCTCAGGCTGCGGTCGCCTGTTCGATGCCGTGGCCGCACTCCTCGGTTTACGGACTGAGGCTCTTTATGAGGGCCAGGCGGCGGTCGAGCTGGAAAGCCTCGCTTCCAGGGCCAAGGTTAAAAATGTTCCTGTCTATAACTTTGGTTTCAAAAAGGAAAACGGCGTTCTGGTGCCCGACCTTGGATCCATGCTCGAAATGATTGCTCTCGATGTGGCCGCGGGTGTGGAACCGAACCTTATCGCCCGGGCTTTCCACGATTGCCTGGCCGGGATCATGTTCGCTCTTGCCTGCAGAATATGTGCTGTCGAGAATCTGGAGCGGGTGGTGCTGAGCGGAGGGGTCTTCAACAACAAGTTGATCGTGGAGAAACTGAGCGCACTATTACGCCGTCAGGGGCTTAAAGTGTATACTCACCGCCAGGTGCCTCCAGGCGATGGAGGGATAAGCCTGGGCCAGGCTGTGATCGCCGGAAAGTCCGAGCTTTGAGTGCGGTCGAAAAAGGAGGAAAGATGTGTCTGGGCATACCGGGAAGGGTGGAAGAAATTGAGGGAACGATGGCTAAGGTAAGTTTCGGCCAGATGGTCTGCCGGGCGAGCCTCGATCTCCTGCCGGAAAAAGTTTCACCGGGAGATTATGTGATTGTTCACGCCGG
>Ga0315277_10004297_pt1 | contig 19110 bp, 11 predicted proteins | sample YL17G05_15_MG_FD_203695 | JGI IMG/M metagenome (GOLD analysis project Ga0315277, IMG submission 203695) | Sediment microbial communities from Yellowstone Lake, YNP, Wyoming, USA - YL17G05_15 | ecosystem: Environmental > Aquatic > Freshwater > Lake > Sediment | place: USA: Wyoming | collected...
GTCGCCCTTGGACCCGAAGCCCTGAGCGGCATCGACCTTACCGAAGCCGTTCTTCATCACGGAGTCCTTGGCCGTTGTGACATGGAACATGCCATCGCGCGGGGCAGTGGACGTGGTCCCACTGGCCGCAATGTGCGGATTGGTGGTGAAGCCAGCGGGGACATCAGCGTTCCCGACGGGCTTGCCCGACGTCTTGGCCCAGTCGTCCATCAGCACCTTCTGCGCAGACGGGTCCAGATGGGAGCGGTAGAACGCGCCCCAGTCCCCGGGGGCACCGTTGGCCGGGCCACCCTTCAGGAAGGAGACCAGACGACCCATGGCCGTGTCCAGCGACTCAGGCCCGATGTTGGTCGCCATGACGCCGGACAGGTACTCCCACGGGTCCATGCCACGCGATTGAGCCTCACGCGCGATCACGCCCTGCGCTTCCTTGGCGTAGTGGGCAGAGATGTCCAGACCGCCCTGATCCACCCCCAGAGACAGACGATGCCAGAAGTCATCCCACGTCTCGGAGAAGTACGCGGTGGCTCTCTTGACGTAGTCCGGATGGGCGCCAAGTTGCGTGCGAAGCTGCTCTTCCAGCCACGGAATGTCGTGCTCGCCCTTGACGAGGATGAACTCGCCATTGATCTTCTCGATGTGGCCGACGACATCCCGACGAAGTTCTATGGCATTGGAATACCCCAACTCGTCTGCAAGGTCATCCGGGTGGATCGGACCAATTGCGCCGATGTCGTTAGGCATGGCACGCTCACCTTCTCGGATGAGCTTCGTCATGTCGATGGTCCCGTCGGCTCGGATTTGGTGACGACGCCACGCATTGAGCTGGTCCTGAATGTAGCGAAGCCCGACCTCATTGTCATTCAGCACGCGACCCGCGATGTTGGAGTAGACCCGTCTCCAGTCCTCAAACGAGTTGGTCAGAACCTCTCCGGCCTGAAGCATCTCGGCCGCCATCTTCGGATCGTTGGCAGCAGCGACGGCGAGGTTGTCCAACGCTCCCTTGACAATGTCACCCAACCGAGCATGCAGCATGTTCGTCATGTTGTTGGCAATGATCGTGTCTGGGGCATCCAGAACCTGCTGTAGTTTGCTGTCCTTCAGCCCAAGCTGCTGCATCGCGGTCTTGATGCCAGCGGTGAAGTTCGACCGGGTGGCGTACTCGGGCATGTCCATGCTGAAGTCACGCGCCATTCCGGAGCGAGCAAGATTGTCGGTAATGATCCTCAGTTGAGCATTCCCTTCACTCAACAGCCCCTTGCCAACCGGAGTGACACCGTACAGGATCGAGTAGTACGGGGCGTCAGTGATGCGCTGGATGATGAACATGGGGTTGAAGTAGTACCGCAATCTGTTGTACATGGTCACGGTCATCTGTCCCGATGCGTTGACCGGGTCCATGCCAGACCTGCGGATCGTGTTGCGCATCCTCTGGCTCAGCTTCGACGTCACGCCCATGATCCGTAGATCACCTTCAGACGCTTGAAGCAGATGGTCCATCACGGTGTGAACATTCAACGCTGTCCCATCCTTCAGGACAAGGTTGCGAGGGATGAGGTCGCTTACCGCCTGCCACACATTGGCCGGACTCAGCCCGCGAAGAGTCGTTCGATCAAGCTGCGCAACTTCGCGAGCCTTCGTGAAGATTTCGTTCGAGATGTTCGTCGGAATGCCAGCGTCAAACGCGATGCGTTCGTACCGCTGCTCCATGTTCATTACCAGACGACGGCCAGTGACGATGTCGCGCTGCGTGTTGATGAAAGCCTCAATCGACTCGACGGGCTTGTTCAGACGCTCGGCCTTGCTCTTCCCCACGATCTGCCCCAGCACGTTGCGCGTCGTGTCGCTGAACGGCTGGCGCCCGGGGACAGCATCCACGTTGTGGCTGATGGTGGGGTCGCGGTCAATGACCCAACGGCCATCAACGACAGAGCGCTCCGTGCCCCACGCAACTTCCTCGTCAGGGCGGAACCCAACATTCCAGAGACGCTTGGGTCCGACCGGGGCCGTAGACGGCATGCGCGGTCTAGTGGGCGGGACCGGAGGGGCGGGAGGGGCAACCTCCAGAGAGAGGGGCTTTGCCGGGGCGGGCATGCCAAACGGCAGGGGCTCGACTGGCTTGATCGAAGCCCTTGCCACAGGGGGCTTGCCGATATTCCACTTGCCATTGGCCCAATGGATGTCCTTGCTCTTGGGCACAGACGAGAGCTTCTTGGCCTTGTTGGTGGCCTTGTCGATGCCAGAGGCAATGAGCCAGTCCCCCGTGGCCGGGTCTTCGCCGTAGATGTGGTAGATGGTCCCGTCATTCAGGGAGAACTGGTCACCCAGCTCGGGGGCCGACTTCGTGGGCGGTAGCGGAGCCTTCGGCTTCGGCGGCAGGTCGGGCGGGGGAACGGGGGCTTTCTCCTTGGTCATCTTGGATAGACCTGCCTCTTCGTCCATCCACCCAGCAGCAAAGTGTGTCCCGTCGCGATGGACAGCTTTGTACTCAGGATGCGCCGACTCGTATCGAGCCTCTGCGGCGTCAAGATCGTTGGTGGTTGTCCGCTGCGATGCGCGCCACCCTGAGTCATATGCAGACTTCGCTTCGGGAGTCTCGGGCACCGTCCTGCCGCCCAGCCTAGCGACATCCTCGTCGTAGACCTTCATCAGCTCGTCGCGGTGGGCAGACGCGGCGTCCCATTCGGCCATCTTCGCCCGATGGGCGTCCATGGCGTGCTCGTGCTCAACGAGCGGCTTCATCTCGGCCTGATACGCGTCTTCGCGTGCCTTCATCTCGGCTTCGTACGTGGCCACATCAGAGTCATGCTGCGCCTTGGCCTCTTCCCAGACCTTCAGGTCTTCGGTGTACTTGGCCTCGGCGGCGGCGAACTCCTCCGACGTCTTCGGCGGCATCTCGACGGTGATCTTGTCCTGCCGGAAGTGAGACTTGCTGATGACCCACTCTTCGCCGTCACGAATTACAATGTCCTTGGCGTAGGCCGCGCGAACCTCTGCCTCCGACGACGTGTCCAGCGACTTGATGACGTCAGCCAGCTTGCGCTCCTGCGGCCCGGTCCACACCTCGCGCCGGAGGGTCGGGCTGACTTGGTCAATCTCGGAGGCGGGGATTTCAGCGTTGGTCTTCCAGTACCCGTCCGCCTTGTCCTTGGCCCACTTCTCGGACCGCCTGATCTTGACGAGGCGGCCCCGGTACACGCCCGGGCCGTCGGACGCCAGCATGCCGGGGAGATACCAGCTCGGATTGCTGTCGGACGCGACGGTGCCCTCAGACTTGGCCAAGTTCATGCGCCCATCCGACTGCATGTAGCCACGGGTGATGATGCTCTGGTAGTCCTCTTCGCTGATGGCGCGATACAGGAACTCAGGGGCCGGGTCCTCCGTGGCCAAGCGGGCTGGCATGCCCATGGCCTCGGCGATCTTGTCCATGTCATCGAGGCGCAGTTCCTTGCCGACCAGCTCGTCGGGGACCTTGGCCACCTTGGGCGGCTTGGAGATGAAGCCCATAGGCGGCTTCTCGTCTGCCAAGACCGGGGGCACGGGCTTCTTCCCACGGAAGACATCGAAGCCCTCATCAACCAGCTTCCGGTCAATCGTGGCAATCGGGACAATAGACTCCGGCTTCAGCAGAACTTCATTGCTCGCACCGAACGCGCGCTTGCCAGAGGTATCGAGCAGCGCCTCTCCCCGAACCAGATGGTACGACCGAGGGCCAGAACCCGACGGGGCCTGCGACCACCGGGTGTCGAACCCGAAGCCGTCCTCAATCCCGCGCAAGGGCAAAGCGCTAACGCCTCCCTCCACGTAAGACCTATCCACGGAGTGTCGGCTGCTGTAACCGGGCACCCGTTCCTTCTCAATGTCAGGAGTCCAGCGCAGGAACAGGTTGTTTGTGTCCTCGCCAGCAATCGCCCTCTGAACATCATCGAACGTCCGCAAGACCCCATCCGGTGGGACTGCGCTCACGGCGGCCGGTGCAGCCACGCTCGGGGGGACAGCCGGTGCAGCCACGCTCGGGGGGACAGCCGGTGGCGTCTTGTCGAATGCGCGCTTGACCGTGCCATTCACCTGAACCCCGGCCAGCCGGTCAATGATGTCCGGGTTGGACTTCAGCACCGCGAGAGCACCTGCCTCATCGCTCACTCCGTAATGCGTTCCCATCCAAGCAGCGGCGTCAGGAAGTGTCCCGACCTTCGCAGCGTTGGCAAGCTTCGACGCAATCGCCTGATCCGTGGCCGCTAGGGTCTTCAGGGCAGAGACGAATGGCGCAATGTCCAAAGTAGCTGGCGTGACAGGCACGACTGCCGGGGCAGCAGCAGCGACGGGAGCCGGGGCTCCAGCCTGCGCTGCGTCCCACGCGGCCTTGTCCGTGGCGTACTGAGTCTCGGCATCCTTGAACGCCTTCATGTCCCGCGCGTACTTGGCTTGCCGCAGATCGTCTTTGCGCAAAGACACATCGCCATACGACCGGATTTCCTTCAGCGCACCATTCTCCAGATCGAAGTTGGTGATGAGGGCTCCGTTGTCGAGGGCTTCCTTCGGAATTGCAATGATGCCGATGTCGTCGGGGGACACGCCCTTCAGGGACTCACCGAAGATTAGCGGGGTCTGCTTGCCGGTTGCCCCCTGACGCACATTGAAATAGTGGTTCTGCCAGTCGCCGACGGTCCACTTCTGCCCCACCGGATGCACGGTCCCGTCGGGGTTGAACACGGCCTCCTTCAGCCACCGCTCGCCCCACCCTTCGTCAATCGCTCGCCCCGTGAAGACATCGACCGGGTTCGGGGAGTGATAGGCAACGGCCACGAGGTGCATATCCGACATGAGCTGTTCAGCGACATCCTTGGAGATTGTCATGCTGACGATCTGGTCCGCAGAGTCACCGCCCAGACCCCCGGAGCCGCCAGCCTTCAAGACCTCGGAAGACCTGACAGCGGGGACATTGGTGGTGACGTGGTACACGGTGTCGGGGATGACGGGGTCGTCCCACGCGATCACGTCGTTGCCACGAACCGGGGCGCCACTCTGCTGCGTCGCGTCACCACGGTAAATCTTGCCATGACCCGGAGGAAGGGCATCCGCCTTGACGCCAACGAACGGCCGGTACGGGGGCTCGGCAGTCATGGTATGACGATCCAGAACGTCACGGACCGGACGCAGGGCGGGATCGTTCAGCTCGACCTCTTCAGCTCGCTTTGTGAGCGAACCACCGTCAAGCTGTCTTTTGAGTTCCTTGACCAGCGTCTCGACCTGCTCCTTGCCGCCAGTGGCATACCCAATGTTCCCCAAGCGCGGGTACTGAACAACGCGAGAGTTCCACTCGACCGTGGCAATTGAAATCTTCTCGGGGTTATCGGACTTCAGGATCGTCGTGATGTCATCAATGACCTGCTCAGCCACGACGTTATCGAGGGTGTTGGACGCCTCCAACACCAGCCTGCCAATGGGCAGATCGCCCGTGTAGGCCGCCACATTGATCTGGCCCTTGGCGGCCTCCAGCTCGACTTCTGTCGTCTTGTACGTGAGGTCGTGAAGGGCTGACTTCGTGTTGTGGCGCATCTTTGAGACTCGTTGAGTCCAATAGGCGATGTCATTCCCGAAGGTAGCGGCGAGACGACCGGCCAGATCAGCGTCATCAGCAGCGCTGAACGTGTTCTTCATCACGGACGTCATGTGTTCGACAAGGAAATCCTCTGCCTCGCGCGGAGCCAAGCGCATGAAGGGAGCGATGTACTCACCCACATCGGTCGAGACAGAGTCCTCGCCAAGCCCCTCCTCGTGCAGATTGCGTACCTCACGCTTGGCGATGAGCGTTTCGGACTGGTCCTTCACGCGAGAAGCGATGGCGCTATCAATTTCGTTCTCCTTGCCGAACTCGCGCGCGATTGCGCGGACATCGTTCAGCGACTCGGGGCTGTACACCCGTCGGTAGGAGGTAAGCGCAGACGCGTTGAGCATGTCGCTCGTTACGCGCTGGACCGTGCTCGGCTTGTAGACAGCGAAAGGATCGACCAGACCGCGCATGATGCGGAACGCCGGGCCGAGGGCCGGGTCTTTCTGAACAGCGGCAACGGTGATGGCAAGTTTGCTTCCCACGGAGTCTGCATCACGAGCAATAGTGACCAGCTCCTTCGCGTCCACCCGCGACGTGCTGCCCAGAACCTTTGCCGCCAACTTGCCACGACCGGTAGCGGCAACCGCCTTGAAGCCAGCCACCTCAGCGGCGCGAAGACCGGAAACACCGAACTTGGCAACTGACCCAGCCCCAATGGTTGCCCAAGTCAGCGGGTCTAGCACGACCGACCCGACAATCTGGCCAACTGGGTTACGCGTGATGCTCTGCCCACCGACGACAAGATAGTCCCGCGCATGGTCCCTTGACCACGCGCCCGACCTCCACATCTCAACGGCAGCCTTCTCAACTTCGCTGACTTCCAGACCGGCATCGTACCTAGCCGCCGTCTCATCCAGACGGGATCGTCCTCTCTTGCTCGCATCAACGACAGCGCGAGCCTCGGCCTCGGTGATCTTCCCGGCAGCAAGGTCAGTGAACGCTTTCTTCGCCTCATCGGTCAACCCGACGCTGTGTCTCGAACTGTCGTACCGGGCGAAGCCCGGATTGTCGAAGACCTGTTTCATCTCCTCGTACGTGTTCTGCGTTCTGCCCGGGTCGAACCAACCGGACTCGCCAAGGAACCTCGATGACGTATTGATGGTGAAGCCAAGGAACCCCTGAATAGCTTTGCTCAGCGCACCACCCACAGAGCCGACGCCCACTCGGCCCAAGACCAGCTCCGGGGTATGCCCAAGCGAACTCTCGTACGACTGGTCATCGAGGTACTTGATGACCTCGATATTGAAATCGGCCTTCAGGTTCCCACCATACAGAACATCGGCGTTGGCTGCCATGTTGACGAGCTTCCACTGTTCGTAGACCACCGGGTCTGCGGTCTTGGCCCATGCGCCCAGCTTGTCGAAGTTCTCGTCTGCCCCGCCGGGGAGCCAGCCAAGAGGAACCCGGGCAATCGCTTCGGCTCCAGCCTCAATGGGCTTGACGAGAGTTGTCGTGCCAAAGGTATGGATGGCGTCGCCACCCATCTTCAGCACGTCGCCAAGCAGGGGAACGCCCTTCAGCGGGGCACCCTCTCCAAACAGCGCACCGCCGAGAGCGTCGATGCCGCGCCCAATACGCTCGCTGGGGTCAAGGCTGTCAACGTCTGCCTGCGTTGCGGTCCACGGATTGCCGCCAGTCTGGTACCCCGTGGTCCCGGCCTGAACCCCACCCGCACCCGCCATGGGGATCGTCGGCAACATCGGATTGCTGGCGGACGTGGCCAAGCTACCCGGAGAGGACGGAGCCACCGGTACCGTGATGTCAGGGGCCAACGGCCCCGGAGAATTGGCTGGCCCAAGCTTGGAGTAGTCGATCATAGAAGCACCTTACCCCGCGCCGTGAGGTGGTTGCCATGGCCCGGTGGGTGGATTGACACTGGGGCTTGACGTCGGGGCAGGCGTGGGCGCAGGAAGGTTCGACGGGACCGGGGTAGTGGCCGTCGGGGTCGGGCTCGGACCCGGGGTCGGAGTAACGCTCGGGGCCGGGCTGCCCTGCGGCTGCTGGGCAGGCATCCCGAGACCCGGGAGAATGTTGCCCATGATGCCCTGCACCGTCTTGGCCGCATCGCCTAGCGGGCTCAGGTTGATGTTCTGGCTCTTGAGGTAGCTCGGCAGACCCGGCAGCCTCAGCTCGCCAGCCTTACCGAAGTTCACGCTAAGGCTGGAACTGTACGCGTTCTTGTTCACGTCAGAACCGGGGTACTGAAGGTCGGCGCGGAGCGCTGCATTCTGTGGGAAGCGACGCATGTCCTCCGTGATGGCGGAAGAACTTGCCGTAGTGACGTCCTTCCATGCAGCAGCAATTCGAAGATCGTACGGGTTGGTGGTGCCGTAGACCTCCATGGTCTGCTTCAGGAATGCCTGCTGGAATGCAGGATCGGACGCGAACTTGCTGACCTGATCCTGCGTCTGCGTATAGGAAGCGGCGATGACGGACGCCTGAAGCGGCGAGCTGAACGTAACGCCGGGGACATCCCCCGCCGACATGCGAGAAGAGCTGAACGCGGAGTTGGCCACATCGGCGCCAGCAATGGTAATAGGTGTGCTCTGTGTAGTTGTCACCTTTCCGGTCGCCGGGTCCAACGTGTTCTGCGACGGGGTCGCCGTGAATGTCCCGTTCTTGTACGTGACCTCGGTTGAGCCGATCAGCTTTCCCTTCGGGTCGTAGTCGTAGAGGGTAACAGACACGCCATCCGGAACTCGTCCGCTGGCAATCTGAGCCTGAAGCTGGGCCGCAAGACTCGTGCCCAACTGGGCGTCAACCAGCTTGGCCCGTTCGACGGGATCAGTTGCCGTCGTCTGGGGAGCGGAGACGTAAACATCGCCCTTGGTGTCGGTCTTGACCGTGGCGCCATCGACCAGCGGGGACACGAGCGACCAATGGGTCGCACCAACGGAGTCCTTGTACCCCCACATCTGGATGGCCCTTCCGCCGACATTGTAATTGATCTGGTACCCGGCGAGCTTCGGGTTGCCATTGGGGTCGTTCGGGTCCACGGAGTAGACAGCATGCGGAGCGACCATCGCCATGACCGCCTTGCCATCCGCGCCGGGAACCATGACGGCCTGAGAGCCCGGCTGAACGGAGCCAGCAGGAACCATGCCAAGGGGACCTTGCCCGGTCGGATCGAAGTTACCGTTCTTGTCCACGGGCGCATAGGACCATGCGGCCGGGTTAGCCTCCATGGCCATCTTCGTCTGCGCCCAAGCGCCGAGCTGCATTGTCATTGCCGGGTCAATCCCCTGACGTCCAAGCATCGAGGTGCCGAACGAGGGATTGTCGCCCGCGTCCTGCCCGATCAGGCGCTGGGCATCAGCCTCGATCATGGACTTGGAGCCAGCGTCGATGCCCGGGGTCTTCATCAGGTCGTTGAGCTGCGCACTGAACTGCGAGGCTGCGTTCTGCTTGTCCATCTGGGAGGCATTGGGGTCGTTCCAGACCTTCAGGAACGCGTTCTCAGCGTTGGTGTAGGTCTCAGCGATTGGCCACACCTTCACGTTCTGCCCCCATTGAGACATGACCGACATTCCCTGCGTAGCGTTCGCGTACGCGGAGACGTAACCGCCCTTCTGGGCGCGGTCGGCAATCAGGCTGTAGCCCTTTACCGCAGACTTCAGTTGCTGGTTGAAATAGCCCTCGGTGAGCTGCCCGTTCCAGCCCGGGTCGCCCTTCTTGATGGTATCGAGCAGGGCGCGGTACTGGTTCGGGTTCGTGTTGACGTCCTTGGTCAGCATCTCCAGCAGTTCGTCGCCATTGCCAGTAATCGACAGACCGGTCTTCTTCGACAAGTCATCAAGGGCCTTGGTCATGGCATCGCCAATTGCAATGTCGCTTGCGGTCGTCTTGTTCACGAACGCGTTGAACGCCTCCGTCTTCGCCTTCTCGCCTGCTGCCCGGGCCTTCGCCTTGGCGCTCTCGATGAGCTGCGCTGCGTCCTTCTGGAGAACGCGATAGAACTCACTGTTCTTCGGTACTTTGCGCGACCAGTTGATGAAAAACTGCGCGTACGCGGTATCGGACATCTTTCCCTGTACGTGAAGCAGGTCCGCCTTCGACTGCGCGACGGCGTATTCAAGCTGGAGGATGTTGTTCTTGGCCTCCTCGTAATTCGGGTCGCCCTCATCAAGACCCTTCTGGCGCTCACGCCAGTAGGCAAGGACCATGTCGTCGGTGGCCTTCTTCCCCTCGAACGTGCCCCCATTGCGCCACGCGTCCATGATGAGCGCATCGCGCTTGGCGACGTACTCACGGGCGAGCGCAATGATCTGCGCCGTAACGTTGGGGACGACCCGGGGCTGGAGGCCGAACGAGCCGCGACGGCTGCGGGCCATGACTACTTACGCCCGAGCTTCGTGGTGTTCATAATCCGGCCCTTCACCTGTCCACCTTGGATCATGGATTGGACCTGAGTAGGCATCGGGCCGGACTGGGACGAAGCGCCCTGCGGACCCTGAGCGAACGGGCTGTTCCCCGCGCCTTCGACTTGGGGCATCATCCCCTGATCGCCAGCGAGTTGAGAAGACAGCCCATTGTCGGGCGTCTGCATGCCGAGCGCATCCTGAAGCGCCGCAGCGCCGGATGCCTGCTGCCCTGACGCCTGATCGGCCGCTCCCTGCGGCATCTGTGCTGAGGCTGCATTGAGCGCAGTCATCAACTGGACCATCAGGTTCACGCGCTCCGGCCACAGGGTGGCGTCCGTGCTCTCGCGGCGGATGATGTTCTGCTCCTGCTCTGGATCGTCCACCCCGACGGCGTCCATGCCGCGAGCCTGCGACCAGAGCTTCCCGTCCACGAGGTTCCGGGCGCGGGTAGCGGTCTCCATTTCATCGCGCGGGCTGAGAGACGGGTCCTGAAGATCGAGCCGGGGCATGCCGTCAGAGATAACGCGCTTGATGAACTGGGCGCTCTCGCCCTTCATGTTGGCCCACACCTTGCAGACCAGCTCCCACGTCTTGCGGTCCCACTCGTAGAAGAGGAGACGACGCATTGCAATGCGGGACTCGTAGTTGGCCAGCAGCGCGTTGATGGCCTTCGAGCTGTTCAGGACCGCGCTCGGGGCAAGCCCCAGCAGCAGGTCATTGAGGCCGGAGATGATCGCCATTTCCCGGTCGATCCGACCAAGGAACTGCTCCAACTGGAACTCGGCAATGTACGGAGCGATGGACTCGAAGCGGTTGCCGGGGCCGGGGCTGACGGTCTGGTTCAGGATCGGCTTCACGTTGGCTGCGCCGCGCGCGGGAGCATTCTCGCCCGTGATCTGCCAGTAGTCGCCCGCAGTGGCCTTCTGGATCATCTGCGCGCCAGCGCTGATCCGGGTCATCTTCTCGCGGATCAACTGCTCCATATCGTGTAGCTCGGAACGGCCAGTGGGGACCCCCGGGATGAACGTGTTGAAGAGGGGGACGTACGGGATGTCGCCTTCGTAGTACGCGTACTTCTCGTTGCGCACGACCTCCGCGCCGACGATGATGCAGTTCCACGTCTCCATCTTGGCCGGATAGCCCTTCTTCCCCAGCTTGCCGGGCTTTCGGTACCAGTAGTCCCAGACCTCAACACGGGCAGGCCCCCAGTTCAGCTCTGGGTAGGGAAGGTCGGCCCCGACGGCGTCCAGTGACCCGAGGACCCACGGAACGATGGTGCCATCGTTCAGCGTCTTGACTGAAGCCTGAACGCTGTACCGCTCCCTGACCGTATTCGGGTCCATGAGTGTTACTTGCGCGGCCCATTCAATCTCGGCGTAATTGTCATCCTTGAACCCCAAGTACAAGTTCCGGGGGTTGATGACGACATCAGCGCAAGGGTAGTTCTTCTCGACGTCTGGGTAGACAAACGAGGCCGTACGGCCGTAGAGACCCTTGATGGTGGCGGCCTTGTGGCGCTTCAACTGCCACTGCTCGTCCACCCTCCAGCTCTCACGCGTGCGCTCCAAAGCGTTCGCGTTGTCGCGAGCCTCCTCGCTGTCCTCGATGGCGACGATGTTCTCGATGGGCTCGACGGCCTGAAGTGCGGCCGGAACCTCAACGTAGACCTGCGGGCTGTTGATCGAGACGTGCGAACGCCCGTCAACCTTCAGGTTCGGGTCGCTAGGCCAGAGGTCGTACCCGAAGCCATCGACGTACGTGGTCGTGTAGAAGAGCGCGTCCATGCGTCGGCACTCGTCTGCGAACGCCTGATGCTCGTTCGAGATGCCGACAATCCGACTCTGAAGCTGGCGTTGGAGGGCCATCTCGGGCGTGTCGCCCATGACCAAGCCAAGTTCCAGCGTGAGGTCGCTGTACTTCTGCTCCACTAGACGTCACTCACGATGCCCCTAGTCTACTCGGGCGGGCGCAGCGATGCAACTGTCGTGTGCGACAAGTCCATGCCGGAGAACAGGCGTTCCTGTGCGGTCATCTCGCGGCTCTCTTCCCGGGCGCCAAACACCCATTCGCCGACCTGCTTGGCACCCGGAAGTGGCAACGACCGAGCCAGCTTGACGATGATGGCGAGACACATGACGAGGTCTTGCTCGATCTTGCGGTCGGCCAGTTTGTAATTGAGACACTGACGCTGGACATCGGCCCAGAAACCAGACGCGGGGAGCCTGATGCGCCCCTCATCAAATGCGGTGCGCAGGTCGGAGAGAAGCTGACGCTTGGTCTTGACCACGCCACCGAACTCAATGGTGCGGACAACTGGGATCGCCTCCTCCAGCAGCTCCTTGAACATGTGGCCGCCAAGGGCCGTGTGATCCACGCCGGTCTCCACTTCGGCGCCGCCATTGGCGTACCGCTTGTGATCGCGCTCACCGAGGGCCACGATACCGCGCGTCGTCTGTTTACCCTCCTGTCTGTCGAGGCTCACCCCCGTCAGATTGCCGCCCCCGTCCAGCTCGCAGACCATCGACCAGCACTTGTCCTTCAGGCCCGGGTCGAGCGCGTGCGCGTACACGTGGCCCGCCCCACTGGGCTCCTGCTGCTCGGGCAGCGAGTCGATGAATGCGGCACGCACGGATGCCGCGTTGAACCAGACACCCATGGCCTGAATGAAGAACCCGTCGATGTTCTGGTCGATCCACGCCTGCGGCTGGTGCAGGATCAGCGCGTCGAACGACTCGCGGTCGATGCCGTACCCGATGTTGTCGCGGGTGCTCATGCGCATGGAGAACCGACGGGGGTCGCAGAATGGGTCATCCGGATCGCCCGTGTACCACAGGTCTTCGTACTCGGTAGACGTGTCAGCCGACGGTGTCGAGATGAGGATGAACTGCCCGCCCGTGGAGAGACGCCGCGCGTGCATGACCTCCTCCAGCAGGTAGCGTAGTGTCGGCGCCTCCTGAAGGCCCGCCTCATCGAATGACAATCCGTGCATGTTCATTCCAATTGCGCTCAGCGCCTTGGCCTTGGTGCTGCGGAAATGGACCTGCGCCCCTCCCAGCTCTGAGGCGAACGCGATCCACGCGTACTCGCCGCGCTCCTTCGGACCCTCGGTCCACTCCACCCCTTCAACGGTGGTGGCTTTGGCCACTTTGCGCGCACCGACGACAGAGTCTCCATTGCCAATGGCCAATGTCCATGGGCAAGAGGACTTCTGCGCCGGGTGCGTGCCTCCCAGCAGGTTGACAATCTCGGTGAACACCTGCTCAGCCGGAGCCTGCTCCACGGCAAAGTGCCACCAGTGGTACGGGAGGGAGCCGAAACGCTTCAACTCAAACGGATCAGTGGTCTTCGGGGGCTCCAGACCAGTGCGATAGACGCACGAATGCAGGATGATAACGGACAGGGCAAGCGTCTTCCCAGCACGGTTGCCAGCGGCCACCATGATCCAGTAGTAGTACGCGCGCCAGCGGGAGTCCGTGCGCTTGACATAGGCATCCATCATCCTGCGCTGGCCTTTGTGGAGCCGAATGCCAAGGAACACACGCGCGAAGCGGATCGGGTCCCAGCGGCACAGCTCGAACTCCCGGACCCAATCAATCATCAGACACTTCTGTCACTTCCCCTTCAATCTCATCGCCTGATCGAAGGGCTGGGAGCTTGATCCCACCGACGAGTGCCTTCGGGGCAAGCCCCGCGTTGGTCATGGCCTCAAACAGGCCCAGCTTCAGGTCGCCCTGCGCCTTCTCCCGCTTGTCGCTGAGCCCCTGCGTCTTCAGGATCGAGCCGATGGCCGCCTGCATGTCCTTGCCGAGGATGTCGGTGAACTCCGACCAGTCGATGGGCGGGAACGGATTGCCCTCGGAGTCCGTCAGCTTCTCGCGCTCCCGGTTCATGTCATCTGCCCGGGTCCGTGCCAGCGCAATGCGACGCTCAATCTCGTCCAATTGCAATCGCTGGAGGTTCAGCACGCGCTCACGCACCGGAAGCTCGGGTTCAACTTCGAGCTGACGCGTGTTGCCGTCACCGTCGGCGTGCTCCTTGATGTGACGCATGATCGCAGCGCTGGCCGGGGAACCACCAATAGCGCGGGACATGGTCTCAGCGCCCATTCCGGCGTTCCATCCGGCCTCAATCAGGCGCCTCTTGTCAGCATTGAGGCATACGGTACAGCGGGGGTAGGTCTTCGGGGTCATCGACCATCAAGGATCGCATTGACGATCCCCCTCCGCAAGTCAGACGGTCGGATGACCACGGCTGGAATGCCGCAAGTGTTCAGGAGCTGGAGGTATTCAAGCTGCCCGCGCTCGAACTCGCCCTCTTCGCGCTTCAGCTCAATGGCCAGAACCGTTTGCCGGACTTCATGCAGCATGAACAGATCGGGGAACGATTTCGCAGTGGACACGTAGATCGGGTTCCCGAGGCTGTCAAAGGCCGCAATGCCCTTCCCGACGTGCTTTACGTCCCATCCACGTCGCTTGGCACGATCAACGACACGCTCTTGGAGCTTCTTCTCGCTCATCTTGCGGTCCCAGCACTGGTCCGGGGTCAAAGTTCGGTGCCGAACACCGCAATGGGGGCAGGAAGTTGGCTTTTGTTGCACAATGTTGCACTGAGAGCACTGCTGGCGCTCTGTCCGGTCGTGGATGCACCGCCTAGCCGTCATCTTCGCCCTCCTTGACGTCCGTGATGTTCTTCAGCCTGACGCCGAGGTAGAAAGTGCCCGTATTTCTGATCTTCTTCTCGTGTTTGCGCCCCAACGCGATGCCGAAGCCCGTCTTTGTCCACTTGTCCACGCCCGTCCGCTCACACCACGCCTCAAACGACTTCCACATGAGCCCCGCCTGCTCCTGCGCGTGCTGATCCTGCACGCAGGTCTCGCTGATGAAGGCCGCGATGGGATCGTTGTCCTCAATGTAGGCACGCGACCAGTCCACGACCTTCTGGGGCTCGGGCAACCCGATGCTCAGGTAGTCATGCGCAGCCCCGGCGAGGAGAAGGAGCGCACCTTGCAGGTTCTTCTCCTCCTTCAGCCGATCCTCGATGCCCTTGTCATCGCGTGACGGGTCCCGATAGTCCTCCATGAACCATACGATACGCGCCCTGCGCTGCATCGACGGGCCAACATCTTCCGTCCGTGGTGGGTTATTGGTGAGAAAGATGATCTTGTGGGTCGGCTGGAAGGTCTTGAACACCTTGGAGTGGAGCGTCCGGGCCTCGATGTAGTCGTTGCCGGAGTGCGCCTTCAGCAGCTCCTCGTTGAACTGCCCTCCCTGCGGCTCCGACATGTAGGTGAAGCGGCAGCCCTCCAATTTCAATAGCTCAGGCCGTGGCTTGTCGCTGCTGGCCGCCCCGTACTTGGTCTTCATGTACAGCGTGTCCGGTGGAGTGGACGCGTAATCTCCGAGGGCCTTGGCCACGGTACGGGCAAGGACACCCTTGCCGTTCTGGCCAGAACCAACCCACATCCAGAACTTCTGCTCGCGGTTCGTCCCAAGCATCGAGTACCCAAGAGTGCGCAGCAGGTACTCCGTCATGGCTGGGTCGTTGGACATAATGCCGTCCACGAAGTTGAAGAACGGCTTGACGTCGGCATTCGGGTCCCAGTCAACGCCCGTTGAGCGGCTGATGAGCAGCTTCGGGTCGGGGCTGCCATCGAAGTTGAGTGTCCGCAGGTCGAGCACGCCGTTCTTGAAGCCGACCAGATCGGGGTCGAGGTCCCACTCGGAGCCGGTCATTGCAATTGGGGGCATGGACGCGAGCATCTTCAGGACGGAGGTCTTCTTCCCCGCATCGAGCAGCGTGGCGTACACCTTCATCGAGTCGCTGGTCGGGTTGATCGCCTTGCTCGGCAGCCAGCAGTTGACGAGGCGGTCACGGATCAGATCGAAGACCTCCGTGACCCGGTCGGGCGCCCATCGGACATCATTCCAGACGTGCCAGATGCCGGTCGAATGGTCGAACCTGACCCGGTCCCCGAGGCCCAGCGGAAAGGGCTGGGCCAGCATCGTCGCGAAGTAGTCGTCTCTCGACGTCAGGTGGACGACCTGACGGAGGGCGTCGAATTGATCCTCGGCCTTAGACATGCGGCATTCGCTTATACGCTCCACGGATCGTGTCACGGGCGCGGTTGCGAGGATGATTGCCGCGCTCAGCGGCGGCCATCAGGCGTTCCATCGCGACTTCCAAGGGTACACCCTCTTCGCGACAGGTCATAGCCGCCCAGTGGATGATGTTGTTCTGGTTGCCCTCGCCTGCGGTCTCGATTGCGCGCTCCAGTCCTGTCGTCTGGAAATCCCAGACCCTCTCCCACTGCCACCACGGAACGCCATCGGATGGCGTCACGGTGAAGGAGGTCATCGGCTCCTTGTCGGGCTTGGTTGCGTTGAACTGATCTTCTGCCTTGAACCTCGCGGCAACACCGGAGGGGAGGACGTCGGGCATCTGAAGCATACCGCCGATGACGAGCGGCTGGACCCACGTATAGGTTCCATCGACCGTCCCGTCATCGGCGAAGTGGAGGGAAGGAGGCGCGACGACGTATCCGCCGAGCCCCTTGAAGAGGAGGGTGCGGCCGGGGTTGGGCTCCTGCCCGTCCCCGGCCCAGCGGTTCTGGCCAGCCTCGGGATGCCAGAACCAGATGTGCAAGCCGTTCTTGGTCTGCGTTGCGATGGTGTCTTCGCCCGCCTCAAACCCGAGGTCCAAGAGGAGCTGCGCCGCCCTATCGGAGTCTACGTCGGCGACGTAAAGGCCGGGCGGGATGAGAATTGCAATTCCGGTGGTCCCCTTCTTCTCGCTGAACGATGCATGCAGCGCATCGTATTCGGCCTTGGCCGCCGGATCGACGGCACCGTGGAAGCTGTCGGCGTACGACCAGCTCTCCCCGTGCACGCGACCGTTCGGTTTCTTCCCGTTGAGGGCGAGAATATGCAGCCCCGCTTGGATATATTCCAGCGCTGCCTGCTGAAGGGGCGTCGGCATCGGAAGTCTAGCAGCCGAGCTGCGAGACGTTGGCTGTGAACTTGAAGGAGCCCATGGCGTCGTTGCCAGCGATGGAGATGTTGTAGCCGCCGCTGTCGATCCAGCCGAGAACGGTGTTGTACGACGGTCCGTAGTACAGGCAGGCGTTGACGACCGTGGAGTCGTTGGGGTTGTCGTAGATGTACACGGACGAGATGCCGGAGGCCGACGCCACGCTGTCGAAGTCGTCCTGATAGGACCCATCAGCAAGGGGACCCATGCAGAGAATGCTCGGACACGCTTCGCTCTCGATGTTCGTGTCGTTGGTCTGGTAGCAGAACTTGCGAGAGCCGCCAGCCAGACCGGCGTCCCTGTAGAAGGTGACGTAACCGGTCGTGCAGTTCCCCGTCGCCTCGGCCTTCGGGGCTGTGATGTGAGCGCCGCCCATGACCCCGACTGCGAGGACGAGAGCGGCGACGAGTGCGAGAAGCTTGCGCATTGCAATCCCTTTCTTGGGATATGCGTCCCGGGGCCAGATGTCACCCCTGACCTGTGCCCCGAGACGGAGCCCGGCATGAGCCGGGGACATGTGGATGGCCTCGAAGGGCCGTCGCCCGGATCGATGCCGCTCGGGCCAGACCGGAGTCTGCTGCGGATCGAACGACGGCCCCGTGAGGAAAGGTCCCCTGAGCATGTGCGTCGCGGAACAGAGGGCGCCTACCCCGGTCGCAACACGCTCAGGAGCCGACGAGAGTCTAGCCGACCCTGCGCTTCTCCATGAAGGAGAAGAGGTCGGCCGCGAGGATGACGTATCCACGTCCTCGCTTCGTGGGCTCGCGCGTGGCCAGCAGCTCGCGCCGCCGGATCGCACGCCGGATGGTCTCCGGGTGGCACCCGGCGACTCCAGCGGCACCGTTCACGTCGAACCTGCGGCCCTGCGGCGGTGCCATCGGCTACTTCCTGTTGGCCTCGGCAATCGCGCGCATGGCTGCACGCGATGCCGACTCCATCTCGGTGAACGCGATGGACTGGGCTCGGTTGGGCGCGCTGAACATCTGGAGGTAGCGCACCGCCTCCTTGAAGCATTCGCGGACGGCCCTCATCCCCTGCTCGCCCTTCTCCGTGACCTCGATGGGGTCGAAGCGCTCGGTGATGTCCTCGCCCATCACTTGGCCGCCTTCTTGGGCTTCGCGGGGCCAAGCGTGGACTCGATCTGGGGCCACCCCTTGGTGTTGTGGGAGACCTGCACGTTGACCTCGCGGTTCGCGACCGCAGAGAGGTCGGCCGGAGCCTCGGGCGTGCTGGTGAGCCATGCCGCGAACTCGGCCGGGGTGAGGATGCCCTTCAGGATCGCGTAGCTCCCTGCCTTCTCGTGCGAGGAGAGGTTGCGCGTCAGGATTTCGAGGTCCAGCGTCTCGTCCGGGTCCTCGGCATCCTCGGGGATCACGGGCTCGCGGTCCTCATCGAGGATGGTGAAGTTGAAGTGGTACCGGCCGCCGTCGTCCACCTTGCCGTACTTGTCCTTGGCCTGCGCCCAGTCCTCGTGGACCTTGTAGAAGATGTCGTTGAAGCGCGCGACGAAGAGGCCGTCCTCGATCTGGGGCGCGCTGCTTTCCGAGATAGTCGGTGCGGGGATGTTCACTGATGCTCCTTTCGAGCTGTGCCCCGGTGGTGTCTCCGGTGTGGCCTACAGTCCACGCGTCTGTCCTCCGGGGGTACACCTAGAATGCCACACTCTGCTACAGGCGTCAAGGGTCTATTTCGCTACATCTCAATACAGTCCCGGGCCCCTCCCGGGCCCTCCCCTTCCGGCCAGCTCTCATTTGGTCGTACCATCCTCGATATGTACCGATAGTTGCGTGCTCAACTAGAGTGGTGAGGTGGTGAGTAGTGGTGAGTTTCCCAACTTTCTTACGCGAGCTGTTATGGGAAACGGACTTTGTTCCAGAAATCCGCTACTCACCACTTTGTTGCATAATCAAGCACGATTGCAATTTGAGGGTCACCACTTTTCGTCAGATTTCAGTCAGATTTCAGCGGGATTTCAGTGGTCAGTGGCACCCCGCATGTCCGTCTGCGCCGCCCGACCGCCGAAACCTCCCCCACCCCCCGCCCCCAATTGCAATTGGCGCAAGCCGCCCGCCGGGCCGCCTCTCGCCCCCTGCGATGGTGCGAACGGAC
>Ga0315277_10004298_pt1 | contig 19108 bp, 14 predicted proteins | sample YL17G05_15_MG_FD_203695 | JGI IMG/M metagenome (GOLD analysis project Ga0315277, IMG submission 203695) | Sediment microbial communities from Yellowstone Lake, YNP, Wyoming, USA - YL17G05_15 | ecosystem: Environmental > Aquatic > Freshwater > Lake > Sediment | place: USA: Wyoming | collected...
GAAGATGCTCGGCATGCACGGGACGGCGTACGCCAACTACGCCGTCCAGGAATCGGACCTCGTCATCGCCCTCGGGGCCCGCTTCGACGACCGCATCACGGGCGACGTCAAGAAGTTCGCCCCCCACGCTTCGATCATCCACGTGGACATCGACCCCTCGAGCATCTCCAAGAACATCCGCGTCGATATCCCCGTCGTCGGTGACGCCAAGGACATCCTCGAAGGCCTGCTTGAGCACTGCCTGCCGCGCGACCGCAGCGCCTGGCTCTCGAAGGTCGGCGACTGGAAGGCCAGGCACCCGCTCGTCTACAAGAACGACGGCCTCAAGCCCCAGTACGTCATCGAGCAGATCTGCGAGGCCTCGGCCGGCAAGGCCATCGTCTGCACCGAGGTCGGCCAGAACCAGATGTGGGCCGCTCAGTGGTACACCCACCGCTACCCGCGGCACTTCATCTCCAGCGGAGGCCTCGGGACGATGGGTTACGGCTTCCCGGCGGCCATCGGGGCACAGGTCGGGTGTCCCGACGCCCTCGTCGTCGACATCGCCGGCGACGGCTCCATCCAGATGAACATCCAGGAACTGGCCACCGCCGTCCAGAACAAACTGCCCGTCAAGGTCTGCATCCTGAACAACGGCTACCTGGGGATGGTCCGCCAGTGGCAGGAACTTTTCTATAAACGCCGTTACAGCGGCTCGGTCCTCGACGGCAACCCCGACTTCGTCCGCCTGGCCGAGGCCTACGGCGCCAAGGGCCTGCACGTCACGAAAACCGAGGAGGTGCGGCCGGCCCTCGACAAAGCCTTCGCCGACCCGCACGTGTGGTTCCTCGACTTTGCGATCGCACGCGAGGAAAACGTCTTCCCGATGGTCCCCTCCGGCGAGGCCATCGACCGGATGATCGGCGGCATGGCGTAACGGCGAGGGACGCTGGAACGCAGGGACGAAGGCAAAGGAGCGCGCGGCGGGTCTTCGGACCTGCCGCGCTCATTTGACGCCGGTGCCCCTCTTCGTCGCGCGGCCCATCGGGCCCCAAGCCGCGCGTTGCTCCCGCCCGCTTTTTCGTTACAATGCCCCGCTGGGTTCGGAGCCAACGATGTCGCTGGTCATCGGCGAAAACGTCTCGCACCGCTACACCGACCGCGAGGTCCTCGCCGGCGTGTCGTTTCATCTCGGCGCCCGCGACCGCGTCGGCCTCGTCGGCCCCAACGGCGCCGGCAAGACCACGCTCCTCAGGATCATCGGCGGCACGATCGAGCCGACCGCCGGCAGCGTCCACCGCGCCCGGGGCCTGCGCGTCGCCTACTTGCCGCAGGATACCCCCGCCCTCGAAGGCACGACCATCCTCGATGCGGCTCTCGGCACCTTCGCCGACCTGCGGCAGAAGGAGCAGCAACTCCACGCCCTGGCCGAAGAACTGGCCGCCAGCGGCAACCGACCGGACCTGCTGAAGCGCTACGGGGCGATGCAGGCCGACTTCGAGGCGCGCGGCGGATACGAGTACCCCAAGCGCATCGAGCAGGTTCTCGCGGGCCTGGCCTTCCCGCGCGACATGTGGGACCGGTCGCTCGCCTCCTTAAGCGGCGGCCAGCGCACCCGCGCATACCTGGCGACGCTCCTCCTGGCCTCCCCCGACGTGCTGATGCTCGACGAGCCCACGAACCACCTCGACCTCGATTCCGTGGAGTGGCTCGAAGAGTGGATCTCCGGCTTCCGCGGCGCCGTCATCCTCGTCTCGCACGACCGGTACCTGCTGGACCGCGCCACCGCCAGCACGTGGGACCTCGCCTTCACGGCGCTGGAATCCTATCCCGCACCGTACACGCGGTACCTGGAACTTCGCGAGGAGCGTTACAAGGAGCGTCTCCGCCAGTACGAGGCCCAGCAGGAGATGGTCGCGAAGACCGAGGAATACATCCGCCGCAACATCTACGCCAACCGCACGGGCGTGGCGCGCGGCCGGCGGACGCGCCTGGAGAAACTGAAGGAGGAGGGCCTCCTCGCGCGCCCGCGCGAGGCCGAAGGAATCCACCTGAACCTGAAGGCCGGCGGCCGCACCGGCGACATCGTCCTCAAGGCCGCCGGCCTGGCCGTCGGCTACGACCCCGCCCGGCCGCTCCTGGAGGTCGAGCAACTGGAAGTGATGCGCGGCGACCGCGTGGCCATCATCGGCCCGAACGGCGTCGGCAAGACCACGCTCCTCCTGACGCTCTTGGGGCGCATGCAGCCGCTGGCGGGCGACGTGCGGCGGGGGGCGAACCTGAGCGTCGGGTACCTCTCGCAGGCCCGCACCGAGGTCAACCCGCAAACCAGCGCGCTGGAGGCCGTCCGCGAGGCCGGCGTCGGCTGGACGCCCGAGCGGGCGCGGGCCTTGCTCGGCAGCCTGCTCATCAGCGGCGACGAGGCGCTAAAACCGTTCGGCGACTTGAGCGGCGGCCAGCAGAGCCGCGTGTGCCTGGCGCGGCTGGTGGCGCAGGGGGCCAACGTCCTGGCGCTGGATGAGCCCACCAACCACCTCGACATCCCCTCGTGCGAGGTCGTCCAGGACGTGCTCCAGGAGTTCCAGGGCGCGGTCCTCTTCGTCAGCCACGACCGGTACCTGGTGAAGGCCGTGGCCACGCACGTCTGGGTGATCGACGGCCGCCAGGTCCGCTGCATGCTCGGCGGCTGGGAAGAGTTCATGGCGTGGCGCCAGGAGCGCCTCGGCCTGGGCGGCCCGCGGGTCGATGAGGCGAAGGAGGCCCGCAAGGCCTCGTACGCCGAGCGCAAGGCCGTGGAGCGCGAAGTCCGCCGCCGCGAGAACCTCATCAACCGCCTCCGCAAGCGCCACGAGGAGATCGAGGCGAAGATCCAGGCGCTCGAGGCGGACCTGGCCCGGCGGATGCGGGAGATTTCCGCCGCCGGCGAATCGGGCCGCCTCGACAGCGTTGCAAGCCTCGGCCGCGACTACGCCGAGCGCCAGGCCGCCCTCAAGGCCCTCTGGGCCGAGTGGGAGGACGTCGGCGGGCAACTGGAGCAACTCGGCTGAAAGGTGTAAAGCGGCAGGAGAGGCTGTGCCGACCTTTCAGTGCGCGGCACTCGCGGCAGGCACACGTCGGCTTCGGCGTTCGTCTCTTCGGCAACTTCAATTCAACGCGATCATGGACCCGTTTGCAACAGCACTTGGTCAACGGCGTTGGGTGCCACCCGGCGCTCGGCGCTCAACGCGTACGCCGCAGCATGATACCCTTTGCGCGGGGCTTCGTTACAAACTTTTTGCACGGCGCGGGGGCATCAGCGGCTACGCTATGTCGTAAGCGCGCCGCAATGGCAAGTGGGCCCTGACGCCGGCCTCTTGTCGCGCGGCGGGGCGGAGTTTATAGTAGGCTGGCGAGAGGTTCGGGGCCCGGGCGCGCAGCCGCAATGCGCGGCGCGAATTCCAGGGAACCCCGGGCGGCCTTCGGCGTCTAAAGGATCGGTCTGGCAGATGGTATCGCGACCGGAATCAAGAGACGGCCCCGCGGCTCCGCTCAGAACGCCTCTGACGGACCAGGAACTCGTGAGCCGGACGATCGGCGGCGACGGCGCGGCCTTCGCTGCAATCGTCGAGCGGTACCAGGACCGCCTGCACAACGTGATCTACCGCCTCGTCGGCTCTGCGGAGGACGCGCGGGACCTGTTGCAGGACGCTCTCGTGAAGGCTTATGAGAATCTCGATGGCTTTCGCGGCGGAAGCAGCCTCTACACGTGGCTCTTCCGGATTGCGGTGAACACGGCGCTTAGCCACCGCCGAAAAAGGAAATGGACCCATGTGGGCCTCGGCCCCGCATCCGACGACGACTCCGCCGGCGACGGCAGTTGGCCCGACGCGGCGGCCCCCGACCCGGCCGACCCGATCATGGCCGCCGAGACCGAAGCGGCCGTCCAGGGGGCGCTCGACAGCCTGGACGAGGAGCACCGGACGGTCGTCGTGCTGCGCGACATCCAGCAGTGCGATTACCACGAAATGGCGGAGATCCTGGGCGTGCCGGCGGGCACCGTCAAGTCGCGCCTCCATCGCGCCCGGCTGATGCTACGCGACAAACTGAAACCGTTGTTGAAACAGTAATACCTTATTCGAGCCCGCCGCGGGAGCGGCGGGGCGCGCGGTAACGAGCAGGGTTGTCGTTCGAGCCCGCGGCGGGAGCCGCGGCGTACGTCGTAACGAGCAAAGCGTTCGCGGGGCATAACGTAAGGTGGCAGCCCATGCTGTGCGAGCAGGTGCGTGAACATCTTTCGGCCTATCTGGACCGGGAACTGACGGCGGACCTCTCCGCCGCCGTCCGGGCCCACTTGGAGGCCTGCGCCGAATGCCGCACCCTGGCCGACGACCTGCGGGCGACCGCCGACCTCCTGGGCCGCCTGCCCGCGCGCCCCGCGCCGGGGCACCTCGCGGACGACGTGATGCGCGAGATCGAGCGGCGGGGCATCCTGGCGATCGGCGCCCCCGTGGAGGCGCAACCCCAAGAGCGATCGCTGCCGTTGCGCCGGCCGCGCCTCTGGCCGCGCGCCCTGGCGGTGGCGGCCACGGTGGTCCTGGCCCTCGGCATCGGCATCCTGGCGTACCTCGGCGACCTTGGCCGGCAGGCGCCGCCGGGGGCCCCGGCGCCCGCCGCGGAGGGCGTGGCCGCGAAATGGTCCGACGCGTCAAAGGTCTACAACGAGCCGAGATCATCCGCCGACCTGTACGTTGCGGCGGGTCCGAAGCAGGCCGAAAAGGTCAACGATCTTGCGGCACTGCAACCGGCCCCGGCGGCCGTGCGGACTGAAAGATCGCCGGCAGATTCGGATGCGGATACCCTGGCCCTTGCAAGGAATAAGGCGCAACCCGGCGGCAGGACCTCACCTTGGGGCCTCGAAGAAAACCGGCAGGTCACCGTCTTGGACTCTACGCTTGCGACTCGCGGCACTGGGGTGGTCGACATCGCTGGCAAAGCGCCTGCCCATGCCGTCACCCTGGCCAAGGCTGGAAGCGGGCAAGTGGTCCTGGCCGACGTGAACAACGAAGCCGGGCTTTGCGGGAATGGCGGCCTGGTCGGCCGCACCTGGGACTTTAACGGCGAAGTGGGTCAGGTCACGATCGACCCGGGCGCGCCGCCGGGCCTCGGTGAAACAACAAGATTCATCAGCGCCCGGGCCGGAACTCTCGAACACCTTGAATTCGCCAACGGGCGATCGCACGCGCTCAACGGCGGCACGGTGACAACCTTCCGCGTGACGGCGGTCCGGCCGCCGGCGGCGCTTGCGCCTCTCCGACTCGACTTGTTCGGCGACGGCGCGCGTGATCTGCAACAGGCCACAATAGCCGCGGCGCCAGGCTACGCCGGCCGTGCCTATTCCAAGAGCGGCACGCTGACGCTCGCCGGCGCGAACACCTACACCGGCGCCATCAACGTCAGCGGCGGCACGTTGGCCGTCTCCGGTTCTGCCGCGGGCAAGAGCGACGTCACCGCCAATTCGGCCGGCACGTTAGCGGTAGCGGCGGCCAAGGCGCCTGCCGCAACGGCGGCGCCTGCGTTGCCGCCGGCGCCCGAGAAGCCCGCTGTTCAGCAGGAGATCACGGCGGCGGTGTCGACCCTGGCGGAGGCGCCCGCCCTCGCGCCGCCCCCCGCCAAGGCGCCTCCGGCGCCCGCCGAGGCCGCCAAGAAGTGGGAGGCTGCTGTCGCTGACGAGCCGCTGGCGCGTCCGCCGGCCCCGGCGAAGCCGTCTGCCGCGGAGCCGCAGGCCGCACAGGCGCCCCTGGCGCGCGTTGGACCCGCAGCGGTCGGCCGCGAATCTGCGGCCGGCGGCGGCCTGGCCGCGGGCAAGCCGGCGGCGCCGCTAGACCACGGAACCGCGTTTCAAGAGGTCACGGCTGATCGTGGCGGTGCCAAGGGCAAGCTGGCGACGGCCAAGGCCCTCGGGATCGAGTCGCCCGGCCCGGTCGCACTCGAGCAGACCATGGTGGCGGCCGCCGCAGGCGAGGCCGGCGTCGACCGGCTCTCGCAGGCGGTCACGGGCGAGACGGTCCGCGCCGCCGACAATCAACTGATCCTGTGCGCAAGTTCTCCGGAAGATGCCGGCAGCAACCTTGTGGAACTCTTCAAGGCCGTCGGCTGGCGACCGCTGGCCGCCGACCGTGAACGTTCCGCCGTGAGCAAGGACGAGGAAAAGAGCGGGCGGGCCGGGGACCATGAGCCGGGCGCCGTTGCGGCAGCGTACTCCTTATCCTTAAGAGGACGTGTCCCCGGCGGCGTCTACTACCGGGCCACGCGCAACGGCGAGGACGTCTGGCTCGTCCTGGCCGACCGCGACAGCATCTCCCGCTTCGGCAGCCGGCTGGCCCAGGCGCAGGGGTTGACGGTTGCGGTGGAGTCGAGCGCCGACTTCCGCGTCATCCGCGGGCTCCAGGAGCAACTGCGGGAGCAGTCCGATCTGGCCAAGACGGACGAAACCGGCCGGCGCGCGGGGGGCGCGAAGGAAGGCGCCGCTACGCCGAGCCGCGGGGCTCGCAGCGCGGCGCCGGCGGCGTGGGTGGCCAAAGGCCAGCCTGTCGGCGCAGCGGCCGTGGCCGGCGCGACCGCCGAGGACTTGAGGCGGGACAAGCGTGCCTCCGAAGTCCGTAAAGAAACCGAGAAGCCCCCCGTGCCCGCGCCGCCCGCCGTGCCCGCGCCGCCTGCCGCGCCAAGCCCGGCCCGGCAGCAGGTGACCGACAGGCTCGATCAGGCCGGCGCGGCTGGTCCTCCTGCGACCCCGGCGCCTGTGCCGGCCGCCGTTGCGGCCACGGCGAAGACGGAGAAAGGCGGAGAGGCTGCTGCGGCCGGGGCCGTTGCGGACGCGAAGTCGGCTCCGGCGGGCGCGCTTGGCGCAAGTTACGGCTATTATCAAGAGGCCGGACGCGCGGGAACCGGCGTGGGATATGGCGGCACTGGCGGTGGGGGTGGCGGTGGCGCTCCGCAACTCAAGGGTGCCGCGGCCTCCGTCAAGGCAAAAGCGGAAGCAGAATCGCAAGCCCAGGTCGAGGGCCTGCAAGCCAGGGTCCAAGAAGCGAAGCCCCCGAGCGCCCCGGCGCCGAGCGACCGCATTCTCCTCGTCATCCGCGTCCGGCCGGTCCTCGCCAGTTGCGCCGAGGCCGAGCGTGCCGCCCCTGCCGCAACGCAGCCCGCCGAGAAGCCGGCGCCATAACGTTCTGTAACTGCTGTAGCGATGGATGGCAGGGTGGCATGGTCACACTGTTGCGTGACCCCGCGTCCCGGATGGCGCCAGCCCGCCGGAACAAGTCGCCGCGGCGAACCCCCCGGGGCTCAACGCTGAAAACGCGCGCGGCAAAGGCGCGCAGCGTCCACGTCGGGGCAAATCTCTCCTGAGAGGGCAATCGGCGGGAACCTCAGGGCGTCTTGGGGGCCTTCTTTCCGCCGTCGCCTCTGACTCCGAAGAACTCCAGCGCCTCTTTCTTGGCCTTGACGTCGCGGAGGCGCTTCTCAAGCCCCTCGGGCCAGTACTTCTGCTCGAACTTCTGCTTGACCTCTTCGAGTTTGGCGAGGGCCTCGGCGAACTTCTCGGCCTTCTCCAGTGCGGCGGCTTCCTTCATCAGGTCGGCAATGGCCGCTGCGACCTGTTCCGGGGGCAGGGAGGGCGTACCCGGCGTCGGCGTGGTCCCCCCGGGGGTCGTCGGCAGGGCAACGGCGGCCGCCACCTGGGCCTGGAGTTCGTTGATCGTCTGGTCGAGGTTGATGCGTTTCTTCACAAGGTCCGGCGGGTAACTCGACCCGATCTGCTTGTAGGCCTTGAGTGCGTCCGCCGGTTTGCCGCCGGAGCGCAAGGCCTCGGCCTGGGCCAACTCGGCCGCGAGTTTCTCGTCCAGTCGGGCCTTGGCCTGGTCCTCGCGGATGGTGTTCTCCATTTTGTCGACGCTGACGCCGAGCGATTTCAGCCACGCCCGGTCCTCGTGGCCGATGTTCCGCAGGACCGCCAGGGCGTCGTCGAACTTCTGGTCGGAGGCCATACCTTCGGCCATCTCGAGGCGCTCCTTGAGTTTCGCCAGGCGCTCCTTGCGGTCCTCCTGGGCCTTTTGCTGAAGGAGGGCCTGCTTGCGGGGCTGCCAGGTGGCCGTGTCGCCCGTCTTGGCGATGATGGCGTCATAGATGGCGATGGCGCGGGCGTAGTCCTTGGCCTGGACGGCCGCGGCCGCCTCGCCCAACTGTTGCTTCACCCAGTCGTCGTTGCCTTGCGTGACGCCCGCACCGCTTTCGGTGCCGCCGCGATCTTTGAACTTCAGGCGGTCCTTGATGCCGCCGACATCGGCATAATAGAGGATTACCGCGATCGGCAGGAGCGTGACCCACGTCAGCAGCAGGACAAGCCAGAGGCGCGGCCGGCGGCGGCGCGTGGCGACTCCGACGCGGCTGGCGCGATCGGCCGACACCGGCGAGGCCTCTGCCAGGGCGGCGGCGGCCGCGGCCGCCGTGGCCGTGAAGGCCTTCGCAGGTTCGGGCGTGTCGGCAAGACCGCCGCCGGCGGCCACGACGGCAGCCCCGGCGGGGGCCGCTTGCGGCGCCGCGGCCGACAACTGCTTCTCCATCTCGTAGCCGGCCTTGTGGAACGGCTCGCGCACCAGGTCCGCCGGGATGCCCGGGCGCGGCTCGGCCAGGCGGGTGTTCATGTTCAACTGGCACCGCGTGCAGTAAGTGTCTTCGGGCTTGGCCGGGGCGAAACAGTGCGGGCAGAGGCCGAGGTACTTGGCGAGGCGCGGGGTCTCGGCGGCGTACATCCAGTCCTGGCACGTCGTCGGGCCGCGGATGATGGAGTCGGTCCGGATGCGGCCCTTCTCGATCATCTTGATGAGTGTCTCGAAAGTCACCCCCCGGCTGGTCGGGTTGCGCGGGTCCAGGTGGAACCAGTCGCCCATGACCTCGCGCGCCGCACGGCGTACCGCCACGGAGAAGGACATCTTGCACTGCGGGCACCGCCCCTCGGTCCGACCGATCACCTGGCCGCAAAAGACGCAGGGGGCCTTGTCGCTGGTCCAGGGCCCCTTGGCGGGGGAGTTATTGGCAGTCGAGTCCATAAACGTCCTCGTCGGCAAGACGGTCGCGGCTCATGGGCGGGGCGCCGCTAACGTGCCGCACGCGCCCCAGATTATAAAAGAGTCCCCTCGCTCATGTCAATCGGCCATCCTGCGGCGGCTGGGCGAGAAAAAGGGGGCTGCACCCGTTTCCAGTCCCGCCGCCAAGAGGCAGTTTCGTAACCCGAGCGCGGCGGGTCTCCTGACCCGCCGCGCGGTCCTGCCATGCGGCCTGTCTGTGCGCGGCGGGTCAGGAGACCCGCCGCGCACAAGGTTGCAGGTGGTTGTGAAACAGCCTTTAAACCCATTCGCGTGCGGGGCGTGCCACTCCCCAGAGTGACGCCGCACGGTTTGGGTGTGACTGTTATTCCTGGCGTGCGGTCAGGTTGCCGTCACCCTGAGCGAAGCGAAGGGTCTCGCCGTGCTCTTGGGATGGTGCGCTGGCCACGGGAGATGCTTCGGCCCCGTAAACGGGGCCTCAGCATGACAGTTGGGATAGGCGGCCTGCCAGAATCCGCGGTCACGCTGCACGGTTTTTCGGGGGCGGATTTGCTTTTTCGGGAATATCAGTTATACTACACCCCGGAGATAACGGGGGTTGGGCAAAGCAAGGTCCGTTTGTTCCTCTTGCTTCCTCCCAACGGGGGTGCCGTATGCCTATTGCCGTTCCATGCGGCTGCGGAGGCCGTATGTGCGGCACGCGGAGCGGGGCGCGCGTCTCATGGGGTAGCGTAGTTTCCAGCGGAGGGTCTGTCATGCGGCACCTCGTCACAGGGGTCATTGTTGCCATTCTGGCCGGTCTGGTTCTCACGTCGTCCGCCTCGGCCATCACCATTTATGAGGTTAAAGCGAACGCAATGGCCGACCCGGTTCACTGGTACTCGGCGGGTTACGGGTCCGGGGGCTTCAGCCTGATGTGGAACCATATCGGCTCGAGCAATGAACTTCTTTCCGGCCGCCCGACGGGCGATTATACGGGCAACTGGGCGCCCGCCAATCCGGCGTGGCTCTACTTCAAGATCGGATCGCCCAACCAAGGCAACGGCACCGGCCCCTATCAGCCTTCCGGCATCCTGTCGGGTGCCGTCATCCCCCGCCTTTACACTCTGGAGTCCTGGGACAAGAGCCGGCGATTCGACTTCTCGGTCCTCTTCTACGACCCCGACCTTACGATTACGGGCAGCCAACTGGTGGCTGACGTCATCCTGTCAGGCAATTTCGGCACCAACGCCGACCCCAGCGTCACCGCGGACCCGTTCAACGTCATCTCCCTGACCGCCGACCAGGTCCGCGCGGGGACCATGGCCACCTTTAACGTCGGCTGCCAGGCGGGGGAAGAAGTCGCCGTCACCATCGAAACCAAGGAAACGTATGCCGCCGGCTTCTTCATCGACAACGTCCAGGACTGGACGCCGCCTGCGTCAACGTCGATGCCGGCGCCCACCACCAACCCGGAACCCGCCACTCTGGCGTTGCTGGCCCTCGGCCTGGGCGGCCTCGTCGCCCGGCGACGCCGCAAGTAACGCCTTCTGCGTTTAACGATATTCCAACGGGGCGGCCCATCGAGGCTGCCCCGTTCGCTTTGCGCCCGCCGGGGCAAATGCTTCGTGACGCGGGTGGCGGGGTCATCCCGGCGCGGCCGCAGCCTGCGCAGACAAAGGGTCAGGAGCCTGTGGAGTTCGGTCTCCTGACCCAAAAGTTGACCGGGCGTAAAGCCGATTTCTATTTCCTGCCGCGCCGCCTGAGCAGCGCCAGCCCGCCCGCGGCCATCAGCGCCATCGTCGCGGGTTCGGGGAGAGAAGTCGTCGAAAGAACCTCGGCGCTCTTAATGGCCAGGAACTCGTTATTCGTCGGGTAGCGGCCGCCCGTGAAGAACGACTCCAGGGGAAGCCGGCTGAAGGTCGCGTCGTTGAGCACCAGGGTCCAGTCCCACACCTTGTCGGCAAAGAGCGCCTGCACGACGTCCCAACCGGCAACGATCTTCCCGAAGACGGTGTAGCCGTCGCCCGGTCGGACGGCGTCGTCGAATATCGAACTGTTGTCGGCCATGTTGATGTACCACTGCGAGGTCGCGCTGTTGGGGTCGCTCGTCCGGGCGGCGCCGATCGTGCCGAGGGTGTTCGACCATCCGAGGTTGGCCTCGTACGTAACGGGGGCGTCGGTCGCAACAGGGTCCAGGAACTTGGTGGAACCGGCCGCCGGAAGGGTGAATCCGCCGCCCTGGAGGACGTTGATACTGTGATCGCTGCGATGGAAGACGGTGTTGGTGTACCGGCCGGCGCTAACGTACTGGAGGAAGTTGTCGCGGGCCTTGGGCGTGTTGTCGTTCAGTTCGATGTCGAAACTGCCCCCCTTGTCCATTGTAATCCGGACGGCGGTAGTCGCATCCACTTGGGATGGCACGAGGATGGCCGCCAAGGCCAGAATGCAAGCCAGACTTGCTGCGCGGACGAACATAGAGCCCTCCTTCGCAAAAAGACACAATAGGCGCAGCAAAACGGCTGGCCAGGCCCAACAGGTTGTATGCGTATCCGCGCTTCTGGACGGCACGATTCGCAGACGGGAGCCCCCGGACTCTGGTTTCGCGTGCCGATGCCAGAGTATACACGCAATTCCGCATTTGTCAAATTGCGGCGAACAGTTACTTGGCAACCGGTTACCCGTCTGGACACTTGGGGTGGTGTATACTGGACTGGCAGCGTGGGGACCGATGGTGTATTGGGACTATCAAGGCGACTGAGTGTTCCGGCGACGGTGTGTGGGGACGCCACGGCACCAAGCATCGGGAGGCGCAGGAGGCCATGAAGAGACTCGCGATCGGGTTGGTGTCAGTGGCGCTGCTCGTGGGCGCGGGTTGGGCGGTGACGATGCTCATGGGCGCCAGGAAATCAGGCAACCTGCCGCCGACGGACGGCCGTGAGGTGGCGGAGAAAGCCCGGCTGGCGCATTCACCGGATGCACTGACTGCGATTGTGGCGATCACGGCGCTTGGCCGCATGGCCCCGTCGGGGGCGTGCGACGCGCTGCGGGAGGTGGCCACGACCGACCAGCGCCCCGAGGTGCGTAAGGCGGCGGTGGTGAGTCTGGCCCAGCGTAAAGAGCCGGAGGCGCTGGACGCACTTCGCGAGATGGTGACGCGGGACACGGCTCCAGAGGTGCGCGGCGAAGCGGCGATGGAATTGGCCCGAGCGGGAACCCCTGATGACGTCCGCATCCTCGTGACCGCGGCAGGCCGCGAGACGGACCCGCAAGTGGCGCGGAAACTGGTTCTGGCAATGGGGCATCTGCTCGGAGTGAAGTTCTCTCCGCCTGACCCGAAGATGACGCCGGAGCAGCGTAGGCAGCAGGTTGAGCGGACCGGGAAGGCAGCGATGGAACTGGCGGACAAGATGAAGAACCACCGCGCTGTGGGGGGTGGCAAACACCCTTCGCCGTAACCAGCCTTCGCTCTTGCCACGGTATGAAGAACGCGGGCGCCGGCGGCCGGCCCGCCCCCTATCAGGGAATCCCTGCGAGACTGCCCCATCGCCTCGTTTTCCAGCCGGCGCATGGCTTTTGGGGTCCCTCCTGCGTATAATCCTGGAGTTTGCGGCCAAACGCCTGCGTGAAGTCGCCGCTGCGGAGAGTCTCCGGAAGGCCGATGGAAAAGCCCATGTCTCGCGGGAGTATCAAAAAACCACTCGCATCCGATCCGACCGTGCGCCGGCGCATCCGCGTCCGCGGCATCGTCCAGGGCGTGGGATTTCGGCCGACAGTCTACCGCTTGGCGACCGAGCGCGGCCTGGGCGGATGGGTGCTGAACGACGCCGAGGGCGTCCTCATCGAGTTGGAAGGCCCCGCCTCGCGCATCGACGACTTCCTGGCCAGCCTGCGGGACCATCCCCCGCCGCTGGCCGAGATCACCGCGATAGAGTCGAGCAATGCCGCGCCCTGCGGCGAAACGACCTTCGGTATCGGCCCGTCGGCCGGCGGCGCGAAGACAGCCCTCGTCTCTCCCGACATGGCCATCTGCCCCGACTGCCTCCGCGAGATGACCGACCCGCGCGACCGCCGCCACCGCTACCCGTTCATCAACTGCACGAACTGCGGGCCGCGGTACTCCATTATTATCGACATTCCTTACGACCGTCCGAAGACCACGATGCGGGCCTTTACGATGTGCCCGCCGTGCCGCCGCGAGTACGAAGACCCCGCCGACCGCCGGTTCCACGCCCAGCCGAACGCCTGCCCCGCGTGCGGGCCGCGCCTGGCGCTCCATGATGCGCAGGGCGCCGCGCTGGAGTGCGACGACCCCGCCCGGGCCGCGCGCGAGGCGCTTCTGGCCGGCCGCATCGTCGCCATCAAGGGCCTGACGGGTTTCCACCTGGCCGTCGATGCCCGGAGCGACCCCGGCGTCCGCGACCTGCGCCGCCGCAAGGGCCGCGACCAGAAGGCCTTCGCCATGATGGGCGCTTCCATCGACTCCATCGCCCGCCGCGCGGTCGTCGGCGAGGCCGAGCGGGCGCTCCTGGAATCGCGCGAGCGCCCGATCGTGCTCCTCGGGAAGCGCACGGGCCACGACCTCTCGCCGCTCGTCGCCCCGGCCAGCCCGTACTTCGGCTTCATGCTGCCCTACGCGCCGCTGCACTACCTCCTGTTTGAGAACGATTTCCCGCCCATGGTGATGACCAGCGGCAACCTTTCCGAGGAACCCATCTGCCGCGAGGACCAGGAGGCCGTCACGCGCCTGGCCGGCATCGCGGACCTGTACCTGATGCACAACCGGCCGATCCACACGGTCTGCGACGACTCGGTGATGATGGTGCAGCGCGGCCGGCCGCTGATGCTGCGGCGGGGCAGGGGCCTTGCCCCGCGGCCGCTCGCGCTGCCGCTGGAGTCGCCCGAGCCCATCCTGGCCGTCGGGCCGGAGTTGAAGAACGCCGTGTGCCTGGTGCGCGGCCGGGAGGCGTTCGTCAGCCAGCACATCGGCGACCTCAAGAACGCCCTGGCCGCGGGGTACTTCGAGGCGACCATCGACAAGATCGAGCGCCTGCTGGAGGTCCGGCCGCAGATCATCGCCCACGACCTGCATCCCGGCTACCTCTCGACGTGCTACGCGCGGCGGCGCGGGGCGGAAATCCAGGGGGGCGTCCGCCTCATCGGCGTGCAGCATCATCACGCCCACGTCGCCGCCGTCATGGCCGAGAACAACCTGGCGGGCGAACTTCTCGGCCTGGCGATGGACGGCACGGGGTACGGTCCCGACGGAACGATCTGGGGCGGCGAGGTCCTGCGGGCCTCCGCCGCGCACTTTGAGCGGCTCGGGCACCTGGCCTACGTGCCCCTGCCGGGCGGCGACGCTGCCATCGAGCACCCCGTGCGCATCGCGTGGGCGTTTCTTGTGCAGGCGTACGGTCTCCAGGAGGCGCTGCGGCGCCGCGTGGGCCGGGTCGCCGGGGCGGCCGAGCGGGACCTGCACCTGTGGGCCGAGATGATCGCGAAGGGCGTGAACTCGCCGCCGGCGTGCGGCCTGGGGCGGCTCTTCGACGCCGCCAGCGTGCTCGCGGGCGTCTGCTCCGACAACTCCTACGAGGGCCAGCCCGCGGTTGAACTCGAAGGCGCCGCCGAAGGTCAGCCCGACAACATCCCGCCGTACGAGTTTGGTATCATTGATGCTGTTGATGTTGCTTCCGCAGGTTCAGCCGCGAGCCGCAGGCGAGCGCGTTCTGTTGGCGAGGGCGCCGCGGTGCCGCAAGGCTGGGTCATCGACACCCTGCCGCTGATTCGCGGCCTGGTCGCCGACGTCGAGGCCGGCCGCAACCGGGCGGAAACGAGCGCCAGGTTCCACGCGACCGTGGCGGCGATGTTCCTGGCGGCGGCGCGGCGGGCGCGCGAGGAGTCGGGCCTGGGGCGCATCGCCCTCGGCGGCGGATGCTTCGCTAACCATCGGCTCGTGCGGACGCTGGCCCCGGCCTTGGAGGCGGAGGGATTCCAGGTGTACGTGCACCGCGAGGTCCCGCCGGGCGATGGCGGCGTGGCCCTCGGCCAGGCCTACGTGGCCGCCGCGCGGCTTGGCGAACGAAACGTTCAGCCGTCGCCGCATACGGCGACGTAAGCAATGAGGTGTAACCATGTGCCTTGCCGTTCCTGGCCAGGTCGTTACGCGTGATGCGACGATGGGCGTGGTGGATGTCCGCGGCAACAAGTTGCGGGCGGGCATGGCCCTCGTGCCCGACGCCAAGCCGGGCGACTGGGTGCTCGTCCACGCCGGCTTCGCCATCACCCAGGTCACGCAGGAAGACGCCGACGAAACCAACAAACTCCTCGATCAGATGGAAGGCATCGCCTAGAACTATGGATGCCGCTCAAATCGAAAGACTGAAGAACGACATGGCTGCCGCCGTCCAAGCGATCCCCGGCCCAGGGCCGATCGCCCTGATGGAGATCTGCGGCACGCACACCGTGGCCATCCGGCGGACGGGCCTCAGGACGCTCCTGCCCGGGCGCGTCCGCCTCGTCAGCGGCCCCGGCTGCCCCGTCTGCGTCACCAGCCAGGGCACCGTCGACGCCCTCGTGGACCTGGCCGGCAAGCCCGGCGTCACCGTGGCGACGTTCGGCGACATGATCCGCGTCCCCGGCACGCGCTCGAGCCTGGAGCGCCGCAAGGCCTCCGGCGGCAGCGTCGCCATCTGCTATTCCATTCTGGAAGCGATGGACCTGGCCCGCAATCGCCCCAGCGAGCAGGTCGTCTTCGCCGCCGTCGGTTTCGAGACCACCGCCCCCGGCACGGCCGTGGCGCTCCAGATGGCCCGGGCCGAGGGTCTGAAGAACTTCACCATCCTCTGCGGCCACAAGTGGGTGGTGCCGGCGATGGACGCCCTCCTGGCGGGCGGCGAGGTGCGGATCGACGGGTTCCTTTGCCCCGGCCACGTCAGCGTCATCATCGGCAGCCGCGCGTACGAGCCCGTCGTGGCCAAGTACAAGCGGCCGTGCGTCGTCGCGGGCTTCACGGCCGAGCAGGTCCTGAAGGGCGTGGCGGGGCTTCTGCGACAACTTGCCCGCCGCGAGGCCCGCATCGAGAACGTCTATGCCGAGGCCGTCCGCCCCGAGGGCAACACCGAGGCCATGCGCCGCATCGTGGACGTCTTCGAGCCGGTCGATGCCGCGTGGCGCGGCGTGGGGACGATCCCCGCCAGCGGCATGGGCCTCAGGGCCGCGTACGCCGAGTTCGACGCCGCCGGGCGGCTGGGCGTTCCCTGGCCGCCGTCGGAGGAGGGGACGAGCGAGCACGGTTGCCGCTGCGGCGACGTGCTGCGCGGCGCCATCGAGCCGCACGACTGCCCGCTGTTCTCCAACGTCTGCACGCCGGGCCATCCGGTGGGGCCGTGCATGGTCAGCCGCGAGGGCTCCTGCCAGGCCGAGTACAAGTACGGCAGGCTCTGATTGCGGCCATGGCCGCGATATAATGACGCCCCGGTTTGCGACGGGGTGTTTTTCCGATGACAAGTGACCTATGACGAATGACAAGCCGCCAATGCCGAACGCCGCCATCGCGTTCGCGATGGTCGCAGCACTGCTGCTCGCCGGCTGCGCCTCCAAGCCCGTCGAGGTGACCGAGACGCGCGACGCCATGAGCACGCAGGTCACGGTCACGGCCATCGCGCCCACCGAGGCGATCTCCCGCCGCGCGATCGCCGCCGCCTGGAAAGAGATGGGCCTGTGCATCTCCTGCCTCGACCGCTACCGCAAGCCCTCCGACGCGTGGCTGCGGGGCGACGCGGCGGCCCGCAAGGACCCCGCCCAGAGGCCGTCCGATGTCTGGCGCATCAACCACGAGGCGGGCAAGTGGAACACCGTCGTCGACCCGCTTACGTCCACGTGCCTGGCGGCCTCGCGCGAAGCCTGGGAACTCTGCGGCGGCGCGTTCGACCCGACGGTCGGCCCCATCGTCGACCTGTGGCGAGCGGCGGCTAAAGAGGACCGGCTGCCGACCGATGAGGAAATGGCCAGGGCCCGGTCGCTGGTGGGCCTGGACAAAGTCGAGGTCATCATCACCAGCGTTCTGCGCCCGCTGCAAGGCGCCGACCTGGCCCCGCCCGAAGAGGATCAGCCGCCCCCGGAGGAGACCACCGTCCCGCTGAACATGGTCAGCATGGCCGAGGGTATGCAACTCGACTTGGGCGGCATCGCCAAGGGCTACATCGCCGGCCGCATGGCCCAGCGGCTGAAGGAAGCCGGGGCGTCGGCGGCCCTTGTCGCCTGCGCGGGCGACCTTTACGCCTTCGGCGAGCGTCCCGCCTCGCTGGCCCGCGAGGGCGGCGAGCGCCGGTGGCTCGTCGGCGTCCAGGACCCTCGGTTCCCCGACGACCGCGCGCGGCTTTTCACGCGCCTGGCCATCCGCGACATGGGCGTCAGTACGAGCGGCCATTACTACCGTGGCTACACCATCCAGGGGCGGCGCTACAGCCACATCGTCGACCCGCGGACCGGGCGGCCGGTCGACACGCGCCTGGCGAGCATCACGGTCGTGTCGGTGGACCCGTCGATTTCGGACGGCCTGGCCACCGCCATCGCCGTGATGGGCGCCGAGAAGGGCATCGCCATGGTCGACCAACTCACTGGCGCCGAGTGCCTGGTCCTGGAGGCGAAGCTGACGGAAGGCCAGTCGATAGGCCCCGACGGCGCCCCGCCGCCGGACGCGGAACTCGTTGCCCATCGCTCGAAAGGCTTCGCGGCGTTCGAAGTCACGCCTGCCCGGTAGCTCGCGGCGGCCTTAGAGGCGATCCGACCAGTAACCTGGCCGTCGATGCAGGTGCATGATGGCCAAGACGACGATCTTGTCCGGGTACTCGCGATAGAGGATGGCGTATGGGAAGCGCGCGATGCGCTTGCGTCGCACGTTGGCATGAACTACCGGCCAGGCGGCGGGGTGGCGCTGAACGTGACGCAGCGCGGTCTGGAAACAGTCCAAAAACAGTGCCCCCAGATTCATTGCACGCGATTGATAGAAGGAAAACGCCTCGGTCAACTCCTCTTCGGCCGGAGGGATGAGGCAGGCGGGCTTCATCGGAGTTTGGCCCGAAGGCGTCGGATGACTTCCTCGGCCGGCTTCGCGCCGTGGCGGCCTTGGCGATAAGCCTTGTCGCGCCGCGCGGCCTCTTCAGCCCACGCGGCCTGGGCGCCCGGGTCGCGCGCCGTATCGAGGCTGGCGATAAGACGTGCGGCCAGCCGGGCGCGCCGGCGCCCGCTCAACCGCATCGCTGCCGCCTCCAAGTTCTTCTCCGTCATGGCTGCTCCCCGGCTCGTACCTGAAATCACGGCTACCCAAAATATACGGGCCGGCGCCGTATCGTCAAGGCCAAACGTTGCACCACGGCACACCACTGGCGCGAAGCGTTTTGCCCGACCTCGGCGGCGGCAAACGGTCAGTGCCCGGCGGCCCACGACCTTCACGGCGCCAGCAGGACGTGCTTGGCCTTCTCGGCGGCCGCTTGGACGTTGTGCACGCTGACGGGCGTGCGGCCCTTCTCCATCTGGTGGTCCGTCAGGCGGAGGTGGCGGACGCGCGTCAGGCCGGCCCGTTCGAGGCATTTCTTGGCACAATCGGTTGGACATCCGTCGATGGCAAGGATATCGGCGGCCGTCCTGGCGCGGGCGATGGATTCCTCCATCTGCGCCCCGATGCACCCCAGGCAGAACATCCGCGCCGTGCCCTCGCGTTGCAGCATCCTCGCCGCGCGGTCGGCGATCTCCCCGACGTCTGCGGCGCCGGAGCAGGCGAACACCAGGCGGCCGTTGGTCGATGATACGGTGGGTTCGGACATGGTCCAGTCCTCCCCAAGAAACGCGCCCTCACAATGTTGAACGCCGCCGGCAGCAAAAGGTTGCTCGAATTCGCCGGCGCCTACTTCGCGCCGGCCGCCAGGAGCGAGAAACCCTCGCCGGGGCGAATCGGGTCTTCCTGCCGGGCCACGGGCGCCAGGCCCGCGACGTCCCTGAGGAGCGCCAGGTACTTGTCGTGGCAGACAAGATAGAACCGCCCGCCGCGAGCCATCTGCTCCCGCACGCTT
>Ga0315277_10004299_pt1 | contig 19107 bp, 20 predicted proteins | sample YL17G05_15_MG_FD_203695 | JGI IMG/M metagenome (GOLD analysis project Ga0315277, IMG submission 203695) | Sediment microbial communities from Yellowstone Lake, YNP, Wyoming, USA - YL17G05_15 | ecosystem: Environmental > Aquatic > Freshwater > Lake > Sediment | place: USA: Wyoming | collected...
CTGAGGCATTACTCGCGGCAGCCAGGCGGCCTGACGACCGGGCGTTCAGCGGCGGGCGGCGTTTGCCCGTCCGGTGCAACGCCGGGTTAGGCCCGGTGACCTTCCCACAACCCCCAGAGACTATCCCTGCCGGGGGCGACGCTTTCGCCAATCACTGGCGAGGTGGAGTTCGAACAGCGGCTCGGCCGGGGGTTGGTAAATCCCTCCATAGAAGCAGCCCTGGATTTCCTCCGCCTGCCCCCTTTCCTGGAAGGCGCACTTGAAGTAGGCGTCTCCCTGCCCAGTTGAACCCTCCATGACCCTGTCCGCAAGTCGCAGGCAGCCGGCCCACGTACCGAACTCCAGAAGCGTGATTGTGACGTCCAGAGAACCTTTCTTGTTCGCGGCGCACTCGAGCTTGACCGACCCAATCAAGTCCTCCCATTCGCCAGCGGGGACCCGTATCAATCCCTGGTAGTTTCCGCTGAAGAACGCTGCCCATTCATCCATCGTAGCCATGAAAGACACCGACCAATTTCGCCAACGAGCAAGAGATTGAGAATCCGAAGCCGGTTGGCGTCGGCGAGTCCCTTGAAGTAACCCTCGAGGCGTCTCATATTCCATCTATGATTCTATGCGCATAGACAGTCTGTCATAAGGGGGCTCGGTCGCTCGGTTCGATGAACTCCCGAATGCGCTTCGCAATGCCGTCGCGCACACGGCGGAACACGGCCCACCGCTCCTCGGGTGACCCGGTCGCCGCGGCCGGATCTTCAAAACTCCAGTGCAGGCGCGACACGGCGCCGGGGAAGACCGGGCACGACTCCTTGGCGGAGTCGCACACGGTGATGACCCAGTCGAGAGGTTGGCCAACGAACTCGTCCACTTTCTTGGAACGGTGATAGGAGATGTCGATTCCGATCTCCTTCATGGCCTCCACGGCCCCAGGATTCAGGCCCGCGGGATGGGTACCGGCGCTCGCTGCCTCGAATCGGTCGCCCGCCAGATGGCGAAGCAGCCCCTCCGCCATCTGGCTGCGACACGAATTTCCTGTGCAGACAAAGAGCACTCTCGTCTTTGACACCACGATCACCGCGCGATCCCGAATGCGGACCAATCTTGAGTCCGGTTGAATGCCGAATAGACCGAGAGCATGACCGGCACCTCCACCAGAACACCAACGACCGTCGCGAGCGCTGCTCCAGACCCGGGTCCGAACAGCGCGATGGCAGTTGCTACGGCGAGTTCGAAGAAATTGCTTGCGCCGATCAACGCTCCGGGGGCGGCCACCGCGTGCTCGACCCGAAACAGTCGCATCAGGCCGTAAACCAGCGACGAGTTGAGATAGTGAGGGGCGCGAATCTCGGCAGCAGCACGCTCTCGAACCACTCCCGGCCGCGCCGGCGGATCAGCGCCGCCCGGAGCGCCGCGCCGGCCCCCAGCGGGATCACGATGAAGACGACCACCGAATACAGCAGCACCAGGAAATGAAGGGAATGCTGCGGTAGTTAAGTTAGCGGCCGACGCCCGCACACATGTACTCTCGGGTCAGGCGCCTGGTGGGGCTGCTTCGCTTTGCCATCAGGAGTTGGCACACGCTCGTCAGCCCGCCTTCAAAGCTGGCGGCGGAACCTGCCAGGTACAGAAGCCAGGTCCGGTAGGTCGTCTGGTCAACCACCCCAAGGCACTCGGCCATATTGCGCTGCAAGCGCTCGACCCACGCACGGCAGGTGAGTGCGTAGTGGGGCCTCAGATCTTCGACGTCCAGAACCTCGAAGCCGGCCAATTCGGCGAGTCGAATGACATCGGAAAGATGCGCCAGTTCCCCTCCAGGAAATACCCTCCGTTGCAGAAACAGGGTCCGGGCGTCGTCCTTTACGAATTCCGGGCGCACGATGCCGTGATTCAGAAACAGCCCGTCTGCTTCCAGCAGGTCGTTCACCTTCCGGAAATAACTGTGTAGCCGGTGACGGCCGACGTGTTCAAACATCCCAACCGAGGCTATCTTGTCGAACCGGCCAGTCATATCCCGAAAGTCGATTTCGTGGACGACCACTTCCGCCCCACCCATGGGATGTCTCGCAGCTTCGCTAACGTACTCGACCTGGGTCCGGCTCAGAGTGCATCCCCTTGCCCGTACCCCATACTGTTCGGCAGCATAGATGAGCAGGCCGCCCCACCCGCAGCCGATGTCGAGGAATCGGTCACCCCGGCGCAGATCGAGTTTGCGGCAGATCTGGTCCAACTTGGCGACTTGGGCCTCGTCCAGCGACAGATTCGGCTGGCGGAAGTAAGCACACGAGTAGACCATCCGCGAGTCAAGGAACTTCTTGTAGAACTCGTTCGAGCGGTCATAGTGGTAGCGAATGTTGCGCGCCGCGCGCTCCCTGGTCTGGAACCACGTTTCGACACGCCGCGGCGGGAGCCGTGCTCTGGCCGCCCCCAACAGGTCCCGCCACCCGTGGCGGTCCCGGCCAAGCTGAAACCGGACTGCCGCGATGAGGTCGCCTCGCACGTCGAAGTCGTCGCGGATGAACGACAGCGCTGCTGAATAGGCGTCGGCTCTGAGCAGCCACTCCAGTTGCCGGCGGTCTTCGACGACCAGCGTGAAAGCGGGCGGCCCCGCGCCTTGAGTTTCCTCCGTACCGTCGGAAAACCGCACTGAGTACGGACGGGGAGCGATCTTGTGCCACGTGAAAATCGAGGATTCGAGCGCCGCTGATGGACCTTCTGAACTCGGCATCGTAGTCGGCTCCGTCTTGGTTAGAGCGGCCGGACGACGGATTGCTGTCTCAAGTAGTCGAACAGAGTGTCCGCCCCCAGCACTCCGCCCCCCATGCCGCTCAGCTTGATACCGCCGCATGGCACGCCGTGCACGAACACGTTGTGAGCGTTGATCCGACTGTTTCCGGCGACCAGGCGGCCGACTTCGGGGGACCCAGTGAACCCCATTCGGGCGAAACCGGGGGGCTTCGCCAACGCCACTCCGGCCGTTTCGCCGTAACCAGCGACCACGCTGACGACGCCATCCGGGATGCCGGCCTCTTTGATAAGCCGTGTCAGGTGCAAGGTTGAGAGCGGCGCGTCGTTGAGCGCTTCCACGGCGTCCGGGCTGCTGTTCAGCCGGACGTTGTACTCGCGCTCGCCCATCTTCGCTACCCCGGCGGGAAGAATGGGGCTCTGCGCGTTGATTGCAGCCGAAACGTCCGACGGAGAGATGCCCCTGGCGTACAGGGCCTTTGGGTCCAGGTCCACCATGATCTGGCGCGCCCGGCCGCCCGCCGGCTGCAAGACGGACGCGCCCTGCACCGTCGCGAGCTGCGTGCGGATGAAGTTCGAGCCGAAATCGTACAGCGCCTGCTCGGAGAACCCCTGCCCTCCAAGCCCCAACTGGAGAATCGGGACGCTGGAGGCGTTGAAACGCAGAATCAGCGGCGGGGTGGCGCCTGGCGGCATCTGGCGCGTGACGGTCTGGGAGATTGCCGTCATCTGGGCCACGGCCGCATCCACCGGCGTGCCGGGATGGAAGAAAACCTTGACGACCCCGAGCCCGGTGAGCGATTGTGACTCGATATGCTCGATGTCGTTGACGGTGGTCGTGAAGGAGCGCTCGGATTGCGTTGTGATGCACCTCTCCATCTCGTCCGCCGACAGGCCCCGGTACTGCCAGATGGCGCTCACGACCGGAATGTTGATATCCGGCAGGATGTCGGTCGGCATCCTCAGGACGGCGATGCCGCCAAGGATTGCAATCAGAATGGCCGCTGCCACGAACGTGTATGGCCGCCGAAGCGCGAGCCGAACAATCCACATAGTGAAGTCCTCCGCGGTGATGACCGCTCTAGGTCTCGCCTATACACTGATGAGCCAATTTGGCCCGCGAGCGAGGGACGGCCCTTTGGCTCAAGTGCTGTAGCGCTCCGAGCAGCGGCTCGATCAGTCTGCCAGGGAAGCCCAGTACCGTTTCGCCCAGAGCCAGGTCCGTGGCCTCGCGGCAGCCGTAACAACCCAAGGTGAAGTTCAAACGCTGCTTCAGATACGGAATGATAGTGGCATCCACGCAAGTCGCCTGTAGAACCGCGGTATCTCCCACCCGCCGCTCGCCGCCATGAACGCTGAGATCGGCAAGCAGGAGCCACATCAGAACCTCCGGCGGACCTTCGACAACCACAATGTCGGGAAGATATGGCGCAAGACGCAGGGGACACAGCGCGATACTCGTCACACTGCCCTCCGCAAGCCGCGGCATGCCGGCAAACATGCGGCTGCCCACGGCCTCGTCGGCGACGATGCCGAAACCCACCAAACCCTTTCCATTCGCCAACTGCTGCGGCAACGGCCGGAAGCCGAAGGCGGCAGCCGCGGCCGGGCACGACAACCCCTCCGGCTCCAGCAGCACCATTTCACCGTGCCGCGCCTTCATCAACGCTTGACAGTACCGATGGTTTCGCAGGCTTCGGAAGGTACTGAACGCGGACTTGTCCTGTTCTTCGGGCAAGAGATAGACGGCGACCGGATCCGTGTCATCCGGAAGCAGGTCCCGAAGCAACGAGGACACTTGCTCACATGCCTCCAGCATCGCTACACCTCCTGGTCGCGGCATGATCTGACCGTGTCAAACGGGCCGCCAAAGTATTTGCGGGTGATCCACGGGCGGCCTATTCCTCCATGTAGCACGTTCACGCATCGCCCCTCGCGCGAATCAGGTCTGAGCAGCGGGTCCGAATGCAAACCAGTGGCGTGTCCGGTTGCAGGCCGCGCACACCGACAGCATCACCGGCCCCTCCACCAGCACGCCGGCCACGGTCGCCGGCGCGGCCCTGGACCCGGGTCCGAAGAGCGCTACAGTCCCCGAACATCCCGGACGTTGAAAACATGGACGAGTAAGACCTCCTGGGCTCCGATGGCCGACAGTTGCCGGACACACTCCAGCATCCGGTGACTCGCTTCGGAGCCGTCCGTCGCTACCAGCAGTCGGGACAGCATGACGACCTCACAAAAGAATGCTCGCGGCGCCACTGATCCGCGGCTTTCAACCTTCCATTGCCTGGAGAACCTCACTCACTCTGCGGGCAATCAAGCCCTCGTTGAGCTTGGCCCCCGAACTCACAACCTCCCCGCCAACGAGTACCACTGGCAATCGCAGGCGCTCCTCTCCGATCCCAGTCAGCACGTCGGGGAACTCGAAGCTTCTGGGACTGAACAACTCGATGTACTCGACGGAAACGCTGGCTCCGAACCGTCGCTCGATCCGGTTGCGCAGTACCTCAGTCGCCGATTCCCACGTCAGCTTTCCAGCGCACTGTCCTGCCGAGGCGGCGACCACCGAGACGCGGATGGTTCGGTTGCCGGCCGGTTGGGTCATCCACACCCTCCCGGACCACACAAGGGCCCGCACCCGCCACCGGGCGCACTTGAACTTGTGCCTGTGTTGCCGCCAAGGATGCTGAACGCGCTGAGTACTTGCTCAGCGTTCTGGGCCTGGCAGGCCGGGCACACCGGCGCCAGCCCTGCTTCCTTCTGGGCGATACTGGCTTTCACCTCGAACACGTGACCGCACTTCCGACAACGGTACTCGTAGGTCATCTCATCCCTCCGCGCGCACGGCCGGCGCACCCTTGCCGAACCTTGACGACAGCCTCTTGAATCTCCAGCAGAACCGAATCAATCGAAGGCCCACAGAGGCCAGTGGGAGAACACATCGGCGGATCGAAGATCTCAATGAGATTGGCGTTTCCCCGCTGCATTTGAACTCCCCCGACGTCCGGGGACCTCTCCCACAGAACAAGGTCCCTGTTTCGTCTGGACTCTGAGTCGCGCCAGGTCATGCCGAAGCGCTGACTCGACGCTGAACGCTTCCCGGAGAAGGCCGAGCAGGCTGTCGATGGTGCGGTCGCCCGACCCGTCCAGACGGTAGAAAATCCGATTCCCGTCGCGCCGGTCCTTAGTCAAACCGACCTGTCTTAGATAGCTGAGGTGGCGGGAGACGTTGGATTGCGACAGGCCGAGCAGGCGCTGGATGTCGCATCCACAAAGTTCGCCAACGAGCAACAGATTGAGAATCCGAAGCCGGTTGGCGTCCGCGAGTCCCTTGAAGTAACCCTCGAGGCGTCTCATATTCCATCTATGATTCTATGCGCATAGACAGTTTAGCATAAGGGGGCTCGGTCGATCGGTTCGATGAACTCCCGAATGCGCTTCGCAATGTCGTCGCGGACGCGGCGAAAGACCGCCTGCCGCTCCTGCGGCGATCCTGCCGCTGCGGCCGGATCTTCAAAACTCCAGTGCAGGCGCGATACGGCGCCGGGGAAAACCGGGCACGACTCCTTGGCGGAGTCGCACACGGTGACGACCCAGTCCAGAGGCTGGCCAACGAACTCATCCACGTTCTTGGAACGGTGATGGGAGATGTCGATTCCGATCTCCTTCATGGCCTCCACGGCCCCAGGATTCAGGCCCGCGGGATGGGTACCGGCGCTGACTGCCTCGAATCGGTCGCCCGCCAGATGGCGAAGCAGCCCCTCCGCCATCTGGCTGCGACACGAATTTCCTGTGCAGACAAAGAGCACTCCTTCTTTCGCCACGATGGTCACCTCGTAGTTCCGAAAGCGAACCAATGCCGCGTCCGGTTACACGCGGCACAAACCGAAAGCATCACTGGGACCTCCACCAAAACCCCCACCACAGTCGCGAGCGCCGCTCCGGATCCGGGTCCGAAGAGCGCGATGGCAGTTGCTACAGCGAGCTCGAAGAAATTGCTTGCGCCGATCAACGCTCCGGGGGCGGCCACCGAATACTCCACCTTGAACAGCCGCATCAGCCCGTAAGCCAGGGAGGAGTTGAAGTACACCTGCAACAGGATGGGTATCGCGATCAGCACCACATGGAAGGACTTCCCCGTGATATTGTTCATGCGAACGCCCGCTTTACTGAGCCGGCTGAGTGCGGCAAGTGTCGATACTTTCGAATCGGCCGCCAAAGTACTTCTTGTTTATCCAGAGTGCAACGTTCACCAGCGAGATCAACACCGGAACTTCAACCAACGGTCCGATGACGGCGGCGAAAGCGGCGCCGTGATGGATCCCGAAGGTCGCGATGGCGACGGCGATGGCGAGTTCGAAGTTGTTCGATGCCGAGGTGAAGGAGAGCGTGACGGCCTCGGCATACTGAGCGCCCACCTTCTTGCTCATCCAGAACGACGCGAAGAACATCAGCAGGAAGTAAATCGTGAGCGGGATGGCCACGCGTACGACGTCGAATGGCAACTGGACGATCATCTCACCCTTCAGCGAGAACATCACGACGATGGTGAATAGAAGAGAGATGAGCGTGATGGGGCTGATCTTGGGAATGAACTTCGTCTCGTACCAGGCCTTGTTCTTTGCCCGGATCAGGAAGAAGCGGGTCAACATGCCCGCGATGAAGGGGATGCCCAGGTAGATAAAGACGCTCTTCGCGATTTCGCCCATGGAGATGTCCACCTCGACCGCCTTCAGTCCCAGCCAGCGCGGCACAGTCGCCAGGAAGAAGTACGAGTAGACGGAGAAGAAGAGCACCTGGAAGATCGAGTTAAAGGCGACCAGCCCGGCGGCGTATTCGCGGTCGCCGCGCGCCAGGTCGTTCCACACGATGACCATGGCGATGCAGCGCGCCAGGCCGATCAGGATCAGGCCGGTCATGTATTCCGGCTTGTCTCGCAAGAAGGTCACGGCCAGCACGAACATCAGCACCGGCCCAACCACCCAGTTCTGAATCAGAGAAAGCACCAGAACCCGGCGATGCTGGAAGACGCGGCCGAGTTCCTCATACTTCACCTTCGCCAGCGGCGGATACATCATCAGGATCAAGCCCACGGCGATGGGGATGGATGTCGTTCCAACACTGAAGCGGTTCAGGAAGGGCACGATGCCGGGAATGAGATACCCGCCGCCGACACCCACAATCATGGCGGTGAAGATCCAGAGCGTCAGATACCGGTCGAGAAAAGAAAGGCTGGGGGAGTTTTGTTGCGTCACAGTTTCACCACTAGTTCCATGATACTCGAAATACCGAACGGCCTAGTTGAATTGTCGCCAGCACGGCCAGAAGCAGCAACGCGAGGTCGAACACCGTGTAGGAGATCCACGCGAGGCCGGTGAGCATCACCGCCCCGGCGATGGATGCGGTCGCGGCGACCCACAGGATCAGCTTCCTTAAGACACTCCCCGTGATGTTGTCGGCCTGGAAGGCGAAGATAAACACCACGGTCACCAGAAGGGCGGCAATGGTAACCCATGCGAACCGTGGCAGCAGCACGTTCTCGAACCACTCTTTGCCGTGCCGCCGGATCAGTATGGTCCTGAGAATGGTGCCCACGGTCAGCGGAATCACGATGAAGGCGATCACCGAGTACAGCAGGACCAGGAAAGGCACGGAGAGCGATGACGCTCCGCTAACCAGGAATCGCACCACCGCAGCAAACAGGAACAGCATGATCAGGTCGTTTACTGAGACCTGGACCAGGGTGTAAGCCGGATCGCCGTCCGTGAGATAGCTCCACACGAAGACCATGGCGGTGCAGGGCGCGGCCGCCAGGATGATCACCCCCGCGATGTATTGGTCCGCCTCCGCAGGCGAGATCCATACCGAGAAGAGCACGCGGAAGAACAGCCAGCCGATGAGCGCCATGGAGAACGGTTTCACAAGCCAGTTCACAAACAGGGTGACGAGCAGGCCCTTGGGGCGCTTGCCGACCTCGCGAATCGCCGCGAAATCGACCTTCATCATCATGGGGATGATCATCAGCCAGATGAGCACCGCAATCGGCACGTTGATTTGGCTGCCCGACCCGAACTCGAACCGCCGTAGCGAGTCAATGAGGCCGGGGAGGAGCTTGCCCAACAGAACACCCGCCAGCATGCAGGCGGCAACCCAAAGAGTCAGGTAACGCTCGAAGAAATTGAGTTTCTTTTCAGTCACTTCAACCGTGGCCCGTTTCATGTAGATCTGCTCCCAGCTCAAGATGTCACCATCTGGAAGGCGCCAACGCGGCCGCATTGTTTGCCAGTTCGCGAAGCCGCTCCGGCCCCACCGGGGCCTCAGCGTTCCAGGGTATCAGCGCGAGACGGGATGCCCACTGGTCGTGGACTTCGGCGATGTATGGCAACTCCCGCGCCCCGCGCTCGACGAGTACCGGATCGCGGAACCCATTGCCCGCAAAGCTCTGGTTCACCACCCAGGCAAAAGGCCTGATTCCGGCGCGGAGCAGATCGTCTTGCAGCCGGGCGGCCTCATGCACCGGAGTCGCCTCCGGCAGAGTCACCAGAAGCACACGGGTGAATTGCGGGTCACGGAGACGCGGCAAAAGCTGCCGCACGGCTTCCGGCATGTCGCTCATGGTACGGGTGACCTCGCGGTGGTAGGCTTCCGCCGCGTCGAGAAGCAGAAGGGTGTGGCCAGTGGGGGCCGTGTCCAGCACCACGAAGCCATCCTCGCCGCCGGCGACCGTCTGAGCGAACGCACGGAACACCGCGATCTCTTCCGTGCAGGGTGAGCGCAGGTCTTCGTCCAGAAGCGCCTGGCCTTCGGCGTCCAGATACGGCGCCGCCTTCGCCTTAACTTCTTCGCAGTACTTCTCCGTCTCGACGGCGGGATCGATCCTGCTGACCTGGAGTCCGGGGACCGTTTTCCCGATGGTCGCAGCCAGGTGGGCTGCGGGATCGGTCGTGCTCAGGTAGACCCGGTGACCACGATGCGCGAGATCGATGGCGATGGCCGACGCCACCGTGGTCTTGCCGACGCCGCCCTTGCCCATGGTCATAACGACGCCCCGGCCGGCCCTTTCGATTTCGTCGATCAACTCGGATAGCGGAGAAACGAGCGCCGCGAGGTCCACATCCGGATGATGGGGCGCTTCTCTCTCGACTTGCGCATCGGCCAGCATCCCGTGAAGCTTCTGGATCCCCATGGGTGCATACGGAAGCAGTGGCACTTCCAGGCGCGGCAACGCTGCCAGCGCGGCCGGCATTCCCTCGACCGCCTGCCGCCCCCGGGCTTCCAGTGCACGGGCAAAACGATCATTCGTGTCGTGCGCGACGAACAGCCCGTTCAGGATGAGAAGTTGATTCAACAAGCCAATCTGGGCGAGTTCGTGCCGCGTGCGGTCAGCCTCGGCGAGCGCGGAGGTCTCGGGCCGGCTGACGAGGACCAAAGTGGATGTGGAGCCATCAGAAAGCGCGCGCACGCTGGATTCATACAGTGATCTTTGGGCCTGGAGACCCGAGAGAGGCCCCAGGCACGAGGTGCCGGTGGTGTTGGTGGCCATGAAGCCGGTCCAGGCGCCCGGGAGCTTCAGCAGCCTTAGAGTATGCCCGGTCGGGGCTGTGTCGAAGATGATGTGGTCGAATTCCGGCGTGGCGCTGTCATCGCCCAGCAATTTCGTAAACTCATCAAACGCCGCGATCTCCACGGTGCAGGCGCCCGAAAGCTGCTCTTCCATGCTGTTGACCGCAGCTTCGGGCAACACGCCGCGATACGGGCCTACGACGCGCTCGCGGTAGGCGGCCGCCGCCGCTTCCGGGTCGATGTTGAGCGCGAACAAGCCGTCGGCTCCGGGCACGGCCGTGGGCGTGCCCGACAACGTTACGCCAAGAACCTCATCCAGGTTCGAGGCCGGGTCCGTGCTCACGAGCAGCGCTCGTTTGCCGTGTGCTGCGAGCGCGACCGCCGCGGAGCAGGCCAGCGAGGTCTTGCCCACGCCGCCCTTGCCGGTGAAGAAGAGGACTCGTGTAGCGTTCTGAAGGAATTCTGAGGTATTCATGTCGCGCCTCTTATCAACCGCAGCAGCGGCTCCGGACGATCGGCAGCCGTGGACCGGACGAATTCGTCCCGTCAGACTCCAGGCCGACCAGCTTGGCCAGTTCTTCGCGGGCGGGATACCGGCCCTCGCTGACGATCGCTCCATTGACGAGGATCAGGGGAAGGCAGGCGTTGCCATGCTCCTTCAGGGTGGTTTTCACAATCTCGTTGGCGGCGAAGGCTTGCGGCTGTTGCGCCAGGTTATAGCGCTCCACATGGATTCCCTGTCCGGCAACCCACAGGAAATCCGAGGCAAACTGGACCAGGGCGGGATCGACATTCGGCCCACACACCCCGGTGGAACAGCACATCGGAGGATCGAAAACTTCAAGCTTCTTTATCACGCTATGAACTTCCCCTTTATCGTCTTTTGCCGATATTCATAGGATCGCGACCAAGGCCTTGAAACGCCGGAGCACCGGGGAGTTTATGCAGTACCCCACACGTGAGCCCTCCTCCCGGCTCCGGATCAAGCCCGCGTCCTTGAGAATCCGGAGGTGTTCCGAGACTGTGGACTGGGCTAGCGGCAACTCGCCTACAATCTGGCTGCAAACTCGGGCTTCTTTGCGGGAAAGAAGGCGGAGAATTCGCACGCGGGCCGGATGGCCGACGGCCTTGGCGAGCAGTGCCAGTTCTTCGTCGGCTGCGCCCCCTTCCACGGGCCGCAAGTCCAGCTCCGGCTCCGGTTCAGGTGCGGGGCAGCAGGTCGGATCGAGTTCAGTTCGCTGATTCATTGTATATCGTCGATAGACGATTACAGCTTAGCACACATCCTCGGGGGTCTGTCAAGGAAAATCTGCCCGGGCGCTATGGCGCGTTCACCGGGTCGCCGCCACTGAAACTCCATGAGCCTGCAACAACAGTCCTGCGGCGCGGTCCAAAGCCGCGCGTGCCTTCACGTAGCCCGCCTGCGCTGCCACTTCGGCCGACCGCGCCTGTGCCAGATCCCGCTGATACTGAACCACCAAGAACGTTATCGAGGCGCCCACCGTGAGCTTCTCTTCTTCGGCGGCAAGCGCCTGCTCTTGAAACTCGCGCTCGCGCTCGGCGGCCTCGATCATGGCCCGTGCCTGCTCCACCGCAATCAGCGCGTTCTCAATTTCGACGTGGAGTTGCTTCTGGAGCTGCTGGAGACGCAGTTCCTGCTGGCGCAACGCCAGGCTGTCCCGAGTGTGGTCTGCTTCGGCGGCCCGGTTCCGAAGGGGGATGGTGAGTTGGACGCCCACACCGTAGTCCGGGAAGTTGCGGCGCACCAACTGGGATAGGGCGGTCCCATATCCTCCCAGCAGAATCGGATCCGCGCTGTGCGGGGCCGCGCCAGAGAGTGTAAGAGGGTTGATGTCTCCAGCCAGCGCGTTGTTTCGCACCGTGGCTACTAGATCCAGCGAAGGCAATAAGGCGTTTCTGCTCCCTTTCAAAGCTAACTGCGTGCTCTCAATCTGAATACGCGCTTGCGCGAGGTCCGGCCGCTGCCGCAAGGCGTTCTCCGCTAGTTCGGAAGCGGGCGGGACGTGCTCATTCCGGTCAACCCGCAGCGGATCGGTCGGGATGATACGGACAGCCGCCACGGAAGGGTCCGTGACGGTCCTCCGCGTGAGGAAATCCTTGAGGACCGTCTCCTGTTGCCGCACGAGGCTCTCGGCGGCGATCAGGTCGCGGCGGCCGCGTGCCACTTCGGCCCTGGCCCGCACCACTTCGATTGGGGCGCGCGTGCCGGTCTCCACCTGGGCCTGATTGTCACTCAGCAGCTTCTCCGCGCGTTCGAGCGTCTGACGGCGCACCTTAACGTCCTCGTTGAAGCTCACCAGGTCCCAGTAGAGCCGGACCACCGCGGCCACAGTGCTGGTCACCTGCTGCTCGAAGACCAGATCGGATTGTGCGCGGCTGTTGTTCGCCACCCGAATGAACCGAGAATTCAGGGCGCGTCCGAAGCCGCGCAGCAGGGGCTGCGTGAAAGTGATCCCGAACGACGACGCGTTGAACGGGGTGAGGTCGTAGCGGCGATGGTTCAGGGTTTGATGACTGTTCTCGAAGCCGACGGCAATGTCGCCACCTGTAAGAAAACCCTTCTGCCATCCAAAGTTCGCGGTCGTAGCGTCAGTGACCAACGCCGTTGTCCCCACCAGGAAGGAATTCAGTTGCGGAGCCGTCAGATGGTCCCGGCGGATTTTCGCCGTTAGAACAGGATCGAGGGCAGGGGGCAAGCGCCCGCTGCTCGGCTGGAACTGCCCGGCGATGGATAAGTTCGTCTCCGAACCCGGCCCCAACAAGGGGGCCAACACGTCGGCGCCGCTCACACTTTTGGGACCTTCCCGCACGGAAAGGGCAATCCCACGCGGCAGAGCGCCGGACTGGGCTCTCTTCAAGTCCGCGTCCGCAAAGCGCGGTCCAAGACGCTGCAATTCCACGTCCAGGTTGTTTTCGAGCGCGACGGCAATGGCGTCGTGCAGCGAAAGGTATGCATTGCCGCCCCGCACCAAAGTTGACAGCCGTGGCGAATCCTCGAACATCTGCGCCCGCATTCCCAAGGCGATCAGCAGACCGGCAAGTAGAACCCTCCTCATTTGACCGACCCTCCTTCTTTGGCCGCAGCCGGTTTCGCCGCCGCTACGGGCCGAACCTTGACGCCTTCGCGAACCTCGTCGGTCAGGTTAGTGACGACCCTCTGGCCGGGACGCAGCCCTTCGGTCACCTCAATTTGCGCGCCGAAGTCGCGGCCAAGTTTCACGGGCACGAAGCGAACGACGGCGCCCTCAGCGAGGACAGCCACAACCGGGCCTTTCCCGGTGTTCCGGAAGGCCGCCGATGGAATCAGGAGCGGCGGGTTCTGCCGGCGCAGCAGGAAACGTACTGTCGCGTACATTCCCGGCAGCAACGCGCCATCCGGATTGGGAGTCTGCACTTCGGTCAGCAGAGTCCTGGATGCGGCATCCAGGGAGCCAGCCGTCCGGCTGACCTTTCCCGGGAAGCGCCGGCCGCGGTGCTCCTCCACTTCGATGCTACAAGCCAGACCCGGCCGGATAGCCGGCGCCTCGCTTTGCGGCACGTTGACGAACACCCGGAGAACGTCACTTTGGGCGAGCCGGAACATCTCCCGAACCGAGGTGCTGCTTCCCGCGCTCACCAGCGCGCCCACATCCACGTTCCTCGCCGTAATTACTCCGGTGAAGGGCGCGCGCACCTGCCGGAATGCCTGCAACTCCCGCAAGCGCTGAAGCGCAGCCTGGTTCGCGACGATGGTCTCGCGGGCGGCCTGCACGTTGGCTTCAGCGGCGGCGACATCCGCCCGTCGCGCATCGAGGGCGGACTGCTTCTCATCGCCATCCTGCTTGGAGAGCACCCCTTTGTCGACCAGTGTCTGCCAACGCTTCGCGGTGACTTCCGCCAACCCCAGGTTGGCCCGAGCCTGCCCCAACGCAGCCTCGGCCTGCCGCAACCCGGATTGGGACCGTTGCAAGGCCGCCCCCGCCTCTCGGATCTGCTGTTCCAGTTCCGGCGAGTCAATTTCCGCTAACAACTGCCCAGCCTTGACCCGGTCGCCGATGTCAACCGTGCGCTGTTTGATGTAGCCGTCCGCCCGGGCGAAAATCGGCGTCTCCGTCTCCGCCTGAATGTTGCCCGGCAGGCTGATCTCCAGCTCGGCGGGGGCCTCTTTGACGGGAGCCACAGCCACCGTGGGCAGCGAACGCAAGCCCGCCTGGGCGGCTGCGGTCAACTGCCTGGCGCGGATGGCGCGTGGCCTGTAGCCCAATGCCAGCAGCGCCCCCAACACAAGAATGACCACCAGAGCGATCAGGAGTATCTTGTAGCGCCCACCGTGCGCGGTGCGCCGGGCGGCAGCGTGGCGACTCGGGGTTTTTGGTTCCATGTTCATCGCAGTAACTCCGTATCTTGTTCGGGCGCTCCGGGCCGCCTGCCCTCCTTCAGCGTGGTGTAGGCCACCGGGACGAAGAGGAGTGTGGCAAAGGTGGCAACCACCAGACCGCCGATCACGGCGCGGCCGATGGGGGCATTCTGCTCGCCTCCCTCGCCGAGACCCAGGGACATCGGGAGCATACCCAGAATCATGGCGCCGGCGGTCATCAGCACCGGCCGGAGCCGCGTCACGGCCGCGGAGAGCGCGGCTTCTCTCACCCCCGCGCCCTCCTCGCGCCGCTGGTTGGCGAAGGTCACCAGGAGAATGCTGTTCGCTGTGGCTACGCCGACGCTCATGATGGCGCCCATCAACGACGGCACGTTGATCGTCGTCTGGGTCACATACAACGACCAGACGATTCCCGAGAAGGCGCCTGGCAACGCCATCAAGATGATGAACGGATCCAGCCAGCTCTGAAAGTTGATGACCATGACCAGATACACCAGCGCCACAGCCAGAAGAATGCCGACTGTCAGGCCCTGAAACGACTCCCGCATCGTCTCCATCTGTCCACGAACTTGAATAGAAGAGCCGCGCGGCAGTTTAGCGCTGGCGTCCTTCACGATCTTGTCCACCTGCCCAGCCACGCTGCCGAGGTCGCGATCCTGAACGCTGGCATAAATGTCCAGCACCGGCTGGACGTTGTAGTGGCTGATGGCCAGGGGGGTCGTGTCGCGCTCCGTGGTGGCCACGTTGCTGAGCAGTTGCGGCGATCCAGGCCGCGAGCCGGCCAGCGGTGTATTCCGGATCTCTTCCATGGACGTGATGCGATGCTCCGGCGTCTGGACGGCGATCAGGTAGCTCACTCCAGTATCGGGATGGAGCCAGTAATTCGGCGAAACCTGGCCGCTGGAGCTGAGGGAGACGAGTACGCTGCTGGCAACTTCTCTCTGGGTCAGGCCCAACTGGCCGGCCCGCGTTCGGTCTACGTTAATCCGCAGTTCGGGTGCGTCGAGCACCTGGTGCAGGCGCACGTCCACGGCGCCCGGCACGCGTGCCAGCCGGCGTTCGATCTCCTTGGCGATCCGGTAGTTAGCCTGCTGATTGCGGCCAATCACCTGAATGTTGATCGGCGCCGGGATGCCGAAGTTCAGAATCTGGCTCACCATGTCCGCCGAGCGGAAGAAGAACGTCATCTCAGGGAAAGCGGCCGGCAGTTCCTGGCGCAGGCGCCGCGCGTATTCCCAGGTCTCGCCGCGCTCACGTTCGCGCTTGAGAGAAATCAAGATCTCGCCGTCGCCGGAGCCGATAGTGGCCGAGTCGGTGTAGGCCATGTTGATCGGCAGCACTGGCAGCCCGATGTTGTCGAGCATGGTGTCCAGTTTTTCCGGAGGAATGACCTGGCGGATCTTGTCTTCAACCCTGGCGAACATTTCCTCGGTGTTCTCCAGCCGGGTTCCGGCGGGAGCGCGAACATGGAGGCGCAACTGGCCGCCGTCCACTTGCGGGAAGAAGTCCTGACCCAACTGCGTCACCAGGAAGCCCGAGCCGGCGCAGAACAGCGCGAAGAGCATGACGACAGCCAGGCGGTGGGCCAGCGCCCAGTCCAAGGCTTTACGGTAACCCTCGCGGAACCTCTCGAAACCTCGCATGAACGCATGGTGAAGACGCCAAAGTGGCCCGGAACCGGCCGCCGCGTGGCCGGTCCGGTACAGGTCCAGCTCGGACTTCAGCATGTAGCGCACCATGGTGGGAATGAGCGTGCGCGACAGCACCCAGGAGGCCAGCATCGCGAACACCACCGCCATGGCGAGTGGCTGAAAAAGGTACTTTGCCGTGCCGCGGAGCAGAACCACCGGCGCGAAGACAATCGATATGGAGAGAGCGGAGACAAAAGCCGGCACGGCGATTTCGCCCGCCCCGTCCAGCACTGCCCGGATGATGGATTTCCCCATGGCAAGGTTCCGGTGGATGTTCTCGATCTCGACCGTTGCCTCATCAACGAGGATGCCGATAGCCAGGGCCAGCCCGCCCAAGGTCATCATATTGATCGTCTGACCGAGAAAGTAGAGCAGAATGATCGACGTCAGGATTGACAAAGGGATGGACGTGCACACAATCAGGGTACTGCGCCAGCTCCCGATGAACAGCAGGATCATGAGCGAAACCAGGAGGCCGGCCAGCAGACCTTCGTACAGCACCGCGTTGATCGAGGCGCGGACGAACAACGATTGATCCAGCAGGAGGCGGACATCGAGCTCCGGAGGCAAAGTGGAGAGGATGCGAGGCAGTTCCTTCTTCACCCGCTCGACGATGTCCAGAGTCGAGGCAGTGCCCGTTTTGAGAATCGACACCAGTGCGCCGCGTCTGCCGTCTTGACGGACAACATTCGTCTGGACCGCTCCTCCATCGCGGACCTGAGCCACGTCGCGCAGATATACCGTGGCTCCGCCCTGCTGGCGGACTGGCACTTCATTCAGTGCCTCCACTACCTCCGGGCTATTGTTCAGACGGACGCTGTACTCCCGGTCGCCAACCTTCGCCGCCCCAGCGGGAAGAATGGGGCTCTGGGCGTTGATGGCCGCCGAGACGTCGGACGGCGAGATCCCGCGGGCATACAGCGCCTTTGGGTCCAAGTCCACCATCACCTGGCGGGCCTTTCCACCGGCTGGCTGGAGGACCGATGCGCCCTGCACCGTTGCCAATTGCGTGCGCAGGAAATTGGATCCGATGTCGTAGAGCGCTTGCTCGGAAAGGCCCTGACCGCCGAGCCCCAACTGAAGAATTGGGACACTGGAGGCGTTAAAGCGCAGAATCAACGGTGGGGTGACGCCCGGAGGCATCTGCCGCGTAACAGTCTGCGAGATCGCCGTCATCTGGGCCACAGCGGCCTCCACCGGCGTGCCGGGATGAAAGAAAACCTTGATGATCCCGAGCCCGGTGAGCGACTGCGACTCGATGTGCTCGATGTCGTTGACGGTCGTGGTGAAGGAGCGCTCGGAAGCCGTCGTGATGCGCTTCTCCATCTCGTCGGCGGACAGGCCCCTGTACTGCCAGATGGCGCTCACGACTGGGATGTTGATGTCTGGCAGCACGTCCGTCGGCATTCGGGCGATCACGATTCCACCGAGAATCGCAATCAGGATCGCAGCAGCGACAAACGTGTACGGCCGCCGGAGTGCGAGCCTGACAATCCACATAAGCCCAGTCTCCTATCATGCATTCTCAAGAGGGTGTTCTGCCAGCCTTTCCCTGCGGCCGATGCGACCGTGGATAAAGGCGAGGGAGCCGGGAAATCTGCCAGGGCGAAGATGGACGTTATACACATGCCAGATGGCGATGGCCAGAAGGGCCAAGACTGCCTCGTGGGCATGGGCTTCCTTCAGGGCATCGAACAAGGCTGGCGGCGCGACCGGTACCACGTTCGGCACCATGCCGGGAAACCACATGGCTAGACCGCTGACAAGAAAGATTGCGCACCCCCAGAATACCGCCCAGTAGTCGAACTTCTCGAAGTAGGCGAAGCGTCCGAAGCGCGGCCGTTCGCCCCGTTTTCCCACCATCCACATCACATTCTGGGCAAACTCCCGGAAATCATGGAGTCGCGGAAGAAGGAGGACAAGGTCACGGCGGCCCTCGGGGTGGACCACGCTGTAGATCGCGTGGTAGCCGCACACGAATACCAGGATGGACGCGCCCAGCCGATGTACCACGCGCCAAAAGTCCAGCCCCCCGAGGAAACCGGTCAGAGCGGATGCCCAACCGGCGCCGGGGTACCTCGTTCCGAACACGAACATCCCTGAGAACACCAACAGAATGACGCTGATCATCAGCAGGAGATGTTGAGCCAGAAAGTGCGTATTGAAGCGCAGTATGGACTGATTGGCGTTATCTTCGGGGATCACGGCCGCGTAACGCCTCCGGGCGGCCATGTCCAGAAGCATGTGAAGCAACATGCCGCCGATCACAACTAGAGTCAGCCACCGGAAGAACATCTGAGTTGCCGCCACTGCCCCGTCGTATTCGCGTGTGGAGCCGTCATATCCAATGATTTCGTGCTGTGCGGCATACACCGGTTTTCCATCCGAACCGAATGGGTAGCGAAGCACGGGGGCAAAGAAGAACTGAGAATCGGCAGAATGGCAGTCTTGACATCCGCCCGCCCCCAATGCCGCCTTGGCGGGCAGTACGTTGTGCGAATACTTGTAGACCGAGGCGTAGGGCGTTGCTTCGTACGGTTCTCGCGCCAGCACCTGGTAGGCCGTCCCACTGGAGTACTTGCGATCGTCCAAAACGTAGACCAGTCTTTTGCGGTCAAGCGGGAAGCCGGTGGCGCTGAGGTACACGCGTGTAGCAGTCAGCAGCGCATCAATCTCCTGTGGGCGATTAACCTCAATCATGCCATCGCCGTTATCGTCCGTGATCTTCGCAAGCTG
>Ga0315277_10004300_pt1 | contig 19107 bp, 16 predicted proteins | sample YL17G05_15_MG_FD_203695 | JGI IMG/M metagenome (GOLD analysis project Ga0315277, IMG submission 203695) | Sediment microbial communities from Yellowstone Lake, YNP, Wyoming, USA - YL17G05_15 | ecosystem: Environmental > Aquatic > Freshwater > Lake > Sediment | place: USA: Wyoming | collected...
TACATCGCCAAGATCACCACGGAATTGAATGGATACGATAACGTGATCTTTGACATCTGCGATGAACCCGAACTCTGGCAGCCGGCCGGAACTCAGGTGGTGCCCTGGATCGTGGCGATGAAGGATGCGTTCCTCGGCGCGGAGAAGGTGCTGCCGAAAAGGCATCTGCTGGGCCAGACGGTGCGCGGCGGCGAATCGCCGACCCTCTCCAGCGAAAGTTGGAACGAATGGTTGCCGACCGAGTACATCACCTACGCGGAACAAGCGCTCGCCGCGGACTACGTGTGGAACAAACCCATCGTCGTGGTGGAAACGGCCTGGTACGACGCGCTGGACCTTGGCAATGGGTACAAGGATGTGAACGACGTGCGTCTGGAGACATGGGAGTTCATGGTGGGAGGAGGCGCCGGTCACATCAATCTGAACGGCGAATATTACCGCGGGCAGGAGGACGGCGGCGCCGATACGCACACCGGGATCGTCCCGCAGAAGAAGGTTTTGCGGGACTTCATGAACAGCTTCGATTTCGTCCGCATGTCGCGGTTGACCGATTTCACTGCACCCTCCGGCACCATCGCCAGTGCCATGGGCGAAAACGGCAAACAGTATGCCCTTTACATCTTCCATGGCCAGCTAAAAAACGGCTGTTTCTGGGTGGGCACGCCGGGCAATTATCAGGATGAGATAGCCCTGAATACGATTCCTGCCGGGACGTATCGACTGGAGTGGATCGATCCTGCCACCGGCGCGGTGAAACATACGGAAACCCGTACGCACGTGGGCGCGAAACTCGTTCTAAAGACGCCTGCCTACGCGATGGATCTGGCACTGAGGATGCGCCGGGGCATGTGAGCATCATGACTCACGTCGTCCGCCGCGGGCGGCGAACTGATGTGGTGGACCCGATCCTTGCGCAACTCCGCCTCGAAACGGGTCGTGCCGCGCCAACTGGAGTACTGGCGGCCTTGATCCGAGAGCATTTCTTTGGGCACGCCGTACTCCGCGACCGCCGTGCGGTACACCTCCAATACGTGCTCTGCCGTCTGACTGCGAAACACGTCCAGCCCCACCACGTAGCGGGAGTAATCATCGAGAAAACCGATTCAACCTTAAGCTACCTTTGCAGGCTGTGAATGTCGAGAAGGTCGGCAAAGACGACGCGATGTCTTTTGCCGAGCGGGGGGTCCGGACGATCTCTATTCATGCAGTGACGCAGGAGACTCTGCCCATTCTTCACGGCATACGGGATAATTTTCGCGCCATCAAGCTCGACCAGTACTACGAGAACTACCGGCTCATCGCGGCATTCCTGGCATACATCGACGCGACCCTCGATTGAATGAGCTATGCGATTCACGACCACGCCTGTCAATCCAAGCGCGGCTATGCGCTCGACGCGATCTTCCTCTGCTCTCCGCGGCGCGCGTGCAATCGCAGGACGCGCTCGGCGATGTGTTCGGCGCAGAGCCCGAATTCGCGCATCAAATCCCAGGGCTTTCCAGAAAGACCGAAGCGGTCGTTGACGCCCACCATATCGAAGAGCAGCGGACGTTCCGGGTTCCGCCGTTGCCGGAGAATGGCGCCGGCGATGATATTTCCAAAGCCTCCGACCTGGTGCTCTTCGGCAGTCACCATCAGGCCCGTTTCGTCGGCGGCGCGCGCCAGGGCGATCACATCGAGAGGCTTCACCGTGTGCATGTTGAGGACACGCGTCTCGAGCCCGTGCTCCTCCTTGAGCAGCCAGGCGGCGCGCATGGCTTCCGGCACCATGGGTCCGCATGCCACGATGGAAACATCCTCCCCTTCTCCGGCGTAATCGCTCGCCAGAAAAGTCTCGAAGGCATCCATGAAGCGCGGCCGCTCGCCTCGATAGCGGATGATGTTGGCCACGCCGAACTGAAAGGGAGTCGTTTTCGCCGTCACCACCGGCGTGGCCTCGCGCGCGAAGCGGATATACGCGGGCCCGACAACATCGAGCAGGCCCACGAGCGTGGCGCGCTCGGTCTCCACCGAATCGCACGGCACCAGAAGATGCATATTGGGGAGAATGTTCATCAGCGAAATCTCTTCCAGCGCCTGATGCGTGGCTCCGTCCGCCCCGACGGAGATGCCGCCGTGCGCGCCGGCGATCTTGACGTTCAGGTTCGAGTAGCAGATCGTGGTGCGAATCTGGTCCCAGCAGCGCCCCGAGGCAAAAACGCCGTAAGTGCCGGTGACGGGAATCAAGCCCTCCTTGGCCAGACCCGCCGCCACCACCATCATGTTCTGCTCGGCGATGCCCACGCTGAAGACGCGATTCTTGCGCTCGGGGTGTTTGGCCTCGAAATCCGTGATGCGAATGGAACCGGAAATATCGGCATGAATCGTCACCACGCGCTCATCGGCGCCGGCGGTTTCCAGGCCGCGCCCGAACCCCATGCGCGTCGGGTCCATCTCGACCTTCATGCTCTCGCCGGCATTCCACCAGTAGTCGCGGCGGAACTTGGGCAGCGCCTGCCGGGTCTTTCGTTCTACGGCCTGAGCATTCTCAGCGGCCTTGGCGAGCATGGCCTGCAACCGCTCCGGCGGCACCGCAGGCGTGGCCAGATCCACCATCGCTTTCTCAAACTGCTCGCGATTGGGCGCGATGCCGTGCCACCCGGCCTGGTTTTCCATGAGAGAAACACCCTTGCCCTTGGTGGTGTGCGCGATGATTACTGTGGGCCGCGCGGCCGTGGCGCGCGCTCGCTCGAAGGAGTCGAGAATCAGTTTCATGTCGTGGCCATCGATTTCCAGGACGTTCCAGTTGAAGGCGGTGTATTTCTCGCCGATGGGATCGATATTCATCACCTCGCGAACCCAGCCGTCGATCTGCAGATCGTTCTTGTCCACGATGGCGCAGAGGTTTTCGAGCCCGTAGTGTCCGGCGGCCATGGCAGCTTCCCAGACGCTTCCCTCCTGCTGTTCGCCGTCACCCATGATGCAGTAAACGCGATAGGGCTGGCCCTGGAGCTTCCCAGCCAGAGCATTGCCCACGGCAATCCCCAGTCCCTGGCCGAGCGACCCGCTGGATATTTCGACTCCGGGCAGTTCGAGCCAGTTGGGATGGCCCTCAAACCCCGTACCGAGCTGGCGGAGCAAGACCGTCTCATCAAGGGGAAAGTAACCGGATTTCCCCAAGGCCACGTAAAGCGCTGGGGCTTTGTGTCCGGTGGACCAGAAAACCCGATCGCGTTGCGGCCAATTGGGATGGGTAGGATCGTGGTTCAGCACCCGAAGGTAGAGCGCTGCGGCGACGTCCATGATCGAGAGCGTCCCGCCGGGATGGCCGGAGCCGGCGGCAAAAATGTCGATCAGGTTGATAGCGCGCATCTCTGCCGCTGCCTGGCGCAATTCCTCGGCGCTTAATCTTGGACCACGCTGCTCACGACTCGAACCCATGGGACAGACCTCCTCGGAAGCATGAATCGGGCGGAAACGCCCAGTGGTGCGGGGATTGGCGAGCCTTGGACAAGAAGCCCGAAATCCCTTCCAGAAGGCTCGGCGACGAAGCCGACATTATAGTTATCACCTTTATTATGAAGGCGATAGCATCGAAACACCGGCCTTATATTCGTGCCTGTGCCAGTGCCGGAAAGGCCGCCAGTCAACCACGCCTCTCGCACTCGTCAATTCCTCCTGCAGGAGAGCCGCCGAGGATGGCGCTGGGAAGCGTGAATGGGCTTCATGTGCCAGCCTTTTCGTGGAACATTGTGGGTCAGGAGTTGCGTAATACCCTTAGAAGACCCAAGTTGTCGCACTATCTCTATTTCCGGCTACGGGGACCTTCCAAGGCCGCACACTTGCATACGGCGTTCAAGATGGGGGATGGTATGAACTTGACACCAAGGAAGCACTTCTTGTGGGCGGCGTTGGCAGTCGCGGCCGCCGCCGCGAGCTGCGACTACAACGGCGAATTCACAGGTGGCCCGGTGCAGACGGGATCGCGCACGGTCAAGCTCGGGGACGCTAAATCGGTTCAAGTCGAACTCAAGATGGGGGCCGGCGACCTGAAACTGGCAGGGGGCGCGAAGGAGTTGCTCGATGCCGACTTCTCCTACGCCGTCCCCCGCTGGAAGCCCGAGGTCGAATACAGTGTGCGCGGCGGCCGTGGCACACTGGTCATTCGCCAGCCCGAAGGCACGGGCGGCCCGCGGGGTTCCGGCCATTACACGTGGGATTTGCACCTGAACAACAAGGTTCCGATGGAGTTGCGCGTGGACCTGGGCGCCGGCAAATCGGACCTCTCCCTCGGCACGCTCTCGCTGTCCAACCTCGAAGTCAACATGGGTGTCGGTGAGACCGTGGTAGATCTGACCGGCGACTGGAAGAACGACTTCCAGGCCAAGATCCACGGCGGCGTGGGGCAAGCCACCGTGCGGCTGCCTCGCGACGTCGGCGTGCACGTGCGCGCCCGGGGCGGGATCGGCGAAATCCACGCCGGGGAGCTGAAGAAAGACGGCGATATCTACACCAACGACGCCTATGGAAAATCTCCGGTGACGCTCGAGGTCGAGGTGGAAGGCGGCATCGGCGAGATCAATCTGGAGTTCGGCGGCCCGCCCCCGGTGGTCTGAATCACTGCACCTCACAGGATCATCATTAACTTCGCTCTCCTGTATGAATGCATCGGCGCCGGGGTGAAGGTCCGGCTCACTGGCCCCCGAGCGACGAAGGTTTTTGGAGCACGCCGGCTTGCTTGTCGCCCCGCGCTGTGCTATTAGAGTTGCTTTCTCGACAGGGCTGATTTGAAGACCCATAGCCGTCGGCCGCGGGTACCCGCTCGCGAACCGAAAGATCAGGGAAACTCACAACCGATCCATTTGGGGAGGGGAATTTGAATTTCATACGTAACTTGACGGTATTCACGTTCGTCGTCTTCGCCAGTTTAGCCTTTGGCCAGGGCGACGAGGATTTCAGCAAAGTCCAGATCAAAGTCAACAAGGTTTCCGGCGGAGTCTACATGCTGGAAGGCACGGGCGGGAACATTGCCGCTTCGGTGGGCGAAGACGGCATTGTCGTCGTGGACGACGAATTTGCGCCGTTGGCGGAAAAAATTCGTGCCGCCCTCAAAGGCCTCGGCATCACCGACAAGCCGGTGCGCTTCGTCATCAACACCCATTTCCACGGCGACCACACGGGCGGGAATGTGCCTTTCAGCGAGACTTCAACCATCATCGCCCACGATAACGTTCGCAAGCGTCTCGAAGCGGGCGGCACCAGCGGCAATGGCGCTTCCCTGCGTATGGAGAACAAGCCCGAGCCCAAAGCCGCGCTGCCAATCATCACCTTCGGCAAGGACGTGACGGTGCACCTCAATGGCGAGGATATCCGCGCGCTGCACTTCCCATCCGGCCACACCGACGGCGACGCCATCATCTTCTTTCCCAAGTCGAACGTCGTCCACATGGGCGACGACTTCGTGCGCTACGGTTTTCCCTTCATCGACATCGACAGCGGCGGCAGCGTACAGGGAATGATCGCCGGGTTGGAAAAAGCCATGGCCGAATTGCCCGCGGATGTGAAGGTCATCCCGGGTCATGGCGCGCTCTCGAACCTCGACGACGTGCGCGAGTACCTCAAGATGCTGAAAGACACCTCCGCCCTCGTACAGATAGCCCTCGACCAGCACAAGACCCTCGACCAGATGAAGCAGGAGAAGATCCTCGCCCCGTGGCAGAAATACTCGGGCCAGTTCATCTCCACCGAGGCGTTTATTGAAACGCTTTACAACTCGCTGACCGGCCACAAGAACAACAAGTTCCTGCGGCATAACTGACGACAAGACGGAAAGACAGGATTCAGGATCAAGGATTCAGGATTTGGGAAGGGCGAGTTTCGAGTTTCCTGTTTCCAATTTCGAGTTTCCAGTTTCGATTTTCCAAGGGAGTGGTCATGATTTCGCTCGAAGTGCTTCGCGAACTCTACGACTAAAACTACTGGGCGCGCGACCAGCAGCTCGCCGTTTGCGCGACGCTGAGTGAGGAGCTGTTGACGCGCCCGCTGGGCTCAAGCTACAGCTCGCTGCGCGACACCCTCAATCACCTGCTCGGCGTGGAATGGGTCTGGCTGCAGCGCTTCAACGGCCAGAGCCCGCGCAGCGTTCCGTGGTCCAAGGACACGCAGGCGCTGGAGACAATTCGCCGGCGCTGGCAGAACGTCGAGGAAGACATGCGCGCCTACCTGGCGACGCTCAAGCCCGAGGCGCTCGGCATTCCGCTCACCTATCAGAATTTCAAGGGAGAAACGTGGACTTACCCGCTCTGGCAGACGCTCGTCCACCTCGTGAACCACGGCACGTATCATCGCGGCCAAGTGACCATGGCGCTGCGCCAGCTCGGCGCTACCCCGCCCGGAATCGATTTGTTGGTTTACTACGACAAGCGTTAGATTTTGGGATTGGATTTCGGACAGTCGATCTGGAATCTCGAATTGGGAATCTCAGACTCCACCCTCCGCGAGCGCAACTCACTCCGGTGCCCGGACGAGGGTGGGAAACTCTGGCGGCGGTGTCCTCACCGCCGCCATGGGATTTTCGGCTACCGCTCCACGTTTGTCGCTCTTCGCTTTTCAGTTTTCGATCTCCGGGGCCTACTGCCCTTTTTCAATCAGCCCGCAGGCGATGCGGTTGCCGGCGTTTCCAGCGGGGTCGGTCATGTCGTCGTCGGCTTTCTCGTGGATGACCAGCGCCGTGCCACCCTCGTGAAAGAGCGAATTCACACCTTCGCCCAGCGTCACACGCGAATTCACGACTTTCGCTTTGCCCTGCCCCTTCGCGTTGACGGTGATGTTGGGCATGTCGCCCGCGTGCGGCCCCTCGGGATTTTTCATGCCGTGTTTTTTGTTTTCAGGATTGAAGTGGCCCCCCGCGGTTTTGAAATCCGGCGCATCGCACTTCCCCACCGCGTGAATGTGGAACGCGTGTATTCCCGCAGGAAGGGCTGTCGCCTGGAGGGAAATCTGCACGCCTCCCTTGGCCTCCTTGAGCGCGGCCGTCGCCACTTTTTCGCCCTTCGCGTCCCAAAGATCAGCTCTGGCGGTTTTCTTCTTCTCCGCGGCAAAAACCGCGCCGGTCGCGAGACCCAACAACGCGAGCGTCACAATCAGATGCTTCATCGCATTCTTTCTCCTCTCCAATGTGTTGTCCAGCCCTTGAAGGCTTTTATCCTACCACACCCCCGCCAGGGCATTCTGGAATTTGGATTTGGGATTGCCGTTCCGACTTTTGGAGATTCCAATTTCCAGTTTCTAATTTCCACTTTCCAGATCCCAATTCCCCGTTTCGGCCAGTTCGTCGTGGATCATCGCCCGAGGGATTTCATGACGCGGTATCGCAGTTTACCGAGCTCACGGTTCAGATAATGATCGCGTTCGAGGAAAGGAAGCACGGGCGGTCGGCGGTACCCGAATTTGTTGAGGACCTCGGCGATCCGCGGATTGCGTTTGGTCATGGTCAGGCCGAGCGAAAGCGTTTCGACCGCGTCCTGGCGCCGGCCCGCCAGGCGGTACACGTCCGCCAGATTCAAGTAGAGCTCGGGCTGGGTGCGTTTCATCTTCAGCGCTTGCGTGCAGAGGTCTTCGGCTGATTCCCAGTTCCGTTCGCCCGCCGCCATCGCCACACCGAGGTAGGAGATGTAAAAGGGATTCATCTTGTCCAGCTCCAGCGCCCGCGCGAAGTGCTGCAGAGCCTTCTGAGCGTAGTTGCTGCGGAGCAACGACAGCCCTTCCTTGAATTCAGTCTTTGCATCGGCTTCGGCCATACCCACCTCCGCCCCCGGCGATTGGGTGCCCACCTACGACGCATTCCCCGCCTGCCGATTTTGCTCTTCTTGCGCCCGGCACCGCGGTTTATCGTCAGTGATCCAGCGTTCGACCTAACTTAATGGATGAATTGTTACACCTGCAGTTATCCAGTGTCAAGGCGCACGGCTGGGGCTCACTGACCTCCGTCCTCTTGACGGCACGGTTCGCAACCGCCCCGGATTCCCGCTAACCTCGCAGGGGGTACAGACTGAAACTTGCCGACGTAGCGGCGGCGGACGCCGCCCTTGACCCGGGCCGCCGAGCGCCCTTAAAGACTACCTTCCAAGAAGGCGAAGCGCCTTCGCGAAGTGCCGGCAGAAGTGGAGTACCTTTATTGAGTCTCTGGAGTGCACGAAACCCGCATTTTATGCGGTTGGGAGGACCTTGACGGCTCGGATTCTCTAGTTTCCCCTGGTACAGTTTTCCGGGGCGGGTCACAACCCCTGGAACTCGCATTATGATTGGTACAGAAGACGGGGGCAGGTCAGCCGTCCGTCATTAACCCAGAGAAACTCAGGGCGTGCTATTGGGCGAACGGAGAGGCTGTTTACAAGACGGACTAGTCAAGAAATAGACTTTGTAATGGGGGTTCGTGGGGTGCGATGAGACTGGATAGAATCTCCGTAACTGATTGGATGGAATAGCTTTACAGGGCATTTCAGCAACTTAGGCGGAGCTCAGGACTCAAATCCAACACTCTCCGCCAGATCCTATAGCCTGCTCCATTTCGACGCCTTCGTCAGCAACCTATAACCTGACCAGGATTCTGCTCTCGCGATGGCCTCGGATAACTCCAACTCCTTTCTAGTTCGAGCCCAGGAACTCACCAAGCGCTATGGTGATGTTGAAGCTCTGCGCGGCGTGAGTTTCGATATCAAGAAAGGGGAAGTTTTCGGCCTGCTGGGACCGAACGGCGCCGGCAAAACTACGACGATTGAAATCCTCGAGGGCCTGCGACAGCCCGACGGAGGTTCGGTTCAAGTTTGCGGCTTTGATCCCACCCGGGAAAGTGCTCAGCTTAAACAGAAGATCGGCGCGCAGCTCCAGGCCACGGTCCTGCCCGACAAAATCCGCGTGGAAGAAGCTCTGCAACTTTTCGCCAGCTTCTATTGGAGGAGCGTGTCAACCAAAATGCTTCTCGAGCAGTTCGGGCTGACGGACAAGCGCCACGCCTTCTTTGAAACCCTCTCCGGCGGCCAGAAGCAACGGCTGGCGCTCGCCCTGGCACTGGTGAACGACCCGGAACTTGTCCTGTTGGATGAGCCCACCGTGGGCCTCGACGCCCAATTGCGCCGCGACATCCACACCTTGATCGGTAAACTTCGCGAGGAAGGCCGCACGGTTCTCCTGAACACTCACTACATCGAAGAAGCCGAGAGGCTCTGTGACCGCGTGGCGATCATCGATCACGGCCGCGTTGTGGCGCTCGGCACGCCGCGGGAACTCGTCCGCGCTTCCGGTCAGGGGACACGCCTGGAAGTTCGACTGGCGAGGCCCGCTCCCGTCGAGCAATTGAAAGGATTGGAAGCTGTGCTGGACTGCCGCGAGGCCGACGGAATCTATCTCCTGCACGCCCAGCCTGCTGCCCAGGCGATCGCAGCGCTCATCCGCTACCTGGAAGCGCAAAACAACATATTGCTCGATCTCCACATTGCCCAGCCCAGTCTGGAAGACGTGTTCGTCGAAATGACAGGACGGAAGTTAGGTTCGTGAGTCTGGAGCCCGGAGTCCGGAGTAAATATGAATGATGAACGATGAAACCCCCTGAGTAATCGCACTTCCATTGCAGTGTCTGACCTTCAGCATTCATCATTCAGAATTCAGCATTCGGAGGGAGTGATGGCCTTTGTTCGCATCGCGTTGTTGACGATCCGCCTCGTCATGCGGACGAAGGTGGCGCTCTTCTTTACCTTCTTTTTCCCGCTGGTGTTTCTGTTTGTCTATGCCGGCTTGTTTGCCCACGGGAACCCCCAGGCAGTCCTCTATATGTTCGGACCGGTCGTGACATTGAACATCATGGGCAGCGGTTTCTGGGGCCTGGGCCTGCAGTCGGTAATGCAGCGCGAACGCGGCAGCCTGCGCCGCTACCGCCTGGCTCCTATTGGGCCGGGAACCATTGTTTGCAGCAATCTCTTGGCCAACTACCTGCTGGGTCTCCCGACGGTTGGCCTGCTTGTCCTCTTTGCCCACCTGGTGTTCCACATGCCACTGAAGATCAGCCTGCTTACTCTGCTCATCCTCGTGACTGTGGGGACGTTCGCCTTTTCGGGATTTGGCCTCACCATCGCCAGCATCGCCAACACCATGCAGGAAGCGCAGGTTTACAACAACCTTGCCTGGTTGACGTTGCTGTTTCTCTCCGGCACGTCCGTCCCCCTTCCCCTCCTGCCTCATTGGGTCCAGCGGGTCGCTACGTTTCTACCCGCCACGTATCTGGTGAGTGCTTTCCAAGCCGTTATGGTACAGGGGCAATCGCTTGCCCGGCACTGGCCAGAACTGCTGGCGCTTTGCGTTTCGGGGACCTTCGGCCTGCTTTTCGCCTGGAAGCTATTTCGGTGGGAAAAGGAGGAACGGATTCCGCCCCGCCGCAAGGCGATGTCACTAGCCTTCGTTTTCCCGTTCGTGCTAGTCGGCCTGTGGATGAACACTTTCGCGAACCCCATGGCCTCCTGGGCCACCACATACTCGCTGATGGGCCGCGGCACGGGTGGCTCGGATTCGGCCTCGCAGGCGCCGGCTGGGAATCCGATCGAAAACTTCGAGGATCCCCGGGCGTCAGAGGATCTGACGAAACGCTGGAAAGTCACGGTGATCGCCGATGCGGGGAGCGAAGCTTTGGCCGAGCTTTCCCTGATTTCCCCCGGCGCCGCGGGAACCGAACACGCCCTGCGGTTCATGGGGCGCCTCCCGCCCTCCCTCGGCACGCCAGCCAGCGCGTCCGCACGCTACGAGTTCGTGCCTGGGGCGCCAAAGGATTTCCACGGGATTCAGCTTTGGATCCGAGGTGACGCGCATGCCGCCGCGATCCATCTGGCTCCGCCGAAAGCCGCGCCAGAATTCCATTCTGAACTCAAGCTGATTCCTTCCGACGGCTGGCAACCCGTGCGTCTCCCTGCAGGTCGAGTGGGTCAGGGTCTAACCGGAGATGACTCTTGGACGCTGGAAGTTGTGGTGAGTGGACCGCCCGGTGAGTTTTTCTTCGAGCTCGATGAGCTCCGGCAGTTCTAGATTTCTCGCCTCAATCCTCGAGCGTTGACAGATCGCCCGTCGGCAAATTCAGCTCCCAGGCTTTCAGGACGCGGCGCATGATCTTTCCGCTGCGGGTCTTGGGGAGCTTATCGCGGAATTCGATCTCGCGGGGTGCGGCGTGGGCGGCCAATTTCTGTTTCACGAACTTCTGAATCTCCTGTTTCAGCTCCTCACTGGGTTTATACCCCTCGCGCAGTGCGACGAACGCCTTGATAATCTGCCCGCGCACTGGGTCGGGCTTGCCGATCACGCCCGCCTCGGCGACCGCTGGGTGCTCGACGAGGCAACTCTCCACCTCAAAGGGGCCGACGTTTTCACCCGCCGTGATAATCAGATCGTCGACGCGCCCCTGGAACCAGAAGTAGCCGTCGGGATCCCGATAAGCACTGTCGCCGGTAACATACCATCCGGGAATCCGGAAATAGGTCTGATACCGTTCCGGCTGCTTCCAGATGGTCTGCATCATGCCGGGCCAACCGGGCTTGATCACCAGGTTGCCGAGCGTGTTCGCCGGAAGCTCATTGCCATTGTCGTCCACAATGCTCGCTACGACACCGGGGATCGGCTGGCCCATCGAGCCCGGCCGGATGGTCAACGTCGGGTAGTTCGAGACGAGGATGTGTCCGGTCTCCGTCATCCACCAATTGTCGTGGATGCGCCGGTCATAGGTCTTCCAACCCCACCAGACAACTTCGGGATTTAGCGGCTCGCCGACGCTGAGCACATGGCGCAGGCTGGAGAGATCGTGGCGCTGGGCAACCTCGGCGCCTGCGGCCATGAGCATGCGGAAGGCCGTCGGCGCGCTGTACCAGATGTTCACCCGAAAGCGCTCGATGGTTTCGTACCACTCCTCGGCATTGAAGCGTCCGCCGCGGATCAGGTTGGTGGCGCCGTTCAACCAGGGAGCGAAGATGCCGTAAGAAGTTCCCGTCACCCAGCCCGGGTCAGCGGTACACCAGTAGATATCGTCCTCCTGCATGTCGAGCACCCAGCGTCCGGTCATCAGGTGCCCCAGCATGGCTCGTTGAACGTGCAGCACGCCCTTGGGCTTGCCCGTGGAGCCGGACGTGTAGTGAATGATGAGCGGGTCGTCGAGCGTGAGCCACTCGATCTCGGTCTTGTCTTCCGCCGCGTCCACCAACTCTTCGTAGCTGTGATGCCCTTCCGCCAAGCCGTTGGAAGCGGCGCCGACCAGGATGACATGCTTCAGCGACGGCAGCTCCCACTGCGGGACCCGGTCGAGCATCGACGGCAAAGTCACTAAGGCGACCGCCTCAGCGTTGGCCATGCGGTCACGCACGGCGTCTTCCATGAAAGCCTCGAAGAGCGGGCTGGGGATGGCGCCGATCTTCAGGATGCCGAGAATGGAAATATAGAGTTCCGGCTTGCGCGGCATGAAAACGAACACGCGGTCGCCTTTTTTCACGCCCAGCTTGCGCAGCGCGTTGGCGAAGCGGTTGCTTTGCAGGGAGAGGTCTTCGAAGGTAAAACGCGACGTGCGTTCTCGGTCCGTGTAGATGAGGGCGAGCTTGTTTCGCCGGCCGCGCGAAAGCTGGCGGTCGACAGCCTCGTGGGCCATGTTCACTTTCCCCGTGCGGTCCCAGTCAAATTCCCGGTGCACTTCTCCCCAGCGAAACGTGGAGTAAGCCGCCCCGTAGTCCAGCAGGTGATGGCGTTCAGGGGCATCGACGGGCTTCAGAACTTTGTTCGACTCAGGACCCGCCTGATTTGTCATCTTCGAGCACCTCTCAGTGAGTGTTTGCGGCCGCGTAAGCCTCTTCCAGCAACTCGACCACGTGGAGGACGCGCCGGCGCGGGTTGCCGCTCTCGGCCACGCCCGCCCGCAGTTGCAGCAGGCAGCCGGGATTGGCCGTCAGGATTACTTCCGCGCCGGTTTCATCCACCCGCCGCATTTTGTTTTCAAGCAATTGCTCCGCCATCTCGTTCTGAGCCACATTGTAAATGCCGGCGCTGCCGCAGCAGATCTCCGCTTCCTTCAACTCCACGAAATCCACGCCCGGCACGGCCGCGAGCAAAAGCCGGGGCGCACTCCGGATGCGCTGCGCGTGGCCAAGATGGCAGGGATCCTGATACGTTGCCCGCACCTTCATTACTCCAAAGGCGCGGTTGAAGTCAATGCCCGCCAGGAACTCCGTTACATCTTTCAGCCGTGAAGTGAACGCCCGCGCGGGCTCGTAGAATTCCCGTTCCTCTTCCTCGAAGAGCAGCGGATACTCCTTAAGGACCGACCCGCAACCGGCGGCGTTGGTGATGATTGCATCATAACCGTCCGCCATGAACGTCTGAATGTTCCGCTTGGCCAGGTGGCGTGCCAGGTCGCGCATTCCCGCATGTACATGCAATGCGCCGCAGCAGCCCTGATTCGCCGGGATGACCACATCGCAGCCGTTGCGAACTAGCACCTTGACTGTGGCTTCGTTCAGTCGGGAAAAAGTCAGGTTGGCAATGCACCCGGCGAAAAACGCCACGCGATAGTGGCGTTTCCCTATCGCCGGAACCACCGTGCCCAGCTTTTCCGTAAAGAACTGCGTGTCGACGCGCGGCGCCAGGCGCGCCACGCGCGCCATCCGTCCGGGAAGTAGCTTCAAGATCCCCGAGGCCAGAACCGCCCGCTCCAGGCCGGAGCGCTGGTATAGCCGCAGCATTTTCCCAACGAACTCCAGCCGGCGAGAGTGCGGGAGTATTTCCCGGAAAAACAGCTTGCGGAGGAGCGCTTCCAGCGGCGGCCGCTTGTAGTGCTTCTCAATTTGCCCCCGCGCTGATTCTACCAGCCGCCCGTACTCGACACCCGAAGGGCAGGCCGTCTCGCACGCGCGGCAGTCCAGGCAGAGGTCGATGTGCTTTACAAAACTTTCGCCCAACGGCAGCCGCCCGCGCTCGACCTGGATGATCTGGTAGATCCGTCCGCGCGGCGAATCCATCTCCACACCCAGTTCGCGATAGGTCGGGCAACTGTTCAGGCACAAGCCGCAGCGGACACACTTCGAGTAGACGTCAAACGTGGGCGCCTCGCCGGAGCCGTAGCCGGTCGAGGTCGTGGTCTCGAGCGAATTTGTTTCAGATGGATTCATTCCGCTTCCCGCGACGAGCCTTGCCTCGCCACCAGCCTCGCGTCAATGCTCCCCTTGCGAGCATCCCTCGGTTGCTCGCTCGCTCACAGGCCCCCCACCCCGCGACCAGGGGAAAGGATCCCCTTCGGGTCCCAAAGGGTTTTCAGCTTCGTCATGATCGCGAAATCGTCGCCAACTGGTCCCCACACGTCGAGCTTCTTCTTGATATCCATGTGAGCGTCCTCGATTACCAAAGCGCCGCCGAGTTCCTGGGCCGCCGTGCGAAGTCTTCCGATCAGCGGGATTGCTGCCTCTTCAGATTCCGCTCCCGGCAAGCAAACATGCACAATCCCCACGCCCGCTTGACAGAAGCTTGCCGACCGGATGTGGTCGCTTTGGGTTTCCTGCTCAACCCGGCTGAGGAATTCTTCGCTGGCCATGTCCGGCAGCGTCGCTTTCAGAACCACCAGGCGCTGAAAAGTCGCGCGGAGCCACGCCCGAAAATCCGTGAGCCGATTCCAGAGATTTTCAGCTTCTTCCGATTTCAAGCGAGCGACCAAAGCGCCCGCCGCCTTCGCTAATACCTCCAACTCCATGGTGCAGCGTTCGATGACCCGCGGCGACCCGCCGACTTCCAGCCAGATCTCCGGCCCATGCGCATCCCGTGCCAGGGGTGAGCCCTCCCGGGCGAGTCTCGAAGCCCCGGCATCCAGCAGGAGCATGCGCATGGGTGTGAGCGGAGAGGCCAGAATCCTCCGTCGCAGGTCGCGGGCGATTCCGAGTTTCCCTGCCGCCAGGACGAACGTTGCGCGGTCAGCCGGAAGTGGGAAAAGCTTGAAGCTGGCTTCCGCAATCACGCCGAGGGAGCCGTAGGACCCAATCAGGAGCTTGCCGGTATCATACCCCGCAACGTTCTTGACCACCCGGCCTCCGGTTTTGATCACCTTGCCTTCCGTGGTGGCGATTTTCATTCCCAGAACCATGTCGCGCGGCGCGCCAAAGTAGAGACGCAGCGGGCCGCTCGCATTCGTCGCCACGATGCCTCCCAGGGTGGCGCGCGCGCCGCCCGGCGGGTCGAGCGGCAACCACAAACCCTCGCGGCCGACGAAATGCTGAAAGTCACCAAACTTCATTCCCGCCTCGGCGGTAATCGTCAGGTCGCCGGGCTCGTAGTGCCAGACGCGATTCAAGTCTTTCAGCGAGAGCGCCACATCGTAGCGGCGCGGCGGATTGCCGACGCCGAGCTTGGTCCCGTTGCGGCAGGGGATGACGGCAAGATCGTGCTCCGCCGCGCACCGCAGTACAGCCGCGACCTCGCCGGCCGACGCCGGGTACACGACGCATTGCGGCGTCTTCCCATCCACGCTCAGGCCGGCGCACACCGCCGGATCGGTGACGAGATGCGTCGGGGCGAGGATGGATGCGAATGCCGCCTGCGCCGATTCTGTCGCCGCCGTCACAGCACTCCTCCCGTCTTGAACTGCGCGCGTACTTCTCCGCACATCTTGGACGTCGGCAGTAACTTGCCGGGATTGAGTCGCCCCTGAGGATTAAATACGGCTTTCAATTTCCGCATCATCTCCAGGTCGTCGTCGGAAAAGATCAGGGGCATCAGGTCCCGCTTCTCGATGCCGACGCCGTGCTCGCCGGTCAGCGAGCCTCCCATCTCGACACACTTGGCCATGATGGCCTCGGCGGCTTTCAGCACCCGCTTCGATTGATCCGCGTCCCGCGCGTCGAACATCAAGAGCGGATGCAGGTTGCCGTCGCCGGCGTGGAAGATGTTGCCGATGCGGAGCTGCTGCTTCTGGCTGACCTCGCCGATGAACTCCAGCATTTCCGGCAAGCGCGTGCGGGGAATGACGCCATCTTGAACGTAGTAGTTGGGGCTGATGCGTCCCAGGGCCCCGAAGGCGCTCTTGCGGCCGCGCCAGAGCAGGTCACGCTCCTCAGGGGTTTTCGCCCGGCGCACTTCGCGCGCATTGTTTTCCCGGCAGACCGCCTCGATCTGGTCGGCGCTGTCCTCGACCGCTTCGCGCATGCCCTCAACTTCGATCAGCAGGACGCCCGCCGAATCCATGGGGTAGCCGGCATGAAAGGCCTCTTCCACAGCGCGCAGGGTGAACCCGTCCATCATCTCGAGCGCGGCGGGAGTGATCCGCCGCGCGGTAATCGCCGCCACGGTGCGCGGCGCATCGAGAATTCGGTCGTACACCGCGAGCAAGGTCTTGACCGCCTCGGGCTTGCGCGAAAGGCGAACCGTAATCTCCGTCATAATGCCGAGCGTGCCCTCGGAGCCTACGACGAAGCCGGTCAGGTCGTATCCCGGCCGGTCCCAGAAGCGGGCGCCCGTGTGGATGACTTCTCCATCGGGGAGGACAACTTCCAATCCCAGGACGTGGTTGGTGGTGACGCCATAAGCCAGGGTGTGTGGGCCACCGGCGTTCTCCGCCACATTGCCGCCGATCGTGCAGGCCTTCTGGCTGGAAGGGTCGGGCGCGAAATAACAACCGTGGTCGCTGACGGCAAACGAAAGGTCCAGGTTGACAACGCCCGGCTGCACCCGAGCGCGGAGGTTCTCCAGGTCAATCTCTACAATCTTCTTCATGCGCGCGAAAGCCAGGACGATGCCACCTTCGGTGACCACGCTCCCGCCGCTCAGGCCCGTGCCTGCCCCGCGCGCCACGACCGGAAGGTTCTCCCGCGCCGCGAGCTTGACGAGTGCCACGACTTGTTCGGTGCTGATTGGGAAAACCACGGCCTGCGGCTGGCGGGCGCAGGAGAGCGCGTCGCATTCATAGAGCATCACGTCTTCGGGGCGCCAGAGGACGGCGTCGGGACCCACAAGGCGAGTTAGTTCACGCACCAACGGGCTGAGCTTCATGGAGAGAGGCTAGAAAGAAACGCAGAGGGCCTCCGCCCTCGGCGGCGAGAATCACATTTCATCGCAATCCGCTTCGCGCCTTACCTCAAGATTGCGAGTATATCGGACGGTCGCTGCAAGCGTCAACGCGAGCAGATGTGCGTTTCCTCCGAAAATCCTCAGCGAACCTTCGGGACATGCGGCATTTACTTATGGGAACTTATGAAAGGGTCGGGGCGTAATTAGAATATGGAAGGGCTTATAAACCTTGAATGACCTGGCTGGATCCGACTGATGCAGAGAAACGAGACTAACTGACTTGCCTTCTTTCCGTCTAACCAATGACGGATAGAAGGTCCTAGCTTCGGGGTTAAGGGGATTGCCGCCGCTGACGGTTTGGCGGCCTTGGCAGCGACAATCCCGCCGGAAAGAACGCAACCCGTGGGGTGCGCCCTTTTCGTTTAACCCCGGCCGATTCTAAGGGCATATCCGACTATCGCGCAAGCTCGAACAAAGCGACCGAAAAATTGAAGGGTGTCATGCGGCCTTTTACTCAAAGTGGCCGGTCCTTTTCTCGAGGGACCGAAAATCAAAAACGGGAGACGAACCCTATGACGCATCGAAGGCTACTCCAGGGCCTGATTTCAGGCCTGGCCGTTCTGTTGCTGGTGAGCGGGAGCGCGTTCGCCAAAGGCTCACGCACGATCAACGTAAGCTACGCAGCCTCGCTGGGAGGGGTGCGGCTCGAAGCGGGACAATATGAGTTTAATTTCGAGCAGCACACTCCCGAAGCGACTGTCACGTTGGCAAAAGGAAAGACCGTGGTCGTCACGACGAAGGGTAAGGTGGAGGAGCGCAAAACCAAATTCGAGCGGAACACGGTGGTTTTCGAAACGAAGAGCGACGGCTCGCAGACCATCGGCGAGATCCGCCTGGGCGGGACCAATCAGGCCATTGTGTTCAGCGAATGAGGCCTGACTTTCACAAAACGGGTCGAACTCGCAACGCCGAGGGTTGGACTGGGGCACCTCGCCCGCGCGCCGGCGCAGTGAGGTGTCCCTGTCCTCGCAACGTTCCCCGACCCGAATGATCCGGTGCTCGCACTTTCTCAGCAGGCTTTTAGGGGTGGGCAGAAAAAACGCCACAGAGTAAAATGCTCGCCGCATGGTTCCGATCCCGCTCCACGACCACATCCGGCGCCAGACGTTCTGGTTCTTCACGCTCGCGCTGATTATCCTGAATCTTCTGGCATTCCTTTTTGAGCTTGCTGTCGGCCCCGCCCTTGACCGCCTGGTTTTCCTTTTCGGGATCATCCCGGCGCGATACACCACGCCGCACCTCGCCGCCGCAACGACCGCGGAAGGCTTCATTGTGCCGCTCTTCACCTCGATGTTCCTCCATGGCGGATGGCTGCACCTGCTCGGCAACATGCTCTTCCTTTTTGTTTTTGGCCGCAGCATGGAGGACCGCTTCGGCCACCTGAAATTCCTGCTCATCTATTTTCTCGGGGGTCTGGGAGGGGCGCTGCTGCATATCGTCTTGAACGTCGGCTCGCGCGTCCCCACGATCGGGGCCAGCGGGGCCATCGCGGGCGTGCTCGGCGCCTATTTCATCAGCTATCCCGGAGCGCGCATCACCACGCTCATCCCCATCTTTTTCTTCTTTTGGACCATCGAACTGCCGGCCATCCTGCTGCTGGGGTATTGGTTTCTGATTCAATTCCTGTCGGGTTTCCAAATGCAAGCCATCCAATCGGCGACACACGGCGGCGTTGCCTGGTGGGCCCACGTGGGGGGATTTGTGATAGGAATACTGCTGGCCCTGATTCTCCATCCGCGACGGAGACAGCCGGTGGTTGAAGTCTTGCCTTAGGAGCGTCGCCGCGCCGGATGCCACAGGAGAGCCCGACCCACTGCCAGCGCGACCCTGGGGCTACAGCCGGGCGCAAATCCACTCGCCAACTTCCCGGGTGCCCAGCATCCCGCCCAGGTCGGGAGTTGTTTTGCCGGCGCGAATCGCTTCCGCCGCGACGCTTTCGATTTTCGCCGCGGCTTCCGTGAAACCAAGATGGTCGAGCATCATCGCAGTCGTCAGGATGGCGGC